>Ga0247813_10000472_pt1 | contig 37921 bp, 39 predicted proteins | sample UWRJL169409C1_FD_180719 | JGI IMG/M metagenome (GOLD analysis project Ga0247813, IMG submission 180719) | Plant litter microbial communities from Arlington Agricultural Research Station in Wisconsin, United States - UWRJ-L169-409C-1 | ecosystem: Environmental > Terrestrial > Plant litter >... | reverse complement strand
CGGGTCGCGAATGGCCGACAGGTCTTGGCCATCGAGCTTGGGGTTGACCGGGTGCATGATCATCCGCGGGCCGAGGTCGTTGATCCAGAAATAGTCCTGCACGTCGTAACGCAGGCCGCGCACCACTTGCAGCGCCTGTTGCTGCGCGGCGTCACGGCTGAGCGTGCCTGCGGCCTCAAGCCCTTGGTAGTAGGCCAGCACCCCGGCTGCGGTCTGTACCACGTGTTCGGTCTTTTCAGCCTTGGCCCGATACAGGTCACCATGGATCTGGCGCAGCATCACCAGGCCCAGCACCACCAGCATTGCCACTGCCACTAGCAGGATCAGCCACAAGCGACGGCTGATCGACATCGACCTCAAGGTCTTCATAACAGGGCACTCCCGGATTGTTCTTGTTATTCAGGGGCATCCAAGCATGTGTGGCCTGCGAACCGTACTCGACCAAAGGCCAAGTGCCTGGCGCGGCATTTCATGGTGGATCCAGGCAAGCCTAAAACAGGCTCGTCTGTTAGCATCTCGGCCGCTCAAGATGAAACCTTTAGGCATCTCGAACTTTTCGACTGGCGTAGCGACCAACAGTCGCTGTAAAACTGCCGGGCCGCGACGCGGCCACTATCAGTAAATCAAGAACAACGGCGCTGCAGTCAGCAGTGCCACAGCGGGGGAACAATGGATTTTTGGAGTGCCTTTCAGGCAATCATCTTAGGCATCGTCGAGGGACTGACCGAGTTTCTGCCGATTTCCAGTACCGGCCACCAGATCATTGTCGCCGATCTGATCGACTTTGGCGGCGAGCGGGCGATGGCCTTCAACATCATCATCCAGCTCGGTGCAATCCTGGCGGTGGTGTGGGAGTTTCGCCGCAAGATCATCGAGGTGGTGCTGGGGCTGCGCACTGAGCCGAGCGCACGGCACTTTACCGTCAACCTGCTGGTAGCGTTCATGCCGGCAGTGGTGCTTGGGGTGCTGTTCGCCGACTTCATCCACCATCACCTGTTCAACCCGATCACCGTGGCTGCGGCCCTGGTCGTCGGCGGGGTGATCATGCTCTGGGCCGAGCGCCGCAACCACCGCATCGAAGTCGAGCACGTCGACCAGATGAACTGGACCCACGCTTTGAAAATCGGCCTGGTGCAGTGCCTGGCGATGATCCCCGGCACTTCGCGCTCTGGTTCGACCATCATTGGCGGCCTGCTGTTTGGCCTGTCGCGCAAGGCAGCTACCGAGTTCTCGTTCTTCCTGGCCATGCCAACCATGGTCGGCGCTGCGGTGTACTCCGGTTACAAGTACCGCGACCTGTTCCAGCCCGCCGACTTGCCGGTGTTTGCCATTGGCTTTGTGGTGTCGTTCATCTTCGCCATGATTGCCGTGCGTGGGCTGCTCAAGTTCATCGCCAATCACAGTTATGCGGCGTTTGCCTGGTACCGCATCGTGTTCGGCCTGCTGATCCTGGCGACCTGGCAGTTTGGCCTGATCGACTGGGCAACGGCGCAAGGCTGATATGGCCCGCCCGCAACCGGCAACCTCACGCCCGCGCGGCCACGCCCCGGGCGAGGGCTTGCGCAACCTGCGCTTGAAGCTGCTGGCATTGGCTGGGTTGTGTTTGCTGCCGGGACTCGGCGCCGCGCAGATGGCCTGGAGCGGGCAGTCATGGCTGCCCTTGGCGCTGTATCCGTGTGTGAGCCTGATCAGCCTGTTGCTGTATTGGCAGGATAAACAACAGGCTCGCAACCAGGCCTGGCGCACGCCAGAAAAGGTCCTGCATGCCAGCGAGCTGCTGGGCGGCTGGCCCGGAGCGTTGCTGGCGCAGCAGCTTTTCCGGCATAAGACGCGCAAGTTGTCGTTTCAGCTGACGTTCTGGGCCATCGTTGCGTTGCACCAGCTGTTCTGGCTGGATCAGGTGCTGCTGGGTGGGCGTTGGCTGGCGCTGCTGCCTATATAAGCGGCAGCGTTGCCGCTCAAAGCAACAAACCCGCTTGCAGCCGTTTTGGCAGTTTGCGCACCACCAGCTGGTGCGAGCGCTGCAGCAAGTCAGCCAGCTCCTCGCGCCCGATCGCATAGGGCGCTGCCACGCTGATCCAGCGGGCACGGGCCAGATAGGGCGCAGGCTTCACCCCCGGACGGTCAACGTAGCCGAGAAACAGCTCATCGGCGACCTTGAACGACAGCCCGGCACCGCCCAGATCAAGCACCGCGAACATCTTGTTGCCGGCCACCGAAAACACCCGGATACCGCCCCATTTGTAATCTTCTCGCGCGCCCGGTAAACCCAGGCACAAGGCTGCTGCTTGTTCGGGGTTCATGCTTGCGTCAGACATACCGCTCTCCACAGGCCTCAAAGGCTGCTGCCAGGTGATCAATCCACACACGCACCGCGGGCAGCATGCCGCGCCGGTGCGGGTAAACTGCCTGCAGCCAAGCGCCAGGCAGCGACCATTCCGGGAGCAGCCTGACCAGCTCGCCACGCTCCAGCTCTTCTTCGCAGTACAGGCTTGGCAGGAGCGTGAAGCCCAACCCGGCGAGCACCGCAGCCTTGCGCAGGATGAAGTCATCAATCGCCAGGCGCGGCTCCAGCGCCAGCTCCTGCTCACGGCCATTGGGCCCGAGCAGGCGGATGTGCACCAACCGATCCGCTTCGGTCGCGCCAAGGACCGGCAGCGTCGCCAACTGCGCCGGCTCGGTCAGGCCTTCGGCGAACCCTGGGGCGGCCACCAGATGCATCTGTGCCTGACGCAGACGTCGGGTAGCCAGGGCAGGGTCTTCATCGCCCAGATCACGTACTCGCATGGCGACGTCGATACCCTCGCCAATCAGGTCCACACGCCGATTGAGCAGGACCATGTCGAGCTGCACCAGCGGGTACGCCAGCAGAAAGCGATTGATTACCTCCGGCAGGAACGTATGAGCCAACGCTACCGGGCACGACACTCGTAGCCGCCCGCGCGGTTCGCTGGTCATGCTTGCGACCGCTTCGTCGGCCATCTGCGCCTCGAGCAGCATGGCCTGGCAGTGCTGCAGGTAACGTTCGCCGATCGCCGTCAGCTTCAGCTGGCGGGTGGTGCGTTGCAGCAGGCGCGTGCCGAGGCGCTCTTCCAGCTCGGCGATGCGCCGCGACAGGCGTGACTTGGGTATCCCCAGCTGGCGCCCGGCGGCGGCAAAGCCACCGGCTTCGACCACCCTGGCGAAATAAAACAGGTCGTTAAGATCTTGCATTCACGTAGCCCATTGTTCTACCGATGGGACAATCTAGTGCATTCTTAGCTACTAATCATCTATTCGATAGCTCTGTAGGATTCTCTCCATCGAGATCGCTCCTATCGCGGTCGCCAATCCTGGAGAGTCCCCATGAAACTGTTGCACATCGATTCGAGCATCCTCGGCGACAATTCCGCTTCCCGCCAGCTCAGCCGCGAAGTGGTCCAGGCCTGGCAGGCTGCCGACGCCAGCATCGAAGTGGTGTACCGCGACCTCGCTGCCGACGCCATCAGCCATTTCTCGGCTGCCACCCTGTTGGCTGCAGGCACCGCTGAAGAAGCGCGTGATGCAGCCCAGGCGTTCGAGGCCAGGCTGAGCCAGGAAACCCTGGACGAATTCCTCGCTGCCGACGCGGTAGTGATCGGTGCGCCGATGTACAACTTCAGCGTGCCGACCCAGCTCAAGGCCTGGATCGATCGCGTTGCGGTAGCCGGCAAGACTTTCCGCTACACCGAGGCCGGCCCAGAAGGCCTGTGCGGCAACAAGAAGGTGATCCTGGTGTCGACTGCTGGCGGCCTGCACGCCGGCCAGGCCACTGGTGCCGGCCATGAAGATTTCCTCAAGGTGTTCCTGGGCTTTATCGGTGTCACCGATCTGGAAATCGTCCGCGCTCACGGTCTGGCTTATGGCCCAGAGCAGCGCACTGCAGCCATCGACGCTGCCCAGGCGCAGATCGCCGGCGAGCTGTTCGCAGCCGCCTGATCACGGTTCAACCAGCTAGAAGCGGGCAGGTGGCGGCGAATTTTGCTGTCATCTGCCCGCAATCGTTGTGTGTTTCATCCAGTTTTCATCTGCCCTGAGCCATAGGGCCTTAAGCTGATGTCATCCGCCCATCTGCGGGGGAGACGCCAGTGACCTACCTCTCACGAACGATTGCCGCGCTGGTAGTGCTCACCAGCCTGATTGGCCATGCGAATGCCGCGCCTTGGGTCGCTGGCCTGCACGCTCTGCAACTCACCGATCCGGTGGATGCGCGGCCCATGCACGCCTTGGCTTTCTATCCTGCCAGTGGCGCGACCCACAGTCTGCGTATCGACGGCTATCAGCTGCGCGCTGCCGAGGAAGCGCCGGTGGCGCTTGGGCATTTTCCGCTGTTGGTCATTTCCCACGGCAATACCGGGAGTCCACTGGCGCTGCATGACCTGGCCACAGGCCTTGCCCGCCAGGGCTTTGTGGTCATCGCCTTGACCCACCCTGGTGACAACGCCCGTGATCCGAGCCGGCTGGGTACCCTGAGCAATCTGTACGGGCGCCCGCTGCAGGTCAGCGCGGCGATCACTGCCGCCCGCGCGGATGCGTTGCTGGGCCCCTATCTGGACGACGGCAAGGTCGGCGTGATCGGCTATTCGGCAGGTGGCGAGACCGCGCTGATCCTGTCCGGTGCGCAGCCTGATCTGGAGCGTCTGCAGCGCTATTGCCAGGAACGGCCGAGCGACGCCGATGCCTGTAAAACCCATGGTGTGCTGATTGCCGACCGCAGTGAACTGGCGCCCCATGCCGACCCGCGCGTCGGCGCTGTGGTGTTGATGGCGCCGCTTAGCCTGATGTTTGGTAGGCATGCTCTGAGCAACGTCCACCTGCCGGTATTGATGTACAGCGGCGACAACGATCAGTTGCTCGCGCTGGAGCACAACGCCGATGCGCTGGCGCGCAAGTTGCCGGTGACACCCGATTACCGCCTGCTGGCCGGCGCCGGGCATTTTGTATTCATGGCGCCTTGCGATGACGAGCAACATGCACGCATGGCGGTGCTCTGCCAGGACGCTGCCGGTATCGACCGGCGCCAGATCCACCGCTCGTTGCAGCGTGAAACGGCTGATTTCTTCACCCAGGCGCTGGGTGCGCCAGAGCCGGCAGAACGCTCAGCCGCGCTGATTTCGCCGCGCCAGCAGTAGCGTCAGGCCTACTCCTGATAGCGCCAGCAGGGCGGTTACGCAAAAGATCGAGGCGTAACCTAGATGTACGGCGACCGCGCCCATTACCGGGCCGGCAATGGCCAGCGCCAAATCGAAGAACACCGCATAGGCGCCCAGGCCGGCACCACGGCTGCTCGGTGGCACATGCTTGATCGCTTCGACGCCGAGCGCCGGGTATACCAGCGACAGGCCAAAGCCGGTCAGGCCAGCGCCAAGCAGAGCAAACCCCGGTGAGGGGGCCAGCCACAGCAACGTCAAGCCGACCACTTCGGTCGCCATGCAGGTTATCGCCACCGTATAACCGCCAAAGCGATTGACCGCGTTGACAAACAACAAGCGCGAAATGATGAAGCACACACCAAAGGCGCTCAGGCACAGCGCAGCGCCGGTCCAGCCGCGTTCGAGGTAGTACAAGGTGACGAAGGTGGTCAGCGTGCCGTAGCCGATCGACGCCAGCATCAGGCTGGTGCCGCACGGCGCCACGCGCACGAACGCTGACCAGAAGCCAAGGCGCTCGCCACGCACTACCACCACATCGGGTCGTTGACGCAGGGCGAACAGGCCAACTACTGCGAGGATCACCAGCAACGGGCCGAGCACGCTGAAGTTAAGCCCATCCACCAGCAGCACGCCGACGGGTGCACCTATCGCAATGGCACCATACGAGGCAATGCCGTTCCAGGAGATCACCCGTGCGGTGTGCTCGGCACCGACCTGATTGATGCCCCAGCTCAAGGTCGCTACACCGATCAGGCCTTGCGCCAGCCCGAGCAGCACGCGGCCGCCGAGCAGCAGCGCCAGGCTTGCTTGCGGCCAAGCCAATGTCCAGGCCGAGAACAGCGTCAGCACTCCGCAACCGATGATCGCCAACAGCCCGTAGCCAATTGCACGCTTGCCGCCCAGGCTATCCGCCACCCGCCCGGCAAACGGGCGGCTGAGCAGCGTAGTCAGGTATTGCAGGCCAATGGTCACCCCGGCGATTACCGCGCCATAGCCGAGTTGGTCATGCACGTGGCCGGGCAGCACCGCGATCGGCAGGCCGATGCAGAGAAAGGTAATGAAGGTGTAGAAAACGATCGCAAGAATCTGGCGGGTGATGGCAAAGCCTTGATCAGGGGAGGGCACTTGTGCAGTCATGGGCTCGTTCGCTGGCGGGCGGTGGGGCGTGCCCCATCATGGCGGTTGCGCGAGGGAAATGAAAGCAGGCTAACGAATTGCCAGTACTACGGCGTGGATTGGCGTGGCCCTGTAAACGACGACGGGGCAAGCCCGCGCCCACATGACCGAATGCCTCGGTTCACATGAGCGCAGGCTTGCCCCGCGCTGGGTTCAACCTGTCAGCGACAGATCAGACCACGACGCCCTGGCTACGCAGGTAGTCGTCGTAGGTACCGCTGAAGTCGACTACGCCTTCTGGCGTCAGCTCGAGGATGCGAGTGGCTAGCGACGACACGAACTCACGGTCATGGCTGACGAACAACAGCGTGCCCGGGTAGTTTTCCAGCGCCAGGTTGAGCGCTTCGATCGATTCCATGTCCAGGTGGTTGGTCGGTTCGTCCATCACCAGTACGTTGGGCTTTTGCAGGATCAGCTTGCCGAACAGCATGCGGCCTTGCTCACCACCGGAGATGACCTTGACCGACTTGAGGATCTCGTCGTTGGAGAACAGCATCCGGCCCAGGGTGCCACGGATCATCTGCTCGCCCTGGGTCCACTGACCCATCCAGTCGAATAGGCTGACGTCATCTTCGAAGTCGTGGGCGTGGTCCTGCGCGTAGTAACCGACCTCGGCGCTGTCGGTCCACTTCACCGCACCTGCGTCTGGCTGCAGTTCACCGACCAGGGTACGCAGCAAGGTGGTCTTGCCGATGCCGTTGGGGCCGATGATGGCAACACGTTCGCCGGCTTCGACGGTGAAGCTGAAGTCCTTGAACAGCACCTTGTTGTCGAACGCCTTGGCCATCTTCTCGATGGTCACGGCCTGACGGTGCAGCTTCTTGTTCTGCTCAAAGCGGATGAACGGGCTGACCCGGCTCGACGGCTTGACTTCGGCCAGCTGGATCTTGTCGATCTGCTTGGCCCGCGACGTAGCCTGCTTGGCTTTCGAGGCGTTGGCCGAGAAGCGGCTGACGAAGGTCTGCAGCTCGGCGATCTGGGCTTTCTTCTTGGCGTTGTCCGACAGCAGCTGCTCGCGCGATTGCGTCGCAGCAGTCATGTACTCGTCATAGTTGCCAGGGAACAGGCGCAGCTCACCGTAGTCCAGGTCAGCCATGTGGGTGCAGACGCTGTTGAGGAAGTGCCGGTCGTGGGAAATGATGATCATGGTGCTGTTACGCGCCGTGAGGATCGTTTCAAGCCAGCGAATGGTGTTGATGTCCAGGTGGTTGGTCGGCTCGTCGAGCAGCAGCACGTCCGGGTCCGAGAACAGCGCCTGGGCCAGCAATACGCGCAGCTTCCAGCCCGGTGCGACTTCGCTCATCGGGCCGTTGTGCTGCTCCAGCGGGATACCCAGGCCTAGCAGCAGCTCACCGGCGCGCGAGTCGGCGGTGTAGCCGTCCATCTCAGCGAACTCGGTTTCCAGTTCGGCGACAGCCATGCCGTCTTCTTCGCTCATTTCCGGCAGCGAGTAGATGCGGTCACGCTCGGCCTTGACCTTGAACAGTTGTTCATGGCCCATGATGACCGTGTCGATCACGGTGAAGTCTTCATAGGCGAACTGGTCCTGGCGCAGCTTGCCCAGGCGGGTGTTCGGCTCGAGCATCACCTGGCCACCGGACGGCTCAAGGTCACCGCCGAGGATCTTCATGAAGGTCGACTTGCCGCAACCGTTGGCGCCGATCAGGCCGTAGCGGTTGCCGTTGTTGAATTTGACCGAAACGTTTTCGAACAGCGGCTTGGCGCCGAATTGCATGGTGATGTTAGCGGTGGAGATCAAAGGGCTTACCTATCAGTCACTTACGGGGCTGGCTTTTCAGCTGATACCGATTTGATACCAATCTTGAGTTTTTCCAGCTCGCTCCAATCGGAGCTTGAGTTGAGCCAACGGGCATACGTCGACAGCAGCATTTGAACGCTGTGACCCAGCTGTTGGGCAATAAATGCGGGATTGAGGCCGGACATTGCGCACATTGTCGCATAGGTGTGGCGGCAGTTGTATGGGGGGCGACGTCTGATCCCCATTTCATTCGGCACCGGCACCCACTGTTTGTGTAGATTCGACGTCTGCCTGATGATGGTGTTGGCCTCAGCCAGGGTGAACGGGTCGATTTCTTTCCTTGAGCGCTTTGGAAGCTCAATCAGCGCTGCTGGGCTCTTGGTCAGCATACCCTCACGGGTTGCGGCATCCAGAATCGTCGCGAGTCTGGTTATCGCGTTGCGCTTCACGTCCGCTGACGTCCAGTCTGTTTCAGCGATGACGCGGCGGAGCAGGTCCATGTGAAACGAATGCAGAGGGAGTTGCGGAAGATCTCGATCCCTCTGCGAAGTGACGCACAATAAGAGGGGCTTCTATGGACGACCCTCGAACATATCTTCATAACCAAGGACGGTGCTCATGAATTTCAGGTGTCTTTTACCCCTTCTGCTATTGGCCGGCTGTGCTTCGCAACCAAATCATCAGGGTGTCGACTGGGGTGAAGGCGCTTGCCCTAGGCCCGATCCAAAAGATGTCTCTGCTACCAACCACCTAATTATCCAAGATGGCAAAACCCTGAAGTGCCAAATCCGTCCATACGTATGGAATATGGCTTGCCAAGGAATTGTCGACGGGAACACTGATGGAGTTGTTTGTCAGGACAAAGGCGGAAACCAGATTATTTTCTTGTTTGATGAGAAGGGAGTGCTGACTACCCACCGCAGTTTGAGAGCCGGATAGAGCGGAGTTGAGCAACGGCGATCATGACTTCACCCAATAGATAGGTTCGATCAGATGCTCTCCGTTGCGCACGGCTTCAATCTTGGTCTTGGCTCCGCCGGCTCCGCGTTCGTATGCGGTGAATATTAGTGTCGCTCGTCGGCTTTTTGACTAAGTAGCGAACCTTCACGCCGCTTGCCAAGGTCGCTTGATCAGTGGCTACTATTAATTACTGCGGATGAACTCTCATGGACACTGAAAGGCATGAGCGCCAATATCAGGCGTACCAGGCTCTCAAGGGTCTGAGCGACTTGGCTGCTGACACGATGAAGCAAATAGCCTACGAGCAGATGGAACAGATTGATTGGGAGGAAACGTGCCGCCAGCACCGTGATGCCTTCGCGCGCTGGATTGAATATGCCGATGCACAGATAGGCGGCATGCGCCCGACTGTAACCATCCGGCGCTGAGGCGCGCCAGGCTTTGCACCGGTCGACATCATCCTCTTAGAAGTCAGGCAGGTCAGGGTGCTGGAACATTCCGTATTCGTCGCGACGACCGGCGCTGGCTGGATCAGCTTGATATCTTCAGACATGACGATTCCTTGGCCGCACCTCTAAGGTCATTCGGTGTAATCGGGAGGATTAATGACTTAAGTGGTACTGCAAGGGTCTACCGAATAAGCGTGCCATTCGGCTGGCCTTGGACATCGGTGATTACAGTGACAAAGCTAGACAGGGAGAGGCAATTTCAAGCTTATGAGCTGCTACGCAAGCTGGACATGCAAACCGCTGCGACGATGAGCCAGGTGGCCTACGGGTGCACTACTGGTGCTGGATGGGACTATGTCTGCGCCCAGCATCGGAAGGCGTTCGATGAATGGATGAGTTTCGCCGCAACTCTGGATAAGCCCGGTGTCGATTCGTAAGGCGGTTCCGCTCGTCCGGTGAAGCCCTCGGCCTCTTGAGCCGCAGTTGATTACCGCCTCGCTTTCGCTATCTTGCTTACTACAACCTCATAACTATCTGAGTCGTAGGAGTACGGCATGCGAATCCGCGGTGATATTTTCTGGGGTTGGGCTGACCCCACGCTCCACCATCGAATCCATGACGAAACCCTCGATGACGGCACCTACATCGATGTACAAGTGAGGCTTTCGCGCACGGGGAGCACGCAGATGTTCATCGGAGTCTATGCGCCCGAAGGCATGGCATTGCACGAAGAGGCCTTCGACTCCCGACCAGGCGAGTCGATGACTAGGGCATTGGCTTGGGGTGTAGGGCGTGCACGGCTAATTGCTACAGAAGGCGCGGCTTCAAAGGGCCGAATCGCCTGTCCGAAATAGAGGGTAGAGGGGTTACAGCAGAGTGGAGTACAAATCTGCTCTAAGTGCTGGACTGGCTTTGAATGCCAGGTCGATGTAATGCCGACCCTTGGCTGTGAGCTTGATCTTGTCAGCCTGGCGGTTCCAGCTGACCAGCCGCAGCGCCTCCAGAATGCAGGTGACGGTGTGGCCCTGGTGCCAGCCAGAGCCTTGATGCAGCCCTGAGCCAGTAGGCCGCGATATGACATTCAAACGCTGGCGCCCAGGCGGTCAGCGCAGGTCGGAATTTAACGCGGTCTGGCTCTGCCGTTAAACCGGTGTTACGCCGATTTCAACGCAGTATGCCTCGGTCGCCTGCTCAATTAACCTAATGTTCTTCGTGGCGCGTGCCAGCAGGAAGCCACCAAGCGCAAAATTGGATGCTTGACCTCAGCCACTGCCGCGACATTCGGAGCACTGCCCAGGCCGGCTTCATTGGCGAACACGCCGCGTTTGCCCCCCATCACGATGGCGCTGCCAACGAGGCCGGCGAATGCCTGGTCCAGGCCGAAGGCGCTTTTGATGATGGTCAGCAACATCATTGGCACGTAATCGAACTGCAAAACAATCACGTAGAGCGTTACCGCCACGTAGGCAAGCGTCTTCACCGGTACCAGCAGGTCTGCCACCTTCGCGATACGCTTGATGCCGCCTACAAATACCAGTCCCAGTAGGACGGCCAGGACGATGCCCGAATGACTAGGATCAATGCCGAAGGCATTTTGCAGGGAGTGGGTTACGGCATGCGATTGCAGGCCGTTGAATGAAAAACCAAAGGTGACGATGAGCAAAATTGCCATCAGTACGCCGAGCCACCGCTTATTCAGCCCGTATTCGATGTAGAAGGACGGCCCGCCATAGTATTGACCTCTGACATCTTTACGTTTGTACAACTGGGCCAAGCTACACTCCATAAGCGTGGTCGCCATTCCAACCAAAGCTGTGACCCACATCCAGAAGACAGCACCCGGCCCCCCCCATTGTTACGGCAACTCCAACGCCGGCAATGTTGCCTGCACCAACCCGACCTGCGAGGCTTAACATTAGTGCTTGAAACGAGCTGATTTGCGCTGAACTGCTGCTGAGGCTGTCTTTGAAAACTTTAAACATGTGCAGGAAGTACCGAAGCTGCACAAAGCGGGTTTTGATGGTGAAATAAGTACCTAGTCCGACGACCAGGACGATGAGCAGCTTTCCCGAAAGAAAACCATTGATGGCTTCGAGCATGGCGCAACCTCATTGTTATTATTACTGGGGGTAGTGCGAGCTTCACGCGGCCGACTCAACCGCGCGGTAAAGATACGAACCGCTCAGGCGCGGTCTTGCAAAGCCTTGATATACTTCCACATTAGGGCGGGATTCGAATACATCGGAAAGTGACCGCAATCAGGGATGCACGCCAGTTCCACGCCTTGTGCAGCGATATGGTCGAGGTAGGAGAGGTGTGAGTTGGTTATCCCATACATATACTGGCGTGGGAATGGTAGTGCGAGAGACTTGTCCATCAACTGAGCGTTGTCGGACAAATTGACCATCGATTCGAAAATGCCACGCACAGCGCCGGTCCGTACTCTATGGGCGAGGCTGGCCGCATATATTGCACTTGCTGGGTCCGAAGCCAACCGAGTGCGATTGATAAAATCACGGAAGAAGCCCGCATCGTCATCACGGTCATGATCATGTATCTGCCGACTGAGGAAGCAATCCTCAGGTGCGATGTTGCCTTCGATATCAACGAAGCTTTGAATGCGATCAGGCTCTTCGTGAGCCAATACCAAGCCGGTCAGTCCTCCCATGGAATGACCTACCATATGGAACTTGTCGATTCCGAAATGCTTGAGCACGGCTTGCGCGGTTTTCACCAGGAATGCGATGTTGATGCGCGACAGGTCGGCACACTCCGTTTCACCGCAGCCTGGCGCATCATAGGCGATGAAGGGGTGTCCTTCGAAAGACGCCTGCAGGGTGATATCGGCGTAGTCCTCTTTTGTAGAACCGAATCCGTGGAGGAACAGGATGGGCGTTTTTGGCCCGGAGCGGTGTATCACCGCCAGATCGAGTTGCACACCATCGATGCTCAGTGGGATTTTCTCGTACGTGAAGCGAGCTGCATGGGACACGGATACAAACTCCTATAACAGAGTCCCCAATGTTGAACGAGCCTAATGATTTGTAAAATACGAAGCCACGAACCCTGTCATACGCCCGGCCTATGACAGTAAATCTTGTCTTGCATGGTCGATCATTGCTTCTACCAATGGGTTTTTATGCTCGCTATGCCAGGCTATGGCCGTGATCACCACTTTTACTTCGGGATGCAAAGGGCGGATGACGACGTTGTCCGGCGCGAGTTTTCCCATAGACGTCGGTACCAATGCGATGCCCTGACCGCAACTGACAAAAGCGACTTGTGACGATACGGACCGCACCTGGTGGACGATGCGCGGGGCGAAGCCGCTGGCCTTGCACTGCCCAACCAAATAGTCGAAGTACACAGGACTCACATCCCGTGAAGCCATGACCAAGGTTTCGTCCGCGAGGGATTGCAGAGAGATTGACTCTTTGGCAGCCAGGGGATGGTCTTTGGGTAGCGCGACAGCCAGCCTATCTTCGGACAACGGCAAGGATTGAATATGTCGACCGAGATTCCCTTCCAGGCGTGCGAATGCAATGTCGATATCACCCGCCTCCAGTGCGGGTATGGCTTCCGCGCTATCTATCTCTCGAACCGATACCGTAATCAACGGATGGTTCTGCTTGAAACGCTCGATCAACGGGGGTAGCACGTCGATCATGGCCGATGTAATCGCCCCGATGGTCACCACGCCGGCATGGCCTGCGACGGCTTCGTGAACCGCCAACTCTAGTCGCTCCAGTTGATCAGCGAATTTCCGGACCGCGGGAAGAATCGCGGCGCCGGCGGCAGTCAGCTGTGCACCGCGGCGAGAACGGGTAAAAAGTTGAACCCGAAGGGACTGTTCGAGCGCCTGGATTTGCTCGGTCAACGGCGGTTGCGACATCCCCAGCCGCTTGGCCGCGCGACTGAAATTTTGATCTTCTGCCACAGCCAGGAACAGCCATAGGTGGCGTATCAAGCGAAAGTTGATCACGGCGCTTTTCCATAGGTTTAGGATATAACAAGCTTAGCTTCTTCGTAATATACGTATCAAACTACGGCGCCGATACTCAAGCCTCACCAACAAGAGGCCTGCAACCGATGAGCTTGAAAGCCCCGCTTGAACGCCTGGCTGCGTTCGATACCAACACAGTGTCGGACGCTCTGGACTTCCTCCAAATGCCTGGCGCCACTAACGGCCTGCTGCCGCTCTGGAACTGCCCCAAAATTGTCGGGCGAGCCAGCACCGTGCAGTTGGGGCCAAAGCAGGACGTGGCGCCCATCGTTCACCTGATTACCCCGGTCGTGGAGCAGATCACCACCGATGACCGCGTGCTGGTGATCGCCGGTGGTGTTGACGGTATCTCCAGCTGGGGCGACATCCTCGCCAACGCAGCCACGCGCAAAGGCATTCGTGGATCGATCATCGATGGCTTCAGCCGCGACATCCGCGGCAGCGCAGATATCGGTTACCCGGTCTTCGGTCGCGGCGTGACCATGATCAGCGCGCGCAACAGGCTCATTCAGATCGACGCGGCCGTCAAAGTTCGCATGGCTGGTGTTGAAGTTGATGAGGGCGATTACGTGATCGCCGACGAATGCGGCACCGTTTTCGTTCCGGCCAATGCCATCGAGAAAGTGCTTGATCTGGCCGAGCGTATTGACCGTCGCCAAGCCGGCATGGTCGACGCTGTTCGCGCCGGTCGCTCGGTCGAAGAAGTCATGCACGACACGCAATTCGAAGCCATCAAGGTGGAGCACTGATATGAGCCTTTCTGATAAAGACGTGGTTGCCTTGTTCGAAGGTTTGGATACCCCGGGTGTGTCCGACGCGATGGATAAACTGGGCCTTCCGGGCCAGGCCTTCGGTATCTCGCCATTGGCCAACTACAGCCAGGTCGTGGTCGGCCCTGCCTTCACTGTTCAGTACGTCAGCGCGAGCACACCGCCCGGTACTGTCGGTGACTTCATTGATGAAGTAGCACCAGGCGATGTAGTGGTCATCGCCAATGACGGCCGTACCGATTGCACGGTGTGGGGCGACATCATGACCCAGTACGCACTGGCCCGTGGTATTGCCGGCACGGTCATTGACGGAGTCTGCCGCGATGTGAACAAGGCGCTGGGCGAGGGCTACCCGCTGTTCAGCAAAGGCCGTTTCATGCGTACCGGTAAGGACCGCGTGGAAGTTGTGGCTGTAAACCAGCCGGTGTCGGTTGGCCAAGCTCGAGTTTGCGCCCGCGACATCGTTGTCGCTGATGCCAATGGTGTCGTCATCGTCCCGCGTGATCGTGCTCAGGAGGTCGCTGAAACGGCACGTCGTATCGAACATGTCGAAGCGCAGATCCGCGAACAGATCGCCACTGGCAAGAGCCTCAAAGAAGCGCGTGCCGCCCTCGGTTACCACTCCCTGCAGAGCAAACAGCCATGAGCCTTCCAAACGATTATCAGAACATTGCAAAGGTTCTCGGTAGCTCCACCCTGTATGAGGCCTCTGGGCTGCCGTCTGCAGTCGACCGCGAGATTCGCGCTGTCTGGAAGGGCGCCTTCATTGCCGCACCCGCTTACCCGCTGCAGTGTTCGCCTGGTGACAACCTGGGCCTGCACCTGGCCGTGGCCAAAGCGCCGCGCGGTAGCGTCCTGGTCTGTGATTGCGCCGACTTCATTGCTGGCTACTGGGGTGAAGTGCTCACGGTGGCGGCGCAAGCCGCAGGCATTGTCGGTTTGGTAATCAATGGCGGCGTACGCGACATCGCCGCGCTTGAAGCGCATGGCTTCCCAGTGTTTGCGCGGGGTATATCGGTCAAAGGTACCGTCAAGGCAACTACGCCTTCAGTAGGTAAACCGTTCGACTTCAGCGGTGCACAAGTAAGCGCCGGCGATTTGGTCGTCGCGGACGAGGACGGTGTGATCATCATCCCGGCGGATGCAGTCGAACGTACGCTACGCGAAGGCCAGAAGCGTGCGGACAAAGAGGCATTGTTCATGGCCAAGCTGCGCGAGGGGCACACCACCATGGACCTGATGGGCCTTACTCACCCGGAGGAACACGCGTGAGCCTGGAAACGCTTAACCGTCGCTTGGAGGCTGCCAAGCCTTCGGCAACCTACAAGATCATCGACCGCGTGGCTGCGCGACGCGCAGAAGGGGCGAAGATCATTTCGCTTTGCGCGGGTGAGCCTGACTTCGATACGCCGGAGCATATTCGTACCGCAGCCATCAGTGCAATCAACAGTGGTTACACTCGCTACACCCAGGTGGCCGGCCTTCGTGCGTTGCGGGAAGCCATCGCGCGCAAATACCAGCGTGAAAATGGTCTCGACGTCAGCTGGCAGGACACGCTGGTTTGCAGCGGCGGCAAGCAAGTGATCTTCAATGCCCTGGCCGCAACCCTAAACGAAGGCGACGAAGTTGTGATCCCGGCGCCGTACTGGGTCAGCTACCCAGAAATGGTTGAGCTGTGTGGTGGCGAGTCGCGCATTGTTGCCTGCGGCGCCGAATCGAGCTTCAAGTTGACCCCGCAAGCACTGGCCGAAGCCGTCAGCCCGAACACTCGCTGGCTGATCCTGAATTCACCGTCCAATCCCACGGGCGCTGTGTACGATCGCGACGAACTGCAAGCTCTGGCTGAGGTATTGCTGGCCCACCCGCAGGTTCTGATTCTGGCTGACGACATCTATGAGCATCTGATTTTCGACAACCGTGACTTCCTCACCCTTGCCCAAGTTGAACCACGTCTGGCTGCACGGACGTTGACCATGAATGGCGTGTCGAAAGCCTATGCCATGACGGGTTGGCGAATCGGGTTTGCTACCGGTCCCCGCTGGCTGCTCGAGGCGATGGAGAAGCTTCAGGGGCAGCAGACCTCAGGTGCCTGTTCCATCTCCCAGCACGCAGCAATCGCTGCCCTCGACGGTCCGAAAGACTTCATCGCTCATAGCCGCGAAGTCTTCCAGCGGCGTCGCGACTATATGGTCGAGCTGCTCAATCAGGCGCCGGGGATTAGTTGCGAAGTTCCAGGAGGGGCTTTCTACGCTTTCGCCGACTGTTCTGGGCTGATCGGCAAGCGTTCTCCCGCCGGTTGTGAGTTGGTCGATGATGAGGCGGTGGCCCTGGCGTTGCTAGAGGAGGCCAACGTTGCAGTCGTTCAGGGCAGTGCTTTCGGTCTTTCAGGCTACCTGCGCATTGCTTACGCGCTCGATGACGATTCGCTGCGTGCGGCGTGTCAGGCCATCCACCGCTTCTGCGAAGACGCGCGATAGCTAGATAACGACGCTGAAGTAGAGCAGCGAAAGGCTGCACCTCCTCAATTGCATACGTGCGATACAGGTGGTGCAGCCTTTTTGTGATAGGGGCTTGAAGTAAACATCTTTCCGTTCCGTTTCAAGGCAGAGCGCGAGTTACTCGTCAGTTGCACCGGTGCACACTGCGCACTGAAGGTGGATGGGCATCGCGCACCCAGTTTGACTTGCCTGGAGATCAGGGCTGGCAAACAGGTGGTGGTTGAGCGCCCACGCTTGGGTGTCGGGGCTTATCTTGCGTTTTCAGGTGGTGTTGACGCACCGGTGCAATTGGGTTCCCGTGCGACAGATCTGAAGGCGGGATTCGGCGGTCATGAAGGACGAGGTCTCAATCGTGGCGACCGGGCGGTGTGAGTGTGCGCCCGGGTGACATCATAGTTGGGGATCGAGACGGTGTGGTGGTAGTAGAGCGCTCCCGCGTGCAAGAAGTCATTGAATTGAGCCGCGCCAGGGAAGGAGGCAGGTATCCGTGATGGCATCGAGGCGGGCGTCAGCACTGTGGATTTGCTTGGGCTGCGGGATACGCTCCAGCGCTTCAATATGCAATGAGTACGTCGGGCGCACGTCATCTATCACTATGTCCGCCAAAGGCCGTGGGCGTCCGTCTAAAAGTTTTTCTGTAAAAAGGTGGGCGCGATTGATCAGTGACGCGTGGCCGACGTCAAGGGCGGGATAGTGGTGACCCGCGGGCGTGCCCGTGAGGGCACTCAGCCTACCCGCTAGATCGAAGCCGTTGAGGCCGATATCCGCGCCGCTATCAGCCAGGCCAAGATCTTGATGCAGGCTTCCGAGGACATCAGTTCCCACCCTCCTCAGCGAGAAGTTAAGTCCCCAAGTGGCTGCCGCTGGCAGGTCTGCGCACTCAGGCAGGCAGACGTGCTTCGATCTAAGCGAGCCTGCTGTTTGGCCCCAACTGAGTGCATCATCACTGCGTCGCCTGGCATAGCTGAAATGCCGTGATTCAATAGCAGCCCTTTACTCCTCCCAGTAGAATCGAGCAACAGCGCGATGCGCTTTGCGCCCAACAGCACCCTCCTCGAAACACATTGCCGACGGTGGTCACCGGCGTCGATCTCCTCCGTACATGAAGGCCGTTTGTGAACGCTGCTCTACGCCTCCCCGGACCCGTCGGCATCTTTTGCCTGGGGATACTCCAGATAATGGTCTGGGGTGGGTCCTTCTTTATTTTGGCGGTCATGGGTGAGCCCATCCTGCGCGAGACCGGCTGGGATGGCCACTGGGTCTATGGCGCGCTGTCGCTCAGCTTAATGGTGTCGGCACTGCTAGCACCGCTGGCCAGCCGGCTGGTGGTTCGGTACGGTGGTCGCCTGCAGATGGCCGCGAGCGGAATCGTGGTGGGAGCGGGGCTGTTGATCGTCGCCAACGCTCACAGCCTGCAAGTGTTCCTGCTGGCTTGGGTTGTCATTGGCGTCGGCATGGCCATTGGTCTTTACGAAGCCCTGTTTGCCACTCTCGGCGCCTTGTACGCCGAGCGGGCGGGCAGGGCGATCACTGGGATCACCTTGATCTCTGGTTTTGCCACTACCATCACCTGGCCGCTGGTGGCGTTCGCAATCGAGCAGCTCGGCTGGCGAGTTACCTGTACCGCTTATGCGCTGATGCTGATTGTCGTGGTCGCGCCGCTGTACCTATGGGTACTGCCGGCGGGCCTAAACGGGACCGAGAGCAAGACTGTGGTCGCGGCGAGCGATGTCAGCATCGACCGACGTCTGTACCTGTCGCTCATGTGGATCTTTGCGATCGGCGCAATCATCATGACTGCAGTTTCAGTGCAACTGGTGGCAGTGCTGCAGGGGCTGGGCCACAGCCTGGCTACGGCAATCGCGCTGAGTGCGCTATTGGGACCCAGCCAAGTGGCTTCGCGCGTGCTGCAGATCGTCGCCCGGAAGCGACATCCGATCTGGACAGCGCTTGTGTCTTCAGTTCTGGTGGCCGTGGGCGTGTCACTGGTTGCCCTGGCGCCTGGCGCAACGGCACTGGGGCTGTTGCTCTACGGCTGCGGCAATGGCCTGCGTGCCATCGTCCGGGGTTTGCTGCCCCTTGCGCTGATGCCGCCGGCGCAGTACGTGGCGCTGATGGGCAAGATGTCGCGGCCTTCGCTTATCGGTCAGGCGCTGACGCCGCTGGTCGGTGGCTACCTGCTTCAGCACTTTGGCGCCATGAGTGTGCTGGCAACGCTTGCTGGCTTGGCCGTCGTCAATGTCGTGCTGGTGCTGTTGGTCATGCGTTCACTGCCTGGCCGGCCCGTTTGAGCGTCAACCATCGAGGAGACAGTTGCAATGTCACAATTGGACCGTGAAGAGCTGCTAATCGATGGCCCGGTGGGCAAGCTCCACCTGCTGCTCGATCATCCATCAACCTCACCGAAGGGGGTGGCTATCGTCAGCCATCCGCAACCACTGCTGGGCGGCAGCCCCCGGCACATCGTGCCAGTGACCCTTGCCAGGCAGTTGTGTGCCAGCGGATGGCTGGTGGTGCGGCCGAGTTTTCGTGGGGTGGGGTTAAGCGAGGGCAGTCATGATGGCGGTACGGGCGAGACTGAGGACAGTCAGGCGGTGCTCAAGCACATGGCCGGAATCATGCCTGGGCTGCCCATCGCCTTGATCGGTTTTTCTTTTGGCGCCCATGTGTTCGCCAGGCTGGCCTGCGCAGCGGCGGGAGAGTTCGAAGCTCTGGTCTTGCTGGGGATGCCGGTCGGCGATGTACCGGGGGGCCGCCATTACCCAGCGCCGGACCTGCCAGAGGATTGCCTGCTGGTGCACGGCGAGTGTGACCAGATGGCGCCCCTGGTCAGCTTGATGGACTGGGCCGCTGGCGAACACCGCCGCGTATCGGTGTACGCCGGCGCCGACCACTTTTTCAAAGGCTGTCTGAGCCGGGTCGCAGAAGAAGTCTGCCGCTATCTGCAGGACAAACGGCGGGAAAGCCCGGCTTAGACGGCCATGCCTGCCCGGCATAGCTGTTAGACCTGTGGCGCCTCTTCCCCCAAAACGACGCTATGCAAAGCTGTACCCGAGTTGGCAAAAAAATAACAACAAGGGTTAGCGATCATGAATGCAGACATGAGCACGGCACGTCCGTTGACGCGCAAAGAGCGCACAACCGCAATTGTGGGTGTGTGTTCCGGCAACTTGGTGGAATGGTACGACTTCTTCATCTACGCCTACACGTCGATCTACTTCGCATCACTGTTCTTCCCCGCTGGCGACCAGACCAGCCAACTGCTGGCCACGGCCGGTATCTTTGCTGTCGGCTTCTTCATGCGCCCGCTTGGTGGTTGGATTTTCGGCTACATCGCCGATACCCGTGGGCGCAAGATCTCGATGATCATCTCAGTGTTCATGATGTGCGGCGGCTCGTTGATGATCGCGGTCATGCCCACTTACGCCACGGTGGGTGTCGCAGCGCCGGTTCTGCTGGTGATTGCACGGCTGATGCAAGGGTTGTCGGTAGGCGCCGAGTACGGCACCGGCGCCACCTACATCAGTGAAGTTTCCCGCGCCGGGCGGCGCTCGTTCTACGGCTCCTTCCAGTACATGACGATCATTGCCGGGCAACTGCTGGCGCTGCTGACGGTTGCGGTGCTGCAAATGGTGCTGTCGGAACAGGACCTCAAGGCTTGGGGCTGGCGGGTGCCGTTCCTGATCGGCGCGCTGGCTTCGATCGTGGTAGTGATCTTGCGCCGGACCATGCGCGAGACAGCCACTGAAGAAGGAATGAAGAGCAAGGAATCCGGCTCGCTCCGGGGCCTGATGCAACACCGTCGCGCGGTGCTGCTCACCTTCACCATCACCATCGGCTGCTCGCTGTACTTCTATACCTTCACTGCTTACATGCAGAAGTTCCTGGTAGTGAGTGTCGGTATCCCGGCCCCCACGGTGAGCATCATCATGGCTTGTGCATTGGTGATCTTCATGCTGGCGCAGCCGGTGTTCGGCTTGCTCGCTGATAAAATCGGCGTGCGCCGCAACATGATCATGTTTGGACTGCTGTCCACCTTCCTGGTTATCCCGTTGTTGTCGGCGATCAAGACAGTGCAGGACCCGCTCGCAGCCTTTGGGCTGGTGCTCGCCGGGTTGCTGATTGCAGCCTTCTATACACCGGTCACCGGTGTTCTCAAGGCCGATTTCTATCCGCCGACCGTACGCGCACTGGGTGTGGGCTTGCCTTACGCAGTAGGGGCTGCGATGTTCGGTGGCTCGGCCGAGTATGTAGCATTGACCTTCCGCTCCGTGGGAATGGAGCAGTACTTCTACTTGTACGTGGCGGTCATCGGCGCCGTCACTCTGGTATCGGCCCTGCTGATGCCAGATCTTGGCAAACATGGTTATCTCGATGGCGACGGCAAGGTCGAAGAGAACATCGGCATACGCAAGTTCATGGGGCGCAAATCCCTGCCGACCCACCCCAGTCATTGAGGCAAGGCAAGCATGACTACTGAAAGGAAGAAGATCGTGCGATTCGACGTCTGGTATCACCCGGTGATGGCCCAGATCCTCGAAGCTTCGCCCGATGTCGTGCTGCAAACCGTCGCCCGTGACCAGCCGCCTGCTGTCATCCTGCAGGCGCTGCGCAATTGCCAGGTATACCAGGTGCCCTCGGCGCGTGACGAGCTCCCGCGGCAATGGTGTGTGACCGAGGCGCTGCTCCGCCAGTTGCCGGGCCTGCTGTGTGTCTCGACCAATGGTGCAGGCTTCGACACAGTGGATGTCGAAGCCTGCACCCACGCGGGTGTCCTGGTCGTCAACCAATCGGGCGCCAACGCCCAATCGGTTGCCGAGGCCACGCTGGGGTTGATGCTCGATTGCGCGCGGCGTATCAGCGAATCGGACCGGCGCTTGCGCCGGGATCGCGGGTTTTCACGCGAAGACTTGATGGGTAGCGAGTTGTTCGGCAAAAGTTTGGGTTTGATCGGTATCGGTGAGATTGGTACACGCGTCGCCCGCATAGCCCAGGCCTTGGGCATGCAGGTACTTGCCCATGACCCCCTGCTGAGCGCGGAGCAGATCGGCCAACGGGGCGCTTCCAGTTGCACGTTGCAGAGCCTGTTGCAGCACAGTGATGTAGTCTCGTTGCATTGCCCGCGTCTGGCTTCGACCTTGAACCTCATGAACGCGTCTGCTTTCGCGGCGATGCGCAAAGGGGCTGTGTTCATCAATACCGCACGTGGCGGCTTGCATGACGAGGTCGCTCTGTATGACGCTTTGGCCTGCGGCCATCTTGGAGCTGCGGGAATTGACGTTTGGGATCAGGAGCCGCCTGCGTTGGATCATCCTCTGCTTGGCCTTGAAAACGTGGTCGGCCTGTATCACACCGCTGGCGTCACGCGCGAAGCTCGGGAGCGCATGGGCGCGTGGGCGGCCGATCAGATTCTGCAGTTGCTCCGTGGCGAGCCGGGGCCACGTATGGTTAATCCGCAGGCGTTTGAAGCGTTCCGGCAACGGCTGCGGGTCAGGGACCACCTCGACACTTAATGCCGGTTGCAGTCCACTCTGGCGGGCTCTGAACCGCCAGAGGAGTCTTAAGAGATTGCGACTCAGGTGATAGTGCCGCCGGCAAGGTCATGGCGAGCGCACGATCAAGGCAGTTCGTCAGACGGGGCAGTGCTCGGGCAGCAGCAAGGCATTGCACATCCGCAAGATGTGCTGCTCGATCCAACTTTCATCGAAGGCCGTATTGCCAACCCGCAGACTGTTGCCGCTCTCGATGATCGCCAAGATGGCAACGGCAGTTCGGGCAGGGTCGCTCACGCGGTACAGGCCTATAGCGCAGCCCTCCTCGATAATCTGGCGGAGTGGCTCGGCCAGTTGCCCCATTGCCCGCTCCAGCCAGAGCCGGTGGCGGTCGTCCAGGTGCCTGGCTTCGTGACGAAGGACCATCTCTTCCTGGGGAAGAGCCACTTGCCGTGCCAGCGCAAAACGCACATAAGCATGCAGAGATTGAGGTTGGGCGCCGTTTTCCCAGGCCTGCCTGCGGCGTTCGATGATGTCCAGCACCACATTGAGCAGCAGATCCTGTTTGCAATCGACGTGATGGTAAAGGCTGCCGGGAAGAATGCCGACGCGCAGGGCCAGCTTTCTCATGCTCATGGCGGTATAGCCAATCTCGACCATCAGTTCGGTTGCAGCCTGGGTCAGGGAGGAGGGACAGGCACGGGCGGCTTCAATCATAGGCCGGCAACCTCGAAAGTGCGCGCAGCACCCGGCAGAGCAGGCGTTTGCAGTGGCGCCGGGGCCGGGGTGTACCAGTGAGCAGACACATGGGGCACCTCTCTGGATAGGTGCCCCCGGTACCGCTCACCGCTGCGCGTCAGAACAGAGGTGGTGTGCGGTGCCGGGAGCGATAACGGAGGCTTCAGCCGGCTTGGAGCAGCATGGTCCGGGCGCGAAGGATCACGGGGGCGTCGACCATCTGGCCATCAAGGGTGAACACGCCGGCGCCAGTTTCAGCCTGTTCAACCACTCGCTGCGCCCACTCCAGATCGGCAGCCGAAGGCTTGAGCGCGGCGTGAATCACGTTGACCTGCCCAGGGTGGATGCACAGGGCGCCGGCAAAGCCCATGTCCCGGGCAAAACGCACCTGGCGCTGCAACCCGTCGGTGTCCTGAATGGCAGGAAAAACGCCGTCCAGCGGCGCAGCAAGTCCGGCGACACGGCTGTGGAGCAGCACCGCATAGCGGGCATGGCCCAAGACCTGCTCGGCAGCGGCGCTGCCGGTATTCAGCCCTAGGTCCAAGCCTAGATCCAGGCTGCCAAACGACAGACGGTCTACGCCTGTCGCAGCCGCTAGGTGGGGCAGAGCGGCCAGGCCCTTGGCGCTCTCTATGATTGGCCACACCGCTTTGCCGGTAGCATGGGTACGTTCGATATGGCCGACGGTTTCCGCTTTCGGCAGTAAGATGCCAATGACGCCGGTGTGGCGCTGACACAGCGCCAAGTCGGCCTCATGGGCCCAGTGGCCGGGCGCGTTGACGCGCACAAGCACTCGGGCTTGGGGCTGCTCGCTGAGAAACTGCTCGAGGTTGTCGCGCGCCTGTTCCTTGAGCGCCTCTTCAACGGCATCCTCAAGGTCAACGATGACCCGATCTGCGCCACTGACCAAGGCTTTGGGTATGCGGTCTGGGCGGGTAGCCGGCACGAACAGTGCGCTGCGTATGATCTCGGCGCTCATTGGCGTACCCCCTGGGCGAATTCTATTTCGCCGACCTGCGCCTGGCCGGCCTGATTACCCGCCCATACCAGGGCCTTGCCGTCGCCAGTCAGCCGTCCGCCGACTTGGAAGGCATCCGGGCAAATCAGTGGGCGTACACCGCGATAGCTGAACCGGCGTACGTTCAGTTGCGGGTTGGCGCGCACGAAGGCACGCAGGTTCAGGGTGGCGATCAGTGGGCCGTGGACCACCAGACCCGGGTAGCCCTCGGTTTCGGTGACGTATGGCCAGTCGTAATGAATGCGATGTCCGTTGAAGGTCACCGCAGAGTAGCGGAACAGTAGCGTCGGATCTGGCTGCACGGTTTCGCTCCAATCACCGTGGGGCATCGGCTCGGTGCCGCCAAGCTTGGGCGGTGAGGGCTCGCGGTAGACGATGTCCTGCTCTTCAACCAGTGCCCGCTGCCCGTCCTGCACATATTCATGCTGCACCGTGACGAACAGCAGGGAGCCGGTGCGCCCGTGCTTCTCCTCGACATTGAGGATGGTCGAGCGGCGGGACACCTGAGCATCGATCCGCAGCGGGCGGATGAACTCCAGGCGCCCCCCGGCCCACATGCGGTTGCGGTTGTCTGCAGGGGGCAGAAAACCGCCCCGCGCCGGATGGCCATCGCCTCCTAGGCCGGCCGCTTCGACAGGCTCTTGGAAAAACGCCCAGTGCCAGAGTGCGGGTAAGGCATCACCAGGGGCGGGGGCCGGCTCGCTCAAGGTGGCAGCTATACGGTTGACCAGGTTATGGCTGATGCAGTCATGGACAGTCTCGCTACGGCCAATCCATGTTTGGGGCGCAGGTATGCTCATTTTTTATTGTCCTTTACAGCGTCGAAGTCAGTTTCGGTACGATCTCGAACAGGTCGCCGACCAAACCATAATCAGCTACCTGGAAGATAGGTGCTTCCTCATCCTTGTTGATCGCGACAATGACCTTGGAGTCCTTCATGCCGGCCAGGTGCTGAATAGCGCCAGAGATACCCACGGCGATGTACAACTGCGGTGCGACGATCTTGCCGGTCTGACCGACCTGCATGTCGTTGGGAACGAAGCCTGCGTCCACCGCCGCGCGTGAAGCGCCAACCGCGGCGCCGAGCTTGTCGGCCAGGCTATACAAGTGGCTGAAGTTGTCCCCATTGCCCATGCCACGACCGCCGGACACCACGATCTTTGCGGCGGTCAGCTCGGGGCGGTTTGACTTGGCCAGTTCTTCGCCGACAAATGCCGACAGACCTGCATCTGTAGCGCTACCCAGGGCCTCGATTGGCGCACGGCCGCCTTCTGCCGGTACTGCCTCGAAGCCGGTGGAGCGCACGGTAATGACTTTTACCGCAGCGCTGGATTGGACGGTGGCAATGGCGTTACCTGCATAGATCGGACGCTTGAAGGTGTCAGCGGATTCGACCGAAATGATCTCGGAGATCTGGTCGACATCCAGCAGCGCAGCTACCCGTGGCAGGAGGTTCTTACCGTTGCTGGTGGCCGGGGCCAGCACATGGCTGAAGTCGCGGCCCAGGTTGGCCACCAAGGGCGCCACGTTTTCCGGGAGCTGATGGGCGTAGGCGGCATCGTCAGCCAGCAGCACTTTGGTCACCCCAGTGCACTGCGCGACAGCGAACGCCACACCGCCTGCGTCCAGTCCAGCTACGAGCACCACGATGTCAGCGCCAATCTGGCGAGCGGCGGCCAGGGTGTGCAGGGTAGGGCCGGCGAGGGTGCGATTGTCGTGTTCAGCAACTACCAGAATGCTCATCAGATCACCTTCGCTTCGTTCTTCAGCTTTTCGACCAGTTCGGCCACCGATTTGACCTTGATGCCAGCGCTGCGGGCTGCTGGGGCATCAACTTTCAGGGTTTTGTTGGTGGAGGCGAGGGAAACGCCCAGCGCGTCTGGAGTCACAGTTTCCAGCGGCTTCTTCTTGGCCTTCATGATGTTCGGCAGCGACGCGTAGCGTGGCTCGTTCAGGCGCAGGTCGGTGGTGACGATGGCTGGCAGGTTCAGCGCAACGGTCTGCAGGCCGCCATCGATTTCACGGGTGACGTTCAGCTTGTCGCCAGCGACTTCGACCTTGGAGGCGAAGGTGCCCTGGGCGTAGCCGGTCAGTGCGGCCAACATCTGGCCGGTCTGGTTGTTGTCACTGTCGATGGCCTGTTTGCCGAGGATGACCAACTGCGGCTGCTCTTTGTCGACAACGGCTTTCAGTGCCTTGGCGACGGCCAGGGAGCTCAGCTCGTCAGCGGCTTCGACCAGGATGGCGCGGTCGGCACCCAGGGCCAGGGCGGTACGCAGTTGCTCCTGGGCGCTGGTCTGGCCAACGGAAACGACCACGATCTCGCTCGCCACGCCTTTCTCCTTCAGGCGTACGGCTTCCTCGACGGCAATTTCGCAGAAGGGATTCATGGACATCTTGACGTTTGCAAGGTCGACGCCGGAGTTGTCCGCCTTGACGCGAACCTTGACGTTGTAGTCGACCACTCGTTTGATTGCGACGAGCACTTTCATAGGCAGGGATACTCTGTGTTTAAGCGATGGCAACGGGCGTGAAAAAAGAGGGGTCAGATGACCCCTGAAGTGCGCAGTTGCTGAATACGTTCATGGGGCAAGCCGAGCTCGGCAAGGATGCTTTCGCTGTGCTGCCCCAGCGCAGGGACCGGATCCATGCGCGGTGCATAGGCGTTGCTGGTGGCGGGCGGCAACAGGCTGGGTACTGAACCGGCGGCGGTGTCGATTCGCCGCCAGCGGTCGCGGGCCTGCAGTTGCGGGTGGGCCCAGACACCCTGCATGTCATTGACCTTGGCATTAGCGATGCTGGCTCCATCGAGGCGCTCGATCACCGTGTCGAAGTTCAGCGCAGCAAAAGCCTCGACGATCAGTCCGCGCAGCGCATCGCGATTGGTTACGCGCTTGAAGTTGGCACTGAAGCGCTCGTCACTGGCCAGCTCCGGTTGTTGCAGCACCTGTTCGCAGAAGAGCTGCCACTCGCGCTCGTTCTGCAGGCCAAGCATGACCGTGCTGCCGTCGCCCACCGGGAACGGGCCGTACGGATAGATGGTGGCGTGCGCCGCGCCGGCACGTGGCGGTGGTGCGGCACCTTCGTAGGCGTAGTAAAGCGGGTAGTTCATCCACTCCACCAATGCCTCGAGCATGGACACTTCCACTTGGCTGCCGATGCCGGTCTTTTCCCGCAACAGGACCGCCGAAAGAATACCGGTATAGGCATACATGCCAGCGGCGATATCAGCGATCGAGTTGCCGGCCTTGGCCATCCCGTCTTCCCCCGGCCCACCAGTGACCGACAGGAAGCCGCCTTCGCTCTGGATCAGCAGGTCGTAGGCCTTTTTCTGTTCATAAGGGCCGCCCGCGCCGTAGCCGGAGATATCGCATACGATCAGCCGCGGGAAACGCGCGTGCAGTACCTCGAAGCTCAATCCCAGACGTGCGGCCGCGCCCGGTGCCAGGTTCTGCACCAACACATCGGCCTGCTCTAACAGTTGGTCGAGAATATCGCCGGCGATTTCCTGCTTGAGGTCCAGGGCCAGGCTCTCTTTCGAGCGGTTGGTCCACACGAAATGCGAGGCCAGACCGTTGACCCGCTGGTCGTAGCCCCGGGCGAAGTCGCCACTGCCAGGGCGTTCCACCTTGATGACCCGGGCGCCCAGGTCGGCCAATTGGCGGGTGCAGAAGGGCGCCGCGATAGCGTGTTCAAGGCTGATGACGGTAATGCCGTCAAGGGGGCGGATGGGCTGGCTCATGCTGGTTGTCTCTCTTGTTATGGCAGGCCCCCGTGGGCAACGGGGGCGGTCCGGATCAGAACGAGCGTGGCAACTCCAGGAGGTGTTCGGCCACGTAGGACAGGATCAGGTTGGTCGAGATCGGCGCTACCTGGTACAGGCGGGTTTCGCGGAATTTGCGCTCGACGTCGTATTCGTTGGCAAAGCCGAAGCCGCCGTGGGTCTGCAGGCAGGCGTTGGCCGCCTCCCAACTGGCCTTAGCGGCCAAATACTTGGCCATGTTGGCGGCCGCCCCGGCGTTGCGCCCGCTGTCGTATTCGGCACAGGCGCGCCAGCGCATCAGGTCGGCGGCTTCGATTTCGATGTGGGCTTCGGCGATGGGGAACTGCACGCCCTGGTTCTTGCCGATCGGCCGGCCGAACACCTCGCGGTCACGGGCGTACTGGCTGGCTTTTTCGACAAACCAGCGGCCATCTCCGATGCACTCGGCGGCAATCAGGGTACGCTCTGCGTTGAGGCCGTCGAGGATGTAGCGGAAGCCCTTGCCTTCTTCACCAATCAGGCTACTGGCCGGGATTTCCAGATTGTCGAAGAACAGCTCGTTGGTCTCGTGGTTCACCAGGTTGGCGATCGGCTGCACGGTCAGGCCGTTGCCGATGGCCTCACGCAGGTCGACGAGGAAGATCGACATGCCATCGACCTTTTTCGTCACCTCGGCGAGCGGGGTGGTACGTGCCAGAAGGATCATCAGATCGGAGTGCTGCACACGCGAGATCCATACCTTCTGACCATTGACCACATACTTGTCGCCCTGGCGAACTGCGGTGGTCTTGATCTTGGTGGTGTCGGTACCGGTGGACGGCTCGGTCACGGCCATTGATTGCAGGCGCAGCTCGCCGCTGGCCAGTTTGGGCAGGTAATAGCGCTTCTGCTCGTCGCTGCCGTTACGCAGCAAGGTGAACATGTTGTACATCTGGCCGTGGATGGTGCCGGAGTTGCCGCCGCAGGCATTGACCTCCTCGAGAATCACCGAGGCCTCGGCCAGGCCTAGGCCGGAACCGCCGAACTCCTCGGGAATCATCGCCGACAGCCAACCCTCGTCGGTCATGGCCTTGACGAAGGCTTCAGGGAAGCCCTTTTCCTCGTCGATCTTGCGCCAGTACTCGGCGGGGAAGTCGCCGCAGAGGGCACGCACACCCTCACGAATGGCGTTGAGTTCTTCGTTGTTGTTGTCGTTCATCATCATTCTCCAAGGTGGGCCGGGCCGGCAGCGTCATCGTGGTTCGGCCGCCGGCCGGCCCTTTAACACGGTCAGATGGGCTGGAAGCCCAGGGCAGCGCGGAAGCGGTTCTTGATGTAATGACCATCGCGCGGCGGCAGTACCCGGGGCGGGTTCTCTGCCTTGATCTTCACCGTTGCCAGCTTGGCGCCATCACGGGTGGCGAATTGCTCGCGCAAAGCATGCACACCGTCCATTTCACGAATCTCCTGAGTCCAGGAAAAACCGCAGGTGTCGGCGACCCGGTCCAGCTGAATACCGAACCCGGCGTGGCTGACCTGCATGCCGGTCTCACCGAAGTGGCCGTTATCCAGCACCACGATTGTCAGGTTCTTGGGTTGCTGCAGAGCAACCGTGGCCAGGGCGCCAAAGCCCATCAGCAGTTCGCCGTCACCGGTGACCACCACCACACTTTTGTCCGGTTGCGCATTGGCCAGGCCCAGGCCCACGGTGATGGCGCTGCCCATGGCGGCCCAGAGGTAGTAGTTGTTGTCGTGATCGCCTGCGGCCATCACATCATAGGAGGCAGAACCCAGGCCGGTGACCACGAGCACATCGTTGCGATCGGCAAGCAGGGTACGGACTACTTCACGGCGGCAGAGCACGTGATTGGCGCTTACTTGACCCATTTCTTTTCTCCGATCAGACGCTGGCCGAGCAGCAGGGCAGTGGCGGCATCGCCATTGAAGGCCATGGTGGCGGCGCCGTGCAGCAGTGGCGCGACATCTTCTGGCAGGTCGGCACGCCAGGTCATCACCTTCATCAGGTTCAGGGAGGCTTCGGTGGCCTGGCCCATGGGGTTCTGCCAGGCATTGAACTCCGCCCAGTCGCCGCGCATGGTCACCACCATCAATAGCGGGAAGCCGGCGCAGCTCTGCAAGGCGAGGGTGTTGATGCAGTTGCCGACGCCGCTTGATTGCATCAACAAGGCGCCGCGTTCGCCCCCCAACCAGGCGCCGGCCAGGTAGCCGATGCCTTCTTCTTCGGTGGTAAGCACAACGGCCTTGATATCAGGGTCGGCGTAGGACATGCGGATGGCTGCCGAGTGGCCGGCATCAGGGACGAACACGACGTGCTTGACGTCGTGGGCCTTGAGGACACGGAACACGTCCTCTTGCCAGTTCTGTTCAGATTCTTGCGATGACATGGGGTCTCTCCCGGCAGTGCTGCTTTTGTTTTTCCTCATCATGGGGGGAGTTGCCTTGCACGACGACTACCGTTTTTTTCTTTGAGATATGCCGAGACGGCATAGGTATACCCATGACACGCGGGCCAGCGTTGAGCGCGAGCAACTCCGGCGTTGGTATCAGGCATGCCTCGAGAGGGGGAGGCTGTGGTTATAGAAAGTGGGCATAGCTGATAGACACACCCAGTGCTTATGGGCCGGCGCCGAAGACGTTAGGTTGTCGGCTCGGTCGCGGCCGCGCCGCCATCGAATCAAAACAACAATAAGATCGAGGGTCGTCCATGTTGCTCCGTTCCCTGCGTACGTTCGCCAGGTGGCTAATCTCTGCTGAGCCGCCGTTGGCCGATACACCATCCTCGCCCTGCCGGCTCCGGCACCTTGCACTGTCCTACTTCGTTCCGTGACGCGCCGCCCTGGCGGTAACGGATCCTATCGGTTGAATAGAGGTGCTAAATGAAATTCAGACTACCGCTGGCTGGCTGGATACTGCTGGCTATGTTTCTCGGCGTGGTGATCGGCTACGTCATTTTTCTCACCAGCCCGGACAAAGCCGCTGCAGCCCAAACCGCCGGATACATCTCCGTGATCTCGGACGTGTTCTTGAGGCTGATCAAGATGCTGATCGGGCCGCTGGTATTTTCTACCCTGGTGGTAGGCATCGCCCACATGGGCGATGCCGGTGCAGTAGGTCGGGTGTTCGGAAAGGCCATGATGTGGTTCGTGACGGCCTCGCTGCTGTCGCTGGCTGTAGGCTTGATGATGGCCAATATCCTGCAACCAGGGCTGCACCTGGCACTGCCGCTGCCGGACGTGAGTGAAACCACTTCACTGCAGACATCGGCCTTTACCCTTAAGTCCTTTGTGACCCACCTGGTACCCAGGTCATTCGCCGAGGCCTTGGCCAACAACGAGATCCTGCAGATCGTGGTGTTCTCGCTGTTCTTCGGGGTCGCCTTGGCGGCGCTGGGGGAAAAAGCCAAGGGCCTGATACGCTTGGCCGATGAGCTGGCGCAGGCCATGCTGCTCATCACCGGCTACGTCATGAAGCTCGCGCCCCTGGCTGTCATGGCGGCGATGGCTGCCACGGTGGCAGTCAATGGCTTGTCGATCCTGGCTACGTTCGCTGTGTTCATGCGCGACTTCTATCTGGGCTTGGTCTTACTCTGGGTGTTGCTGGTGCTGGCCGGGGCGATGTTCCTGGGCCGGCGGGTGTTCGCCTTGCTGGCACTCATCAAGGAGGCGTTTCTGCTGGCGTTCGCCACAGCCAGTTCTGAATCGGCCTACCCGAAACTCCTTGCGGCGCTGGACCGCTTTGGGGTCAGCCGCAAGATTTCCAGTTTCGTGATGCCGATGGGCTACTCCTTCAACCTCGACGGCTCGATGATGTACTGCACCTTTGCCGTGCTCTTCATCGCCCAGGCCTACGGTATCGAGATGACCCTCGGCACGCAGGTCCTCATGCTGCTGACCTTGATGCTGACCTCCAAGGGGCTGGCAGGTGTGCCTCGGGCATCGTTGGTGGTGATTGCCGCAACGCTTGTACAGTTCGATATTCCCGAGGCGGGGCTGCTGCTAATACTGGGCATCGACACCTTCCTGGACATGGGGCGCTCGGCCACCAACGCCGTGGGTAACTCGATCGCCACGGCGGTAGTTGCCAAATGGGAAGGGGAGTTGCAGGACCCGGAAGAGCAATCAACAACTCCCCGCGCCGCTGCCCCGGGGGCAGAACGGCCAACGGCTTGAGGTCAGCGCTTGCCGGATATGGCCCCATCGCAGGCTTCACCGGCCTGCGAACCGAGGTAGCCAGTGCCGTAGTTGGGCCGCATCAATTTGGTTCTAGCTGCTATGCTCAAATGCTATAGCTGGTGCCCGATGCGGTCTTTAGACTGTCAAATACGCCGCTCCAGCGGCGCCCCTTTCCCTGCCAGTGGTTGATAGATGGACGTAACGCAACTCAAAACCCTGATCCACGTGGCGGAGCTTGGCAGTTTGAGCAAGGCGTCGGACCGGCTACACGTAGCGCAACCGGCATTGAGTCGGCAGATCCGGCAGTTGGAAAAGGAGCTGGGCGTCTACCTGTTCGAGCGCCATGGCCGTGGGATGGAGATCACTGCGGCGGGGCTGGAGGTGCTTGAGCGAGCCACCCGTATCATGAACGAGCTGGAGTCCATTCGTACTTCGGTAGCCGGCGGGCGCGCGGCCTTTCGCGGCATGGTCGCCATCGGTACCACGCCAACGATCGCCGAGATCGTCACGGTTCCGCTGGTCAAGCGCATCAGCGACACCCACCCGGACCTCTCAATCCGCTTTTCATCGGCCTTCAGCGGCTACCTGCTGGACTGGTTGCAGCGCGGCGAGCTGGAGTTGGCCATCTCCTACGACCCTCAGCCGCTGCATACCCTGCGTATAGAACCGGTGATGATGGAAAACCTGGTGCTGGTCGGCCCTCCCGAGTCCGGGCTCAACCTCGATACAGCGGTCCCTTTTTCGCAGTTGGCCAGCGAACCGATGGTCTTGCCCAGCCCCCGTCATGGGCTGCGCAAAATTATGGACCAATGTGCCATGGAGCGCGGCTTCAAGATCACCACCAGCGTCGAGGCGGATTCTTTCGGCGCCATGATCGATCTTGTTCGCAATGGCTTTGGTTACACCGCGTTGCCCTTGGCGTCGATCTACTCGCGCTTAAACGACGGCACGCTGTGCGCGGCACCGCTGGTCGACCCCACGCCCATGCGAAAACTGGTGCTGGTGCTTCCCGCCGATCGCCAAGTGAGCCCGGCAACCCGCTATGTCGGCCAGACCTTCGTCGACATTGCTTCGGAATTGGTGGCCGAAGGTATCTGGGCTGGGCATATGCTCTGACGCAGCCAGCTATTCAATTGAGGCATAACTGCTAGAGGGTAGCGGGTCTGGCCGCTATCCAGGCGAGGGCGTAGCTTTGCTCGGGAATAAAAGTCAGTGCGCTTTCGCTGACTTGTAAAATAATAGATCCCAGAAGGTACCCCCCATGATGCGCGTTTCATCGCCTCGCGTTTTGCCGCCCGTTTTTTCCCGCCACGACTCCAAGCCGATCAATCGAAGGTAAACCGACGCTGTCGTTCCTGCCTTACGTTTGCCTTAGATCTGGAGTTACCCCATGCACGCCAACAATAACAATCCCGCTGCGCCTGATATCCACAATCTGACCAACCGCCAACGGATCCGCGCCATTCTTGGTGCCTGCTCCGGCAACCTGGTGGAGTGGTACGACTTCTTCATCTACGCCTACACCTCGATCTACTTCGCAGCCCTGTTCTTCCCTCAAGGCGATCAGACCACGCAGTTGCTGGCGACTGCCGGAATCTTCGCCGTGGGCTTCTTCATGCGCCCCTTGGGCGGGTGGATCTTTGGCTACCTGGCCGATACCCGTGGTCGCAAGTATTCCATGATCATCTCAGTGTTCCTTATGTGTGGCGGCTCGTTGATGATCGCTGTGCTGCCCACTTATGAGTCCATTGGCATGGCAGCTCCAGTGCTACTGCTGGTAGCCCGCCTGATGCAGGGGCTCTCGGTCGGTGCTGAATACGGTACCGGGGCCACCTACATCAGCGAAATTTCCCGCAAGGGCAAGCGCTGCTTCTTTGGCTCGTTCCAGTACTTCACCATTATCGCCGGCCAGCTTCTGGCGCTGCTGACGGTGGTGGTGCTGCAGAATGTGCTGCCGATCGAAGAACTCAAGGCCTGGGGTTGGCGCATTCCGTTCTTCATCGGCGCGGTCAGCGCACTGGTGGTGGTGTACCTGCGCCGCTCGATGCTTGAGACCGCCCACGCCCAGGGCTCGAAACACAAAGAAGCCGGGTCGATCAAGGCACTTATGAAACACAAGAAAGCTGTTCTGCTGACTATTGCCATCACGGCCGGTTGCTCATTGCACTTCTATACCTTCTCCACCTACATGCAGAAGTATCTGGTGGTGTCGGCCGGCTTCGACCCTTCGACCGTCAGCTTCATCATGACTGCCGCGCTGGTGGTATTCATGTGCCTGCAGCCGGTGTTCGGGATGATGGCCGACCGGATCGGCTCGCGAAATAGCATGATCGCCTTCGGCCTGCTTTCGAGCCTGTTGATCGTGCCCTTACTGACGGGCCTGAAGAGCGTCAGTAACCCTTACGAAGCCTTCGCTCTGGTCATGCTCGGGCTGTTGATTGCCGCGTTCTATACGCCGGTGACTGGCGTGCTCAAGGCTGACCTGTATCCCGCCACAGTGCGCGCGCTTGGTGTGGGTTTGCCTTATGCACTGGGCAATGCACTGTGCGGCGGCACCGCTGAGTACGTGGCATTGTCATTGCGCGGCGCCGGGGTGGAGTCGTACTTCTACTACTATGTGGCGGCCATGAGCGCCATCACGCTGCTGGCTGCCGTGCTTATGCCCGACCTGCGCAAGCATGGCTACCTCGACGGCACCGGAGCGGTTGAAGAGAACACCGGCCTGCGCAGCGGCCCTGCTTACTCCGACGCTCGGGGCTGAGCCCGGCCTGGGCAGCCGCTGGCGATTACTCAGGGACTCTCACGATCACGCTCCCGGGTCTTGACGGGTCTTGATAGCCCGCACATCAACTGCGGGCCTGGGTACATCGATAAATGCCCGCTACATGTCTTGTCCCGCGATGTTATCCAGAGACGACGATTGCGTATATGTATCGGCGGGGTAGGGAAGCGCTAAGAACTCTTTCGTCTCCATGGGGCGCTAGCAGCCGTTCGCGAATGACAGCTATCGACCCATAGCTGCCCTTCGCGAAAGGCAGCTACCGGCCAAAAGCGGTCAGTGACAATATCCGCAAAGTCTACCGCTCAGCTTCCCGAAGACCGATCTCGACTATTCGTTAGGTACAGCACCATCGCTGCGCGAGCCGCATCTTTGACTGCTGCTCCGCGCAGTGCTGCAATGGGGTCACGTTATCCGTATAGGATGTTGCTCCATGCGAGTGAATCTCCAAACACTCCCGACGCGATACCTTCAGCCTCAACCAAGGTGATATTCGCGCCTTTATCAGCCAGGTGTTACGCCAGCGAAGCGCCCACGATGCCGGCACTAATGACAACGACTCGTTTGTCCAGAGCATTTCCCATATCAACCTTCATTCTGTAGACCTGAAGGCGGTTTCAGTGTCTGCCTCTGATCGATTTCTGCTTGTCGTAAGGGGCAGCAGTTGTCGTCTAGAAAGCAGATGTAAATTTGTCTGAAGTGGCGAAATAGCTGCCAAAATCATCGTGTTAAAACGCCGCCTGAAATGGCAGCAAGATAAGCGCGTGAGTGTTGTTGGCACTGGAGGGTAGCGAAAAATCGTTCAGCTACTACGGTAAGCGTCATCAACGACTATAGTCATTGGTGAGCCAGAGCGAATCTGACCATTCCCCTGCCAACCTGGCCTAATCCAATTCCGCGATTACACGGCGGATCTTCTTGTGTTCCTTGATGCGGAACGTGAACGTTTCGCTGCCGAAATCACTCAGGCTCAGGCTGAGATCGAGGCAGCGTTGTCTTTTTTTGAACCCCTTGATGGTGGATGGAGTTATCCCACCGGGCACGTCGCATCCCACTGAGCACGTCCCAACCACCCATCTATCAAGGTTCAAGCAATGAATACTTTAGAGTTCGATGATGCACAAAAAACCAATGGCGACCTGGTTCAAGGGCCGCTGCCGGCCGGCACTGTCGCGCCCGACTTCACTCTTCACGCAACCCCTGATCAACAGTTGTCGCTGCGTGAGCTAAAGGGAAATCCCGTGATATTGGCGTTTTATCCCGCTGACTGGACTTCGGTGTGTGGTGACCAACTGACTTTGTACAACCAGTTGCTACCCACATTCAGAGAATACGGTGCGGCGCTACTGGGTATCTCGGTTGACAGCGCCTGGTGCCATCAGGCCTTTGCCAAAGATCGGAATTTTCACTTCAGCCTGCTGGCCGATTTCGAGCCCAAAGGGGCTGTGGCACGACAGTATGGAGCGTACCAGTCCCAGCTCGGGGTTTGTAAGCGTGCGCTGTTCGTGATTGACAAGGACGGGGTGGTTGCCTGGAGCTACGTCTCCCCGATGGCAATCAACCCTGGTGCGGACGGTATTCTGGATGCGCTGGATGCTTTGGCGAATTCGCCACAAAGCACGCCAACCAAAAATTAACAGGTGATTAGATGGCCACTCTCAAAGTCCCGGTAAGTGCCAACGACCATCGCCAGGGAAGTGCGCATGCCAAGGTCACCTTGGTCGAATTTGGCGACTATGAATGTCCCTATTGCGGTGAAGCTTATTGGATGGTCAAGAATCTGCAACAGCATTTTCGCGATGACTTGCTGTTTGTGTTCCGTAACTTCCCTCTGACCACCGCTCACCCCCATGCACTGGGTGCAGCGGTCACCGCTGAGTATGCCGGGAGTCGAGGATTATTCTGGGAGGCCCACGACGAATTGTACGAAAATCAGGATCGATTGGGCCTGCCGCTGTATCGCGCCATCGTTCTCAAACACGGCCTTTCCAGGGAGGAATTCGATCTTGCAATGCAAGAGGATACTTACATTCCCAAAATACAAGCCGATTTCAATGGCGGTGTACGCAGCGGCGTGAATGGCACCCCAGCGTTTTACATTGACGGGCTTCGCTATGACGGAGTTCCAGAGTTCATCGGGATGAGTCAGATGATTGAGCTTTTGTTAGTGCGTGGACGAAATCGCTAGAGAGCCAAATCGGCTTGGCATCACCAACATCGGAGCCGAGGAAAAACCAACGTTAGTTTCCTTTTACATTAAAGAGGTGGGCACGGAGCCGGCAACTAATGAAATCTTTGAAGTATTATGAAGAAAATCGACACGCCACATGGTTGGAGTTGTTTTTTGACCTGACTTTCGTTGTTACGATAGGCCAGGTTACGCACACTCTCGGACATGTTCATGACGGCCACTTTGAACATAAGCAATTATGGACATTCTTACTGCTTTTTGTACCGTTGTGGTGGATCTGGTCCAGTCACACGATTTACTCCAACAGGTTCGATACAGACAGTAATCTTCACCGTTTGGCAACATTATTCATAATGCTCCTGCTCATTGTGCTATCGGCACGGATTGGGGAAGACCTGGAAGTGAACTACCCGCTTATTATTGCCTGCTATTTTGGTATACGAGCGATCATCAGTGTTATGTACATTTCATCCATTAGTAAACTCGATTCTCGCGGCGAACTTTCCTCAAGGCTTGGTTTCGCCCTATTAGTTAGCGCAGTTATTAGTCTTTCATCCGTTATTTTCGACCCGCCCTTGCGTTATCTTGTTGCTTATATTGGGATTGTTCTTGATATTCTGTTTCCTGTGTTTTTCTGGACTAAACTAAAGCCGTTGCCAGCACACACGGAACATTTGGTTGAGCGCATAGGTCTACTCACCCTAATCTTATTGGGGGAGTCAATTATTAGCCTTTCCGGAGGCTTGTCTAACATTCAATGGGGTTATTATAATGTGATGGCGGCCATCACCGGATTTATCATGATTTGCAGTATCTGGTGGATCTATTTTGATAGTTTTTACTTATTGAACAAACATCAAAGCAGTATGAGTGGGCACGCCTTAATCTACTCGCACCTTTTTCTTTTTATGGGGCTGGCACTTCTGGCGAATTTGATTAGGCATGCGATCCTGAACGACATTGCGATACGCGATTTCCAGAT
>Ga0247813_10000471_pt1 | contig 37921 bp, 36 predicted proteins | sample UWRJL169409C1_FD_180719 | JGI IMG/M metagenome (GOLD analysis project Ga0247813, IMG submission 180719) | Plant litter microbial communities from Arlington Agricultural Research Station in Wisconsin, United States - UWRJ-L169-409C-1 | ecosystem: Environmental > Terrestrial > Plant litter >... | reverse complement strand
AGCGATAAGTTCTAATCCGTGAATTTGTCTGTCTTGTTCCTCTAGTATAAGGTCAAAAATTTGTTCGTCGCGTTGCATTTTTTCGTTTTTCGTTAATTTCCTGCAAAAATACAAAAAAACGTTTGTGATACTGTTAGATTATGATATATTTGACATACAATTTTTCAACAAATAATTAACATTCACATGCCAATAACCGCTAACGATACCAAAAGAAAATCATGGTTAGAAGTACCAGAAAATAGTGACTTCCCTATTCAAAATATTCCTTTCGGTGTATTTCTTACTAAAGAAAATGTCGTTACAGTAGGAACCCGAATTGGCGATTATGCTATAGATTTAGGCGCTTTACAACAATTAAACTATTTTGAAGGAATAGATTTAACCGATGATATGTTCATGCAGGACACGCTTAATGATTTTATTTCTGATGGAAAAAAAACATGGCGTTTAGTTCGAAATCGTATCGCCGATATTTTCGACGAAAACAATCCACAACTACAAGATTCAACAAAAGATCGCGATATTGTGATTTTTAAAATCGATGATGTCGAGATGCAATTGCCGGTTTTAATTGGAGACTATACTGATTTTTACTCAAGTAAAGAACACGCTACAAACGTGGGAAAAATGTTCCGAGATCCTGAAAACGCTTTATTACCAAACTGGTTACACATTCCGGTTGGTTACCATGGAAGAAGTTCTACTATCATTCCTTCCGGAATTCCGGTTCACAGACCAATGGGACAAACTTTGCCTGCAGGTGAAAAATATCCTGTTTTTGGTCCGTCTCGTTTAGTAGATTTTGAACTAGAAACAGCATTTATTACAACTGACGTTAATATAATGGGAGAAAATATCCCAACATACGAAGCTGAAGATTATATTTTTGGAATGGTTTTACTAAATGACTGGAGCGCGCGTGACATCCAGAAATGGGAATATGTGCCACTTGGGCCATTTTTAGCTAAAAACTTTGCCACTTCAATTTCCCCCTGGATTGTAACTATGGATGCTCTCGAGCCTTTTAGAACAAAAGGGCCAAAACAAGATCCATCGCCGCTTCCTTATTTACAAACTAAAGGAAAAAAAGCTTTTGATATTCATCTAGAAGTTTCAATACAACCGGAAAATCAAGAAGAAACTGTGGTTTCTAAATCGAATTTCAAATATTTATACTGGTCTATGGCTCAGCAATTGGCACATCATACCTCAAACGGTTGTCGCGTAAATTCTGGCGACATGATGGGTTCAGGAACTATTTCAGGTCCAACTCCGGATAGTTTTGGTTCTATGTTAGAATTAACCTGGGGAGGACAGAATCCATTGAAATTAAAAGACGGAAGCGAACGTAAATTTATTGAAGATAATGATACCGTAATTATAAGAGGTTACTGTGAAAATGCAGAGGTAAGACTTGGTTTTGGAGAAGTTTGCAGCCAATTACTGCCGCCTTTTATAAGACCATGAAGAGAGAATAGAATTGAATAATTGTTAATTGTTAATTGTTAATTTTATAAATTAAAAAAGCTTGTTAGATTGTTCTAACAAGCTTTTTTAATGTTTGAATCTCAAAGTCGTTAAGCTTAAAATTTAATAAAGTTAAAAAAGAAACTTTGCGACTTTGTAATTTGTTAGATACTCTATAACTTATGCCGGAATTTGCTGGCTCAAACAATGCAAAGTTCCAAAGCCCCAGATGAAATCGATACAACTAATTCCGATTACTTCTCTGTCCGGGAAGCATTCTGATAATATATTTAACGCTACACGATCGTTGCTGTCATTAAACGTTGGTACCAAAACACAATTATTCAAAATTAAGAAATTAGCATAACTTGCCGGTAATCTTAGATCTTCAAAATCAACACGTTTTGGCATAGGTAAAGCCACTATTGTTGGTGATTTTCCATCTTCTAATTTTGCGTTTTGCAAACGTTTCAAGTTGTCTTGTAATGGTTTGTAGTTAGCATCATTTTTATCTGTTTCTACAATTGTTACGATTGTATCTTCATTTACAAATCGGCATAAATCGTCGATATGTCCGTGAGTATCATCGCCTTCAATTCCGTCTCCCAGCCAGATTACGTTTGTAACTCCAAGATATTCTTTAAAAACCGCTTCGTAATCTTCCTTACTGAAGTTTTTATTTCGAACCTGAATTGTTGGATGCATCAGACATTCTTCAGAAGTCAGTAAAGTTCCTTTCCCGTTTACATCTATTGCTCCGCCTTCTACGATTACAGGTTTTCCTTTATAAGTTACCTGTGTTAGCGGAACATTAATAAAATCAGCAATTGTAGAAGGAACAAATTTATCTAATTGATAGTTTTTATATTTTGCCCATCCATTAAAATTAAAATTTAAAGCTTCTCTTTTCGAACCATTTTTCACAATAATTGGTCCTGAATCGCGCATCCAGCTTCTGTTTGTTTTATGAATAATGAAAGAAATATTAGCAATGCTAACACGGGCTCTTTCTAACATTTCAGCTACTTTTTCTTTTAAGTTTTCATCGGCTACTACTAAAAAAACAGTTTCAAAAGTGGCTACTTTTTTTATAAATTCAACAAAAGCCCATTGAACTGCTTCATATTTTCCAGGCCAATCGTTTCCGTTGTGCGGAAAACACAATACAATTCCCTGTTGTTTCTCCCATTCTGCCGGAAATCTTCTATTATTTGCTGTCATAAAAAGTTTCTAAATTAAAAAGTGTACAAAGATAAGCATTCGTCAGGATTTTAAAACAATATGAAGAAACTTCCACTTACATTTCTGTACCAGCCTCTAAATTAAAGATAAATTAATGAAGCCTTAATATTCACAAGGTATCCGGGAATTACTTTTGGCGAAACTAAAAACTAAAATAATATGAAAAGAATAAGTATTTCATTATTAGCATTAATGACCATTTTTGCAAGCTGTAATAATGACGAAAATTCAAACAACGAAGAGCCTCAACCAGAAGTAGTTGTCAATGAAAACCCTTCAACATTTAAAGAAATTGGTTCCCTAACTATTGGTGGAGAAGCTGCTGCAGAAATTTCGGCTTATGATGAAAAAACTAAAAGATTATTTACTGTAAACAATAGCGGAACAAATCAGATCGATGTAATTGACATTTCTGATCCAACAAAACCAACAAAAATTGGCAAGATCGATTTAACTCCTTACGAAGGTGCTTCAAACAGTGTTTCTGTTTATGACGGAAAACTGGCAGTTGCCTTAGAATCTACTGTTAACAAGCAGGGAAATGGAAAAGTGGTTGTTTTTAATACTTCTGATTATAGCTTGATTAAACAAATTACTGTTGGTGCTTTGCCCGATATGATTACTTTTTCACCAGATGGTAAGTATATTATGACTGCAAACGAAGGTGAACCAAGTGCTGATTATCTACAAGATCCAAACGGAACCATTTCTATTATCGATGTAGCGAATAATTACACCGTTACAACTTTAGATTTTGCTTCTTTTAGCGGTCAGTCCGAAACTTTGAAAAAAGATGGATTTAGAATTTCAAGCTTTGCAAAAAGTTTTGCGCAGGATATTGAGCCGGAATATATAACTATTTCTGATGATTCAAAAACAGCCTGGGTAACTTTACAAGAAAATAATGGTGTTGCAAAAGTAGATTTAACTTCAAAAACAATTACAGCAATTTATCCTTTAGGTTTTAAAGATTTCAATACTGCCGAAAATGCGATTGATGTAAGTGATAAAGATGATAAAGTCGCTTTTAATCCGTGGAAAATAAAAGGAATGTTTATGCCAGACGCTATTAGTCATTTTTCTTCAAACAATGTTCCTTATTTTGTTACTGCAAACGAAGGTGATGCGAGAGAATATACTGCCTATACAGACATAAAAAGAATGAAAGACATGAAACTTGATGCTGCTGTTTTTCCTGATGCTGCAACTTTAAAATTAGAGACTAATTTAGGAAGATTAAATCTAATTTCTGATATGGGAGATACTGACAGTGACGGCGATCTTGACGAAATGGTTGCATTTGGAGCCCGTTCATTTACAATATGGAATGGAAACACAGGTAAAATTGTTTATGACAGTAAAAATGATGTTGACAAAAAAACAAATGAATTAGGAACTTATGATGATAAGCGCAGCGATGATAAAGGATCAGAGCCGGAAGCTGTGTATGTCGCAAAAATGGGAAATCAAAATATATTATTTGTAGGTTTAGAAAGATCTGATGCTTTTATGACCTATGATGTAACCAATCCTGTATCGCCAATATATTTACAAACTGTAAAAACAGGCGACGCTCCGGAAGGTATTTTGTTTATTCCTGCATCTAAAAGTCCAACTAAAAGAAGTTTACTTGTTGTAAGCAGTGAAGGTGACGGGACAATCAAAATCTTCCAGCCAGACTTAAAATAAAAACATTCATAATTACTATAAAAAATCGGGCAAATTAATTTGCCCGATCTTGATTTTTCCTGTTTTTAAGTTTTTATTAACATATAATCATAAAAATGAGCCAATACATGGAAATTATATAATATTGGCATTACCTGAATAGAAGTCATTATCAATTTCATTAATCTAAGTTTGTGCTGAGCTTAAAAATACTCACAAAAACAAACTTAAATCAAGATATCATGAAAAAGAAATTTGCTTCCGTATCGCTTATATTATTATCATTTGCGGCAAGCGCACAAAATGTGGCTACAACATCTATTCAACCGTCTGTTGACGTACCTGGTTACAACAAATGGTCAATCGAACTTAATGGCGGTGTAAACAAACCAATGAGAACTATGTCTCCTGGTTACTCTACAGCAACACTTAATCCTTTCCACGCTGATTTAGGCGTAAGATATATGTTTAGTCCAACATTTGGTGCTAAATTAGATGTAGGATATGATCAATTCCAAGAACGTGATGATACACGTGACTTTGAAAGCAGATATGTTAGAACAAGTTTACAAGGGGTTATTAACATTGGTAGAGCTTTAAATTTTGAAACCTGGACAAATACTATTGGTATATTAGCGCATGGTGGAGTTGGTGTTTCGCAAATAAGTACTGAAACTGGTTACGGTGGTCAAGATTATATGGGTCACGGAATTTTGGGTTTAACAGGTCAAATTAGATTAAGCAACAGAATTGCCTTAACTGGAGATTTAACAGGAATTGTAAATGGAAGACAAAACTGGAACTTTGACGGAATGGGACGAACAAGAACAGGTTCGTTTGATGGTGTATTGTTAAATGCATCTGTTGGTTTGACTTTTTACTTAGGTAAAAATGAAAAACATGCTGACTGGTATTCTGTAGAAAATGAAAGATTAAGTAAATTAGAAGACAGAGTTACTACTATTGAAACTGGTCTAATCGATACTGATAAAGATGGTGTTGCTGACTTATATGATTTAGAGCCAAACACTACTTCAGGTGTAGCAGTAAATACAAAAGGACAATCTATTGATACTAATCAAAATGGTGTTCCGGATGAATTAGAAAGCTATTTAGAAAAAACTTACGGACAAAACGGTAAAGGTGCTACAAACAGTACTGTTGAAGAATTAATTAACGGTGGATATGTAAATGTTTACTTTGATTTTAACTCATCAAAACCAACAAATGCTTCGTTATCTGGTGTTGACTTCTTAGTTAAATACTTAAAAAACAATCCAGGAAAATCTGCTGATATTATTGGATATTCTGATGAAATTGGAAATTCAAACTACAACACTGAATTATCAAGAAAAAGAGCTGAAGCTGTAAAAACTGTAGCTATCAACGCAGGAATTGATGCTTCAAGATTAAATGTAATTGCGAACGGTGAAGATACTTCTGTGAATAAAAATTCTAAAGAAGCGCGTCAAATCGTGAGAAGAGTTACTTTCCAGGTGAAATAATAAAACTCAGATATATATTAATTTTAAAGGCGGTTTCATTTAAATGAAACCGCCTTTTTTAAGTACAAAATTGCTAAATAAAAAAGGACAAAATTTTCATTTTGTCCTTTTTTATTTATTTATAATCGATTATTTATCTATTGCTCTTTTTGTAATATCTCCAAAAGCATCGATTCTTCTGTCTCTAAAAAAGGGCCAGTTTTGACGAACATTTTCCTGTAAATCTAAATCTACTTCTGCAATAAGAATTTCTTCTTTATCGTGAGATGCCTGAGCTAAAATTTCACCTTGAGGCCCTGCGATAAACGAAGCTCCCCAAAACTGAATTCCATCAGTTCCTTCAATGTATTGTTCTAAACCAATTCGGTTTGCAGCGGCTACGAAAACTCCATTTGCAACAGCATGACCTTTCATAACGTTCATCCACGCTCCATATTGATTTTCTCCGTATTGTTCTTTTTCTTTTGGATGCCATCCAATTGCTGTTGGATAAAATAATACTTCGGCACCCTTTAATGCTGTAATACGTGCTGCTTCAGGATACCATTGATCCCAGCAGATTAGAGTTCCAACAGTTCCCTTTTTAGTTTCGATCGCCTTAAATCCTAAGTCACCAGGTGTGAAATAAAATTTTTCGTAGAAATGAGGATCATCCGGAATATGCATTTTACGGTACAATCCTGCTTCTGTTCCGTCTGTATCAATAATGTAAGCACTATTGTGGTAAATACCCGCCATTCTTTTCTCAAAGAAAGGAACAATGATTACCACTCCTAATTCTTTTGCTAATTCGCTAAAGGCGATAAATGAAGTACTGTAAAGTGGTTCTGCTAATGCAAAATTGTCTACATCTTCGCTTTGGCAAAAATAATGACTGCTATATAATTCAGGAATTAAAATAACTTCTGCTCCTTTATTTGCGGCATCTCTTACCCAGCTTAGGCATTTTTTAAGATTATTCTCGGCTACATCATTCAAATTTAACTGAACAACGGCAATTTTATATTTTCTTTTCGGCATGTCATAAAATTTAGAAGTGCAAAAATAGTAATTTTTAGAGGAATGACAAAGTGAGTTAAGATCGTCTTGTGAAACTAAACTTCTACTCTAGCCCCGATAGCAGCGGTATCCCTTTTTCTTGTTTCTTTAACAAGGAAAAGATATAGCGGATAGCGGGACTAAAGTTCTGGTGAAACTTTATTTTTCTGCTTCTGAGAAAAAAAAAGCTTTGCAAAATAAACTTGCAAAGCGTTTTAAAATTTAAAAGGTGTAAAAACTACAAAAAAATTATTTGTTAGTAATAACCACTTCCTTAACGATATATTCAGTATCCGATTTGGCAACTCTTAAGTAGTAAGTTCCTGCAGCCGGCGTCGTTATTTTATAGACAAATCTTTTTGTTTCTGGAGTATTTTGACCACAAGGCGTTATTGGATATTCAACCTGAATTAAATAACCGGGTTCTTTTTTATAGTCTATATCTGCAAATTGATAGAATTCTCCACAACCATTTTCTGAGATATACGATATCGCATAAGAAAGTTCCTGCCCCACTTTTCCAGTTTCAGGACCATCTATACTAGTTGCAAAAGCACTTTTGTAGATATATTTTGGAGCTTCTGGTGTGTCATTATCGCTGCTGCATGAAGCAAATATTGTTACGAAGAGCACTATAACGGCAATTGATTGTAATTTAAATCTTTTCATACTGGTATTTATTTGTTCTTATTTTTTACATAGATAGTAATAAGTTGTTTTGGTTGCTTGAAAAAATTGTTAAAAATTTGACATTTAGCAATATTCAGCAATAAATCAACAAGTTATATTTATCAACTATTTTGCCACTTCTTTCTTTTTGAATATCTTTTTAAAAAGATTTACAAAAAGTAAAACGATAAGACCTAAAGCAAGACCAATTACAAATTCTTTTATAATTGCCGGTAAGTTAACTTTAGGCGATAAATGATGAAAAAAGGGAATGTAATGCACGAATATACCTCCTGCAACCAACAATAATGCGATTGTACCAATTACGGTTAATGCTTTTATAACTAATGGAAGCGCTTTTACCAGGATATTACCAATAAATTTTGATACGCTTTTTTCTTTTTTGCTAAATTTAATAAGCTTATAGCCTGCCTCATCCATTCTAACAATTAGAGCTACAATTCCGTAAACACCGATAGTTGCAATTAATGCGATTATCGAAGTTACAACTATTTGCTGCATTAAAGGTTCTTCAATTACTGTACCCAAGGCAATAATTACAATTTCTACGGATAATATAAAGTCAGTTACAATTGCTGATTTTATTTTACCCTTTTCGGCTTCGAGTATTTGTTCTTCAGTCATAACTTCATCTGTTATTCCTTCTGATTCTTCATGACTGTGCGGAAATATAAATTCATAAATTTTCTCGGCTCCTTCGTAAGCCAAAAATAATCCTCCAAGAACAAGAATTACAATAATTGCAACGGGTAAAAATGCACTTAATAAAAATGCGATTGGCAAAATGATAATTTTGTTAAGAAGCGAACCTTTGCTAATTGCCCACAAAACCGGAAGTTCTCTCGATGAAGCAAACCCTGAAGCTTTCTCAGCATTTACTGCTAAGTCGTCGCCCAGAATACCTGCAGTTTTTTTTGCAGCAATTTTACTCATTACTGCAACATCATCCATAATTGCTGCGATATCATCTAATAGAACAAAAAAACCTGATGCCATTATAATTTAATTTTTAGTATTTAGTTTCAAAAATTTGATTATGCGAATCTAATACTTTTTGAGTTATTTTCCGCCTAAAAATTAACTGCATTGCCCTAATAGTACCCAAATAACGATAAATACAATTATTGTTCCGAAGCATCCTCCGCCTAATTTTTTTGCACCATAACCTGCTAATAATCCTCTAAATAAATTGTTCATAATATTTTGTTTTAAGTTTAATGTAAATATCACAATTCACAAACAGATTTTATTTATATGAATTTTAAAAAAAGTTTCATTATTCACGGTTTCGTTTAATTTCAAAAAAAAACACCAACATTTCTGCTGGTGTTTTATATAACGATTGAGAATATGCTTCTCTTCCTAAAAAATTATTTTACTGTTTCGGTCTGATTTCTAAAAACCAATTTACCATCAAAGGCATCAATCAAAATAATACTATCCGTTGTAATATTACCAGCCAGAATTTCTTTGGACAATTGATTTAAAACTTCCCTTTGTACTACTCTCTTTACAGGTCTTGCCCCAAATTCCGGATCATAACCTTTATCCGAAAGATATTTGATTCCTTCAGGAGTTGCATCCATTGTAATGCCTTGCAAAGCCAGCATTTTGCTAACGCTTTTCAATTGTAAGCTTACGATTCTCGAAATATTATCGGCTGTTAAAGGCGTAAACATTACGATTTCGTCGATACGGTTTATAAATTCCGGACGAACCGTTTGTTTCAATAACCCCAGAACTTCTACTTTTGCAGCTTCAGTTGCAGCTTCGACACTTCCTTTTAAATTTTCAAATTTTTCTTGTATAATCTGACTTCCCATATTAGAAGTCATAATGATAATGGTGTTTTTAAAATCGGCCAAACGTCCTTTATTATCTGTTAATCGGCCTTCGTCTAAAACCTGCAATAAAATATTGAAAGTATCAGGATGCGCTTTTTCAATTTCGTCTAATAAAATTACAGAATATGGTTTTCTACGAACGGCTTCTGTCAATTGCCCACCTTCGTCGTAACCAACATATCCCGGAGGCGCGCCAACTAAACGGCTCACACTGTGACGTTCCTGATATTCACTCATATCGATACGCGTCATGGCATTTTCGTCATCAAAAAGATATTCTGCCAAAGCTTTTGCCAACTCTGTTTTACCTACTCCGGTTGTTCCTAAAAACAAGAACGTACCAACAGGTTTTTTCATATCCTGTAAACCAGCGCGGCTTCGGCGAACAGCGTCACTCACCGCTTCAATAGCCTCTTCCTGCCCTACTACTCTTCTGTGCAATTCTTCTTCGAGATGAAGCAGTTTTTCTCTCTCTGTCTGAAGCATTTTCATTACCGGAATTCCTGTCCATTTTGCCACGACTTCCGCAATATCTTCGCGAGTAACTTCTTCTTTAATCAATGAATTACCAGATTGATACTCTTGTAATTGTTTCAACAAAATATCCAGACGTTCTTGTGCTTCTTTGATTTTTCCATAACGAATTTCAGCTACTTTTCCGTAATCGCCATCACGTTCTGCACGTTCTGCTTCGTATTTAAAATCTTCAATTTCTTGCTTTACAGACTGAATTCCGTCAACAACATCTTTTTCTGATTTCCATTTGGTATAGATTTCATTGCGTTCTTCTTTCAGATTCGCCAAATCCATTCCTAAAATCTTCAGTTTGCTTTCTTCTTTTTCACGTTTGATGGCTTCAATCTCAATTTCTAATTGCATGATTTTACGATCCAAAACATCTAATTCTTCTGGTTTTGAATTGATTTCCATACGCAGTTTAGAGGCAGCTTCGTCCATCAAATCGATAGCTTTATCCGGTAAAAAACGATTCGTAATATAACGTTGCGAAAGTTCAACAGCCGCAATAATCGCCTCATCTTTAATTTGAACCTTATGATGTGTTTCGTATTTTTCTTTGATTCCACGTAAAATCGAAATCGCACTTTCAGTATCTGGCTCATCTACCAAAACCTTTTGAAAACGACGTTCTAAGGCTTTATCTTTTTCAAAATATTTTTGATATTCATCTAAAGTTGTTGCTCCAATCGCTCTTAACTCTCCACGAGCCAGAGCTGGTTTCAGGATATTCGCTGCATCCATAGCACCTTCTCCTCCACCCGCACCAACGAGTGTATGAATTTCGTCAATAAATAAAACGATATCACCTTCGGCAGCGGTAACTTCTTTTACAACAGATTTTAATCTTTCTTCAAATTCTCCTTTATATTTTGCACCGGCAATTAATGCTCCCATGTCTAAAGAGAAAACAATTTTATCTTTTAAGTTTTCAGGCACGTCACCATCTACAATTCTGTGTGCTAAACCTTCTGCAATTGCGGTTTTACCAACACCTGGTTCACCAACCAACATTGGGTTGTTTTTTGTTCTACGGGTTAAAATTTGCAGCACACGACGAATTTCTTCATCACGACCGATAACCGGATCCAGCTTTCCTTCGCGCGCTAATTCATTTAAATTTTTAGCATATTTATTTAAGGCATTATAAGTTTCTTCAGCAGAAGCTGATGTGACTCTTTCGCCTTTTCTTAGTTCCTCAATAGTTGCCTTTAAAGCTTTTCCGGTTACACCCTGATCTTTTAGAATTTGAGCGACCTTACTTTTTGAATCAAAAATCGCCAGAATTAAATGTTCGATCGAAACGTATTCGTCGTTCATTTTTTGTGCAATGATTTCGGCTTCGTTCACAGCTTTATTGGCGTCTCTGGAAAGCATGATATCACCTCCGGAAACTTTCGGAAAACTCTGAATCGTTGAATCCAAAATTTGCAAAAACAAAGGAACATTTACGTTTAGTTTTTTCAAAATAAACGGCGCTACATTTTCGTCAACCTCAAAAATGGCTTTAAAAATGTGTTCGTTTTCTATTTGTTGCTGTTCGTATCGTTGCGCCAATTGCTGTGAAAGCTGAATGGCTTCCTGAGATTTAGTTGTAAATTTATTTATGTTCATATTTATATGATTTATGATTGATTTTTATTTTTTTGTATTTGATTAAATTAAAATTAGAATTTATTGGATTAAGTTTTTACTTAAAATACCCTAACTTTGGTTCTTTATTTCAAAATACATTCCACATTAAAAATACAGACAAAATGACGCTTTTAAAGGTTTTTTAGCCAATTGCAAACGTCAAAAAGTCATAAAACAAGACAATTATGAGTTTTTTAAATTCAATCTTCGGAAATTCAGAGAATGCGGATTCTCCAAAAAGCAATATAAACTGGACAGAATTAACTGACGTTTTACAATTACAGGAAATTGACGCAATTTCTAACGAAAAACCAGTTGTAATTTTTAAACATAGTACCAGATGCAGTATTAGCCGAATGGCTTTGAAACAATTTGAAAGAGAATTTGATCTTAATGATACAGTAGATGCTTATTTTTTAGACCTAATTTCACATCGTGATATCTCAAATCAAATCGCTCAAAAATTTAATGTTTATCACGAATCTCCACAATTGATTTTAATCAAAAACGGGAAAGCAGTTTATGATGTTTCGCACAGTGATATTGACGCTCAGGCATTAAAAGATAAAGTTTCATAATAATATGGATGTTCAGACCATTTATCAAGAAACAATAATTTTTGCTACTCTAAAGCATTTAGAAAACAATCAGACTGTAGGAGATTCCAATCTTCCATATGTCATTCATTTAAGTAATGTTGCAATGGAAATTTTAATTGCATCAAAACATACTGAACAGTTTGATTTAAATTTTGCTACTCAGGTAGCATTACTACATGATACCTTAGAAGACACCAACACAACATTTGAAGAACTTGAACGTAAGTTTGGAGCTGAAGTTGCTGAAGGAGTTTCTGCTTTAACGAAAAATGATAATTTGCCAAAAGAAGAGAAAATGCTGGATAGTTTGAACAGAATTTCCAAGCAGAGAAAGGAAATTTGGGCTATCAAACTGGCAGATCGAATTACCAATCTTCAAAAACCTCCAAAAAGCTGGGATAATTTTAAAAGGGTCAAATATAGAGAAGAAGCTATAATTATCTTAGAAAAACTACAAGGAAGCAATCAATATTTAGAAAATCGCTTAAGCGAAAAAATAAAAGAATACGAGTTGTATCTTGATTAATAAAAAAGCAAATCCCTGACTTAAATTCGGAATTTGCTTTTTTTATTTTAATATTTTTTAAATCGAGTTTTCACTCACAACTCTTAACTAATAAGCTGATTTCATTTTGTCCTTAATAGCATCCAGACACAAATTATTAATGCTGCCTTCATGCGTGTGTTTTGTTTCTTTTGGAGATTGATATGTACCCGCTTCCAATTGTTCTGCAACAGCCTTGTAAGCATCTCTAAAAGGAATTCCAGCCACAACCATTTCGTTTAACGTATCAACAGTAAACAAATAATCGTATTTTTTATCTTTTAAAATATTGTCTTTTACCGTAATATCTTTTACAGAGAAAATGGCAATATCCAAACACGCTTTTAAGTTCTGGATCGATGGAAATAAACCTTCTTTTAAAAGCTGCAAATCTCTGTGATAACCGCTTGGTAAATTATTCGTAATCAAAGTGATTTCGTATGGAAGCGCCTGAATCTTATTGCATTTTCCTCTGATCAATTCAAAAACATCAGGATTTTTTTTATGAGGCATAATACTTGAACCTGTTGTAAGATGTGCAGGCAAACTGATAAAATCAAAATTCTGACTCATATACAAACAAACGTCCATTGCAAATTTTGATAAAGTTGCTGCAACGCTGCTCATTGCAAAGGCAACCGTTTTCTCCGCTTTACCACGGCTCATTTGTGCAGCGACTGCATTGAATTTCAAGGTTTCAAAACCTAATTCCTGCGTCGTAAAAGTTCTGTTGATTGGAAAAGAGCTTCCATAACCTGCAGCAGATCCTAACGGATTCTGATCGACAATTTTTGAAGCCGCATTCAACATTGTAATATCATCAATTAAGCTTTCAGCATAAGCAGAAAACCACATTCCGAATGACGATGGCATGGCGATTTGTAAATGGGTATAACCCGGCAATAAAACATTTTGGTGTTTCTCTGCCGATTCCATTAACAAATCAAACAATGTTTTTACCTGCTCTTTTATTGCTTTTAATTCATCTTTTAAATACAAATGAACATCTACTAAAACCTGATCGTTACGAGAACGTGCCGTGTGGATTTTCTTTCCGGCATCGCCTAGTTTTATTGTTAGTAAATATTCGATTTTAGAATGTACATCTTCAAAACTGTCTTCAATTTCGAAATTCCCAACTACGATATCTGCAATAATGTCGTTTAAGGCATCAACCAAAGAAGCTGTTTCTTCTGAAGTTAATAAGCCTATTTGACCTAGCATTTTTGCGTGTGCAATTGAACCTAAAGCATCATATTTTGCCAAAACTAAATCTAATTCACGATCGTTTCCAACGGTGAAATGTTCAATTTGTTTATCTGTTGGTATTCCTTTTTCCCAAAGTTTCATAACTTAGATTTTTAGACTTCTTAGATTTTCAATATTCTTAGTTTATATTTTCTAATCTACTTCTAATGTCGTTGTTTATACTGGTGGTGTTTCTAGCCCCGATAGTAGTGGAAATCCTTTTTCTGGCTTCTTTAGCCAGGAAAAGATTGCAACGGATAGCGGGATTAGCTCCTAAATAATTTTATAATTTAAAGAAATCGCTTAGTATTTTAACATACAGTTCGACTCCTTCTTCAATTTCATTTACAAAAATAAATTCATCTGCTGAGTGTGACCGCAATGTTTCTCCTGGTCCTAATTTTAAAGACTGGCAACTCAAAACCGATTGATCTGAAAGCGTTGGAGAGCCGTACGTTGTTCTTCCCAATGCAATTCCGGCCTGAACCAAACCGTGTGAAATTGGAATAGACGAAGCATTTAAATGCATTGATCTTGGTGTTACTTCAGCATTTACATTTGCCTTTACCACTTCTAAAATCTCCGTATTTGAATAACGATCAGTTACACGAATATCAACTACCAAATCACATTCTGATGGCACAACATTATGCTGTTTTCCTGCACTCATCTGTGTTACAGTCATTTTTACCGGACCTAAAACATCAGAAATTTTATCGAATTTATAGTTTTTAAACCATTCCATGACCGGAATTGATTTATATAATGCATTATCATCGTTTTGGTGCGCAGCGTGACTTGCAGTTCCTTTTACTTTTACATCTAAAACCAATAAACCTTTTTCGGCTACAGCCAATTGCATTAAAGTTGGTTCGCCAACAATAGCGCAATCTAATTCTGGTAAATGCTTTAAAACACTGTTTAAACCGTTTTTCCCGCTGCTTTCTTCTTCGGCGGAAGCCACCATTACCAAATTATGTGACAAGTTTTTATTCTCATAAAAGTGAACAAAAGTGGCCAAAAGTGAAACCAGACAACCTCCGGCATCATTACTTCCTAAACCATATAATTTTCCGTCTTTTTCAATTGCTTTAAACGGATCATTTGTATACGCCTGATTTGGTTTAACCGTGTCGTGGTGAGAATTCAGTAAAAGTGTTGGTTTATTTTCGTCGAAATATTTATTGAAAGCCCACACATTATTGTTTTCTCTTTTAAAAGGAATTTCGTTTTGATTGAACCAATTTTCTATTAAAAGTGCTGTCTGATCTTCTTCACTTGAAAATGAAGGAGTTTCTATAAGTCTTTTTAATAAACTAATTGCTTCCTGGGTAAGCGTTGCAATATTTTTCATAGTTATGGTTTCTTTGCCACGAAGGCACGAAGTCACAAAGTTTTTAATTAATATGTGACAATTTTAATTTGCGCAAATTTCTTAAATTAATATTTAAACACCTTCCGCAATTCTATTTTTTTTGCCACAGATTAAAACAATTTTCACAGATTTATAAATCATTTTAATCATTTAATCTGTGGCTATTTTTATAATGTAATTGTTGTGTGCAGAACATCTGGATTTTGCAACATCTTGTGATGCCCGATTTTGATTTTGTTTACACCTCTTGACAAGCTGTTGAAACAATTATCTAATTTCGGAATCATTCCGGAGTGGATTACTTTTTCTTCTTTCAATTTGTTATATAAAATCTCAGTGATTTCCGTAATTACAGATGAATCATCTTCTGAATCTTGCAAAACACCTTGTTTTTCAAAACAATATGTTAACGTAACATCAAAAACTTCAGACAACGCAATTGATAATTCGCTTGCAATGGTATCGGCATTTGTGTTTAACAACTGACCGTTTTTATCGTGTGTAATAGCACAAAAAACAGGTACAATTCCGTTTTCAAGCAAGGTTTTCAACAGACCTGTATTCACTTTTTTTACATCACCTACAAAACCATAATCAATTGTTGGATGATTTCTTTTTGTTGACTGAATTAAATTCCCATCAGCTCCCGAAAATCCCATTGCATTGTTGTCTTTTGCCTGCAATTGTGCTACAATATCTTTGTTAATCTGTCCTGCATAGATCATTACTACAACATCAAGCATGGGGGCATCTGTAATTCGGCGTCCATCAACCATTTGAGGAACTAAACCAATACTCTGCGCCATTTTTGTAGCCGATTTTCCGCCGCCGTGAACCAATACTTTGTATCCTTCGATTTTAGAAAAATCAGTTAAGAATTGCTCTAGTTCTGTTGGGTTGTCGATTATATTTCCACCAATTTTTATTACGGTAACTTCTTTCATTAGGTTCAAAGGTTCAGAGGAACAAAGGGACAAAGTTTAGATCCAGTATATAAAACCTCTGAACCTTTGCAACTTTGAACCTTTGTTCCTTTTATTTACAATTTCTTCAAAATCTTCTGTAAAACTAATTGTGCCGAATACGTTCTGTTATTCGCTTGCTGAATTACGATTGAATTCTCGCTGTCGATAACTTCGTCGCTTACAATTACATTACGACGAACCGGAAGACAATGCATGAATTTTCCGTTGTTAGTTAAAGCCATTTTTTCGGCTGTTACTGTCCAGTTCGGATCGATGTTGGTTACTTTTCCGTAATCATTGAAATTACTCCAGTTTTTTACGTAAACAAAATCAGCATTTTCAAAAGCTTTATTTTGATCGTATTCGATTTTGCAATCTTTTGTAATTTCCGGACTCAATTCGTAACCTTCAGGATGCGTGATTACAAAATCCATATCTTTTTGCAATTGCATCATTTCTACAAATGAATTCGCAACGGCTTGTGGCAAAGCTTTTGGATGTGGGGCCCAAGAAAGTACTACTTTTGGTTTGTGTTTTGTTTTGTATTCTTCCATTGTAATCGCATCAGCCAAAGACTGTAATGGATGACGAACAGCACTTTCCATATTCACGATTGGCACAGTTGCGTGTTTCAAAAATCCTGAAATAACGGTTTCAGCATAATCTTTTTCTTTGTCTGCCAAACCGGCAAAAGCACGAATGGCGATAATATCACAATATTGTGAAACCACTTCTGCAGCTTCTTTAATGTGTTCTGAGGCTCCAGAATTCATTACCGCTCCATCTTCGAACTCTAATGTCCAGCCTTCGTTGGTAAAATTCATTACCATAACATTCATTCCTAAGTTCAAAGCCGCTTTTTGAGTACTCAAACGCGTTCTTAAACTCGGATTAAAGAATAACATTCCTAATGTTTTATTCTTTCCTAAACTTTGATTTTTAAGCGGATTCTGTTTGATTTTTAATGCGCTTTTTACCCATTTTGATAATGAGTTGATATCTTGAATTGAAATATAGTTCATATCTTTTTTTTAAATCGTTTATTTGTTTAACCGAACCCAATAAACTTTTTTACACAATCTTAGTAAAAGGAATTTCATCCTTTAATGCTTTTAAAATAAAATTATCATTTAATCCGTTGACGATCCAGGTTTCGATGTTTGCCGCTTTTGCTATTCCTGCTGCTTCTATTTTAGATTGCATTCCTCCTGTTCCGTGTGATGATTTTGACTCTCCGATTTCTTTTTCTAAAACATTTAAATCATTTACTAATTTAATCGTTTCCGGACTTTCATCATGAATAGAATCTTTTGTATAAATACCGTTTGTATTGGTTGCAATAATCAGAATATCAACATTTAAAAGAACGGCTGTCAATGCTGCTAATTTATCATTATCTCCAAACCGAATCTCATCTGTAGCAACGGTATCGTTTTCATTAATAATCGGAATGTAATTATTTTCCACCAAAACATTAATCGTATTGACAATATTTACTTTCGACTGCTGCTTTTCAAAATCAGAATAAGACAGTAAACATTGTGATGTCAATAAACCTAAATCGCTGAAATTTTCATGGAAAATCCGCATTAAATGAGGCTGACCAATCGAGGCTAGAGCTTGTTTCAATGCAATTTCTTTACCTTTACTTTCTAGTTTCACGAATTGTTTGGCGGCGGCGATTGCTCCTGAACTTACAATTACAAACTCGTAATCTTTATTCAAAGCGGCAATCTGCATACCAATATCTTCAATCTTTCCCCGCGAAATATGATTGGTTTCCTTGGTTAAAGTATTACTTCCTATTTTTAATAAAATCCTTTTTTTGCTCATCTAATTATTTTTAACCGCAAAGTGCGAAAGGTTTTTTTATATTGTCGAGTTTACAAACAATAAGTTCGCAAAGCTTTGTCTTTAATATTTTTCAAATTATCTAATTATCTAATTGTCAAATTATCTAATTGTCAAATTATCTAATTGTCAAATTATCTCAATTACCTAATTTGCCCTTCTCCGTAAACGTACCACTTGTTTGTTACAAGGTGCTGAAGACCAATTGGCCCTCTTTGGTGCAATTTGTCTGTACTTATCGCTAATTCTCCGCCTAAACCAAATTGTCCTCCATCTGTAAAACGCGTTGACGCATTATGATACACTGCAGCGGCGTCAATAGACTCCATGAATTGTTTTGCCTTTTTTTCGTCTCTTGTAATAATAGCTGCCGAATGTCCTCCACAATATTTGTTGATCTTTTCAATTGCATGTTGTTCAGAATCAATTGTTCCGATGACAATTTTATAATCCAGAAATTCTTCGTACCAGATATCTTCATTTTGAAGTGTTTCGGTATTTTCGAAATTTTCTAATGATTTATCAACGATAATTTCGACTCTAGATTCAGTTAAAGCTTCAATTAACATGGCGGTAAAACCTTCAAAATTAGGTAATCTCGAATCGATTAAAACTTTATCTAAAGCATTGCAAGCCGATATTTTAGACGTTTTGGCATTTAAAATCACTTTTAAAGCCAAATCAGTATCTGCATTATCATGAACATACACGAAATTGTTTCCACGTCCGCTAACAATTACCGGACAAGTAGCGTGCTGTTTGACAAACTCAATTAATTTTTCACCTCCTCTCGGAACAATTAAGTCCACTTTTTGAGTTGGTTTTTCTAAGAAAGCTTGTGTTTCTGTTCGATTATAATTCAAATATTCAACCCAGTCTTTTGAAACTCCATTTTCTTCCAAAGCTCTATGCCATAAATCAACAATCTTTAAGTTTGATTTTAAGGATTCTTTTCCTCCTTTTAATAAAATCTTATTTCCGGATTTAAAAGCGATTCCGCCAGCCTCAATCGTAACATCCGGACGCGATTCGTAAATAATTAAAATCGTACCAAATGCAGCTGTTTTATTAATAACTTTTATTCCATTATCATGAACAAAATGAAAACGCTCTACTCCAACAGGATCTTCTTGTGAAGCCAATTGATTCAATGATAAAATCATCTCATCTACCTTTTTATCATCTACTTTCAAACGTTCTTCCATTGCTAAATCTGAGCCGTCATAAGCCAACAAATCCTCCTGATTAATTAGAATGATTTGATTCCGCTCCTGCCCGACCAGCTTTGCCATGGAAAGCAAAACCAGATTGCGTTTTTCAATTGATAATGGATTCATAATTTATAGTTGGTTGGTTGTTTTTTTGGTTGTTTATCAGAACTTAATTTTGAAGCTCTTCCAAACTCTCTTTTAAAGCTACGATAAAAGTATCAATATCCGATTTTTTCACAGTAAGCGGCGGTAAAATTCTAAGCAAATTTTTGTTGTTCGCACTTCCTGTAAAAATATGTTTCTCAATAATTAATTTCTTTCTTAAAGCAGAAACATCAAAATCAAATTCAACTCCTAACATTAAACCTTTTCCTTTTACTTGTTTAATTCCGGGAACCTGTTTGACCTTTTCTAAGAAATATTCATAAACTTCGTTTACATTCTTTTGTAAATCTAATTTTTCAATTACATCTAAAACTGCAATTCCAGCCGCGCAAGATAAATGGCTTCCGCCGAAAGTTGTTCCTAATAATCCGAAACTTGCTTCAAATTTTGGAGAGATTAAAATCGCTCCAACCGGAAAACCGTTCCCCATTCCTTTTGCTACAGAAATAATATCAGCATTGATTCCGTGATGTTGAAAAGCGAAGAATTTTCCGCTTCTTCCGTATCCTGATTGTACTTCATCCAAAATCAAAACCACATCGTGTTTTTTACATGCTTTTTCTAAAGCCTGAAAAAATTCTGTTGTTCCCTGGTCTAGCCCTCCAACTCCCTGAATTCCTTCAATGATTACGGCTGTAACATCTCCTTTTGCTAATTCAGCTTCTACTAAATCAATTTGGTTTAGAGGTAAAAAAGTAACCACTTGCTGTGCATTGATTGGCGCAACAATTTTCTTGTTATCCGTAACCGCAACCGCTGCAGAAGTTCTTCCGTGAAAAGAATTATCAAAAGCTACAACTCTTGATTTTCCATTATGGAAAGAAGCTAGTTTCAAAGCATTTTCGTTTGCTTCGGCTCCGGAACTGCACAAAAACAGTTCATAATCTTCTAATCCTGAAAGTTTTCCCAATTTCTGAGCCAATTCAACCTGCAAAGGATTCTGAATCGCATTCGAATAAAATCCTAAGTGATCTAATTGATTTTTTAGTTTCTCAACATAATCAGGTTGTGTGTGGCCAATCGAGATTACACCATGTCCGCTATATAAGTCTAAATATTCCACTCCGTTAATGTCTGTAATAGTGCAGTCTACTGCTTTTACAGGCGTTATGTCATAAAGTGGGTATACGTTAAATAAATTCATTTCTTCTAAGTTAAATGTTATCTGTAAAAAGTTAGAAGTTTAAGTACAGACGTTTAACATCTAACTTCTAACATTTTACTATTTTTAAAATCCGCTTGGTTTCAAATGTAAACCGGTGGTTTCTTCTAATCCGAACATTAAATTCATGTTTTGAATCGCTTGTCCTGAAGCACCTTTGGTTAAGTTGTCAATGATTGAGGTCACTAAAACCCGGTTTCCTTTTTTCATTAAACTGATGATACATTTGTTAGTTTGAACGACTTGTTTCATGTTGATGTTTGTCGTTGTTACGGTTACAAACGGCTCATTTTTATAGAAATCTTCGTATTTAGCAACTAATTGTTCTAAACTATCGTCGGATAACGTATATAATGTTGCGAAAATTCCTCTTGGAAAATCTCCTCTGTTCGGAATAAAAAGCAATTCACTTTCAAAATCATCCTGCAACTGAACCAGACTTTCTGAGATTTCTCCTAAATGCTGGTGCTCAAAAGCTTTATAATGCGACATATTATTGTTTCTCCAACTAAAATGCGACGTATCTGAAAGCCCAACTCCAGCACCTGTACTTCCAGTTGTGGCATTAATATGAACATCGTTATTCAACAAATTATGTTTCGCCAAAGGCAATAATGCCAATTGAATAGCCGTTGCAAAACAACCTGGATTTGCGATATAATTTGCTTTTTTAATTTCTGATTTATTTAATTCAGGCAAACCATAAACAAAATCTTTTCCTTCAAAATGCGCAGCTGCATTCAATCTGAAATCATTTCCTAAATCAATTATTTTAGTATGATTTGCAAATTGATTTTCCTGCAAAAAAGAAATTGATTTTCCGTGCCCTAAACATAAAAAAACAACATTTACATTTGGATTGATGGTGTCAGTAAAATTCATTTCAATATCGCCCATCAAATCATGGTGCGCCACAGAAAGCGGTTTACCCGAATTTGTCGTGCTGTAAACAAAATCGATGTTTACATTGGGGTGATACATTAATATTCTGATCAGTTCTCCGGCTGTGTAGCCCGAACCACCAATTATTCCGATATTAATCATAGTTTTTATTTTTTTAGATATATTGTTATATCGAATTCGATTTTTAATATCTTTTGTGTTTTTAGATTAGACAATTTTAAAAAGTTGTCTAATCTCCTAGTTTCTTTAATCAATAGCAAAAACAAATTTTGCGGATACAAACTTTATGTAATATGTCTTTATCTGCTCAGGACTTAATGATTGTGTGTCATGTGGAGATTCAACATTATAAACTTCTGTATAAGTAGAATTTGCACCAATTTCAGTATATGGAGGAACTCTCTTAATAGGAGTTAATATCAATCCGTTATAATTGGCAGTTACGCTGGATGTTCCTTTTACAGCAACATCATTGGGGTTAGTATATTTTATTTCATAATGTAATCGAGATGAATTATTACCTGTGTCAGCTGTAAATTCAAATAACAAAACTTCGTAGGTAACAGGTTCTATAGTTTTTTCTGGCACATCATTATCACTTGAACAGCTAAGAAATAGTAGAAACATTGGAAGTAAAAAAAATACTTTTGCTTTCATAAAATTAAGTTTTATTTTTTGAATAAATCATCCCAATTAATCATGAGTTAAATGGTTTACAGATGAAAATATGTTTTGCGCATTTCCTAAAATCTTAATAAATCCTTTTGCATCGTCAGACGTCCAGGCATTGTTCATTTCTCCGTATTGACCAAAACCTGTATTCATTAAATCGTTTTTAGATTCGATTCCGTCAAGCGAAAAATGATAAGGTTTTAATGAAACCGTGACAGTTCCATTAACCGTTTTTTGTGTGTCCTGCAAAAAAGTTTCGATGTTACGCATTACAGGATCTAAAAACTGACCTTCATGAAATAACATTCCGTACCAGTTTCCTAATTGCTCTTTCCAGTATTGTTGCCATTTACCAAGTGTATGTTTCTCTAATAAATGGTGTGCTTTGATGATAATTAAAGGTGCAGCAGCCTCAAAACCAACTCTTCCTTTAATTCCTATAATCGTATCACCTACGTGAATATCCCTACCAATTGCATATGCATTTGCCAGTTTTTCAAGCTTTACAATATTTCTTTCAGGAGCATCTTTTTTACCGTTTAATGCAACCAATTCTCCTTGCTCAAAATGCAAAGTCACTTTTTCTTCACTTTCTTTTTGCAATTGCGAAGGGTATGCTTCACTTGGCAAAGGCTGACTTGAAGTCAAGGTTTCTTTTCCTCCAACACTTGTTCCCCAAAGTCCTTTATTGATTGAATATTGCGCTTTTTCCCAAGAATAATGAACACCATTTTTAGATAAATAATCTACTTCTTCTTGTCTAGAAAGTTTTAAGTCTCTAATTGGTGTAATGATTTCAATTTCAGGAGCGATGGTCTGGAAAATCAAATCAAAACGAATCTGATCATTTCCTGCACCTGTACTTCCGTGTGCAATAGCGTTTGCTCCTACCTTTTTAGCATATTTTATAGCTTCAATTGCCTGAAAAACACGCTCTGCACTTACTGATAATGGATAGGTATTGTTTTTTAATACGTTTCCGAAAATCAAATATTTAATTGCTTTATCGTAATATTTGTCTACAATTGTAAGGTTGGCGTGTTGTGCACTTCCTAATTCGTAGGCTCTTTTTTCAATTGCTGTTAATTCTTCTTCATCAAATCCTCCTGTATCTACAAGTACGGTGTGGACTTCGTATCCTTTTTCATTTTTTAAATATTTCAAACAATACGAGGTATCTAATCCTCCACTATAAGCTAATACAACTTTTTTCATTTTTTATAATTTAGGCTAATACTTTCGTATTTAGCAAGTTTGAGATTTATTTTTAGCGTGCTCCTATGGTAAAAAAATAAACGACAGTAGTTTATTTAAGAACAGGGCTTGTTTTATTTTTTTTAATCTTCTTAAAACAGCTTCATTAAAAGGGTGTCTTGGCGGATCTTTTGGCTTGTCTTTGGGATCGTATAACATTCCTGTACAAAGGCACATTTTATTTTCTTTGCTTTTAAGAATTTCAAAATTGGTACAGGTTTTACAACCCGCCCAAAAACTTGGGTCTGTTGTAAGTTCTGAAAATGGTACTGGCTTGTAACCCAAGTCTGAATTGATTTTCATTACGGCTAGACCGGTCGTAATCCCGAAGATTTTTGCATCTGGATATTTCTGTAGCGAATAATCAAAAACTTTGGATTTTATTTGTTTTGCCAAACCCAAGTTTCTGTAATCCGGGTGCACAATTAAGCCAGAATGTGCCACGAATTTTCCGTGCTCCCAACTTTCGATATAACAAAAACCTGCAAATTTTCCATCTGCCAGAGCAATCATCGCATCACCGTTCGACATTTTTTTCTGAATGTATTCAGGAGTTCTTTTAGCAATTCCTGTACCTCTTAATAAGGCAGAGGATTCTATCGTATCGCAAATTTCCTGTGCGAATTTGAAGTGTTCTTCCTGAGTTACAACAATAGAGATTTTCATTTCAATAGTTGAAGTTAGAGTTAAAAATTAAAACGTATTGTTTAGTTTGAAATCTGAAAACCTGTCCAATAAAAACAGACAAAATAGAAATAACATTCTCAAAATCAAAAACTTGATTTAGAATAGAATTAAAATAGAATATACTTTCAGGATAGGTTTGTCCAATGGACAAATTGTATGATTTCAAAATGAAAAATGAATATAAATAAATACGCGGCGAAAAACTCTGTGAATACTATAGAGATAGTATCCGTACTTCGGGAGAAGTTACAGGTGAGTTTGTCCGCGACAAAGAAGTTATATATAAACTTATTTTATTCATCGATGCAAAAGTACACTATTTTTTAATTAACAAAAGAAAAAAATAAAAATGTAACATTTTTTTAATAGAATGTTGTTTTTCTTTGAAGGTATTAAGTCTCTGAGATGATAAGGGACTAAGGTTTTATTTCTTTTTTTATAAAAGAAAAACCCGATAATTACAACTAATTATCGGGCTCTTTAACTATTATGTATTTATTTTACTTTTTAGTAAATTTCATTACCTGGCCATTTCCTAAAATAGTCATGTCAAAGCCTGTTTTAGCTTCGTTAAATTTAAATCTCAATCCTGCCCTTGCAGATTCAAATGTATCTTTTTCGTTTGCTACAGGATCAAGAGCAAAATTTGGATAATTTGGAAGTTCAGCTGTTAATGTACTGTTTTTCTCTATCAATTGAATTGTCAACGGCGATTGAGCAGTAGTATAACTTCCTAAATAAGGATCTAAAATAAGTACTTTCTCCACTTTTCCTTTTCCGGCTGTCCAGACATTGTTTGACTCATTATTATCCGGAAAAACGTGATCAGGATCTAAAGTAATCGTTTCAATTTCTTCTGTTGAATTGTGTTTAAATGACCAAGAATTGTTTCTCTGCCAGATCTCTACAGGTAAATTAACCCTTGTTACTTTACCGCTTTTTGTTTTCACATCAACAACAATTGGCATTGGCATTTTATCAAAATTTTCAACTGTAATTACAACTCCTTTTGAAGGATCATTTTTAACATATTTGATTGAATTTATACCCTGATCAAAACGCCAGTTATTTACATACCAGCTTCTCCAGAACCAGCTTAAATCCTCACCTGCAACATTTTCCATAGATCTAAAGAAATCATCCGGAGTTGGATGTTTGTAAGCCCAACGCTCGATATAGGTTCTAAAAGCAATATCAAAACGCTCTTTTCCTAAAACTTGTTCTCTTAAAATTACTAAACCGGCACTTGGTTTAAAGTAACATAACATACCAATATTACCTTCTTTCATATTATCGGGCGAACTCATAATTGTTTCTAAGTCAGGACGTGTAAAAGGTTCTGCCTGATGATGTAAATCTGTTGGCTCCTCTTTATACTCTCCGTTGTTAAAGGCAGCAGTACTTAAAGAATTAATAAAAGTATTGAATCCTTCATCCATCCATGCAAATAATCTTTCGTTTGAACCTACAATCATCGGAAACCAAATATGACCAAATTCGTGATCTGTAACGCCCCATAAAGATTCGCCTTTTGATTTCCATCCACAGAAAACAATTCCCGGATATTCCATTCCGCCCTCATTTCCTGCCACGTTTGTCGCTGCGGGATAAGGATATTCAAACCATTGTTTCGAATAATGCTCGATTGATGCTTTTACATATTCTGTAGAACGACCGTAAGCATCATTGCCGGCACTTTCAACAGGATAAGCTGATAATGCCAGGGATTTTTTACCGCTTGGCAGATTTATTTTTGCTCCGTCTAAGATAAAAGCAGGAGATGATGCCCAGGAAAAATCACGTGCGTTTTTAATTTTATAATGCCATGTTTTTTCTGTTCCTGAGTTAGTAGTTGCAGTAGTATTCACTTCTTCTGCAGAACGAATGGTAACCGTTTTATCACTTTCAGAAGCTTCTTTGTATTTCTTTAACTGATCTCCAGAAAAAACTTCTGAACCATTTAATAATTCTCCAGAAGCGACAACGTAATGATTTCCGGGAACGGTAAGTTTAACATCAAAGTCGCCATACTCTAGATAAAACTCAGAGGCACCTAAATAAGGAGCCGTATTCCAGCCTCTTACATCATCATACACGCACATACGCGGATACCACTGTGCGATCGTGAATATTTTTCCGTTTTTAGTTTCCAAAACTCCCATTCTGTCTGAGCCTTCAAACGGTGAAATAAAAGAGAATTCGATTTTAATTTTTACCGAAGCTCCTTTTGAAGCCAGTTCTTCCGGAAGGAAAATCTGCATTCTGGTGTCTGTAACAATATATTTAGCGTCAACTTCTGTTTTCTTTTTTCCAACAGAAACTTTTACGGATTTAATTTTATTTCCTCCGTCAAAAACCTGACCCTGAGCTCCGTTACGGCTTCCTGATAATGGTAAAACAGCATTTCCTCTTGAATCTTGTTTGAATAAATTCTGATCTAAATTTAACCAAACAAACGATAATTTATCCGGACTATTATTGGTATACGTAATTTCGTCTGTACCAACTATTTCATTTGTTGCCGCGTTTAATTTTGCCGTTATTGAATAATCGGCTCTGTTTTGCCAGTATTCAACGCCCGGCTGACCGCTTGCTGCACGGGTTGGTGTGCCATTTTTGGTGTAAAAATGTGGTGCAAAAGCGTCGTGATAATTGTAATTATTAACAGGGGTAGCTGCTGTTTTAGCTGGCGTTTGCTGCGCCGAAACAGAAGAAATCCCTACAAACAAAGCCATAGTTAAAAGGGCTTTTGAGAATTGTCTTTTCATATTTTTTAGCTGTTTATGTAGCAAATTAATGAAAAAAAAAGCTATTTACAGAGAAAAACTTAACCTTAAATTAAAGTTTAGTAAAATTTTATCAAAAGAATAATTTAAGCTGTTTTCCTAGAAAAAATAAAATTTATAAAATATATTTACATCTCGATAAAAACTAATTTCTTTCAATTATACTATTTTGAACACAACTATATCAAATTCAAAACTTAAAGCTTCTGTAAAATATGCGGGAGCTGAATTATTTTCGCTTACAGACAATCAAAACAAAGAATATATCTGGGAAGGAAACCCTGATTTTTGGGGAAAACACTCTCCTATTCTTTTTCCGATTGTTGGAACTTTAAAAAACAACACTTATACCATTAATGAAAAGGAATATCAATTGTCAAGACATGGTTTTGCGCGCGATATGGAATTTCAATTAATTAATAAAACAGAAAATAGTGCTGTTTTTTCATTACAATCAAATGCTGAAACGCTTAAAAACTACCCTTTTGATTTTGAGCTACAGCTTATTTATACCCTAAGAGAAACTACTTTGGATATTGAATATAAAGTAATTAATAAAAGTGAATACCAAATACCTTTTTCTATAGGTGCCCATCCGGCAATTGCTTTGCCAAAGAATTTTGAGAGTTATGCTTTTAAATTTGATAAAGATGAAGTTCTGAAATATTCTCTTCTCGAAAATGATTTGATTTCAAATAAGACGGAAATTTTGGAAACTTATGAAAATCTAATTCCGTTACATTATAAATTATTTGAAAATGATGCTTTGGTTTTTAAAACTTTGGAATCAAATTCGCTTACTATTCTCGAAAACTCAAAACCATATATAAAAGTTGATTTTGAAGATTTTCCCAGTTTGGGAATCTGGACAAAAGATCAGGCTCCGTTTGTTTGTATTGAGCCATGGTTTGGGTATTCAGACACGGCCGAAAATTCAGGTGATTTATTTGAAAAAGAAGGAATTTTGATTTTGAATGCCAACCAGACATTTAACTCAAAATTTAGTATAAAAATATTATAAAATTTAAAAAATGCTTGAATTTAACTTTTCTCCATTTCCTATAATAGAAACAGATCGTTTAGTTTTAAGAAGAATTACAAATGATGATGCAAACGAAATTATTGAATTGCGTTCGAATCCGGAGACCATGAAATACATTCCGAGACCTTTGGTAAAAAATACCGAAGATGCACTCGCACATATTGCAATGATTGACGAAAAAATCGAAACAAATGTGGGAATCAATTGGGCAATAACTTTAAAAGATAATCCGAAATTACTTGGCGTTATTGGTTTTTACAGAATGCAGCCTGAAAATTATCGTGCCGAAATAGGCTATATGTTATTGCCTGAATTTCACGGAAAAGGAATTATCCCAGAAGCCGTAAACACACTAAACAGGTACGGTTTTGATGATCTAAAATTACACTCTATAGAAGCGGTAATTGATCCTGAAAATTTTGCCTCAGAAAAAGTGCTGCAAAAATGCGGTTTTGTAAAGGAAGCTCATTTTAAGGAATCAGATTTTTATGAAGGTCGTTTTTTAGATAAAGTAATTTATTCATTGTTAGACAAATAAAAATTCAGGGATTTTAAAGCAGAAAAAAATGCATTTAATATACAATATTTTACAATAGTAACAAATGTATTACGTTATATTTGCAAGCGAAATAAGTTAAGTTAAGCTTATTTCCTGACATGAAATACTGCTTTATGAAAAAATTACTAATTGCCTTAATTCTTTTATTTTCAATTCAATTACAAAGTCAAACTTACATAAAATTTAATGCGGCTACAGCTTTATTTGCCATACCAAACATTGGAATTGAAACGAGTATAGGAGAAAAAACTACATTTAGCGTAGATGTGATGGCTTCTTTTTGGGAATCTTTTAACGGACATAGTCCGATGAAATTTTATACTTTAACTCCGGAAGTTCGTTATCATTTTAAAGAAAAACACAACGGTTTTTATGTTGGAGCACACGCCGGACCGGATATTTATGAAATACAGAAATGGAATTATTGGGATAGTAACAGATATGAACATGGATTTGGTTACCGTTTAGGTGTTACGGTTGGTTATAATATAAAACTAAACGATAAATTTGTTCTCGATATTTTTGCAGGAGGCGGCTGGCATCAGGGATTTTATCATGGATATTACAATGACGGAACTCCGGGAAGATATGAAATAGCCAAAAATTGGAATAAAAGCGGAGAATGGTTGCCATATCGCGGCGGGGTTATGATTTCGTATAAATTATAATCAAGCTATAACTTCGTTAAAGATTTAACGTATAAAGCTTCTACTTTTTTGCGTGCCCAATCTGTTTTTCTTAAAAAAGTTAAACTTGATTTTATACTGGGATTTGAAATAAAACATTTTATCGGAATTAACTCTGATAAGGTATCAAAACCATAATGTGCCACTAATTTTTCTAAAATTATCTGAAGTGTAATTCCGTGTAAAGGATCTTTTGATTGCATATATCTTAAATAATAAATAAAACCGAAGTTAGAAGAATCAGTCTTTTATTATTTACAAAATTAATGAATTGAAATAGATCAATCTTATTGTATCTCGAAAATCTTTATTTAAGATTTATTTTAATTATCTTAGAACTACAAAAATTTTCAATTTTGTTTTACATTTGCATACTATGTTAAAAACAGTCAATATACTTAATAAGAGAGCTCGATTTGATTACGAGGTCATCGATACTTATACTGCCGGAATCGTTTTATCCGGAACAGAAATTAAATCTATACGTTTAGGAAAAGCAAACATCACCGAGAGTTTTTGCGAATTCAGTAATCTGGAGCTTTTTGCCATTAATACTTACGTGGAAGAATATTCTTTTGGTAATCAATTCAACCATAAATCACGTAGCGAGCGAAAATTGCTCTTAAACAAAAAAGAATTAAAAAGTCTTCATAAAAGTGTTCAGGCAAAGGGACTAACAATTGTTCCGTTAAAACTTTTTACTAACGAAAAAGGTCTGGCAAAACTTCAGATTGGTCTTTGTAAAGGAAAGAAAAACTACGATAAACGTGAATCTTTAAAAGAACAAGATACAAAACGTGATCTGGATCGTATAAAAAAGGCCTACAACTAAAATCTTAATTTACTCTAAAACAACATTCTTAAATAATTTATTCTTATTTTTACTACAATTAATTTTAAGTAGCAAAAATATGAAAAAGTATTTAATTCTATTGGTAGCAGCTATACTTTCTGGTTGTGGAAGTAATACATCAATTGTAAGCAGCTGGCGAGATCCAAAAATAACTGTGGCTCAGGAACATTTTAAAAAAGTTCTGGTTGTAGTACTAGTTAAAGATGAAGCCTCTCGAAGAGTTGCCGAAAATAGAATTGCTGCCAGTAATGAAATTTTTAAAACTTCATATCAATATTTAAATGAAACAACTTCTGATCTAACGAAAGAGCAGAAACTAAAAATTTTGCAAGATGAAAATTTTGACGGAGTTGTAACGATGCGTTTAGTAAGCACCGAAAAAGAAACCAATTATGTTCCGGGAACTTATACCGGAATGTATTACGGAGGCTTTGATGGAATGTATACCGGAATGTACGGTTATGGTTTTGGAAATTGGTATGGAATGTATTCTCCAGCTTTTTATGATCCGGGATATTATCAGGAAACGACCTCATATATGGTGGAGACCAATATTTTTTCATTAAAAGAAAATAAATTAATCTGGACAGGAACAACCAAATCTGATTATGTTACTGATTTAGGTCAGACAGTAGACGCTATAATGCAGTCTGTTGTGGCTGAAATGAGAAAAGATGGTTCTTTACCTGCTAAATAAAAATTATTAAAATCAATACCTAAGATATTAGTTTTTTGTTAGACAGTATATGACTAAATTTGTCAAGACATCAAACAGCTCCAATAAATGAAAATGCTTCTTAAAAATGCGAGAGAGCAAAAAGGCTTAAAGACCCGCGAAGTAGCACAGCGTCTTAACATTGATCAGGCATTGATAAGTAAATTTGAATCCGGTACCAGAAAACCAACTAAAGATCAGATCTACAAACTTTCCCAACTTTTAGAAATAGATTTTGAAACTTTAATGATTGCGTGGTTAAAGGAAAAAATTTTATATGAAATTGGCGATGAAGAATTTGCACTAAAAGCATTACTTCTTGCCGAACAAGAAATTCAAAATAACAAAAAAATAATCAGTTCTGCTGTTTTATCAACAATACAAGTTATTTTAGATGAAATTGAAACCCTGAAACACAAAGTTCAATCTTTTGAGCATTTTGATCTACGCAGAATCTCTAAGATACTGGAATTAGAATATATTTATGAAAGCAATAGTTTAAACGGAAATACATTAACATTTCAGGAAACAAAGTCTGTTATCAATGAAGGTTTAACAATTGACGGAAAAAGTATGCAAGAGCATCTCGAAGCTGTTAATTTGCAGGAAGCCATCACTTATATTAAAGATTTAAATCAGAAAAAAGTACCTGTAAGTGAAAAAGAATTTCTTATTCTTCATGATTTAATTTCCAAAGGCAGGAAAGACGAAAATTCAGGAAAATATAAGGACGGCACAATAATTACTAAAGAAATGAATTTGTTTTTTAATTGGTACGAAACCAATAAAAACAATTTACATCCTATTCTTTTAGCCTCAGAAGCACATCTCAAAATTATAGCCATTCGCCCTTTTGAAAATGGAAATTTACAAATTTCTAATTTATTAATGAATTGGATATTACTTCAAAATGGCTATATTTTTGCAACAATAGAAGGTACAGAAAAATCTTTAAACGAATATTTATTTATTTTAGAAGAATGTCAAAGTAAAAACGACAAATCACTTTTTATTGAATACATAATTCAAAAAGAAAAACAAAACTTAGCACACGCCATAGAATTAATTGTAAAATAAAAAGCCCAACTAAATGGACTTTTATTTTAATTTTTATCTTCTAATAAAGGAACAAATCGAAATTCTCCAAACTCGTGTTTTTCGAATTGCGTTTCGTTTTTACGAATTAATAATGTCATAATCTGAACATTCTCGCCTAGCGGAATAACCAGCCTTCCTCCTATTTTTAGCTGTGCCATTAATGGCTTTGGAATAATAGGTGCGCCGGCCGTAACAATTATACTATCAAACGGTGCGTAACTTGGTAATCCTTTATAACCATCACCAAAAGACAAATGTTTTGGTCTGATATTCAATTTAGGAAACAAATTTGACGTTTGCTTAAACAATTCGTTTTGTCTTTCGATACTATATACTTTAGCGCCCAGCATGCACAAAACGGCCGTTTGATAGCCGGATCCTGTACCAATTTCAAGAATTTTGTGTTCTTTTCTAACTTCCAGTAATTGTGATTGAAAAGCAACCGTGTAAGGCTGTGAGATAGTTTGACCCGATCCTATAGGAAAAGCCTTATCCTGATAAGCATAATCTTCAAAACTGGAATTTAAAAAAAGGTGTCTTGGGATTTTTTTTATCGCATCCAAAACTGCTCTGTCAGTAATTCCTTTTTGCTCTAAAGTGCTTACTAATTGATTACGAAGTCCTTGATGTTTGGCAGTGTCTTTCAAAATAGGTATGTTTTATTTCGGTAAAATTAATAAACTAAATACTAAATCAAATATTGATTTTTAATTATTAAATCGCTAAATCTTTATTGCATTCACTTTTACTTTCAACAAATAAATTATATTTTTGTTTAAAATACATTCTCATGTTAAAAGTAGGAGTTTTAGGTGCCGGTCATCTGGGTAAAATACATTTACGTTTATTACAACAATCTGACAAATACGAATTAGTTGGATTTTACGACGAAAATCAGGAAAATGCCGAAAGAATTTCAAAAGAATTTGGCTACAAAAACTTCAGTACAATAGCAAAATTAATCCACGCCGTGGATGTTATTGATATTGTAACACCAACACTTTCGCATTACAAATGTGCTAAAGTAGCAATTAAATCAGGAAAACACATCTTTATAGAAAAACCAATTGCCAATACAGTTAGCGAAGCCGAAGAAATTATTGCTTTAGCCAAAGAATACAACGTAAAAGGTCAGGTTGGTCATGTTGAGCGTTTTAATCCTGCTTTTATTGCCACAAAAAACATGATCGAAAATCCGATGTTTATAGAAACACATCGTTTGGCTGAGTTTAATCCGCGTGGTACAGATGTTCCGGTCGTTTTGGATTTAATGATTCATGATATAGATGCAATTTTAAGCGTTGTTCATTCAAAGGTAAAAGATATACATGCCAGCGGAGTTTCAGTAATTAGTGATACTCCTGACATTGCCAATGCCCGAATTGAATTCGAAAATGGCTGCGTTGCCAATTTAACTGCCAGCAGAATTTCGATGAAAAACATGCGTAAAACACGTTTTTTCCAAAAAGACGCTTACATTTCTGTCGACTTTTTAGAGAAAAAATGTGAAGTGGTTCGTATGAAAGATGCACCGGAAGTTCCCGGAGATTTTGACATGATCCTACAAAATGCAGAAGGAGTAAAAAAACAAATTTATTTTACAAATCCTGATGTTGAGCAAAATAATGCTATTCTTGACGAATTAGAATCTTTTGCAAACGCTGTTAAAACAGATACTACACCAGTTGTAACTTTAGAGCAAGCTACAGATGCTTTAAGAGTAGCGTACCAAATTATTGATTGTTTCGATAAATAATATAATTTTAAAAATAAAATTAGCCACGAATTTGCTATATTCTTAGTGAATTCGTGGCTAAATCATAAATATAATACCAATATATAAAATGAAAACTATAGCTGTAATTGGTGCAGGAACAATGGGTAACGGAATTGCCCATACTTTTGCACAAAGTGGTTTTACCGTAAAACTTATAGATGTTTCTGAAAAATCACTAGATAAAGGAATGGCAACTATTGCCGCTAATTTAGACAGAATGTTGTCTAAAGGAACTATTACTCAGGAAGATGTTGCCAAAACTATTACCAACATCATTACATATACTGATATTAAAGATGGTGTTGTTGGGGCTGATTTAGTTGTTGAAGCTGCTACCGAAAATGTAGAGCTAAAACTAAATATCTTCAAACAGTTAAACGAAGCTTGCTCTCATAATACAATTTTAGCAACAAACACTTCTTCTATTTCCATTACACAAATTGGTGCCGTTGTTGAACATCCGGAGCGTGTTATCGGAATGCATTTTATGAATCCGGTGCCCATTATGAAATTAGTCGAAATTATCCGCGGATACAATACCAGTGATGAAGTGACTAAAATTATCATGGATTTATCTGTAAAATTAGGAAAAACACCTGTTGAAGTAAATGATTATCCTGGTTTTGTGGCAAATAGAATTTTAATGCCTATGCTAAATGAAGCTATTGAAACGTTATATAATAAAGTGGCCGGAGTTTACGAAATCGATACCGTAATGAAATTAGGAATGGGACACCCGATGGGACCGTTACAATTAGCTGATTTTATTGGTCTTGATGTTTGTTTGGCGATTTTAAATGTAATGTACGAAGGTTTTAAAAACCCAAAATATGCTCCCTGCCCATTATTGGTAAATATGGTTAGAGCAGGAAAATTAGGAGTAAAATCCGGTGAAGGTTTTTATGATTATAGTGAAAGTAAAAAAGCAGAGAAAATTTCTAAGCAGTTTGTTCTTTGAAAAAAAACAATATCATGGCGATACAATCAAATTTAAATAGCATTAAAGCAATTTTACCAGAAAATGTAACTCTTGTTGCAGTTTCTAAAACCAAACCTGTTTCAGACTTAATGCAAGCCTACGAGGCAGGCCAGCGTATTTTTGGAGAAAACAAAATTCAGGAAATGGCTGAAAAATGGGAAGAAATGCCAAAGGATATTCAATGGCATATGATTGGTCATGTCCAAACGAATAAAGTCAAATTTATGGCACCATTTGTGAGTTTGATTCACGGTGTTGATAGTTTGAAATTACTGCAGGAAATCAATAAACAAGCTTTAAAAAACAATAGAATCATTGATTGTCTTCTTCAGATATATATTGCTGAAGAAGAATCTAAATTCGGTTTGAATGAAAATGAATTAAATGAATTATTATCTTCATCAGAGTTGAAAGAATTCAAAAACATTCGTATCTTAGGATTAATGGGAATGGCAACATTCACTGAAAACCAAAACCAGATTAAAAAAGAATTTACACATTTAAAGTCTATTTTTGATTCAATTAAAGAGAAAAACGAATTAGAATTTCTCTCAACAATATCAATGGGAATGTCCGGAGATTATCAAATTGCTATTGAATGTGGCAGCACAATGGTGCGAATAGGAAGCAGCATTTTTGGCGGCCGATAAAATTATTAATGAGTAAAGATGTAAATCACTTCATCTTCACCAACAACCGAATACTACAATTTGTACGCAATACTTGACATAGAAACAACTGGAGGCCAGTTTAATGAAGAAGGAATTACCGAAATCGCCATCTATAAATTTGACGGTCACGAAGTAGTTGATCAATTCATTAGCCTTGTTAATCCTGAAATTCCCATTCAGCCTTTCGTGGTAAAATTAACGGGAATAAATAATGCTATGTTACGTTCTGCACCTAAATTTTTTGAAGTTGCCAAACGAATTATAGAAATTACTTCAGATTGCATTATTGTGGCACATAACGCTTCTTTCGATTACCGAATTTTACGTACCGAATTCAGACGGTTGGGTTATGATTTTGAAGCCAAAACGCTTTGTACAGTTGAATTAGCTAAAAAATTAATTCCGGAACAGCCCTCTTACAGTTTGGGGAAATTAGTACGCGCATTGGGAATTCCGATGGCAGACAGACATCGTGCCAGCGGAGATGCTATGGCAACTACAAAGCTTTTTAAAATGCTCTTGGAAAAAGATCTCGAAAAAACAATCGTAAAGGATTTTATAAAACTGGAAGTTGAGAAAGGTATATCTCCAAAACTAATGGATTTGGTGGGACAAATGCCTTCTAAAACTGGTATATATTACATTTACAATGAAGGCGGAACATTAATTTACATTGGCAAAAGCCAAAATATTCGTAAAAGAGTCAACCAGCATTTTACCGGAATTACAACAAAAAGCAAAAAGATTCAGGCAGAGGTTTTTACCATTACATATGATGAAACGGGTAGCGAATTAATTGCTTTACTAAAAGAAAGCCAGGAAATAAAAATTAACCGACCAAGGCATAATCGCTCACAGAAAAAAACTTTTTTCCCCTTTGCCTTATATGCCGAAAAGGATCCTAACGGATATTTGAACTTAAAACTTCAAAAAGCTGATGGACGCAAAAAAGAAATTACATCATTTGTTTCTTTACAGGAAGGTAAAAATATGCTTTTTAAATTCAGTGCTCAATACGAATTGTGTCAAAAATTGACTGGTTTATATCAAACTAAAAAAGAATGCTTTCAATATAAAATAAAAGAATGTGATGGCGCTTGTATTGGTGAAATTTCACCCCAACTATACAATGCCCGGGTTCAACAATTTATATCTGAAAATAGTTTCGAAAACAAAAGTATGATTATCATTGACAGAGGTCGAAATGTAAACGAACGCAGCGCAGTGCTAATCGAAAATGGGCAATATAAAGGATATGCTTATTATGATTTGAATTATCAAATTATGAATAGCGAGATTTTAAAAAATATTTTAATTCCAATGGAAAACAATAGGGATGTTAAAAATATTATCCAGCAATACATCCGTAAAAGTAAATCGGTTAAAATTCTAAATTTTTAACGAATAAAAACTTTCATTATCTTTGACGAAATGAAAAAAGCGAAATCAAAATACGAGATTTTTAGAGAAAAAATAAAGATCGTTCTTTATGGTACAAATACTATTTTAGGACGAATGTTCGATTTGGTACTTCTTGGACTAATATTATTTAGTGTTCTTTTGATCATGATGGAAACAGTTCAGGGAATCAATTACAAATACCATACACAACTTATTATTTGCGAGTGGGTTATTACCATATTCTTTACAATTGAATATATCTTAAGGGTAATTTCAATTCAAAAACCCGTAAAATATGTTTTTAGCTTTTACGGAATTATAGACTTACTTGCTGTTTTACCAATGTACTTATCTATATTTTTTCCTGGTGCAAGTATATTATCTATTGTTAGAGCATTACGTTTTTTTCGATTATTTAAAATTTTACACATTCCGCAGATATCCCACCAGTCTTTTCAACTTCGAGAAGCTATTGAAGCCAGTAAAGAAAAAATTCTTGTTTTTATTTATTTTGTATTAATAAGCACTATAATAATAGGTTCTATAATGTATCTGGTAGAGGGCAAACAATCAGGATTTACAAGTATTCCTATGAGTATTTACTGGACAATTGTAACTTTAACGACAGTAGGTTATGGAGACATTTCCCCCCAAACTCCCTTAGGACAATTCATTGCATCTTTAGTAATGATTTTAGGTTACGGAATTATAGCCGTACCCACAGGAATTGTAACTGCCGAATTTGCAAAAAACAGCTTAAAAAATACAGTAGGAGGAAAAAAGACCTGCAAAAATTGCAATGCACAAATTCATTTTGATAACGCAAAATATTGTTATGATTGCGGAACGGAATTGCCTAATTAATTTTAGAAGCAATTCCAGCTGTACATTACAACTCCTCCTTATCTTTGTTGTTTTTTTAAGGCATAAAAGGAGCTTCTAAAGTCGCTCTTTTATACCAAAAAAACAAACAAACATAAGTCCGGGGTTTCCATTTCCATCTGGGCTAAAAAATATGAAAAACTTAATTACCATTGTCGGACCAACAGCTATAGGCAAAACTGCCTTGAGTATTGCTCTGGCAAATCATTTCAATTGCCAAATAATATC
>Ga0247813_10000470_pt1 | contig 37982 bp, 31 predicted proteins | sample UWRJL169409C1_FD_180719 | JGI IMG/M metagenome (GOLD analysis project Ga0247813, IMG submission 180719) | Plant litter microbial communities from Arlington Agricultural Research Station in Wisconsin, United States - UWRJ-L169-409C-1 | ecosystem: Environmental > Terrestrial > Plant litter >... | reverse complement strand
CTCCTGCTGCTCACCGTTGTCGCGTCGTTCTTCGCGAGTCTTGGGGCGAGCTGGCTGCTGTTCCAGTCGGTGTTCGATTTTCCGGCGATCGACACGAATGTCGTGCTGTTCAGCTTCCTCTTCCTTGTCGCGCTCGGGGTGGACTACAACATCTTCCTCGTCACGAGAGCTCGAGAGGAGTCCGTCGAGCACGGCACCAGGCAGGGCATGATCCGGGCGCTCGCGTCGACAGGTGGGGTGATTACGAGCGCGGGCATCCTGCTCGCAGCGGTCTTCGCGGTGCTCGGAGTGCTGCCGCTCATCACGCTGACGCAGATCGGAATCATCGTGTGCATCGGCGTGCTGCTCGATACCCTGCTCGTGCGCACGGTGATCGTTCCCGCGCTCGCCTTCATCGCGGGGGAGAAGTTCTGGTGGCCGTCGAAGGTGCGAACCGACGCCGAGATCAACTGACGTAGTCTCGGGACAGTGCGATCCGACCACGCACGGGGGTTCCTGTGCTCAAAGCGTTGATTGCCGTGCTCATCGGCGTTGTCCTGACCCTCGGCGGCGCCAGCACCGCAGCTGTTGCGGGAATGGGGATGCAGATCGTCGTGACGATGCCCTCCGGGGAGACCATCCTGCTCGATGTCGAATCGTCGGACTCGATCGAGAACGTGCGACAGAAAGTGCAGGATAAGACACTGATCCTGCCCAGCGAGCAACTCCTGACGTTCGGTGGCACCGTGCTCGAAGACGGCCGTACGATCGCGGACTACAGCATCCCGCCGGGCAGCTCCGTGACCCTCGGTTATGTGCGACAGCTCGCCTTGGTCACGCCCACCTTTCCGCGGTTCAGGTTGAACGTCGACTACACGGCGAGCATCAACGCCTCGCCCGCTTTCTCGCCACTGACCTTCGCCGTGACCGCGGGAGCGATTCCCGCCGGGGTCAACTTCGACACCGCGACCGGCGTGTTCGCTGGTCGCCCCACCACGGCTGGCGCATACGCCTTCACCATCACGGTGACCCGCGACGACGCCACCACCCTGGTGATTCCCTTCGCGGGGACCATCGCGGCCCTTCCGATTGCTGCCGCCCCGGCCGACACCCTCGCCGAGACAGGCGTCGACCCGTTGGTTCCGCTCGGGTTGGCGGTCGTGCTCATCCTCGTCGGCGTCTCATCCCTTCTCCGCCGCTCGCGCCGAGCCTGACCCGCAATCGCGCGGTCGGGGCGCACGATAGAGCCATGTCCCTCGACCTCGCAGTTGCCGACTTCGCGCGCTACCTCAGCGCGGAGCGCGGCTTCAGCGAGCACACCGTGCGTTCGTATCGCTCCGACCTCGCGGCGCTCCTCGCCTTCGCCCAGAAACAGGGTGCGACCGAACCCGCCGCCCTCGACCTCGAGTTGCTGCGGTCATGGCTGTGGGAGTCGTCGAACGCGGGGCTCGCGAAATCCACCCTGGCTCGTCGGTCGGCGGCTGCGCGCAGTTTCAGTGCGTGGCTCGCGCGCACGGGTGTTATTCCGATGGATGTCGCGGCTCGCCTGCGCGGCCCGAAAGCTGAGCAGCACCTTCCGCGTGTGCTCACGCGGCCCCAGGTCGACGCGCTCCTGGAGGGACTCGCGGCGCGTGCAGCGACCGGGGACACCGGGGCGATCCGCGATCTTGCTGTTGTCGAGCTGCTGTACGCGTCCGCTCTGCGCGTGAGCGAGGTGACGGGACTCGACGTGGGCGACCTCGACCTCGACCGCCTCACCGTGCGCGTCACGGGTAAAGGATCCAAGCAGCGGGTCGTTCCATTCGGGGTGCCGGCGAAGCGTGCGATTGACGCATGGCTCAAGGTGCGTGCGGCGCTTTCTTCTGGACCCGAAGTGGGCGCGGGCCCAAGAAACAACACGGGCGCGAGAGCAGGAAAAGCCTCAGGCGCACGCGCGGCAGGCGAAAGCGCTAATAGCGCCCTCTTTCTCGGCAGCCGTGGCAAGCGCTTGGGAACGCGTGCCGTCTACCAGCTCGTGGCGAGCATCCTCGTGGAGATCCCCGGCAGCGGACCGAGCGGTCCCCACACGCTCCGCCACACCGCCGCCACCCACCTGCTCGACGGCGGAGCCGACCTCCGTGCCGTACAGGAAATGCTCGGTCACGCGAGCCTGGGAACAACCCAGCTCTACACCCACGTCTCCACGGAGCGGCTTCGTCAGAGCTATGCACTCGCGCACCCGCGCGCTTGAGGGATGCGCGGGGAGCGGGTTTCGATACGCGTGCTCGTGCGTCGCGCTACTCAACCGGCGACCCACGGCTGTGCGCTACTCAACCAGCGGGTCCACGGCTGTGCGCTACTCAACCAGCGGGTCCACGGCTGCGCGCTACTCAACCGGCGGGCCCACGGCTGTGCGGTACTCAACCGGCGGCCCACGGCTGTGCGCTACTCAACCGGCGGGCCCACAGTTGCGCGCGATTCAACCGGCGACCAGCTAGGCGCCCTCACCCTGACAGCCTCCGCGTCGGCAACAGCACAGCCCGCGGCACCCCGCCCAGAAGCACGAGCGGCGACACGTATTCTCCGTCGAGCCGAACGCCGAAGTGCAGGCACGGGGCGGCGCAGTGGCCGGGTTCGAGGGTTCCGATCGGGTCGCCGCGTGCGACCGGGTCGCCCTTCGCGAGGGGTGACGTGACGGGTTCGTAGCTCGACAGGAATCCTCCCGCGTGCTCGATCGACAGAACGGGGCGGTCGACGACGACCCCGGAGAAGTGCACGATTCCGTCGGCAGGCGCCGTCACGACAGCGCTGGATGCCGCGAGGTCGACGCCGCGGTGCCCGGGACCGTACGGCGTGGCGGGCGCGAGGTACGGGCGGGCGACGACCCGCGGCCCGGACACCGGCCAGCTCCAGGCAGGAGCCGAGCCTGAAGCGAGCGCAGCGCCAGAGTCACGGGCGAGCGCCGAGCCCGGCACAGCAGCCACCACCACGACGAGGACGAGAGCGAGGAGTGCGCGCATCCACCTAGTGTCGTGAGGCTGCACGAACCTTGCCGCGACGCCGACCTGAGCTGTGGAGAACAGCGAGAAAAGCCGAACGGGGGAGAAGGGTCATCCGGTGCTATGATTTTCGGAGCACTGCGCGCAAGCGCGGTGACTACGCGTGCCCATTCAGGCCAACACCCCACTCAGTCTCCGTGAAAACGAGAGTGTGGACGTGTGCCGGGCACCAGGGTTCGCGATCGACCGATCGCGACGAACAACTGAGTTGGCGTGCATCAACGCGCGCCGGAAAAGGAGCACGGCCATGGCCGTCGTCACCATTCGCCAGCTGCTGGACAGCGGCGTTCACTTCGGACACCAGACGCGTCGCTGGAACCCGAAAATGAAGCGCTTCATTCTGACCGAGCGCTCGGGCAGCCACATCATCGACCTTCAGCAGTCGCTCGCCTACATCGACAAGACCTATGACTACGTCAAGGACACCGTTGCGCACGGCGGCACCATCCTCTTCGTCGGCACCAAGAAGCAGGCTCAGGGCTCCATTGCCGAGCAGGCTCAGCGCGTCGGCCAGCCCTATGTCAACCAGCGCTGGCTCGGTGGACTCCTCACCAACTTCCAGACGGTCTCCAAGCGTCTTGCACGCATGAAGGAGCTCGAGGAGGTCGACTTCGACGACACGACTCGTGGCTACACGAAGAAGGAACTCCTCATTCAGCGTCGCGAGCTCGTCAAGCTCCAGAAGAGCCTCGGCGGTATCCGCAACCTGACGAAGACGCCTTCCGCGATCTGGATCGTCGACACCAAGAAGGAGCACCTCGCGATCGACGAGGCGCACAAGCTCGGTATCCCCGTCATCGCGATCCTCGACACCAACTGCGACCCCGACGAAGTTCAGTACCCGATCCCGGGTAACGACGACGCGATCCGCTCGGTTGGCCTGCTTACCCGCATCATCGCGGATGCAGCGGCCGAGGGCCTTGTGCAGCGTCACCAGAAGCCCGAAGACGGCGCTGAGGTCGAGCCGCTCGCTGCCTGGGAAGCTGAGCTTCTCGGACAGTCCGACGAGGCCGCGCCCGCCGAGGCAGCAGCTCCCGCCGAGGCAGCAGGTCCCGCCGAGGCAGCAGTCGAGCTCCCTGTTGAGGAGAACGACGCTGACGCAGTCGTCGCCGAGCACGAGGCAGCAGCTGACGAGACGATCGTGCCCGTGCACGTCGAGGAGTCGGACGCAGCACTCGAGGCAGACATCGAAGCAGCAGCAACGGACGACGAGAAGAAGCCCGCAGCTAAGAAGGCAGCCGCTAAGCCGGCAGCCGCCAAGAAGTAAGGACCAGACACATGGCAGATTTCAGCCTCGCTGACCTCAAGACCCTGCGCGAGCGCCTCGGCACCGGCATGGTCGACAGCAAGAACGCCCTCGTCGAAGCCGGCGGAGACCTCGAGAAGGCAACCGAGATCCTGCGTCTCAAGGGTGCGAAGAGCAACGCAAAGCGCTCCGACCGCTCCACGAGCGAAGGCCTCGTCGCCGCGAAGGAGGGTGCCGGTTCCACCGTCATCATCGAGCTCGCGTGCGAGACCGACTTCGTTGCTAAGAGCGACAAGTTCGTCGCCCTCGGCGACAAGGTGATCGACGCGGTTTCGGCTGCGGGCGCAACGACTCTCGAGGAGGGCCTCGCGGCCGCCGCGGGAAGCCAGACCGTCGCAGAGCTCATCGGTGACGAGGCCGCGATCCTCGGCGAGAAGATCGAGCTGCGCCGTCTCGCTGTCGTGACCGGTGACAAGTTCGCCGTCTACCTGCACCGCACCAACAAGGACCTGCCTCCGCAGGTCGGCGTTGTTGTCGGCTACTCGGGAGACGACGCGGACACCGCTCGCAGCATCGCGCAGCACATCTCGTTCGCTGACCCGCAGTTCCTGACGAGTGACCAGATCCCGGCGGAGACCGTCGAGAACGAGCGTCGCATCGTCGAGGAGATCAGCCGTGGCGAGGGCAAGCCCGAGGCTGCCCTCCCGAAGATCATTGAGGGCCGCGTCGCCGCGTTCTTCAAGCAGGTCTCGCTGCTCGACCAGGACTACGCGAAGGACAACAAGCAGTCCGTCAAGAAGGTCCTCGCAGACGCAGGCCTCACAGTGAGTGGTTTCGCTCGCTTCAAGGTCGGCGCCTAACCAGCCACCCGATGCCCCGCCCAGCCGCAAGGCCGGGCGGGGCATCGTGCTGTCCGCCCCCACGAGAACTAGTACCCTGAACAGGGCACAATCGCACAACCTGAGGAGAACAATGGCCGAGCAGCGCAAACGACGGGTACTCCTCAAGCTTTCGGGTGAGGCATTCGGCGGCGGGCAGCTCGGGGTCAACCCCGATGTCGTCGCGAGCCTCGCGAAGGAGATCGCCGCGGCATCCGCTGATGCAGAGATCGCGATCGTCGTCGGTGGTGGCAACTTCTTCCGCGGAGCAGAGCTCAGCCAGCGCGGCATGGATCGAGGCCGCGCCGACTACATGGGCATGCTCGGCACGGTCATGAACGCCCTCGCCCTGCAGGACTTCCTCGAGCAGGCCGGAGCCGCGACGCGCGTGCAGTCCGCGATCTCGATGACCCAGGTCGCTGAGCCGTACATTCCGCGTCGAGCCGAGCGCCACCTCGAGAAGGGGCGCGTCGTCATCTTCGGCGCGGGCGCCGGACTCCCGTACTTTTCGACCGACACCGTGGCAGCGCAGCGTGCCCTCGAGATCGACGCGCAGGTCGTGCTCGTCGCCAAGAACGGCGTCGACGGCGTCTACGACTCCGACCCGCGCACGAATGCTGCGGCCCAGAAGATCGACGAGATCACCTACCAGGAGGCGCTCGTACAGGGCCTCAAGGTTGTCGACTCGACGGCCTTCAGCCTGTGCATGGACAACGCGATGCCCATGGTCGTCTTCGGCATGGCGCCCGCGGGCAACCTCACGAAGGCCATCCGCGGCGACCGCATCGGAACCCTCGTCAGCAAGTAGCTAGACCGCGATATCCTCGGAGGCAGGCGGCGCCGTGAGTGCCGCAATCGCCGCCCGCAGCGCCGTGCTCGACGTGTCGATCGTGTACGGAAAGTAGACGACCTCGACCCCGACGGCGGCGAAGTCGCGCTCGAGGGCGAGGCCGCGCGCGGTTCCACGCCAGTCGTCGCCCTTGAAGAACACGGTGAAACCCACCTGGCGCCACGTCTCGAGCTTGTCGGGCACGACTTCGGCGACCGCGTCATCCACGTAGCTGATGTGCCGCACGATCTCGAGCCTCTCAGCGAGGGGGATGATCGGCGCCCTGCCCTTGGTCGCGATGAGAACGTCGTCGCTCACAACGCCCGCGATGAGGTGGTCGCACTGTTCCTTCGCGCGACGCAGCAGGTTGAGGTGTCCGATGTGGAACAGGTCGTAAGCTCCGGCGGCATAACCGATGCGCATGGCACACCTTTCTTGGGCTCGGGTAGAGGCGCGAACCGGAAGAAAGGCGGGAAGGCCGGTCTGCAGCCGATACTAGCGATTTGCATGAAGAATGTCACCCGTATGAGGGGCATGGGTTATAGTTCCTGAAACTGTTTCGTGCGCGAGCACGCGACTCGTCCTTCCCGCGAACCGCTGTCAGCCGCGCCGCCACCCGTCTCACCCGAGCCGGTGGTCCGAGCCCGGAGGCAGCGACGGAGGGATTCTGCATGGTGGTCACCGGCAAGCACCGGGGTGGTACGCGGCTGACCAGGTCGTGGCGACTGGGTGTCGTCATCGCCGTGGTGCTGGCTCTCGTGATCTCGGTGGTCGTTGCCGTCGCGAGCCTCGCATCCACCGGTGCCACCTTCGTGCCGGGGCGCACCCTGGCATCCGACACGTTCGGTCGCGTCGTCGAGCAGGGCTGGGGCAACGCCGAGAGCGGTGGCGCCTACGCACTCTCGGCCCCCAAATACTTCTCGACCGACGGGGCGCTCGCTCACGCAGCTCCTCCTCGAGCCGGTGCCTCTCTCATGGCGACCCTCGATGAGGTCGACGCCCTCGATGTTCGTGTGAGCACCGAGCTCGTGATCCCGCCGGTGCCCGAGGCGGGCAACGGCCTGTACACGGGTGTCACAGTGCGCGCGACACCGAACTCCTATTACCTCGCGCGGGTGCGGCTGGCCCCCAACGGGTCGGTGACGCTTGCGATTCTGCGCGTCGTCGGTTCGACGGCGCAGCAGGTGGCACTCGTGCAGGATGCCCCGCTCCTCACCACGGCGACGCCCGGCGACACGCTCCGGCTCGAGGTTGAGGCGACCGGGACGAATCCCGTTGAACTCGTGGTGCGCGCGTTCGACGGGCCCGGTGACGCCCCGGTCGAGGAGGTGCGTGTCTCGGACGACAGCACCGACCGCATCACCACGGCAGGCGCGGTCGGACTGTGGAGCTACGTCTCGCGCGGCACCCAGCCGGCCGCGTTGCCGATCGACACCTTCACCGCTGTCGAGCTCGTTGCCGCGACGCCGGAGACGCCGGGTCCCACGTCCAGTGGTGAACCGGGTCAACCCGGCGACCCGGGAGAGCCGGGCACGCGCGACGAGCCGGGAGCTGATGCGGTGGGTACCTCCGAGTACCCCGTGCCCGACGGCGCGCTGTTCGCTGTGCCCGCCACGACGGGATCGGGTGACGGCTCGAAGTCAGAACCTCTCCCCGGGCTCGCTGCGGCGATCAAAGCAGCTCCCACGGGCTCAACCATCGTGCTGCGCGAGGGGAGCTACCACGGCACGTTCACCGTTCCGCGGCAGAAGTCACTCACGATCCAGGCCTATCCAGGTGAGGCGGTGTGGCTCGATGGCAGCCGCGTCGTCGACGACTGGAAGCGCGACGGCAGCACGTGGCGAGTGGACGGCTGGGACATCCAGTTCGATTCGAGCCCCACCTACAGCAGGGGGAAGCCTGACGGCACGGCGCCCGGCTGGCGCTTCGTCGATCCGGCGTTCCCGATGGCTGCGCACCCCGACCAGGTCTGGATCGACGGCGTCGCACAAGTGCAGGTGGGAAGCCGCGCGCTGGTAGGCGAAGGGCAGTTCTACGTCGACGAGCGTGCAGAGCGGCTGTACCTCGGCTCCGACCCGAGCGGCCACGACGTGCGGGCGTCGGACAGCGTGCGCGCCCTCATCGTTGCGGGGCCGGGCTCGACAGTGCGGGGCATCGGCATAGCGCGCTACGCGCCGTCCGTTCCCGACATCGGTGCAGTCGCGATCAGCGGCAAGGATGTCACGCTCGAGAACGTCACCATCAGCGACTCGGCCACGACCGGCCTTGCGGTTTTCGCGTCGGACGCGACCCTGCGCGACCTCACCATCATGCGTTCGGGAATGCTCGGCGCCCAGGCCAGCACCGCGGATGGGCTCGAGGCCACCGGACTGCTCGTGACCGACAACAACACCGAGCATTTCAACCGGGCACCGGTCTCGGGCGGGTTCAAAATCCACAAGTCGCGCGGTGTCGAGGTGAGCAACAGCGCGTTCCTGCGCAATCGCGGCAATGCCCTGTGGTTCGACGAGTCGGTGTACGACATGACGATCGTGGGCAACGACATCCGTTCCAGCATCGGCAACGGGCTCGTCATCGAGCTCTCGGCCCTCGCCCTCGTCGCGGACAACATCATTCAGGGGAGCACGCGCGATGGCATCCTCGTGAGCGACTCTGGCCACATCGATATCTGGAACAACACGATCGACAGCAACGACAGGAGCATCAACATCGTGCAGGGCACCCGGAGGGCGAGCAATCTCGGCCTCCCTGGGCACGACGCGCGTCAGAAACTGCCCGACCCGACGGTGACCTGGATCACCGAAGACGTGACGGTGAGCAACAACGTGCTGTCGACGAGCCGAGGCAAGTGCATGCTGTGCGTCGAGGACTACAGCCACGAGCGGTCGGCGGCCCAGATGCAGGTGCGTTCGAATGGGAACGTGTTCCAGAGACCGTCGACCTCCGCGCCGACGTGGGTGGTCGTGTGGTCGCGCGGCGCGGGCAATCCCGAGGTGTTCACGAGCCTCGCCGCGTTCAGCGCCGCGCGAGGGCAGGACGCCGACAGTCTCGCGATCGACGACAGACCAGCTCTCGACGGAACGACCCCGACACCGGAGGTCACAGCCCTCGAGAGCTCGATAGCCCGTGCATTGCCCGCCGAGATAGCCGCCGGGGTACAGCGGCCGACGGGCACCAAGCACCTGGGAGCCTGGGACTGAAGCGCCGCGGCGGCGCGCGAGGGTCTCGCGCTGCCGCGGCGCCTCAGGTGCGCCCGCGCAGTCGCGGCAGGTGGCGGCGCAGGTCGAGGAGCCTGGCCAGGTCGCGCCTCATCGCGGGCACGAGAGAGATCGCAGCGTAGGCGAGCACGACGGCGAGAATAGCGAGACCGACCTGGGCGATCGACACGAGTTCGTGGCTCATGGATGTCGCACCCCACGCCGCTGCCGACGCGAGGGTGGCGCCCGCGAGTATGCGTGCGGCGCCCGCGTAGAGCCTCGCGGTCGGCAGTGGAGTGTGGCGCGACAGCCACCACAGCGACACCGGCCACGACAGCGCGGGGGCGATTGCGTATCCCCAGGCGACCCCGACGATGCCCCACTGGGACCCGACTACCACGCAGGTGATGCGGATGAGCGAGCTCACGAGGGAGTAGCGCACGAGCACGCCGGTGAGTGCGCGGGAGAGGTAGACCCAGTATCCGACGAACGCGAGCAACTGGAAGGTGCCGGCGACGGCGAGCAGGCGCAGAACGGGGGCTGCTGCCATCCATTCGTCGCCGAGAAAGAGGTGAGTGATCGAGTCACCCGCGCCGATGACGAGGGCGAGCACGGGCACGAGCGAGTAGCCGAGGGCGAGCTGGCCGAGGGTCACCGCACGGGCGAAGCGTTCGGGCTCCGCGCCGAGCCGGGAGAGCACGGGGAGGGCGACAGACGTGAGCGGGCTGCGCACCTGGTTGAGCGGTGTCATGAGCAACTGGAACGCGCGCGAGTAGATGCCGAGCGGGGCCGCTCCGAAGCGGTAGCCGATGATGACGGAGTCGACGTTGTTGCTCACGTAGCCGATGAGCTGGGAGAGCACGACGTTGCCGCCGAAGCCGACGAGGGAGCGCACGGGGGTTCCACGTCGGGGGATCCCTGGCGCCCAACGCGCCGCGAACACTAGAAGTACGAGCAGAACACCCACGCTCGTGAGTTGCTGCGCGACGAGAGCCCAGTAGCCGAGGCCGGCGAGGGCTCCGATGATCGCCACGGTGAGAGCTAGGGCAGCGGCCGTGATGTCGATGCGTGCGAGTGACGCGAAGCGCAGGTCGCGCACGAGAGAGGCGCGGTATTGGGTAGCGGCCCCGTTGACGAGAAAGGTGATCGAGAGCACGCTCGCGATGGCGACGAGTTCGGGGCGCCCGTAGAACGCCGCAATGAGGGGGGAACACAGAAACACGGCGAGGGCGAGCACGCCGCCGATCCCCGTGTTAAGCCAGAACAGAGTGGTGCGCTGGGCGCGGCTAAGTGTCTCGGACTGCACGGCCGCCGATGAGAGCCCGAAGTCACGCAGAATCTCCCCGACCCCGATGATGGCGAGAACCATTGCGATGAGTCCGTAGTCGTGGGGGTCGAGGAGGCGCGCGAGGATGATGACCGAGGCGAGCTGGATGACCATGCGCAGCAGTTGTGCCCCGATCGTGACGAGAGCGCCACGCGTGGCGCGCTCGCCGAGTGCGGGCGACTCGGTTGCCGCGGCCTCGGTCATCGGGGTGCACTCATCGGGGCGAGTTCATCGAGCGAGTTCATCGGGCGAGGGCGTCGGCGCAGCGGGCGAGTGCGAGCTCCCCGGCGAAGAGCGCGTGTGATGCCCTGTCGCGCACGGCGCCGAGATCGTCTGACTCGGCGGATGCGAGCTGCCGCATCGCCGCGCCCGCGACATCCCCTCCAACGCGCAGGTCGACGCTGTGCGCCCAGCCGAGGTCACCGAGCAGCGGATGGAACTTGTCGGAGTACGCGAGCGGCACCGCGGCGGTGCCGACCGAGAGTGCGTTGAGGCACGCGTGCATGCGCGAGCCGATGACGGCGCGCGCACCGCCGAGCACCGCGCGCACCTCGGCGAGATCGGCGGGGATCACGACGTCGGTGCATCCCGCGATGGTGGCGAACTCGCGCGCTGCGGCCACGTCACTATCGTGGTTGCCGGATTCGAGAACGTGCGCGAGGACAGCGACGCTGCGGTCCTCGCGCACGAGGTTCTCGTGGAGCTCGATGAGCGTCTCACGATACCGGGTGGAGTCGACGTGCGGGTTGGGGTTCCACAGGAGGCCGGAGACGCTCAGTACAACGTCGCGGGGTGGCAGCTCTGTGGGCTGGGGGATGGCGAAGACGACGTCGGTCGTGAGGGTCGTCGTCTCAGCACCGAGCTGGCTGGCCCGCGATGCGCTCAGGGAGTCGCGCGCGAGCACGAGTCGCGCTCGCCGAGCTCCGACCTTGCCCAGGGCACGACCGAACCGGGTGCGGAACGGACCGATCGTCTGGGGGCCGAGCACGACTGGAACGCCCGCCTGGCGCGCGAACTCGCCGACAGCGGTCATCATCGCGAGCCTGCGAACGCCGTAGATGTCGCTGAAACTATCGCCCGAACGGGTGTCGACGACGATGTCGAAGCTGCGGAACCAGTCCTGCATACCGCGACGACCGGTGATGCGCTCCCAGACGATCGAGTGCAGGCTCCCGATCGGCAGGTGCGGATTGCGAGCGCCGTAGTTGTGGAAGGTGATGTGGGCTGCGGGCCACACGCCGCGCACGAACGCAGCCGTGCCGGTCGCGAGGGCACGCACGCCGAGATTGGGTGAGGCGTCGTCCGCCCAGAGCACGAGCACCCGAGGTTCGCGGCCAGTGACCGTGGTGAGGGGGCTCGGGGGGATCATCGCGCGTACTCCTCGACGGTGTGTCCTGCGGCACCCGCGGCGATCCCGGCCCCTCGGTGGGCGGTGCGGAGGCCGCGGGCCTGGTGGCGGAGGTCACCGGTCGCCACACCGTAGAGGTATCGGGTGCTGCCGCCCGCGACGCGCGCTGCCCCGCGCACGGCCGACCGCACCCGCACGCTCACGCGATCCATCGGACTCGTGGCGAGCAGGAGGTGAGTGACTGTTTCGACATTCCCATGGCTGCGTGCCCGGTCGAGCACCCAGCGACGGGTCATCCGCTCGCTCGGAACCCGGTCGATGGCCACGGACTCCTCGCACCACGCGATGCGGCCGCCGCGACGCACGAGTTCGTGGCTGAACAGTGAGTCCTCGCCAGAGGCGAGCCCGAGTCGCTCATCGAAGCGCACGCCGAGGTCGCGCACCTGGGCGCGGTCGAGGAGGAGGTTTCCGGCCGCCGCGACGCGAATCTCGGTGCCGGTCGGCATGCTCCTGCGGCGAAAGAACTCGCCGGCGGCGACCCACGGGTCGAGTTCCCCGTCGAACTCGGAGACCACACGCCCCATGACGGCTGCAGCACCCGTATGCCGCCAGGTGTCGATGAGCGGCTCGAGCCAGCGTGTCGTCGGTTGCTCGTCGTCGTCGATGAAAACGAGGAGGTCGCTCGCCGCGCTCTCATCGATGGCGCGGTTGCGGGCAGCGGCGATTCCGGGCACCGGTTCGACGACGTAACGCACACCGCCGATCGCGAGCACGACGTCGCGCGCGCTCGCCGCCGGGTCGTTGTCGATCACGAGGAGCTCGCCGCGCGCGTCGGTGTCGAGCGCACCCACCTGGTCGAGGATGAGCGGTAGCCCGCTCTCGAGTTCCCGCGGGCGCCGGTAGGTGAGAACGGCGATCGTGACGCGCAGTGGATCGGTCACAGTGTGCCCCGCCGGAGGGCGACGGCGCGCTGGAACGCCGAGAGGTGCGCTACTCCGCTGTGCTTCCAGCTGCGCGCGTCGAGGTGCGGTGGCTCGGCGGGCGGGGAGGCGCGGTGCTTCTCGAGCGTGTCGATGATCGCAACCGGGCTGAGCTCGCCCTCGAAGGTGTACACCCAGCCCGCACCCACCTCAGATGCGAGATCCCGGGTCACCGCGTTGTCGGGCACGAGTACCGGGCGGTCGAGCGAGAGCGCCGTGATGACGGCCGAGGAGTTGTGCATGAGGCGATAGGGCAGCACGACGAGCTCTGAGCTTGAGACTATGTCGACGATGGCACTGTCGGGCACGAAGCCGAACTCCACGGAGACTCGGTCATCGCTGCGTGCTTGCGCGTGAATGGCCGACTCGAGCTCGGGGCTCGACGCGTAGCCCGCGATGCGGGCCGAGAGTGGTGCATCCACGAGATTGCCGGTGCTCACCACCGCGGGCTGCCGGGTGGCCGCGAAGGCCTCGAGAAGTGCCTCTACGCCCTTGTAACGGCGGATGCGACCCACGTAGCCGATTTGCCCGCGCACGACGTCCGAGCGCGCATACGACGCGAACCATGACCGGAAGTTCGCGTGCGGAATCGTTGCGAGAGCCGAGCCGTGGGGAACAGGCGTGTGCTCGTTGAGGCGCACCCGTAACGTCGTCCGGCGGTCGAGCAGATCGAGCAGGCGCACCTGGCTTGCCGTGAGTCCGGACGGTACTCCGACGTTGTGCACAGTGCGCACGATCGCAGTTCGGTTGAGGTGCAGCCGTTGGATGAGGAGCCAGGTGAGCACCTGCCGCACGAACTGCCGCAGAGGTGTGCGACCGGTCACGAGGATCTCCGGCCAGTGCACGTGAAAGACGTCGTAGCGTGCGGTGAGCGCGGTGCGCCAGTCGAAGTACAGGAGCGTCGCACCCTGCGCCACGATGCTCTCGGCGAGGAGCAGGGTGTAGGGATTCACTGAGGTCGGGCGGGGAGAAGGAAAGCTCTCCAGCACGGTAACTGCTCGGGTTGCAGACACGTCTTCCTCCAGTCGCGAAGGTGCGCAGGGTAGTGCGCACGAGCTTCGAGACGCTAGGGAAGAGCGTCGTGAGGGCTATAGGATACCCCGCGAACGAGGGGAATGACCATGCCCGATTTCACCGGAGCCGAGGTTGCGATTCTCGTCGTCAACTACGGGTCGAGCGCCCTCCTCGAGCGCAACCTCGCGCCGCTGTCCCGTGCGCTCCCCGATGCGCTCACGGTCGTCGTCGACAACCTCACAACGGCACAGGAGCGCGCCACCCTCACGACGATCGCGGCTCGTGAAAACTGGCGCCTCGTCACCCCCGACAGTAATCTCGGATTCGGCAGCGGAGTCAACGCGGCCGCCGCAGCAGCGCCCGACGCTCGCGTGCTTCTCATCCTGAATCCGGATGCCACGATCGAGCCCTCCGCGCTCGCAGCCCTCGTCGAGCGCGCTCAGGGCGAGCCCTTGGCGCTGCTGTGCCCTCGCATCATCCGCCCCGACGCGAGCACCTGGTTCTCCGGCGCCGACCTCCACCTCACCGATGGCCGCCTGCGCAGTCCGCGATCGAGGCCCGTGGATGCCACTCTCTGGGAGCCCTGGGTTACCGGCGCGTGTCTCGTGCTGCACGTCGACCTCTGGCGCGCCGTGGGCGGTTTCGACGACCGCTACTTTCTCTACTGGGAAGACGTCGACCTCTCACACCGGGTACTGGCTGCCGGTGGTTCCCTGGTGGTGTGCGACGACGTCACGGCCGTGCACGCCGAGGGCGGCACGCAGGGTGATGGCCACGACACCGCCGGGCTTCCCAAGTCGGACACCTACTACTACTTCACGATCCGCAACCGATTGCTGTTCGCCGCCGTGCACCTCGACGACGCGGGTTTCGCTCGATGGAACCGCAACGCGCCATCCGTTGCGCGAGAGGTGCTCCTGCAGGGCGGGCGGCGGCAGTTCCTTCGGTCGCTTCGGCCGCTCGCTGTGGCGTGGCGTGCGCTGCGGGACGGACGACGTCTCGCCCGCGAGGTGCGGCGTGCAGCACATCCATCCGCGTGAGAAAAGCCATGGTGCTGGCCGCTGACTCAGGGCTATCATTTTGCATCGCCACCTCGCCGGGAACTCTCCCGGTCTTCCCCCTCGTGTGCGGCTCTGAGGAGGAGTGTGCCGTGACCCGAACCGCGAGCCTGACCGAACGGCCGGAGACCATCGCATCGGTGGTGCGCCGTCTGGCCGCAGCGCAGAAGCCAGCTGCACGCAGTGCGCCCGCGTACTCGCGTTTCGTCAACCGCAGGGTCGGCCGCGTGCTCGCGGCCATGAGCTTTCGCGCGGGACTCGGCCCGAACGCAGTGACAGCGGTGAGCGCGGTATTCACCTTCAGCGCCGTAACCCTGCTCGTCGCCCTGCCACCGTCGTGGCCGCTCGGGTTCGCGATCGCCCTCCTGCTGCTCGTCGGCTACGCGTTCGACTCTGCCGACGGCCAGGTCGCCCGGCTCACCGGCCGCTCCAGCCTCGCGGGGGAGTGGCTCGACCATGTGGTCGACTCTCTCAAAGCCTCGGCGATTCCTCTCGCGCTCGCCGTGGGTTTCTACCGTTTCGAGGTGCTGCCGGTCGAGTGGCTGCTCGTTCCGATAGTCGGTGCGATCGTCTCCGCGGTGCTGTTCTTCGCGATGATCCTCACCGAGCAGTTGCGGGCTCGGTCGGTGACGCCCGAGCGGGGCTCGATGCCGGGTGCGGCGGGATGGCTGCGCTCGATCCTCGTGGCTCCCATGGACTACGGCGTGCTCTGCCTGTCGTTCGCGCTGCTCGGTGCCCCCGTGCTGTTCGCCGCCGTTTACACCACCATCGTGGTCGCGACGGCGGTCTTCCTGCTGCTCGCAGGGGTCAAGTGGTTCCGGGAACTCTCCGGGCTCGAGCGAGCCGAGGTGCGCTCGTGAAGCGCACGATGGCCGGCGATCCACGGATTCCCCGGCGTGTGGTCTTCGTGAGCGCCCTCGTCGTCGCAGTCGTCGCCCTGGGCGGGTTCGTCGCGCTCCAGCTCATGCGGGCCGGGGCCGAAAACGCCGCGCCGGTGCCGTCGCTGACCCCGTCGTCCACACCCCTCGCGCAGCCGACGGCTGCGCCCCCGGTCGTCGAGGGTGAGTTCGACGAGAGCCTCGGCGACGACGTCGAGAGCACGGCGACGGGCGAGGAGCCCGCAGCCTTCGGCGACGGTCTCGAGGTGCGCATCGGTTCAGTGCAGACCACGACCGTCGAGGGTTCAGGAGTCGGGCAGACGAGTGGCGACGCGATAGTCATCGAGCTCAGGGCGAGCAACACCTCCGCGAAGGCGATCAGCCTGGGCTCCGTGACCGTCAACGCGTTCGAGGGTGAGGCCCGCACGCCGCTCGAACCCACAGTCGCGAAGCAGTTTCGTGGCACTCTCGCGGCGTCGAAGAGCGCGAGAGCCAGTTACGGCTTTCGCGTTCCCGACGACGTAGGAACCATCTGGGTAACGGTGTCCACCGGCGCAGACTCAGGCGTTGTTGTGCTCGAGTACGGTCAGGTTGCGCGCTGACGCCTCACGGGTGAAGAAGCTCCGGGTGCGCACACGCGGGCGGTGGGTGAGCACCGTGCCCACCGGGACGATCCCCGCCACCGCCAACTGGTGCACCGCGTCGGTCAGTGCGGCCTCGTGGGCAACCGTCGCCCCGACGGCAAGGAGCGTGTGATCCACTTCCGCGCCGATCGTGAGGGCGCTCGACGAGCCCGCGAGGTCCGGCGCGGCGAAGATCACAACATCGGCGCTGCCCGCAACCGAGGCGAGAGCCGCGGTGACGGCGGGGCCGGTGACGATCGTGGGTGGTGACATCCAGTCGACGATGGTCTCGACCGGGTCGCCCGCAACTGTGCCGTCGGTGGCCGCGAAGACGACCGACCGACCGCTCTCGGCAAGGGCGTGGGCGAGGGCGATCGCGAGCTCGGTCGCCCCCTCACCGTCGGTCGCCGACGTCACGGAGATGGATGTCGAAGCTCGCGTCTTAGCGCCGCGTCGTGGCGCGAACAGCCCGCTGCCCTCGAGGGCGGCACGCAGCCTGCGGTACCCCTCGGCAGCACCCTCGCCGTCGGCCTCGACCGAGGCGAGCACCGGGACTCCGGTGGCCCACTCGGCCTCGTCCGTCGTGCGGATGCGGGTGTCGAACTGGCGGCGGAGCACAACGTAGAGCACGGCGGCGAGCAGTCCGAGGAGCACCCCGGCGATGACGTTGACCCTGGTGTTCGGCGATGTGGGGCTCGTCGGCAGGGTTGCAGTCTCGACAGTGCGCACCGTGACGGTCGAGCGGCTGTTCTCGTCACGAGGCGCGACCTGGCGCACCGCGTCGGTGAGGCTGCTCGCCGTCTCGTTAGCGAGGGCTACAGCGAGCTCCGGGTCGGACGACGACGCGGTCAGGTCGATCACGACGGTGTTCTCCGGCGTCGAGGCGTCGATCATGGTTGCAAGTGTCGCGGCGCTCAGGTCGAGGTCGAGCGTTCGCGCAACGGGATCGAGCACCTGGGCGGAGCGCGCGAGCTCGGCGAAGGAGAGCATCTGGCTCTGCGCGTAGGTCGCACCCTGGTTGAGGTCACTACCGGATGCCCCGTAGGTGATCGAGAAATACAGCGTCGCTTTCGCGCTATACGACTGGGGGCTGAGCCTGGAGATGCCGAAGGCGACGAGCCCGCCGAGGATCGCGGCGACGAGCACCACAATCCAGTAGCGCGCTATGAGGGCGAGGGTGGGATGCAGCCGGGTGTTCATGTGAGTCTCCTGTCGTAGCGGAAGTGGGGAAGGACAAGAGCGGGCCGTTCCACCGGCACGCGCTGGAGCGCCTGGCTCGTGGCGGCGACGCCGACAACGAGCCAGAGCATGATCGAGTACTGCGTGATGAGCGCGACGGTCGCGAGCGCGGGGATCTGCGCGACGACGGCGATCGTGGCGATGCTCGCCCGCCCGCGCAGACACAGGGCGACGGCTGCGACGAGGGCGATGACGACAGCGACGAGGGCGAGGCTCCCGGTCGTGAGGGCGGTGAGCACGAGCTGGCTGTCGATCGACTCGTAGTCGCCGAACGACAACTGGCCGGTCGGAGAGTGGTGCACGATCGGTGAGAAGCCGACGAGGTTGGCGTGCTCCAGCAGCGGGATGAGCTCGCCGCGGTAGTCGGCACTGTTGGAGGCCTCGTCCCCGGCCTCGAGAAAAACCCGCGACACGAACGGGAGAAGGGCGAGGGCGATGGCGATGGATCCCGCCGCGATGATGCCACGCTCGCGACGGGAGAACCTGTCGCGCACGAGGACCACGCACAGCGCGACACCGAGAAACAGGCAGATGATCCCGATGCGGCTGAACGTGAATGCCGTGGCCACAGCCATGATCGCGACCATCGCGAGACGGATGCTGAACCGGAACGGCGACGCGAGCGCGAGCGGAGCCGCGAGCGCGAGGCTCGACCCGAGGGCGATGGAGTGGCCGAAGGCGCCCTCCGCACGGAGGAGTCCGCCGCGTTCCTGCAACTGTCCCCACGCCGCGAAGAGCGACCCGTTGCCGCGCAGCAGAACGAACGGGTTGAACCCGGTCACGAACTCCACGATCGCGAGCACGGCCACGATCGTGAAGATCGCGGCAATCGCCCGCGTCATGAAGTCGAGGCCGAGCCTGGCGGTCGCGATCCTCCCGAACAGGTAACCGCCGACGAAGAATGTGAACGGCGTGATGAGAAAGGAGAGCGCGAGCGACCGGTCGCTCGTGAGCAGCGACGACGCGGCGAGCACGACGAGAAAGACGAGCAGGGCGTCCACCGCGCTCGCGCGAAAGCCGCGCACCGGCAGGAGAACGGCGGCGCAGGCAATGGAGGTGACAGTCGCGAGTGGGAGAAACAGGTTGCCGTTGAATCCGAGGCCCACCCCGACCCAGACCGGGGTGAAGCTCAGCGCGCACAGGGTCGCGGTGACGGCGAGCCTCGGCGAGCGATGCGCGGCGATGAGCAGCAGCACACCGATGACGAGGGCGAGGCTGAGCGCCAGAACGGGGTGCACGCCGGCGGGCATCAGGCGTCCACGGCGCGGGAAGGGCTCGTGATCTCGTCACGCAGCGCTCTAACGGTCAACGCCCAGTCGTGACGGGCCGCGATGGCGGGGCGGGGGCGCCGTGGCATCCATTCGCCGTTTTTCAGCATGGATGCGACTGCCACAGCGATCGCTGAAACGTCGGTCGGGTCGACGTACCGCGCGTGGGCGCCGAGGGTCTCTCGAAAGACCGGGAGGTCGCTCACGAGAACGTCAGCACCGAGCGCCGCGGCCTCGACGGGCGGCATTCCGAAACCCTCACCGAGTGAGAGGCAGATGAAGAGCGCGGTCGACTCGTAGTACCAGCGCAGGCGCTCCTCGCTGACGAAACCGGTGAACAGCACGCGCCCGTCGGCGATCGCGCTCGCCGTGTCGTTGTCGAGTGACGCCGCCCGACCGTCGGGGGCGCCGACCACGACGAGTGGTCGCTCGGCGGAGAGCTCCCCGCTCGCGACAGCGGCGCGCAACACGGTGCCGAGGTTCTTGCGCACGTTGAGTCGGCCCACTGTGAGAACGAAACTGCCGGGTGTGAGTCGCGGGTCGGGATCGCTGGATGCCGCGAGCAGCTCCCTCGACAACCCGAGACCGATCGCGACAACGCGGCGGGCCGCAGTGCGCTCGCGGATCCGGCTGGCCTCCGTCTCGCTCGAGGTGAAGACCACGTCCGCGCGCGGCGCGAAGCTCACCATGCGCGAGAAGTAGGCGCGCTCCACCGGGGTGAACCACTCGGGGTGGGTCGCGAACAGCACATCGTGGAGGTAGATGGCACTGCGCGAAGAGCCCGTCGCCCTGGCCGCGAAGTTGTGGGTGAGAACGAGGTCGGCGCGGTGCCTGCTGGTCGCGCGCGCTACCGCGACTGTTGCGAGTAGAGCCTGGGGCCACAGTGCGGAGCGCTCGATGACCGCGCCGACCGGGGCGTCCGTGGTGTCGGCACCCCGCCGTGCGACGAGAACGAGCTCGTCGTCAGGAAACTCCGTCGACCAGGCGAAAACCATCTCGCGCAGCACATGGCGAAGGGAGGGAGGGCCGTCGGCCCACCAGTACGCGTCGAGAACGACCTTCACCGTCTCGCCCACCCTTCCCTAGTGGACGAGACGGCCCGGGACCCCCTACTGAGGGGGCCTGGCATTGAAGTTGTCGAATCGAGTGGTGATTCCGACTGTCGAACTCGCTGAGAGCGTCGCCTGGAGGGCAACGGTTCCGGGCGTCTGGAGCCCGGTAGTCGAGTCGGTGACGCTGGACAGCCAGGTCGCCGGCTCGGTCTGGCTCGAAGGCCAGATCTTCGCGCGGATGGTCGTCGGACTCGTGCCCGTGACCTGCAGCCGCAGCGAAAGTTGCGTTCCGGGCGTGTACGTCACGCCGGGAACAACGGTGTTGGAGAGCACTGTCGTGCCCTGCTTGAGCACGAGGGCAACGGCCCCGGTCGACTTGACCCAGACGTTGGCCGCGTAGTTCTGGCTCCCGACCTGGCGACCGAAGATGCTCGTGTACGCGCCACCGCCCGTGGGCACAGCGCTCAGGTCGAACGACATCGTCGCGTCGATCGAGCTCGTCGACACCCCTGCCAGGGTTGCCGTGCGGGTCGAGCCCGGCACGAGCGCCGCCTGACCGTATCCGCCCGAGACGCTCAGCGCGCTCGCCGCACCACCCGTGATTGTGTAGCTGCCGCCGGTTGGCGCGGCGCCCCAACCGCTCGCGACGGTGCGCGTGAAGTCATCATCGACGAGGGCGACAACGGGCGGGGGAGCCGTCACGGTCACCGACTTGGTGAGCGAGTCGGATGCACCGTCGTCGTCGGTCACCGTGAGCGTCACGCTGTAGGTGCCGGCCGAGTCGTACGCGTGGGTCGGCGTCTGGCCGGTGCCCGTGGACGTGTCGCCGAAGTCCCACGCGTACGACGTGATCGTGCCATCCGCGTCGGTCGAGGCCGCCGCGGTGAAGCTCGCACTGAGTTCGCCACCCGTCGCCGTGAACGCTGCGGTCGGGGCAGTGTTCGGCGGGGGAGTGTTGCTTCCGACGGTGTAGTGCGCGAGCACCGTCGACGCGCTCAGCGCCGAGCTGTACACGGCCACCTCGTCGAGCTTTCCGTCGAAGTATGGGCTCGAGGAACCCCAGGTGGTGTCACCACCGATACGCCAGTAGCCCGAGTAGTCCTGCGCCCCGGTCTGCGGATCGGTTCCGACGAGAGCACCGTCAACATAGAGCCGGATGCCACTTGACGACTGGGTGGCGACCGCGTGATGCCACGCGCCGTCGTTGTAGCTCGAGGGTGTCGTCACCGTGTTGAGCTGCCCCGTGTAGGTGCCGAACACGAGCCTGCCGTCATCCTGCATATAGAGGTGCCGGTCGTAGCTCGACGAGAGCCCGCTCTGCTGATTTCCGAAACCGATGAGCTTGCCGCCCTGGGTCGTCGTTGTCGAGAACCAGGTCTCCACCGAGTAGGTCGTCGGGTTGCTGAACTGCGCGTTGCTGCCGACGCCCGAACCGCTCGTGAAGCCAACGGCGGTGTTCGATGTTCCGGCTACGGCTCCGTCCAGCCCACGGGTGACGGTGCCGGAGTAGGTTCCGGCCCTACTCTCCGGTCCGCTGTCCGCGGCCACGGTTCCAGAGGACTCTCCGAGGCGCCAGTAGAGCAGCGGTGAGGAATCCCAGACCGCCTTGCCGTAGTCGTCAGCGGGCGCTGCAGGAAGGGTCGAGGTGCGACCGGATGCGACCCAGTGATCAACGACCTGGGAACGGGAGAGCACTGTCGGGTAGACGGCGACCTGGGCGATGTCTCCCGCGAGGTAGTTGCTCGACGGTTGCGACGTCCAGCCCCCGAGGTTATCGCCACCGACGCGCCAGCGACCGGTGTACGGCTGGCCGCTCGTGACATCCGATCGGGTACCGGCAACGCGGCCGTCGACGTAGAGCACCATGCCGTTCGGCCCGAGAGAGGCGGCCACGTGGTGCCACTGGCCGTCGTTGACACTCACGGAACTCGTGAGAGTCCGCACGCCGCCAGGGTGCACCCCGAACCAGACCTTGCCGGCGTTGTCGAGGTACACGTGGCGGTCGTAGTTTGACGAGTTGCCGGTCGGCGAGTTGCCGAAGCCGATGATCTTGCCACCGCTCGTCGACGTCGTGCGCACCCAGGCTTCGGCCGTGAAGGTGTTCGGGCCGGCCTCATCCGCGGGCGATACGCCGAAGGCCGTTGAGGCGCCCGAGAACGTCGAGGCCGTCGTGGATCCGGAGATACCCGTGGCTCCGCGCGTCACGCCCGAACCCAGCGTGAGGTCGCTGAATCCCGCGTGGTCGTAGCCGATCGTGCCGCTCGCTTCATCCAGTGGCCAGTAGTAGGTCGGGCTGTCCGCGTCGACAGCTGCACCGTATGCGCCACCCGAGGTGGCGTTCGAGACCGTAGCCGTGGGCGCGAGTCGTGAGATCGAGTTGCCGTAGCCGTCGGAGACGTACAGGCGGTAGGTGTGGGTGCTGCCCGGAACCAGACCCTTGTCGATGAACCCCATTCGTGCTCGCGTGTAGAAGTTGGAGTACTGCGTCGTCGTGTAGATCGGCGTCGCCGTCTGGCCGTCGCGCACGAGCTTGTAGGTGAGGTGGGCGTTGTCGTAGTCGTAGGTCGCGGTCCAGGAGAGCCGAACCTCGCCAGAGGCGAAGGATGCGACTGTCGGAACCAAGGGCTCATTCACGATCGGAGCCATCTTGTTGGGTGCGATCGACGGAATCGCGAATCGCACGAGACCGTACTGTGCGACGCCGTTGACGTTCGGGAACTCGCCCGCGTAGACGACGTACTTGTCGTTGCCGGTGACCGACCAGCCGGCCTGCCCCTGTCCTGTGTAGGTACCCGGCTGGATCTTCGGGAACCAGTTGAGCAGGGTCGGCGCCGGGTTGCCGGCGAAGTTGTAGTAGCCGTGCGGGTCGGCCGTGACCGTGCCGGTCGCCTGCTTGCTGAACGCGGTGCCGTAGTGCATCGTCCACGGATCGGTCTGCGGGAACCCGCCGATATTGCCGCAGTAGTGCGCGTGGCTCGCAACGTAGACGGCATCGCCGAGCGGGAACGACGAGTAGGTGTCGCCGTGGCAGTCCTCGAGCCAGTTGAGCTGCCCGGTGACCGGATCGGCCGAGAAGAGTCCCTCGAAGTTTCCGCCAGAGCCGAAGACGTAGCCGGTGCCATAGATACGGTCATTGGTTGCAAGAAGACTCGTGATGGATGCCTGGGTGCCCGCGTTGCGAATGATCGAGTTCGCCGCGAAAGGCAGTGACGCCCCGCTGGCAGCGTCTACGGCACCGAGGCCGCGCACGGAGGCCGTGCCGATCGTCGTGAACCGCCCGCCGACGATGAGTCGAGCGGAGTCCTTGGTGAGGGCGAGAGCATCGACTGTCGCGTCGGCGCCGGGGTTCCAGGCGTTGAGCGCGCCGTTCGAGGCGTTGATGGATGCGACGTAGTTGCGGGTCTGGCCGCTCACCGTGCGGAACGTTCCGCCGACGTAGACGGTGGAGTTGCTCGCCTGGATCGCGCGCCCCTGGCTGCCGAGCACGGGCTTGAACGAGGGGATCACCTGGCCGGTGGCCGTGCTGAATGCGGCGATGCGATAGTACGAAGCGCCATTGACCGTCGTGAAGTCGCCCGTGACGTAGATGCGTGACCCGTCGGGGGAGGCCGTGATCGCGAGCGCCTGCGCGTTGAGGCTCGGCGCGAAGCTCGACACGAGCACACCGGTCTCGATGTTGTACGCGAGCAGGTTGTTGCGCGGCACGGTGTTCGTACCGGGGGCTGCGCCCGCCGGGCGGGCAGTCGTGAACTTCCCGGCGACATAGACGGTGTTTCCCACCACTACCTGCGACCAGGCGACTCCGTCGATCTGTGCTGTCGGCAGTGCATCAGCGGCGATCGTCGGTGGGGACGATGGGCTCGTCGGGTCTGCGGGCAGGGTATCCGCGACGGCAGGGGAGGTGGCGACGAGGCTCGTCACGACGAGCGCGAGGGCGCCGGCCGCAACGGCAAGCCGTGAAGCGATGGTTCGGGTGCTGTTCATGAGGGTTCCTATGCCGTGGTGATGGTTCGTGCAGGAATGCGCCTGCGTTCGTGGATACTCTCGCCCGCGTACAGGCGAAGGCCGAGGTTTTCGTAGCCGTCGGCCACGTCATCCCAGTCGTAGAGGTTGCGGGCGCGCTCCCGCAGGTGTTCGCCGCGCCGGGTGGCACGCTCGGGCTCCCGCTCCGCGCTCTCGAAGAGCGGGGCGAGCTGCTCAGCGCTGCCGAAGTAGTCAGCGTCGCCACCGGCAACCTCGCGGTTGAAGTTGACGTCCCACGCGATGACGGGGGCGCCGCCGCCCATGGCTCGCAGGAGCGAGGGGTTCGTTCCGCCCACCGAGTGTCCGTGCACGTAGCTCGCGGTGTTCGCGTACAGCTGGTCGAGGAGTGCCTGGTCCCAGACTCCACCGAGAAACCTGACGCGCGGGTCGCCCGCAGCCGCCTCGATGATCTGCAGGGAGTGGCGTTCGGCGTAGGGCGCGCTCCCGACGACGATGAGTGGATGCTGCGCGGCGCTGCGTCGGTACCCATCAACGATGACGTCGACGTGATTCTCCGGCTCGAACCGTGCGACAACGAGGTGGAACCGGCGTGGCTCGAGGTGGAGCTCGTCTAGTCGATCGTGCGCGGGCCCATCCACTATAGGAGCACCGTAGGCGAGGAGTTCGGTTTCGGCGCCGTACGCCGCGGAGTAGTAGTCGGCGATGCCGCGGGCGTCGGCGATGAGGGCGTCCGCGTGGCGCACGGCGAACGCCTCCGCGCGCTTGTAGTAGGCCTGGCCAGCGCCGCTCCACTTGCCGCGCATCCACTCGAGGCCGTCAACGTGGAGCGCCGTGGGGATTCCCATGAGGCGCAACCACGGCAGGAACGGCGAGTTCGCGGCGTTGAAGACGAACGCAACATCTGTGCCGCGCTGAAAGGTCAGGTGCGCAACGGAAGCCGCCGTGTGACTCAGGGTCTCTGCTGCTTTGAGTCGCAGGGCGGGAGCGTGCACGAGGGTCATCCCGCGCCATTCGCGCTGTCGCGACGCGCTCGTCGAACGGCAGTAGACAGAGACCTCGTGTCCGCGCTCGGCCAGGCGTGCACCGATCTCCTCAACGGCCGTCTCGAAGCCACCGTATGCCGCGGGAACACCCCGCGTGCCGAGCATTGCAATGCGCAGCCTGGTCATCAGAACGCCCCCACCGGTTGCCGCAATTCACGGAAGGTGCGCCAGATGATCACGAGGTCGCCCACGAGCGACCAGTTCTCGACGTAGTAGAGGTCGAGCTGCACGCTCGCCTCCCAGTCGAGAGTCGAGCGGCCGTTGATCTGCCACATCCCGGTGAGCCCGGGCCGAATGTAGAGACGGCGGTGCACGTGGTCCTCGTAGTCGGTCACTTCGCGAGGGAGCGGCGGCCGCGGCCCGACAACGCTCATGTCACCGACGAGAATGTTCCAGAGCTGGGGGAGTTCGTCGAGCGAGTGCTTGCGCATAAAGGCGCCGAAGCGCGTGACTCGTGGGTCGTTCCTGATCTTGAAGAGTGCGCCGGCGCCCTCGTTGCGGTCGCGGAGCGCATCGAGCTGCTCCTCGGCATCGACCGTCATCGAGCGGAACTTGTACATCGTGAACGTGCTGCCGTCACGACCGACTCTCACCTGCCGAAAGAGCGCGGGGCCAGGACTGTCGAGCATGACGAGTACCGCGAGGATTGCGAGCACGGGCGCGAGAGCCACGAGCGCTGCCCCCGAGCTCAGGATGTCGAACACCCGCTTGAGCGCGTGCTTGCCACCCTCGAACTGCGGGATCTCCACGTGGATGAGCGGAAGCCCCTCGACCGGTCGGAGGTGGATGCGCGGCCCGGCGACGTTCACGAGGTTGGTCGCGAGGATGAGCTCCGTTGCCGTGCCCTCGAGCGCCCAGGCGAGGTCGTGCACGTAGGAACCGCGACCCGACGGGGTGCCGGCGACGATGACGGCATCCGCACCGAGGGCCGCGACATGTTCTGCCACGTTGTCGAGGTCGTCCCAGACCGGGATGCCGAGCGCCCGAGCGCGATCGCTCGCTCCCTCGATCACCGCGCCGATGACCGAGTACGCCGCGGCGGATCCCTTGCGCACCTGTCGCACGATGTACTCGACCTCGGCGCGAGTGCCGACGACGACCACGCGGGAGAGTGACGTGCCATCCGCGCTCTGGCGAATGAGCCACTTGCGCCACAGCCAGCGGTCGAGCAGGAGCCCGAAGAGGCCGAGCGGCAGGGAGAGAAGGAAGTACCAGCGAGCGGATTCGACGGGTACGAGCACGAACGCTATGCCGAGAATGCCGAAGGTCATCGTCGTGGAGCTCACGATGCGCTTGTACTCGGTGACACCGACGCACAGCACGCGGGAGTCGCGGGTGCGGAATACCCAGAGCGCGGTCATCCAGGAGAGCACGATGAGTGCGATGATCGCTGCCTGGCGCAGGGCGTTGTCCGGCGAGAGCCCAGCGGGCGCTGCGATGAGGGGAACGAGGGAGGCACCGGCGGCGACGGCGCTCACAATGGCGACGTCACTGCGCTGCAGGCGCCGACGGAACTCGCGGGTGCGCGCAGGGCCGGAGTCGCGTGAGCGCAGGGCGAGCGGCGGGGCCGGGTGGGTGCGAGAGGCGACGAGGCTCAGTCGTGGCAACTCGAAGATGCCGGGGTTAACGGCAGCAGTCACTTCGAAATCGTTCATCAGGTCCTGGCTTGGGGGGAGCAGGCTGCGATGTGCGATGGTCGTGGACTACACGACAACGACAGGGAAGGGTCGCGAAATGGGTCTTATTCGGGGTACCCCCATTCGGGGGATGACTGAAAGTAGCCCTCTTTTCTACCGCGGAAAAAGCCCCCAGTTTGGGGGGTGGACTGATCCGCATTGGAAGGCTAATCTTTTTCACTTTGAATCCCTGAAACAGGTCTGAAGCTGGGCATTCCATCGCTCAGCCGCCGCTTAGGTAAACTCATCGAGACACGAAGGAGTTTGCTGTGATTAGCGACGTACTGGCCGAGGCCAAGGACAAGATGGACAAGGCCCTCGAGGTCGCGAAGGACGACTTCGGCACCGTGCGCACCGGTCGCGCCAATCCGCTGCTGTTTCAGAAGATCCTCGTGGACTACTACGGCAGCCCGACGCCCCTCGCGCAGCTCGCCTCACTCAACAACCCTGAGGCCCGCACGCTCATCGTGACGCCCTTCGATAAGTCCGCACTCAAGGAGATCGAGAAGGCGATCGTCGCCGCTCCCAACCTGGGCGCGAACGTCGGCAATGACGGCGAGATCGTGCGCGTCACGCTCCCCGAACTCACCGAGGAGCGCCGCAAGGAGTTCGTCAAGCTCGTGCGCGACAAGGGCGAGCAGGCCAAGGTCGCGCTGCGTAACATCCGTCGCAAGGCCAAGGATGACCTCGACGCGCTCAAGGAGGTCGGCGAAGACGAGATCTCCCGCGCGGAGAAAGACCTCGAAGCTGCAACCAAGGCGCACGTTGACGCTATCGACGACGCGCTCAAGCGCAAAGAATCCGAACTCCTCGAGGTCTAAATGCCCGATGCCGAGGGCCAGCAGGCCAAGAAGCACCACGGTCCGTCCCGCGCGGAGATTGACGCGACAGTCGCAGACATAGAAGCGCAGGTGCGCGCGGCGAACGACAAGATCAACGAGCGCTCGGGTCGTCCGATCATCGCTGCGGTCATCGTCGGCATCGCCCTCGGCGGCGGGCTCCTGCTGAGCCTCGTCTTTGTCAAAGAGCTCTTCATGCTCTTTGCCGGGATCCTCATCGCTTTCGCCGTCTGGGAACTCGCGAGCGCGCTTCGCTCTTCGGGGCGCCGTGTCCCGCGCATTCCCGCGGTGGTTGCTGCTGTTGCGATAGTCCCGGCCGCGTTCTACTGGCTCGAGAGTGGCCACTGGCTCGTGTTCCTTGCCGGCGTGGCATTTGTCACGCTCTGGCGCGTGGCGGAGTTCGCCCTGCCCCTCGGGCGAACATCGCCCCGGGAGCTCGCGAAGGATCTCGCGGCGGGTGTTCTCATCCAGTCCTACGTGGCGTTCTTCGCAGCCTTCGCCGTCCTGCTGACCGCGGAGCCGGGCGGCCAGTGGTGGACCCTGACCTTCCTCATCGTCGTGGTCTCTGTGGACGTCGGTGCCTACGCGACCGGCATCAACTTCGGTCGGCACAAGATGGCTCCGCGCATCAGCCCGAAGAAGACCTGGGAGGGATTCGCCGGCTCAGCGATCTTCGCGATCGTCGCCTCGATCCTCCTGTCGATCTTCCTGCTGCAGAAGCCATGGTGGGTCGGACTCATCATGGGCATCGTGCTCACGCTCTCGGCAACCGCGGGCGACCTCACCGAGTCACTCATCAAGCGCGATCTGGGGATCAAGGACATCAGCTCACTCCTTCCGGGGCACGGAGGGTTCCTCGACCGGCTCGATTCGATTCTGCTGTCGGCTCCCGTGGCTTTTGCGCTCTACCTCGTCATCACGTAGGGCAAGATAGTCACGTGAGCACAACATTCCCCCGCACCCGCAGATCGCGCCGTGGATACAACGTCGACGAGGTCGAGGACTTTCTCGAAGACGCTCGTCGCGCGTACTCGCAAGAGGGCGGGGTCGCCGTGGTCAGCGCGGAGAGCATCCGCACCATTGCCTTCAGCATGCAAAAGGGTGGCTACTCCACAACGCATGTCGATGCGGCTCTCGAGCGCCTCGAAGACGCCTTCGCGACGCGCGAGCGTGACCGGGCCTTCGCGCAGAGCGGCGGAGACGCGGCGTGGTACGGCCAGGCACGCGGCACAGCCCAGGTCATCCTCGACCGCCTCGCTCGCCCAGCCGGTGCACGATTCAGCCGCGTGAGCGCGCTGACCCGCGCCTACAACGTCAAGGAGGTCGACGCTTTCGCTGATCGTCTCGTCGACTACTTCCAGCACGGCAAGCCGATGAGCGTCGACGAGGTGCGCACCGTCGCTTTCGCCGCAACCAAGCGCGGATACAACGAGACCCAGGTCGACCTGCTCCTCGACTCCGTCATCAATGTGATGTTGGCTGTCCGCTGAGACTTCCGCGTGATTGCCAGCCTCATGGGCTAAAATCTTGTTCTCGTGGGTAAACGTCGACTTGAAACGTCACCTCCAGTTCCGTTCACACCGGCACGGGGGAGTTTTCATGGACGGCACACGCGGTCGCCGAGATCACTACCGGTCTTCGCTTTTCTCGCCTGCATGACCCTGCTGTTCGCCCCCGCGATCGACCCGACGGCCGCATTCGCGCTCTCCGGTGATCCCGAAGACAAAGCTGTAACGGGCCCGCTCCAGTCGTTCACGGCGACCGAGGATGCCGACACGAAGGCATCCCGCGGCGACTACAAGGTGACTGACGCTCCCGTCGCCGCTGCACCGGGTAGTCACACCGCTCCTGCTGCAGGAACCCCGAATCCGGGCAGCGCAATGGCGATCGCTCACGACATGGTCATGGCGAAGGGCTGGGGCGAAGCGCAGTACGACTGCCTCGTCGCCCTGTGGAACAAAGAGTCGCACTGGAACATCTACGCGTTCAACGCGGGCAGCGGTGCCTACGGTATTCCGCAGGCCGTGCCAGGCAACAAGATGGCTTCCGCGGGCGCCGACTGGAAGACCAGCGCAAAGACCCAGATCACCTGGGGCCTCGGCTACATCCAGGGCAGATACGCCAACCCGTGCGGTGCATGGGGACACTCGCAGAGCAAGGGCTGGTACTAGCCTCTCGGCTCGGCCGTAGGCTTGGCCCATGGAATGGGCCCTGTTCGGTGTGATCGGCGTGGTCACGATCGTCGCAGCGGGCGCGTTCAGCACGAAGCTCGGGGTTGCGGCACCCCTCATCCTCATCGTTCTCGGCTTCGCCTTCAGCTACATCCCTGGTGCGCCCGTCGAAGTGCCGCACGAGCTCATCCTCATGGGGCTCCTGCCGCCCATCCTGTACTCGGCCGCGATCAACGTGCCCGTCGTCGACTTTCGTCGCAACTTCAGCAGCATCTCGGCGCTGAGTGTCGTGCTCGTCGTCGTCACGGCTGTGGTCACGGGGTTCATCCTCTATCTGATCTTTCCCGACCTCTCGCTCGCTGGTGGCATAGCTATCGGTGCTGTCATCAGCCCGACGGATGTCGTTGCCGCAACAGCCCTGGGCAAGAGGCTCGGCCTTCCACCGCGGCTCCTGACGATCCTCGAGGGCGAGGGACTCGTCAATGACGCGACAGCGCTCGTGCTCCTTCGCTCCGCTGTGGCCGCTATCGCCGCGAGAGTGTCTTTCTGGGATGTGCTCGTGGACTTCGCCTACGCGGCTGCCCTCGCCGTTGTCATCGGACTCGTCGTCGGTTTCGTGACGGTCAAGGTGCGTGCGCGCTTCAGTGACCCGATGCTCGACACCGCTGTCTCATTTGCGGTTCCGTTCATCGCCTTCATCCCCGCGGAGTACTTTCACGCGAGTGGTGTGCTCGCGGTCGTCGTTGCGGGGCTGTACTCGGGTCACAACAGCGCGAAGCGGTTCTCGCCCCAGGCGCGGATTTCGGAGCGTCTCAACTGGCGTACCGCCCAGTTCGTGCTCGAGAACGGTGTCTTCCTGCTCATGGGACTCCAGCTCTCGACAATCATCGCTGCTGTCGAAGAAGACGACCTCAGCGCCCGGCAGGCCGTCGAGTACGGGCTCCTCATCGCGGTCGTCGTCATCGTGCTGCGCTTTCTGTTCGTCGCGCCACTCATCTACCTCCTGCGCAAGCGAGAGCTCACCACGGAGGTGCGCAACACGCGGTTCGCGCTCATGCTCGAGCGACTGCGCTCGAGGCCATCCGCGGGCACCCGCAGGGATCAGCGGAGAAAACGCGCGCAGGTCGTGCTCGAACGCCGCACCATCGACAACGTGCAGTTGCGGGCGGAGGGCTTCGGCTGGCGTGGCGGGGTGATCCTCGGCTGGGCGGGCATGCGGGGCGTGGTGACGCTCGCGGCGGCCCAGTCGCTGCCTGAGATGCCGTACCGTCCACAGTTGATCCTCATCGCGTTCACTGTCGCGATAGTCACACTCATGCTGCAGGGGCTGACGCTGCCGTGGGTGATTCGGCTCACCGGCATCCGTGGAACCGATCGTGAAGCCGACCGTCGCGAACTCGCGACGCTGCTTGATGAGATCGGTGAGGCGGGAATCGGCGTGCTCGACAACCCCAACTTCACGCTTCCCGAGGGCGAGGTCATCGACACGGCAGTGATCGAGCGCGTGCGCGCCGACACTCTCATCAGTGCGGAGTCGGCGTGGGAGCGCGCGGAGCACGGTGCCGGGGTGGATGGCCTCACTCACTCGCCGCAGCGGCAGTACCGGGCGCTGCGGCGTGAGGTTCTCCAGGCCGAGCGGGAGGCGCTGCTCGAGGCGCGCGAGACCGGAAGCTACTCCTCGCGCATCCTGAGCCGCGCACAGGCCATGCTCGACCTCGAGGAGACCCGCCTCGAGCAGATCGACAACCCCAGCGGGAGCTGAGCCGGGGTTAGGGTTGAAGCATGCCTCGCTCGAATCGCCCCCGTGGACAACGGGGCGGCTCCCGAGACGCCGGGGAGCCCGAGATCGACCTGTCCCGGGTGTTCAGTGGCAGGCTCCGCACCGAATCCAAGCGCGATGGGCTGTGGAACGTGCAGCCGCTCGCCGCCGCATCCGCCACCAAGTACTACGTGTGCCCCGCGTGCAACCTTGAGATAGCCCCAGGGGTCGCGCATACTGTCGCCTGGCGTGCCGACGGACTCATGGGCGAAGCCAACGACCTCGCCGCGCGACGGCACTGGCACAGCCACTGCTGGAAGATCAAGAACTGAGGATGCAGTGACTGACCCGACACTGAACCGATCGACACCCGCGCAGCCCATTCGCAGCGCCACCGAGCTTCCGGCCACCCGGGAGGACATCGAGTTGCGCACGAGCGACGGGCTCACCCTCGTCGGTGAGCTCGCCTCGCCGGTCTCCGGGACGCCGGTCGCCACGCTCGTCTGCCTGCATCCGCTCCCGACGCACGGGGGTTTCATGGACTCGCACATCTTGCGCAAGGCGGCACTGCGGTTGCCCGCACTCGCTGATGTCGCCGTGCTTCGCTTCAACTTTCGTGGCGTGACCTCGCCGCGTGGCACGTCGGGCGGAACCTTCGGAGATGGCGAGGCTGAGCAGTTCGACCTCGCGGCGGCGATGGACTTCGTCGCGCAGCGCGGACTCCCGAACCCCTGGCTCGTTGGTTGGTCGTTCGGCACCGAGGTCGCGCTGAAGTTCGGACTGCAGCATCCCATCGACGGCGCTATTCTGCTGTCGCCGCCGCTGCACCGGGCGAAGGCGGCGGATGTCGCGGCCTGGGCCGGCTCCGAGAAGCGGCTCGTCGCGGTCATCCCCGAGTTCGACGACTACCTGCGCCCGGAGGAGGCCGCGGTGGCTTTCGCCGTTGTTCCCGATGCAGAGCTCGTCGCCGTCGAGGGCGGAAAGCACCTGTGGGTCGGTGAGACCCAGACCTCGCGCGTGCTCAACGAGATAGTGCGGCAGGTGAACCCCGCCGCACTACCGCTACCGACGGAGTACTAGAGCTCGTTCTGCCTCGGGATGATCACGTCTTTCATGATCAGCTGAATGGCTGCGGCGACCGGGATCGCGATGAGGGCGCCGAGCACACCGAGGAGCGTTCCACCGACGAGGGCAGCGATGACGACGACGACGCCGGGCACCTGCACCGCGGAGGCCATGATGCGCGGGTTGATGACGTAGGCCTCGACCTGCATGTAGATCACGTAGTAGATGGCGACGGCGATGAGCTGCCAGCCCGCACCCTCGAACAGCAACGTCGCGAGAATGATGAGGACCGAAGCCGAGAGCGTTCCGACAAGCGGGATGAGTGAGCCGAGGAAGGCGATGAACGCGAGCAACGCCGAGTTCTCGACCTGGAAGATGAACGTGAGCACGACGAACGACAGGATGCCGTTGATGAGTGCGAGTCCGATCTGGCCCATGACGTAGCGACCGACCGACGCGGTGATCTGTTCGGCGAGGTCGATGAACCCTTCGCGCTTCGAGGCGGGGACGAGGCGGTAGACACCGCGCTTGAGGCTCGCGAGCGAGGCGACGAAGTAGATCATCAGGATCACGACGATGATCGCCCCGAAGGTGCCGGTTGCGACGCCGACCCCGACGTCGAGAACACCCTTGCTGATCTTCGCGAGGTTGTCCGGGTCGGAGAAGAACGCGCCGACCTGGTCGATGATGGTCTGGATCGTCGCCTTGTCGGCCCAAGGGAGCGTCGTGGCGATGTCCTCGACGATCGTACCGTTGGTGACGCTCGGCACGACGTTCTCGGTGACGAGTTTGACGACGTTGGTGATCTGCTTGACGAGCACGGGGATGATCGACAGCACGAGTCCCGCGAACACACCGAGCACACCGATGAGGGCGATGAGAATCGCGATTGGTCGCTTGACCTTGCGTTTCTCGAGCCAGGTGATGAGCGGATCGAGGCCGAGCGCGAGGAAAATCGCCGCACCGATGTAGGTGATGATCGTCGCGAGCGAGCCAACGGCCCCGCCGATGACGATTGCTACGAGAACGCCAAGACCGGCGAGAAGCCCGAGTCGGAAGGGGTTTTGTATCTTCATGCGGGCTCCCGGCTGTCTAGTTGTCGTCGCTGTGTGAGGGTGACTCTACCTGTTCAGCGTTGGTGAGGAGGCCGCGCAGGTTCTGGAAGTAGCCGGCGACCGCGTCGCGCTCGATCCGGATCTTCGAGAGGCGGTCCTCAGCGTCCGCGGTCACAGCGTTTGCCTGCGCTGTGGCCTCGGCGACGAGGGCACGCGCACGAGCTTCGGCGTTGCTGAGAACCTCGGCCGCTGTCGTGTCGGCCTCGTTGCGAGCGGCGGCCGCGGCGGCGCGAGCGTTGTCTTCGAGGGATGCAGCCTCCGCACGCTTGTCCGCAGCGCGCTTGGTCGCGTCGTCGAGCTGGGCCTGGGCTTCTGCGAGGTACTTCGCTGTCTGCTGCGTCGCCTCCTGCTGCTTGGCGAGGAACTCCTTCTCGGCTTCGTCGCGACGGGCCTTGAGTTCAACGTCGAGGTCGAGGCGAGCCTGCTCAGCGTCGCGCACATTCTTGGAGCGCACCTCTTCGGTCTCGAGGGCGAGCTGGGCGCGCACGTTCTCGGTCTCGTGAGCGAGCTCCCCGCGCTGGCGGTCGACGTCGCGGGCGACGTCACTGCGCTGCTGCTCGATCTCGGTCGCGAGTGCCGCGCGGGCCTCGGCTACCTCCGCGTCGAACTCCGCCTTGGTGCGGGCGGTCTCGGCCTCTAGCTCCGACCAGGCTTTCGCCGTCGCAGCGTCGAGCGCGGCCTTCGCCGCGTTGGTCTCCGCCTCGAGGTCAGCACGAGCCTTCGCGGTCGCGGCCTGCAGTTCGGAGCGTGCCGCTCCGACCTCAGCGTCTGCGTCTGCACGGAGCTGCGTTGTCTGAGCTTCGGTGTCTGAACGCAGTTGCGACGTCTCTGCCTCAGCGGCGGCGCGGAGCTGGGCGACCTCGGCCTCGGCGACAGCGCGAACCTGTGCAGCGTCGGCCTCTGCGGCAGCACGAGCCTGCGCGGCGTCGGCCTCTGCGGCAGCACGAGCCTGCTCGGCCTCCGCGGCAGTGGTTGCACGCAATTGCGAGGTCTCCGCCTCGACGACCGTGCGCAGCTGAGTGGTCTCGGCTTCGACCGTCGCGCGCAACTGCTCGGTCTCGGCGAGGGCGTCGCTACGGAGCTTCGCGACCTCTGCGGCAACGCTCGCGCGTGCCGCGGCCGTCTCGTTCGCGAGAGCCGTGCGGGCCGCTGCTGTGCTGTTCTCGAGCTCTGTGCGGCTCGCAACAGTGTCGTTCTCGAGCGCGGCACGGGCTGCAGCGGTCTCAGCCTCGAGGCGGGCGCGCTCTGCAGCAGACGACTGCTCGAACTCGGTGCGAGCAGTCTCGATGTCACGGGCGAGGTCGGTGCGACCCTGCTCGATGTCACGGGCGAGGTCGGCGCGCTGGCGCTCATTCTCCGCCTCGAATGTTGCACGGCCATGCTCGGTGTCACGCGCGAGCTGAGCTGCCTCCTCGCGGGCGGCCTCGATCTCGCGGCTGGCGACGGTCTTGAGCTCCGCAGCCTCGCGTTCGCCCTCCGCACGCAATGCGGCAGCTTCACGCTTGGTCAGCGCGCGGGCCTCAGCGGCCTCCGTTGCAACAGCACCGCGAATGGATGCAGCTTCGCGGCTGGCATCCTGCACGATCGATTCGGCCTCCGCACGCGCGCGCTCGAGCAGGGTGGCGGACTCGGCCTGCGCGTCACCCAGTGTCTTGGCGGAGCGCTGCTGTGCGTCGGACAACAGGGAGTCAGCGGCATCCTTCGCCTCGCCGTAGTGGCGCTGCGCCTCGGCCTGCACGGATGCGCGCAGCTTCTCGGCGTCGATGTCGGCCTGGCTGATGAGGCGGGTGGCCTGCTCTTCTGCGACACGGAGTGTGCTCTCGAGCTTGGTACCGAGACCCGCGTAGGTCGGGGTGCCCGACTCGTCGAGTTCTGCCTGCAGGTCTTCGGCGACAGCAGCGAGCCGCTGTGCTTCCTTGACCGCGTCTGCACGATCGGCGTTGGCCTTGATCAGGTCACGCCTGAGATCCTGGATCGCCTTGTCGACGGCTTCTTTGCGATAGCCGCGCATTTCCGTACCGAAGTCTGTGTCGTCAGCCGCCACGATTGCTCCTTGTCGATGTAACCGGACTTTCCGAGTTTAGTGGGGTGCGGGAGGCTCCCGAGTGCGCGGATCGGGTGAACGCCTCGCCCTTTGCCAGTCGATTCCCAGCGCCATGGTTAGGCGGTGCCAGCGGTCATCCGGTAATCTGGGACGTCTTTGCAGTTGCCATCCCGAACACCGGTTCGGGCGCATCTTCTGCTCGTCCCCTAGTGCGAGCGCCCGCTTTTCGCGGTGGAGAGGCCACGATCTGATCTGGCTGGCGGCTCGAAAGGAGAATGTCCGTGCGATTCGTACTCGCCATCGTGAGCTTTGTGCTCGCCCTGCTTGCCATCGGTCTCGGGATCGCCCAGAAGACCGTATTCGCGCTGCCCGACGACGTGTCCGCTCAGATCTCGACAGACACGAGCGCACCGGTCACGATCATCAAGGGCTCGACCCTCAACGCCCACCCGCGGAGCCAGACCATCACCATCAGCGGTGCTGAGACTGTGTTCGCAGCGTACGGCCGCACCTCAGATGTCGAGGGCTTCATCGGGAACGCCAGCTACAACGAGATCTCGTTCGACCCGGAGACCGGCGAACTCGTCAACACGCTCACGCCGGGGGAGGCAACCCTCCCGAACGCCGCGGGAAGCGACCTGTGGCTCCTCGACTACTCGAACGAGAACGACCTCAAGATCACGATCAACGTGCCCGAGGACATCTCCGTGATCATCATGTCCGACGGCGTCGCGGCCGCCCCGTCGAACGTCTCGATCGTCTGGCCGCTCGACAACTCCACGCCGTGGGCTGTGCCTCTCGTGGTCGGGGGAGCGATCCTGCTCCTCATCGGACTCGTCTTCCTGTTTTGGGCGATCACCCACATGCGCAGTGCTCGCGGTCCGCGCCGCAAGTCGCAGAAGATGCCCAAGCTTCCGCGGCAGCCCAGGTACAAGCCGTCGCGCGTGCGCCCGAAGGCCCTCGAGTCGCCGAGCAAGGGCAGGCGCTCAGCGCGCACGAGCATGATCGCGATAGTTCCCCTCACCCTCGTCACAGCTCTCGTGCTGAGTGGCTGCAGTGCTGACTTTTGGGCCGGCCGCAACTCACCGACCGAAGTGCAGGTAACGCCCGAGCCGACTCTGACGGACGAAGACGGTTCGGTGCCCGCTGAGGCGCCCGCCGTGACCGAACCGCAGGCCAAGCGCATCATTGCGCGCATCGCCGCGGTCGTGACCGAGGCGGACACCGCGGCCGACAAGGAGCTCGCGGCGACCCGCCTCGCTGGCCCCGCACTCGAACTGCGCCTCGCTAACTACAAGATCCGCAAGAGCGACAAGACCTTCAAGGCGCTGTCGCAGATTCCGTCGGGACCGGTGCAGCTCGTGCTCCCGCAGCAGCGCAACACCTGGCCCCGCACCGTCTTCGCCGCCATCAAGGACGAAGACCCGACAGTGCCATCCGTCGCCCTCGTTCTTATCCAGCAAAGCGCGCGCGAACAGTACCTCGTGCACTACGCGATCACGCTCGAGCCGGGCGCGGAGATCCCGCCCGTCGCCTACCCGACGGTGGGAACCTTCCGCCTCGACGCTGACAACGCGTTCCTGGCGATCCCGCCATCGCAGCTCGCACTCGCCTACGCGGACATCCTCATGACCGGTGAGAAGAGTGAGAGCTACAACCTCTTCGAGGCAGAGGGCGACAGCCTGCGCGTCGACGTCGGGGTCGAGGCGAAGACCGCCCGTAAGAAGAAGATTCCGAGCACGGCGAGACTCACGTTCGAGAATCTCGTCGGCGAGGGCGAACCCATCGCACTCACGACAAACGACGAGGGCGCTCTTGTCGCAGTGAGTCTCAACGAAGTCGAGACGATCCGCGTGGTCGAGGCGGGCGCTGCTGTCAACGCGCCCAAGTCGGTTAAGGCCCTTCTCGGCAAATCGCTCAGCACCAAGGGACTCGTCGCCACCTACGGTGACCAGTTGCTGTTCTACGTGCCGAAGATCGGCTCCGACCAGAAAATCGTGCTCCTCGGCTACAGCCAGGGCCTGATCGCCGCCTCCGAGTACAAGAAGAAGAAGAAATGACCAACCTGCCCCCGAGCGCGGCCAGCCTGCGTGGCGCCGTCGACCTCTCGTCTCTCGTCAACCCGCCCGCGAAGGCGGCACCGGTGGCGGGCGGCAGTTCCCTCGTCGTGGATGCGACCGACGCGACGTTCTCGAGCGTCCTCGAGCTCTCGAGCACCGTCCCTGTGCTCGTCGAGTTCTATGGACAGGGCATCCAGCCGACCCTCGGAGCTCTCGTCGCGAGCTACGGCGGCCGCATCGTGCTCGCTACGATCGACGGCACGCGCAACCCG
>Ga0247813_10000468_pt1 | contig 38197 bp, 24 predicted proteins | sample UWRJL169409C1_FD_180719 | JGI IMG/M metagenome (GOLD analysis project Ga0247813, IMG submission 180719) | Plant litter microbial communities from Arlington Agricultural Research Station in Wisconsin, United States - UWRJ-L169-409C-1 | ecosystem: Environmental > Terrestrial > Plant litter >... | reverse complement strand
GCCGAGCTGACCGCCGAGAACGGCCACCAGCTGTTCGTGCCCGTCGGCTTCGCGCATGCCTTCCTGACGCTCGAGGAGGATTGCGAAGTCACCTACAAGGTCTCGGACGTGTACGCGCCCGACTGCGACGGCGGGATCCGCTGGGACAGCGTCGGGATCGACTGGCCGATGCCCGCGGATGCTGTGCCCGAACTGTCCGACAAGGACACGCGTCTGCAGGCGCTCGCCGACTTCGATTCGCCGTTCGTCTACGACGGCAACCCGCTCCTCCCGCTCGATTGAGGGTCAGACCCATGCGCATCTTCGTCACCGGCGGCGCCGGCTTCATCGGCTCGGCCCTCGTTCGCAACCTGATCGCGAACAGTGAGCACGAGGTCCTGAACTTCGACAAGCTCACTTATGCGGGAACGTTGTCGACCGTCGAGAGCGTCGCGGACAGCGACCGCTATCGCTTCGTGCAGGGCGACATCTGCGATCTCGCCGCGGTCACCGCGGCGATCGAGGATTTCAAGCCCGATATCATCACGCATCTGGCCGCCGAGAGCCATGTCGATCGCTCGATCGACGGTCCCGACGCGTTCATCCAGACCAACATCGTCGGCACCTTCCAGATGCTAACCGCCGCCCGGGCGTACTGGAACACGCTGGAGGGCGCCGCCAAGGACGCGTTCCGCTTCCACCACATCTCGACCGACGAGGTCTATGGCTCGCTCGGTGACGAGGGGCTGTTCACCGAAGAGACGCCCTATGATCCGCGCTCGCCCTATTCGGCCTCGAAGGCCGGGTCGGACCATCTGGTCAGCGCCTGGGGCCATACCTATGGCCTGCCGGTGCTCATCACGAACTGCTCGAACAACTACGGGCCGTTCCACTTCCCCGAGAAACTGATCCCGCTGATGGTGGTCAAGGCGCTGGCGGGTGAGACGCTGCCGGTCTACGGCAAGGGCGACCAGATCCGCGACTGGCTGTACGTCGAGGATCACGTCCGCGCGCTGCAGGCAGTGTTCGAGAAGGGCACGGTCGGCCGCACCTACAATGTCGGCGGCAACAACGAGAAGCAGAACGTCGAGGTCGTCCACACCGTCTGCAGCATCCTCGATCGCCTGCGTCCACGCGCCGACGGCAAGTCCTATGCCGAGCAGATCGGCTACGTCGCCGACCGCCCCGGCCACGACAAGCGCTATGCAATCGATGCGACCCGCATCAAGGACGAGCTGGGCTGGGAGCCCGCCGAGACGTTCGAGACCGGTATCGAAAAGACCATCACTTGGTATCTCGACAACGAAGCATGGTGGCAGGAGATCGTCGCGCGGCACGCCGCGGATAAGCGTCGCGGGCTGGCTGCATGAAGACGATCCTCGTCACCGGCGGCAAGGGTCAGCTCGGCACCGAACTCGCCCGGTATCCCTGGCCTGAAGGATACGCCGTCGAAGCGATCGACATCGACGAGCTCGACCTCCGCGATCCCGCCGCGATCACCGCGCTGGTCGGCTCAGGCCGCTTCGCCGCGGTCGTCAGCGCCGCGGCCTATACCGCGGTCGACAAGGCCGAGAGCGACGTCGTCACCGCGTGGCAGGTCAACGCACTGGCCCCCGCTGCCTTCGCCGAAGCCTGCCGGACCGCGGGTATCCCAATCGTCCAGGTCTCGACCGACTACGTGTTCAACGGCGAGCGTGAGGGCGCGTGGGAAGTCGATGATCCCGTCGACCCCTTGGGCGTCTATGGCGCGTCGAAGCTGGGCGGTGAGCTTGCGGTGAAGACTGCCGGGTGCCGGTATGCGATCATCCGCACTGCCTGGGTCGTCAGCGCGCACGGCAACAATTTCGTGAAAACGATGCTCCGCGTCGGTGCGACCAACCCGACCCTGCGCGTCGTTGGCGACCAGCATGGCAGCCCGACCGCCGCCGCCGACTTGGCCGCCGCGATCGCGACGATTGTCGTCCGGATGGTCGACGATGCCGACGTTGCGAACGGCACCTATCACTTCAGCAATGCAGGCCCGACCACCTGGGCGGACTTCGCCCGCGAGATTTTCATGCAGTCGGCCGCGCGGGGCAACGTGTCGGCCTCGGTCGAGGCGATCACGACCAGCGAGTATCCAACGCCTGCGACACGCCCGGCCAATTCGATGCTCAGCCATACTGCGATCGAACGCGACTACGGCATCCGCCCCCGCGCCTGGCAGGCAGCGCTCAGCGACATCCTCGACGAACTGATCGGAAAAAGGCCATGAAGGGCATCATCCTCGCCGGCGGCACCGGCACGCGGCTTCACCCGGCCACGCTCGCGGTCAACAAGCAGTTGCTGCCGGTCTACGACAAGCCGATGATCTATTATCCGCTGTCGGTGCTGATGCTCGCCGGCATCCGCGACATCCTGATCATCTCCAGCCCCGAATTCATCGGCAACTACAAGAACCTGTTCGGCGATGGCTCCGCCTTCGGCCTGACCATCGCCTATGCCGAGCAGCCCAAGCCCGAGGGGCTCGCGCAGGCGTTCACGATCGGCGCGGACTTCATCGGCGACGACAATGTCGCGCTTGTGCTGGGCGACAACATCTTCTTCGGCGCGCACCTGACCGACCTGCTCGAAAGCGCGGTCGCGCGGACCGAAGGTGCGACGGTGTTCAGCTATCACGTCCCCGACCCCGAGCGCTACGGCGTGGTAGAGTTCGGTGAAGGCGGCAAGGCGATCAGCCTCGAGGAAAAGCCCGAACAGCCCAAGTCGCATCATGCGGTCACGGGTCTGTATTTCTATGACAACAAGGTCGTCGAATACGCCAGAAACCTGAAGCCCTCGCCCCGCGGCGAACTGGAGATCACCGATCTCAACCGCCTCTACATGGAGGCCGGCAACCTATACGTCGAGAAGATGGGTCGCGGCTATGCGTGGCTCGACACCGGCACGCACGACAGTCTGCTCGAGGCTTCGGAGTTCGTTCGCACGATACAGCACCGCCAGGGCATTCAGGTCGCGTGCCTTGAAGAGATCGCCTATCATCAAGGCTTCATCACACGCGAACAGACCGAAGCGCGTGGCAGGATGTTCAGCAAGACGGCTTATGGCAAGGCGATCCTGGCTGCACTCGATTGAACGCAGAAGCCCGTCCGAGCATGCCGGTCGGGCTCAAGCGACCCGCGACAGATTGCCCGCAAGTTCAGCCGGTTCGTCCGCATCCGCGACCACGTCCCTATGGCGTACCACGCGCCTTTGCCATAAAGTATGCGATTGCCGGCCCGTCGGCGGAGTATGATCGGTCTGCGGTCGTCGCGAATGGCGATACGGGCCGTTCGCGATGGGCACATGAGTAACCTGGCGTCGTGGCGCGATCCACGCCGCGACCAGTAGGGGAAATACGACGTGGCGACCATGTTGAGTGGACCGACACGCATCGAGCGCCCATCGAAGGTGACGAGCGCTGCCTTGAGAACGTTGCGCATCGCGAACAAGGGCATCGACGCGCTTGCCGACTCGTTTGGCGACGCGGCGTTCTCCCAGACTTTCAGTGATCTGATCCATCAGGTCTTCGCGCTCCGTGGTCGGGTCATCATCACCGGCATGGGCAAGAGCGGGATCATCGCGCGCAAGATCACCGCGACGCTGACGTCGACAGGTACGCCGGCGATGTTCCTCCATCCCGCCGAAGCCGGGCATGGCGACCTGGGCATGATCACCGAGCACGATCTGGTGCTGATGGTCACGCGCTCGGGCGAGAGTGCCGAGCTCGCGCCGATCGTCGCCTATTGCAAGCGGTTCGGCATTCCGCTGGCCTGCATGACGTCGCGCGTCACCAGCACCGCGGCGCGTGCCGCCGATTCGGTGCTGCAGTTGCCGAACGTGCGCGAGGCATGCCCGAACGAATTGACGCCGACGACATCGACCACGCTCCAGCTCGTGCTGGGCGATGCGATGGCCATGGCGTTGATCGAACTGCGTGGATTCTCCGCCGACGATTTCTACAAATTCCATCCCAATGGCCGGCTCGGTGCGCAGTTGCTGAAGGTCGACGACCTGATGGCGAAGGGTGCGGACGTACCGCAGGTGCGAGCCGATGCGACCTTGCTCGATGCCACGATCGAAATGACGCGCGCCCGCTTTGGCGGCACGGCGGTGGTCGATGCGGAGCACCAGTTGCTCGGCGCGTTCACCGACGGCGACCTGCGTCGCGCGATCACCGAGGGCGGCAATATGGACGCCCGCGTCGGCGACCTGATGACGCGGGCGCCGTTGACGATCGCGCCGGGCGAACTCGCTTCGGAGGCGCTGCGCCGCATGCAGAGCAAGAGCGTGATGATGCTCTTCGTCGCGAACGAGGGCCGGCTGGAGGGCGTGATCCACATGCACGACACGCTGCGCGCGGGCATCGCCTGAGCATCCTCGTCGTCATCCCGGCGCGGGGGCCGTCGACGCGCCTGCCGATGAAGCCGCTGCGGGTGATCGCCGGGCACAGCCTGTTGCACCGGACGATCGATCTGGCGCGGCGATCGGTGACCGCCGACGCGCGGCTGGTCGTCGCGACCGACGATGCGCGGATCGCTGCCCATGCAGAGGACGCCGGGATCGCGGCGATCATGACGGATCCGGCGATCAGTTCGGGATCGGGCCGTGCGCTGGCTGCGGCTCGCGGCGTCGGTGCGGTGGATGATACGATCGTCGTCAATCTGCAGGGCGATGCACCGTTCCAGCCGGTCGGCGCGCTGCCCGCGGTGATCGCTGCGCTGCAGGACGGGTCGGCGGACGTGGCGACACCGGTGGTGCGGCTCGACTGGGCGGCGCTCGATGCGCTGCGCTTGCACAAGCAGGATGCGCCGTTCAGCGGCACGACCTGCGTTCGTGATACCGAAGGCCGCGCGCTGTGGTTCTCGAAGACGATCATGCCGGCGATGCGGGGCGAGGATGCGCTACGTGCCGCCGGGCCGTCTTCACCGGTGCTGCGTCACGTCGGGCTCTACGGCTACCGCCTGCCGGCACTCGAACGGTTCGAGGCGGCAGCGCCGACGGAGCTGGAACGACTCGAGGGGCTTGAACAGCTTCGGCTGCTCGACCTACACCTGACGATCGACGCGGTCGAGGTCGCGCCAGCTCTGTTCGATATCTCGGGGATCGACACCGAAGCGGATATCGCGCGCGCGGAAGCGCTGATCTTGCGGCACGGCGACCCATTCGGAACGTGAGCGCCCGGATCATCATCGCGCGGCACGGCAATACTTTTGCCGCCGACGAGCCCCCGCGCCGTATCGGTGCGCGGACCGACCTGCCGCTGGTTGCATCGGGGCGTGCGCAGGCGATGGCGCTCGGTTTGCATTTGCGTGAACGCGGCCTCGTCTTCGACCGCTGCCTGAGCAGCCCGTTATTGCGTACGCGGGAAACCGCGACCCTAATCCTGGACGGCACCCCCTGTCCGATCGATACCGCAGACTGGCTAGTCGAGATCGATCACGGTCCGGACGAGGGCCGCACCGAAGACGAGGTCCGCCCCCGGATCGGCGCCGAAGCGCTGGCCGCCTGGGAGCGCGACGCGACCCCGCCGCCGGACTGGACGGTCGACGCAGAGCGACGTCGCGCGGCGTGGCGGACATGCTTCGAGCAAGCGGACGGCTCGCTGCTGATCGTGACGAGCAACGGCGCCGCACGGTTCGCCCTGCCCGGCGCGGGCCGGCTGCGGACGGGCGCCTATGGAGAGATCGAAGTCGTTCCAGGCGCGCCACCCCGGCTCTTCGCCTGGGACGTGCGCCCCTAACCCGCCCGTCATCCCAGCGAAGGCTGGGATATCATCGAGGAACGCGAAACAATGCGGCATGAGACCCCAGCCTTCGCTGGGGTGACGGAACGTTCACCGCGCCCCTACCCCTTCGCCACCGCATCGATCGCCACCAGTTTCGCCAGCAGCGGCGCGATCCACTCGAGTGGCAGCATGATCGGCCCATCCGACGGCGCGCGATCGGGATCGTCATGCGCCTCCGCAAAGATCGCCGCGACACCGACCGCGACCGCGGCACGCGCCAGCGGTGGCGCGAAATTGCGGTCGCCGCCTGAGGACTGCCCGCCAGCGCCCGGCGCCTGCACCGAATGCGTCGCGTCGTACATCACCGGATAGCCGGTCGCCGCCATGATCGGCAGCGCGCGCATGTCCGACACCAGCGTATTGTACCCGAAGCTCGCGCCGCGATCGCACAGGATGATGCGGTCGTTGCCGGTCGAGGCGATCTTCGCCGCCACCGCCGCCATGTCCCACGGCGCGAGGAACTGGCCCTTCTTGACGTTGACCACCTTGCCGCTCGCGCCCGCCGCCAGCAGCAGGTCGGTCTGGCGGCTGAGGAACGCCGGGATTTGCAGGATATCGACAGCCTGCGCGACTGCCGCGACCTGGTCTACCGCGTGGACGTCGGTCAGCACCGGGCAGCCGAGCGCCTCGCGAACGTCCTCCAGCACGCGCAGCCCCTCGTCCATACCGATCCCGCGCTGCCCGCCGATCGAGGTGCGGTTCGCCTTGTCGTACGACGCCTTGAACACGAACGGCACGCCCGCGGCACGCGCCTCTTCGGCCAGCCGGGTGGCGATCATCAGCGCGTGGTCGCGGCTCTCGATCTGGCACGGCCCACCGACGAACACGAACGGCAGGGCGTTGCCGAAGGTCACATTGCCCACGGTTACGGTCGTCGTCATTTGGGTGCCTTCACGAAACGCCGGACGAGTTGCCCGCGCCAGAGCCAGCGCCCCGGATGATAGTTGAAGAAAAACCAGCCATACAGCGTGCAGCCGAGCAGCGTCAGCAACGCCATCGGGTCGCGTTGCGCGCGCATGTGGCGGAACAGCGCCATGTCCGCCGCCCGCCGCTGACGCTCACCGCCGCCGCCGTTGATGCCGTAGGCGTTGTCGTGTCGCCGACAGCCGATGTTGCGATCATATTTCCGGTGGTCCAGAAAGTAGCAATAATCGCGCTCGCGCTCGGCCATGAGGTCCGATAGGCCGCTGCCATGAGCGAGTTCAAGCGAAGAATCTTCTACATCGGCGGGTTCGATCCGCGCGGCGTGCGGTTCTACTACCACCTCCTGAAGGAACAGGTCGCGCGCTACGCGGCCAAGACCGGCGAGGACGTCGTCGTCTCGCCGCGGCAGAGGGCATCGACGGTCCGCAGCGACTGGAGCGTCCGCAACGCGACGCAGGACGTGACGACGGACTATACCTTCCTGCGCTGGGAGGATATCGTCCAGCAGGCGTGGATCAAGAACCCGCTGCAGCTCGTCACCCGCGGCGCGCGGACCTACCTCGCCCATATCCGCCACCTCGATTTCAAATGGGCGCGCGAACTGCCCAACGGTCCCCTCGTGACGATGTTCTATCCGCCGATCCTGGCGGTCGTGATCCCGTTGCTGATCGCGCTGCCGCTGTTCCTCGTCGGCCTCATCTGGCTGCAATGGTGGATCGCGCTGCTCGGCGGCCTGGCGATCGGCATCGCCGCCGCGCTGCCGATCCTCGGGCTGATCCGCGTGCCGTGGCTGATGCGATTCTTCATCTTCAACAGCGAACTCTGCACCGGCGAAGGCTCGCCCGAACTCCAGGCCAGGCTCGATGCGTTCGCCGAAGCGATGGACGCCGGCATAGACGGCGACGAGGACGAGATCCTGCTCGTCTCGCACAGCAACGGCTCGATCATCGCCATGCTCGCGCTGGACCGGTTGCTCGAACGTCGCGGCGGCGCACTGCCGGCGCAGTTCGCGGTGCTCACCTACGGCCATTCGATCCCGCTCGTCGCCGGCCGCCGCGATGCGACGATCTTTCGCCGTCGGCTGGCGAACATCGCGGCGCACGACTTCCACTGGGTCGACGTCGGGTCGCCGCCCGATGGTGCCGCGTTCCACGGCGTCAACCCGATGGTCACCGTCGCATCGGATCCCAAACCGCGCATGGACCTGCTCAACCCGCGCTTCTACCGCTTCTACGACGCGGCGAACTACAAGACGGGGTTTGCCAGCAAGTACGAGGTCCACTTCGATTACCTGCGCGTCGCCGACCGGGTGAGCCCGATCGACCTGCCCAGCGTCACCGCCAGCCGCCGGCCGATCGCCGACGCGGTCGCCGCCTTCCGCGCGATCCCATGAGCGTCCGCTTCACGCCCCCCTTCCCGAAGCCGCACGCCAGCAAGTCGTCCTTCCTGCTGCGCTTTTGGCGCGGCTGGCATTCGTGGATCCACGTGCTGTTCGAACGCAGCTACACGATGAAGATGGGCGAGATCCACACGCCCGCGCTCGACTTCTACATTGCCAACGAACTGCCGCTGGTCCGCCGCATCCTCGATACCGAGTGGAAGCAGTTCCCCAAGCACGACTTCCAGCACGACCTGTTGCTGCCGCTGATCGGCAATTCGGTGTTCTCGGCGAACGGCCAGGACTGGGAGGACCAGCGCCAGATGGTCAACCCGGCGTTCGGCCATACCGCGCTGAAGACGGTGTTCCCGATGATGGCCGACGCGGTCGACGACCTGATCGCGCATATCCGCACGCTCGACCTGTCCAAGCCGGTGCCGGTCGACCTGCTCGTTACGCATCTGGCGGCGGACATCATCTATCGCACGCTGTTCTCGGTCGTGCTCGACACCGCCGGATCGCGCGCGATCTACGACGCTTTCCACGCCTATCAGAAGCATTCGCAACGCGCCTCGACGCTGCGCATCTATGGCCTGCCGATGCTCGGGTTCCGGCGCCGCGCGGAGGCGGATGCGCGGCGTATCCATGCCGTCTTCGCGGGCGTCGTGCACGCACGCTATATCGCCACGCACGAACGCGGCGAGCGCGGCCACGATATCGTCCAGTCGTTGATCGACGCGCGCCATCCGCAGACCGGCGCGCCCTTCACCGAATCGGAGGTGATGGAACAGGTCGCGACGATCTTCCTCGCTGGTCACGAAACCTCGGCGAGTGCGATCACCTGGGCGTTCTACCTGATCGCGCGTGACCCGGAGCTTCAGGCGGCATTGCGCGACGAGGTCGAGACGGTGTCGGGCGGCGCACCGCTCGCCTATGAGCACCTTCGCCCGATGACGCGCATCAACAACGTGTTCCGCGAGACGCTGCGGCTCTACCCCCCGCTCGCCTTCCTGACGCGCGAGGCGACCTGTCCGGTGCAGATGCGCGACAAGCATCTCGAACCCGGCGCGATGCTGGTCGTGTCGCCTTGGCTGGTGCAGCGCAACCGCGACAATTTCCCCGAACCGCACGGTTTCGATCCCGACCGGTTCGACGATCCGGAGCAAGCCTCCGCATGCCGCCACGCCTATCTACCGTTCGGCAAGGGCCCGCGGATCTGCGTCGGTGCGGGGTTCGCGGTGCAGGAGGCGAAGCTCGCGATCGCCGGCCTGCTGCGCGCCTTCACGTTCGAACCGGTGCCGGGCGACGTGCCCGAACCCGTCAGCCGCCTGACGCTACGCGCGAAGGACGGCGTCCGGCTGAAACTGACGCCCAACCCGCCCGCCTGAAACCCATCGCGCAAGCGGACGTCAGTCCGCGGCGATCGGCCCGGCGGGCGGCGAAGCCTTCCGCGTGAACCAGACGATCACGACCAACCCCAGGCACAGCCATGCCGAAATCCGGAACAGGTCGGTCGATGCCAGCAGATACGCCTGCCCGACCATCTGCCGCGTGATCGCACCCGCCGCCTGCGTGTCGGTCAGCCCCAGCCGCGTGAGGCCGTCCGCCGCGAGTCGGTACGGCATCCCCTGCCCCACCGCTTCCGACAGCCGTGTCTGGTGCAACGCCTCGCGACGGTCCCACATCGTCGTGATGATCGACGCCGAAAAGCTGCCCGCAGTGATCCGCGCGAAGTTCGACACGCCGGTCGCAGAGGGCAATCGCTCGGGCGGGATGCGATCGAGCGAGATCGTCAGCATCGACAGGAAGAAGGTCGCCATCGCGATCCCCTGTACCATCAACGGCAGCATCAGGTCGTAGAAGCTCGCCGTCGTTGTATAGCCAGAGCGGAGGTAATAGGAGTAGCCGAACGCCGCGAACGACACGGTCGCCAGCACCCGCGCATCGACCTTGCCGGCAAGCCGCGCAACGAACGGCGTCAGCACCACCGCGACCGCACCCGACGGCGCCGCAACCAACCCCGCCCAGGTCGCGGTGTACCCCATCTGCGTCTGCAGCCAGAGCGGCAGCAACAGCGTGTTCGCGAAGAACACCGCATAGCCGAGGCAGAAGGCGAGCGTACCGATCGCGAAGTTGCGGTTCTTGAACTGGGTCAGGTTCACCGCCGGATTGGCGTCGGTCAACTCCCAGATCAGCCAGGTCGCAAAGCCGATCGCCGCGACGACGGCGGCGATGATGATACGGTCGGACGAGAACCAGTCGTCGTTCTTGCCGAGATCGAGCACGATCTGCAGCGCGCCGACCCACATGACGAGCAGGATCAGGCCCATCCCGTCGATCGGCAGTTTTCGCGTCGGCGTGTCGCGCTTGCCCAGCATCTTCCAGCAGACGAACCCGGTGAACAGCCCGAACGGGACGTTGATCAGGAAAATCCAGCTCCAGTGATAATTGTCGGAGATGTAGCCGCCCAGGATCGGCCCCATGATCGGCGCGACCAGCGTCGTCATCGACCAGATCGCCAGCGCCGTACCACGCTTGTGCGCGGGGAAGATCGCGATCAGCAACGCCTGGCTGCCCGGGATCATCGGTCCCGACACCGCACCCTGCAGCACGCGGAAGCCGATCAGCGACGGCAGGTCCCACGCGATGCCGCACAGGAACGACGCGATCGTGAACAGCATCACCGAGACGCAGAACGTCTTCACCACCCCGAACCGGCCCATCAGCCAGCCGGTCAGCGGCACCGCGACGCCGTTGGCGACGGCGAACGCCGTGACGATCCAGGTCGAATTGTCGCTCGACACGCCCAGGTTGCCGGCGATCGTCGGCAACGACACGTTGGCGATCGTCGTGTCGAGCACCTGCATGAACGTACCGAGCGCGAGCGCGAACGCGGTGAGTCCCAGCGAGAGGCCGGTCAGTGGCGCTGGTGCGGCGCTGGCAGGGGCGGCCATCAGCCCACCACTCCGTCACCCCGGATTTGATCCGGGGCCCACTCACCCGAGCATCCAACAGCCCGACAATGTGCGGAACGATGGATGCCGGACCAGGTCCGGCATGACGGGGAGGTCATCACCGGTTCGCCGCGATGATCTGCCGGATCTTCGCCTCGACCGCGGCATCGCCGGCACCCGTGGCGATCCCCTTGTACGCCGCCGATGCCGGCCGCCCGACCATCGTGCCGGACGTGTTCGCGGTATCGACCGTCGCGTTCACCGACAGGCCCACGCGCAGCGGGTTGCGCCGCAGCTCGCCCTTGTCGAGCGCGATGCGCACCGGCACGCGCTGCGTAATTTTGATCCAGTTGCCGCTGGCATTCTGCGCCGGCAACAGCGCGAACGCGTTGCCGCTGCCCGCGCCCAGCCCGACGACATGGCCGTGATAGATCAGGTCGTCGCCGTACATGTCGGCAGTCACCGTCGCCGGCTGGCCGATGCGCAGATCGCGCAGCTGGGTCTCGCGGAAATTGGCGTCGACCCACACGCGGTCGAGCGGCACGACCGTCATCAACGGCATGCCCGCAGAAACCTGCTGGCCGAGCTGCACGGTCCGTTGCGCGACGACGCCGTCGATCGGCGCGACGACGTGCATGTGGCTGCGCGTGATCGCGGCGCGGCGATAGGCGGCGATCGCGGCGAGCACCGCCGGGTTGTTCGAGACGGTCGTGCCCGCGACGCCGTTCTGCGACTGTGCCTGTTGGCTGCGCGCGAGCTGCAGCGTCGCGCTGGCTACCTTGACCTGGTCGGCGGCGTGCCCGAGTTCCTCGCCCGACACCGCGCCTTCGGCGGCGGCACCGCGACGTCGCTTCAGGTCGTTCTGCGCGCGCGCCAGTTCGGCCTGCGCCTGCACCACCGCCGCGCTGGTCTCGCCCAGCTTTGAGAAGTCCGATCGCGTCGCCCGTACGGCACGCGCGAGTTCCGCCTCCGCCGACGCAACACCGACATCGGCGGTCGCCGCGTCGAGGTCGATCAGCGGCTGGCCCGCGTGCACGACCTGCGTGTTGTCGGCGTGAATGTCGGTCACCTGGCCCGGATCGCGCGCGGTGATCGCCACCACGTCACCCGCGACATAGGCGTCGTCGGTCTCCTGCTCGGGGCTCGCCAGCAGGAAGTGAAACACCGCCCACACCACGGCGGCGATGACCACCACGACGGCCAGGATGGTCAGACCGCGCTTGCGGCCGCTCGGATTGCCGGCTGGTGCGGGTGTCTGCGTGTCGGTCATCGGATGTCCTGCGTGAAACCGCCGCCGAGCGCCAGCACGAGCGCGACGCGCTGCTGGGCCGCATCGGCCGCGAGATTGGCATCGGCCTGTTCGGCCTCGAGCGTGCGTACGTCGTTGTCGACCAGGTCGAGCCGGCTATCGAGCCCGCTCGACACGCGGACCGCGTTCAGCCGACCGGTCTCGGCGAACCCGCGCAAGACCTCGCGCTGGCGGATGCGGTCGGCGGCGAGCGCGTCGATCCGTGCCAGCGCGTCCGCCGCCTCGCGGACTGCACCGACGACGCGGTCGTTATAGTCGGCGGTGGCGATGTCGAGCACCGCGGTCGCGCCGGCCAGATCGGCCTTCAACCGGCCATTGTCGAAGATCGGCAGGTGCAGCGCCGGGCCGACGCCGACCGTTCCTGCATCCAGCGAGAACAGATTGCCGAGCCCCACCGCCTGGAAACCGGCAAGCGCGGCCAGATTGACGTTCGGATAGAAGGCTTTCCGCGCGACCTGCCGTCCAGCCGCCGCCGCCGTGATCCGTGCCTGCGCCGCACCGATGTCCGCGCGGCGCGCCAACAAGTCGGCGGGCAGCCGCTGCGGCAACGGCAGCGCTGCATCCAGGGTCAGCCGGGTCGCGCCGATCGTCGCGGCATAATCCGCGCCGCGCCCCGCCAGGGCCGCCAGCGCGTTGCGCGTCAGCGTCTGCGCCGCCTGCGCCCGCACCAGCGCCTGCCGCGCCTGCGCGACCAGCGTCGACCCGGCCTGCGCATCCAGCTTGCTCGCCAGCTGGTTGCGGATCCGTACGTTGACCAGCCGCAGCGAATTTTCGCGCGTCGCGATCGTCCGCGTCGCGATTGCTGCCTGCGCTTCGGCCCGTTCCAGATCGATATAGGTCTGCACCACCGCGCCCGACAGCGCGAGCCGCGCCGCCGCAAGATCGAGCGCTGCCGCCTGCACGCTTGCCCGCGCGCCGGCGATCGCCGCTTTCTGCCGCCCGAACAGGTCGAGGTTCCAGTTGAGATTTGCAGCCGTCGAGCCGACGAACCGGGTCGATCCGCCGAAGGGCGGCGGAATCGTGTAGCGACCCGACAACCGCGCATATTGCTCCTGCGCGTCCAGCGTCACGTCCGGCCCGTCATCGGCACGGCGGGTAGCGAGCACAGCCTGCGCCTGCGCGACCCGCGCCAGCGCCGCGTCGAGCGAGGGGCTGGCGTCGACGGCATCGCCGACCAGCCGGTCAAGCTGCGGATCGCCGAACCCGTGCCACCAGTCGGCGGCAATCACCGGCGCCTGCTCGGGCGACAAGCCTAGAGCGGTGTCGGAGACCGCCGCGACCCTGGGTTCCGAGGCGGGGATCGCGCAGCCTGCGAGTAGCGCCGCGATCGAAAGGACGGCGAGCTTCACGCCTGCGCACCTTCTGCCGTGGCCGATTCCATCGTCCCGCGCAGCTTCTGCAGCAGCATGATCAGCGTCTGCGCATCGCCTTCGTCCCAGTCCTTGAGCAGCGCGTTCCAATAGGCGATCACGCGCAGTTTGCAGCGAAGTCCGATCGCCCTACCCTCGTCGGTCAACGTCAGGTTGATGACCCGCCGGTCGTCGCTATCCCGCACGCGTGTCACCCAACCGCGCTGCTCGAGCGTGTCGACCAACCGCGTCATGGCGCCCTTGTCGTGGTTCAGATCACGCGCGAGCTCGGCACAGGTGGACCCACGTTCGAACCAGATGCACATCAACGCCGACCACTGCGTGCCGGTCATGCCCTCCTCGGCGAACATCGGTTCCAGCTGGGCCTGACCAAGCTGATGGACGCGGCGGACGAGGTAGCCGAGCGAGCGATCGGGTTCGAAATCGGTGTTGGAATAGAAGGCCATATTAGTTGCCCATACAACCATTGCCTTGGCAGTCAATACGCCCGTCGACGCGTTCGCCGGACCTGCGCGAACGGCAAGACGGGGATGCGCATTAGGGCGACCAGAAGCGGCCTGCATAGCAGGCTAATCGTCGTTCAAGATGAAGGACTTGATGGATCGCCAAGCACCTGGCCTCGAACGTTCCAGCTGCTAAGACCGGGGAAATCGAGCGATACGATGGGTCCTACCAGCAGGCAGAAATCCAGACGCTTTGCCGACGACTCGGGACAGTGATCGCTGCGCCCCGCGCAAACCGCGATACGATTCGCGACTTGCGCACTCTCTGTGCGGGAACCATGCAACCCGGACCTGCGATCGCGTATATTGCCCAGCGCTGGTGGCGAGCGACTTGGACGAGATCAGGCTGTTCCGACACGGACGCTAATTCGCCAGCGAGTCCATTCGCTGCACCGTACAGGTCACACAGTCGTCGAGTTTGGCACCGAGCAGGTGTTCGCCTTCATCGTCCGCTATCGTCCTGGCCTCGTCGACAAGGCGTTCGATGACGCGCAGTTTTGCGATTTTGCGGGCTTTTTCCGGCATCAGTCCCTCCGCCTGTGATTCGCTGGCTCTCAATGCATGTCCGACATGCCGGTCCACCGGAGCCGTGGATTACGTCGGCGGAAACTCGCCGGGAACAACACATAAATCAAGCTTTAGTTTCCGCGAACGTCAAGTTTGGGTTCGTTTCGTACAATAGGTTCAGCGCTCTCGTTCGTTTTGGCAGCCCTCGTGGGCTGACGGAAATACGCTCCGAGGGTAGCGCAATCAAAATTTGCGCGGGTGTCCGCTCGATCGGCGTCCGGATTTTTGGCGTGTGCCGACAACTGAACGGGACATACCCGGGATATTCTCTGGTGAACGCTGCAGATGCACCACCACGTCGCATATTGCCCGGATTCTAAATCGAATCGGTTGGTCGGCTTCATCCGCACGCCGGAGATCGCGCCCCCGCCCAGCGTTCTTACCGACTGCCCTGCGGTCTTACCGACGTCACGGCATCCGATGATCCGCAACGCAAAAAGGCGGCACCGTATGGCGCCGCCTTCTCGTGATCAATACCGATCCGTGCCCGTACTAGAACATCATGTAATCCGCATGGCCGAAGCCGGCACCGAAGTTCTGGTGCACGCTGACTAGTTCCGGCTGCACCGCCAACAGTTCGGGCTCGTGGGCCACCACATCCGCGGTGACCGCGGCCGTGGACACCGATGCCGACGTCAGGATGAGATCGCTTGCCGACACCGCATTGCTGCCGACCACCTGGATGCTCAGTTCGACCGAACCGTTGCCGCCCTGGTCGAGGGTCACATAGGTGAAGGCACCCGTCGAGGTGATCGTGACGTGATCCGCAGCGCTGGTGTTGATCGCCGCGAGGTCGATCTTGTCGACGCCCGTCTGGAAGTCGAGGATCGTGTCCGTCGCTGCCTGCGTCGAGTCCGCGACATTCGTGTAGCGGAAGGTATCCGCACCAGCACCGCCGGTCAGCGCATCGACGCCAACGCCGCCCTGCAGGATGTCGTTGCCGTCATCGCCCCGCAGGATGTCGTTGCCCTGACCGCCAAACAGCTGGTCGTTGCCGATGCCGCCGACCAGCGTGTCGTCGTTCTGGTTGCCGAACAGAATGTCGTCACCCTGGCCGCCGTACAGCGTGTCGTTGCCGTTGCCGCCGTTCAGCGTGTCGTTGTCCTGGTTGCCGTACAGCGTGTCGTTGCCGTCGCCGCCGTTGAGCATGTCGGTGCCGAAACCGCCCGTCAGAACGTTGTCGCCGGCGTTGCCGGTCAGGGTGTCACCGAACGACGACCCGGTGATATTCTCGATCGACACGAGCCGGTCGAGCCCGCCACCACCGGTGTCCTGCGCGCCGGCTATCAGCAGGCTTACGTTCACCGCCGAGGTCGCGCTGCCATAGCTCGCCGTGTCGATGCCATCGCCGCCGTCGAGCGTATCGGGCTCCGCTGCGGTCGCGCCGGTGTAGGAAACGCCGGCCGAGGTCGACGAGACGTGCAGCGTGTAGGTGTCGCCCGCCGAAGGCCCCGTTGCCACGTCATAGTCCTGCACGCGCAGGTAATAGGTGCCGGCGGTGGCAAAGGTATAATCGAGCGCGCTGGCGGTTGCCGTGCCGCCCGGATCGCTCGAATCGTCGTTCTCGGCGAGCACTACCCCAGCCCCGGTGACGATCTGGATGACCGAATCGAAGCTGTTGCCGTCGATGTCGAAGATCACGCGGGTGCCGGCAGCGACGTTGACCGCGTAATATTCGAACACGCCACCCGAGGCCGTCGCGTTGATCGTGGCATGCGGGATCGTCGTCGAACTGGCGATGTTGCCATTCGAGACGAGATCGAAGTCTCCGCCCGGCGCCGTGTTGAGCACGATCGCGGTGGCCACGCTGCCGATCACCTGCGATTGCGGTTTGACGATGTCCGGACGATCGGCGGTCAGCTGGATGGTGGTTTCCCCACCGACCCCGCCGTCGAGCGTGTCGTCACCATCCCCGCCGGACAGCGAGTCGCTGCCCTGTCCGCCGATCAGTACGTTGTTCTCGGCACTGCCCAGGATCGTGTCCGAGAAGTTGGAGCCGGTGACGTTCTGGATGCTGAACAGCGTGTCGGTGCCCGCGCCGCCGGTCGCCGTTCCGGCTCCCAAATTGACCGAAACCCCTGCGGTCGCATTAAGGTAGGTCACGGTGTTGAACCCGGTACCGCCGTTCAGGATATCGTCGCCGAGCCCACCCTCGAGCGTGTCGTCGCCGATTCCGCCGTACAGTGCATCATTGCCCTGGCCGCCATAGATGGTGTCGTTGCCCGACTCGCCGTAGATCGTGTCGTTGTCCTGGTTGCCATAGATCAGGTCGTTGCCGGCACCGCCATAGATCTGGTCCGCACCGGTTCCGCCGGTGATCGTGTCGTTGCCGTCATAGCCGTACAGCTTGTCCGCAGCGGCGCTGCCGTTGATCGTGTCGTTCAGATGCGTGCCGTACAACGTGGTCTGGCCGGCGTTGGCGATCACCAGCGTCTGCGCGGCCTGCACGGCCTTGTCGGCGAGGATGAAGCCCGATCCGGTCTTGACGTCGTACCCGGTATCGAACCCCGTCGTCGCCACGTCGTCCATATCGAGCGCAGTGCTCTGCATCAGCGCGCGGATGTCCGCACCGTTGAGGTTCGGATTGGCCTGCAGCATCAGCGCCGCGACCGCCGCCGCATCCGGCGCCGCCGCCGACGTCCCATAGAAGTTCGGGAAGCTGTCCGCATCGGCGGAACTGTCGCTGGAGAAGAAGGTGGTGTTGCCGCCATCGACCGCGGTCACCGCAACGCCGTGATATTCCGGCGCCGCCAGTCGCGTGCCGTTGTCGTCATACCAGATCTTCTGCGTGCCGCGCGACGAGAAGGTTTCCGCGACCGGCGGGTTGTAACCCGCTACCGGCGTGCGATTGAACGCCGTCGCGCCGATGCCCATGCCGCCCTCTACCGCGTGATGGCCGTAGAGGGTGCCTTCGTTGGTGTTGGACAGCGGGTTCTCGAGATCGACGGCCGCACCGTTGCCCGAGGCGATCAGACGGATTTCACCCGGTGCCGCACCGCTGCGCAGACCGACGCGAAGTTGCAGCGTCGTACCGACGGTCGCGCCGGTCGCGTTGAAGCGGAATACCTCGACGGGATCGCCGCCGATGTTGTTGGAGACCGCGCCGCCGCGGATCGTCGTGCCGTCTGCGTTGGTCAGGAAGATGTCGAGATCGCTGGCCGAGCCCGGGCCACCGGACGAGGACCCGGGCTGATCCCATTGCAGGATGATGGTCTGGCTCGCAGCGACGCGGATGTTGATATAATCCTGACCCGGCGCGAACTGCATCAGCGTGTAGGACTGGTTGTTCAGCGTCTGTGTCGCACCCGACACCCACGCGCCCTGATAGCCTTCCTTGCCGTCATTGCCGGCCGAGCTGAAATAGGCGACGCCCTGGCTTGCGACTTCGTTCACCGCCTGCGCGATGATGCCGTTCTGATAGGTCAATTCGGCGAAATAGCTGACGTCGTCGACGATCACCTTGTCGCCGGCCTGCGCAAGACGGAGGATATTGTTCGCGAACGAAGCCTGGCCGTTGAACGCGGTTGCGAAATCGATCGCCGAACCTGGCGCCAGATCATGCACCAACTGGGCCATCGCGCGCCCTTCGTCGGTACCGCTGGGAGCATCCTGCAGAATGCGCGTGTCGGTCGGCAGATCGTTCGATGCGATGTTCTGCTGCATCGAGTCGCGCGAGTTCTCGCGATTGAAGCTGTCCGACATCACGCCGACGCGGACGCCGGTGCCATCGACGCCGTAATTGGCGCGCGCGACATCGGCATACATGCCTGCGTCAGCCTGCGTGGTGACGAGGCCGACGCTGCTCGAGAAGCCCGATTCCCGCGCCGACTGCAGCAGGCTGGTGTTGACCAGTGCGCCGATCTGATCGACCGGCAGAAAACCCGACGCGACCGCCCCGTAGGCACTGCCGGACTTGAGTCCCAGCGCCTGGAGTTCCGCCAGCAACGCGGCGCCGTCGCCATTCTTCGACACGGTGTCGATCAGCACGAACTTGCCGTCCGCCGTAATGGCGTTCTGGAGGTGATCAATGCCGCCGGTGAACGCCGACATCGCAGTCGCCTGCGACGACGCCGAATAGAAGAGCGACGCCAGCTGCGTGTCGAGCACCGAGAGCGGCCCGCTCTTCAGCGCGGAGGTGGCGACGGCGAACGCATCACCGAAGCTCAGCGCGACCGGACCGAGATCGCCCTCGACTGCTGCGGTCGGTACGCCTGTCGTGACGACCGGCGCGGTCGTCTTCTGAAGACCGAGCGACGTCACCGCATCGGCGCTCGCTTCTTCGAACCCGTGGTCGTACGTGCCGCCTTCGCGGACGAACGCCGAGAAATCAATCGTACCTGTGGAATCGAGATCGTCCGCGCCCACGACAGTCTTGTTTACGTACTTCATCGCCATTGTTCGGGTCCAGTTTATCAGAATTACAAAAGATCATGTATTCATCGCGCATCTAGACCGCCCGAGAGCCGAAACCCCGGCGCTACCAGTGTCGAACCGCAACGAAATTGCGAAACTCGCGTTAACTACTCCCTGATTCGAAAAGCTATACGTGAATTTTTCGTGCGGCAAGCCCTTCGAGCGCGTCATCGCATTTTGTCGCAAACCGAGGGCGCGAAGGTGGGGTACGGGCATCGCCGAGCATGCCACGAACGTCGGCGAGCACCAGAAATTCGGGCACGTCTGCGGCGTTACGCACTCATCCGCCCGCCCCCGCCGCACGCCAGAAATTGCTGGCGGCACCCAGTCACGTCATTCTGACAGGTGACCACCGAGAACCATGCCCCTACCGCGTTCGTATCTCACGCTCGTCGTAGCGATGCGGCGAAGGTCATCCTCATCCGATTGGCGAACGGCTACCGTTCGACAGGATCGTCTTACCCATCGTCATTTTTCCGTCCGGCATACCGCGTCCGAACGATGCCCAACGAATCACGTCAGGCCTTTTCAGACACGAACACCCAGCTGTTATGAATTTGAAACGCCTTCTCGAGCAACCGGTCGCCGTGCGCGGACAACATCCGGGTCGGTCCGGTGAGGGAACAATATTTCTCGAGCGCGTCGAGGCCGTACGTATAATAGGCCAATACCCCGCCCGGGCGAAACGGGTCGCCATGGATTTCGGGGGGATGAATATGATGCGTCACCCCATTCACAACGATCGCGCGGGCGTAGGAATGCGTGCATCCCCAGTCGATGGGGATCGTAAAAATGTGTCTGCCGCCCGGCCGAAGAATACGACCGATTTCCTGAAAAGCCTGGGCGGGGTTCGGCACATGCTCGAGCACATCTTCGGAGATGACGAGGTCGAACTGCGCGTCGGCGAACGTCGTCGCCTGGATATCCTGGCATAGCACACCGTCGCGCCATTCTCCTGCAGGGACACCGTCCAGATATTCCGACCGCGTGACGTTGGGGTTGCTGCCCAGGCCGCGCGACACCGCCTCCTTCACGCAACCGATCCAGACGTTGCCGTCGAATTTGGCCGAGAACTCGCTGAGGCTCGAACAATCCACGCGTCCGCGAAACTCGTTGATGATCGTATGCGCGACATGCCGATTCCGCGCCACGGCGCCACAGTTTCCACAACCGAATCCGTTGCGCTTGCACGGGAAGTCGATCGGTTCATACGAATGAAAGAGCTGATGCTCTCCGCAAACAGTACAATAGCCGAAGCCTTGCTCGACGCTACCCTCAATGGCCAGGTTGGTGATTATCAAGCGATCCTCATGTATTCGAGTAAGGCACGCCTGCCTGGAACGACATACTATTCGGGTACGATGCCAACCTCGCTCGAATATCACTTGGAAGCAACTGGGTTTCGCATTTTCCGGCGATTATCGGATCGTCCGCTTCTACACGGACTCGTCGCACTGCCCGCGCCTGCGCAAGAATGGCCGAGCGACCGCGAATGTCGCCTCGACCACGGGTTAAAGGGCGCGGATAGGGGATCGGCAGTCAGCGATTTCGGACAGCGGCACCCGCCCGCCCGGCATACTTGCCAATGCCATCTTGCAGTATCGCGATCCGCTCCAGCAGATCGGCCTCGACGAGAGTCGCTTCGCCGTTTTTCTGGAGCAGCGATTGGCGGAGCGCCGCCGCAGCCTGCTCCGCCCGCATCACGTCCTCGCGCAACACCTCGACTTCGGTGACCAGCGACTGTTCCTTCGCGGCGCTGGCGGCCCGTTCGTCCGACAGCTGGGCGATGAGTTGCGCCTGACTTCCCGCGAGCGCCTCATCCGTGAAGTCCTTATCGGCGCCGGCCTGTACAACGCCCTGCAGGGTAGCGATCTCCTCCAGCAGCGCCGCTTCGCGAACGGCAGCCTCGCGCTGCGATTCGTCCAGCGCCTCCTGATGCGCCACAACCGCTTCTTCCGCCTGCCTGAGGGCATCGCGTAAAGCCGCAGCGTCCGAAGCCTGGGCCGTGCTCAGGCCCGCTGCCAGTTCGGCCTCCCGCTGTTGGAATACCGCTTCCTGGTCGGCAACCTGTTGCCGATGCTCCGCATCCCGAGCAGCCAGCGCAGCGATATGCTCTTCGCGAGCGCGCCCATGAGCCGCGGCCTCCGCGGCTTTCGCCGCATTGATCTGATCCCTTTCGGCTATCAGCGCCTCGGCGGCCGCGATGAGTTCCGCTTCGCGCACAAGCCACGCGTTGCGCGCGTTCTCGGCTTTGGACTGGGCCTGCGCGAGGTCGGAGGCCAGCGCTGCCAGCGCCGCTGTCGCCTGTGAGGCGGCGGCTTCCAGACGGTCCTTCTCGTCGGACTGCTCGTCGGCACGCCTTGTAGCCGCCTCCAGCTCCGTTCGAAGCACGGCGATCTCGTCGTCCCGTCGTTGCACCAACGCTTGCGCAGCGATCAGATCTTCCTGGCGCGCAAGCCCTTCGATCCGGGCGTTCTCGGCCTTCGACTCGGCTCGTGCGAGGTCTGCAGCTAGCGCCGTCAAAACCTCGGCGGCCGCCACATCGGCGGCTTCCAGGCGATCTTTTTCCTCGGAAAGCTCGCCGACCCGCGCCGCGGCCGTTTCCAGTTCCGTGCGGAGCGCGGTGATCTGTTCGTCCCGCCGTTGCGACAGCGCCTGCGCAGCGATCAGTTCCTCTTCGCGGGCACGCTGTTCGATACGGGTGCTTCTGGCGTCGGACTCCGCTCGCGCAAGGTCGGCTGCCAGCGCCGTCAACACTTCGGCGGCGGCTACATCGGCGGCTTTCAGACGATCCTTCTCGTCGGAAAGCTCGCTAGCCCGTGCTGCAGCTGCTTCCAGTTCCGTGCGGAGAGCTGCGATCTCGTCTTCACGCGCCTGCAACAGCGCCTGGGTCTCGCGCTGCGCGTTCGTTGCGGCCGCCAATCCAAGTTCGAGCGTGCGACTGCGCTCCTCGACTTCCGCCTTCTGCCCCGCAACCTCGGCACGCGCGGCGGCAACCGCGGATGCCGCCTCGGCTTTCAGCGTCTCCCCCGTCGCAAGAATCAGCGGCGTCGTCGTCCGATCGAGATCGGCGAGCCATTTCTGCACATTACGACTGGCGTCGATATCGGGCGTTTCGCCGCCCATCAGCGCCTCGATATAGTCGGACAACGCATTGATCGGGCTGAGATGATCGGGAATCTCCCCGCCCGCCGCCGCATGGTTGTGCTTCATATCCGGACGGATGAAGGCGTCCGCCGCAGCCTGCGCTTTGGCCGTCCGCCGCGGGAACTCGATGCCCAGCTTGGCTTCGATATCGTCCAGAACGGCTTCCGGACGCGCCAGGACGTCGTCGTAGTGGCAGAAGATACGGTCGTAGGACCGGGTCAGCAGTTCGGAACTCGCCAGGTACGCGCTCCACAGCAGTAACCCCTTGTCGAGCGCGAACCCATCGCGCCGACGCAGGGATGCGGCGACCTCGATCGGCGAACGCACCGTGACGACGAATTTGCAGGTGAACTGCTCGGCCTCGAGCGCCTTGATCCACAAGTCGGTCAGAAGCGATATTCTCGGCTCCTTCAGGACGATCAGCGGCGCATCGCCATATTCCTCGACGAGGATACTGCGCGCCTCTTCGACGAAAGGATCGAACACGGCGCGGCGATGCGCGTTCATGCCTAGGCCGAACGGCGAATCCCAAGTCGCATCGACCGCTGCCAGGACGCGGTCGTTGTACAGCGCGACGTGCTGCGGCTCCCAGTGTCCCGTCTCGTTCCATTCGGTAGCGGTCATCAGACGCTTTGGCAGCGCGGCACCGACCAGCGACAACAGCCTGGCCATCGCCGAGCTTCCCGACCGGTGCATGCCGATGACGACGATCGCTATGCGCTCAACCATTACCGTCTTCCCCTCACCGCGCGTCGCACGTCACGTTATCTATTCGACCTGCTCGCTGCAGAACGACCCTGCTGTTCGCACAGCTTGAATCCCGCATGCAACGATCATCGACGATGTTCAATGACGACTTAAACAACCAAAACGGTTGGTTACGGGCAGACTAGACTGGTTCGCCGCGGTGGCGGATCATCAACGGGACGGTCAGTACATTTTCGTGCGGTACGCCGTGTTCCCACACCCCGTCCTCGCCCCAGGCGTCGCCATGATCCGCGCAGAGCAGGATGGTCGCCCCCATGAACCGGTCGATCAGCGGTGTGAGTACCGCATCGATATGACGCAGCGACGCCGTCTGTCGCATCGCGCAATCGTCGCGGCGATCGATCGTCTGGAACGGCTCACAGGTGTTGTCGTCCGACGGCCAAGATGCGCCCTGGTGCCAATAGGGTACGTGCGTCTCGCCGCAGTTGAGGAAGGTGAAGACCGGACCGGTAGCCTCGTCGATCCGATCGCCGATCCACGCGACTTGCCGCTCGCAGGCGCCGGGCTGGCCATCGAACAGGAAATGCTGGAACGGTCGGCCGAGGTGCACGCCGGTCGCCGTTCCCGGGTCGAACCAGCCGACCGCGCCCGAGCCGATCGTCGTATACCCGCGGTTCGCGAACCCCTCGATGATGTTCGCCCCAACCAGTTCGAAGCCTTCGCCGCCCTTGCCCGGGTGGCCGCCACCGACCAGTTTGAACAGCTTGGCCGCCTTGGGGTTGAGCAACGCCACCGGGTCCAGCGTCGCGGTCGGTGTGAAGCCGACGAACATCGCGCAGTGCGACCCATAGGTGAAATAGCTCGGCGCCTGCGCGGACCGCAGCGGCCCGACGGCGCGCATCGCCAGCGCCCCGGCTTGCTCCATCGTGTCGAACCGACACGAATCGAGCGTGATGAACAGGACGCTGTCGGGATCGACCCTAGTCATGCACGTCGCTCGACAACGGTGCACCTTCGAACACGTTCGACTGGCCGATCCCATCGAGCGCGTCGACCGCTGCCATCCAGGGGATTCGGTCGCGGTCGTTCAGGCGCGCGACGTCGGGTGCGAGCGGGTCGGCCGACGCCTTGATACCGAAAATCTCCGGGTCGAGCCGGCCGGTCGCGGCGATCAGCGTCGCCTCGCCGACATAGCTGTCGTGCGCGGCGTTCGCGCGGGCGATGCGCGCATTGTTCAGCTCCTGCGCGGCGTTCAGGATGTCGAGCGCGGAACGGAGCGCGAAGCGTTCCTCGATCTTGGTGCCCTTGTAGACACCGGCCTGCGCGGTGACCTGCGCATCGTAGAGATCAAGCGCCTGCTGACTGCCGCGCATTTGTTCGAACGCCTGCGACACGGACAGCCGCACCTGACGCCGCGCACTCTCGACCAGGTCGATATCCGACCGGTTGCGCGCGCGCGATTCGCGGATCCGCGAGCTGTTCGCGCCCGACGAATAGATCGGCACGCTCAGCACCAGCCGGACGGTCTGGTTGTCGTTGCGCAGCTGGCCATTGTACGGCAGCAACGGGCCCTGGCTGACATCGCCACGCAACGCCAGCGAGGGTCGGGTGGCGGCTTTTGCCTGCAGGATGCCGGCACGCGACGAACGCTCCTGGAAATCGGCGCTGAGCAGCACCGGGCTGCTGCGGTCGGCGATCGCGTAGAAGCCGTCGAGCGACTTGGCGATATCCGGCAGCGCCGGAACCGGCTCTAGCTTGCCCGGATCTTCACCGACCACGGCACGGTAGCTCGCCTCGCTCGAATGCAGCCGCGCGGTCGCCACCACCAGCTGCGCCTGCGCTGCGGCGAAGCGCGCGAAACCCTGGTCGCGATCGGTCAGCGTCGCCGATTTCACCGCCAGCTTGGCGCGGGTCTGGTCGATCTGCCCCTGCAGCAGCGCGACATTCTCGTTGCTGATCGCGACGATCTGCTGGTCGCGCTGGACGTCCGCATAGGCGGTGACGACCTGCGTCAGCACGCGCGCCTGCGCACGGCGGACATATTGATAGTTGAGGAAGACGTTGGCGAGCGCGGTCTGCAGCGCCGCGTGCAGGCGCCCGCCGGAATAAAGCGGCTGGATCACCGTGACCGATTGCGCCGCGGTCTGTGCGGTGACTTCGTTGTTCGCGGTCTGGTTGCTGTCGACCACCGCGCGCTGCGACTGCACCGATGCGGTCGCGTCGAGCGTGAAGCCCAGCTGCGCACGCGCCTGCAGATAGCGTTCGTTGATGGCGCGGAGCAGTTCGCGCTGCGCAAGGATATCGGGGTTCGTATCGTAGGCGGTGGCGATCGCCTGCGCGAGCGTATCGGCCTGCGCGGCAGGCGCTGCGCCGAGCAGGACGGCGCCGGATGCGGCCGTTGCCAGCGCCCGACAAAGAAAGTGGCGCCCGAAAGCGCCACGAGAGGAACCGGATGCTGAAACCGTCATACGTCCACGCTTTACACCAGGCACTGTCGGCTTCGGTAGAATCCGCGCCTGGCTAGCGCGCGACACTATTGTACGATGGCGAACCGGTCCACACGCTTTTGTGCGGACCGGTTCGGTATCACGAGGCGAAGATGAACGCGTCCTGGTTCGGCGCGACCGCCGCCCCGAACACGTCGAGGTGGAAGTCGACCACGCCGTTGCTGTCGGCATCCCCCTCGACCACATAATGGTTGGCCCCGCTACCCTGGCTCACGGTCAGCTCGCTCAGCGTCTCGAAGCCGGTAAAGCGCAGGTCGATACGGTCGCCAGCGCCCTGGTTGAAGTCCGTGATCGTGTCGTGGCCCGACGCTTCCATCCTGAAGGTATCGGCGCCGCCCCCACCGGTCAGCGTGTCGTCGCCGCCACCGCCGACGAGCGTGTCGTCGCCGAGATTGCCGAAGAGCATGTCGTTGCCCTCGTCGCCGAACAGCGTGTCATCGCCCTGGCCGCCGTAGAGGGTGTCGGTGCCGAGCCCGCCATGCAGCTCGTCGTTGCCCTGCTGCCCGTACAGGGTGTCGTTGCCGTCATGGCCGAACAGCGTGTCGTCTCCGGCCAGGCCCGTCAGCAAGTCGTTGCCGGCCGCACCGTCGATCTCGTCGTGCAGTGCTGAGCCGGTGACGACATGCGCAACCGTCGAGTCCAGGTTGGTCGGAGCGAATTCGACGCCCACGTCCGACGCGGTGACGATGTTGCCGCTGACCGCGATCGTCTGCGGACCGATGGCACCACCGACGATGATGCCGGTATCCGCATTGCTGACCGTGTTGCCGGTGACGCTGCCACCGTTGACGTCGCTATTCACGTAGATGCCGGTGAAGTAGCTGTCCGTCGTCGCACCGGTGACGGTGTTGCCGGTCACCGCCAGATCGTGGTTGCCCGAGACGAGCAGGATCCCCGTGGCGCTGCTGGCGTCGGTTGGATAGCCGAGGCCAGTGATGGTGTTGCCCGCGATGACACCCGACGACCCGAAGGTGACGATGCCGTTCTGGGCAAGGCTCCCGACCACGCCGCCACCGGCGATCGCGACACCGTGGACGTCGAGCACCGCGTTGGTGGCGACCAGGCCGTTCTTCTGGAAGTCGCTGATCGAACCACCCGACATCTGGAAGGCGAGCGCGCTGTCGTTCTCGATGAGAACCGCACGACCGCGCTGGCCGCCGCTAAGCTCACCATTGTCCCCGACATAGGCGTCGCGGATGCTGGTGACATCGACGTTGAACAGGGCGCCCGAGCTATTCTCGAAGAACACGCCCGAGAACTCGTCCTCGCCGAGTGCCAAACCGCCGGCGCCCGCACCATCGATGTGGATGCCCTGCAGGGTGACGTTTGTGGAGTCCGTCACGGTGAAGACCCCGTTGACGGCGGTGCCGTTGACCCGCTCACCGGTGATCCGGAGGTCCTCCGGCGCGACGATCGTGACCGTCTCACCGGCTGCCGCCCTGATCGTCAGGTTCGAGGCATTGGTGACCGTCACCTGCTCCACATAGGTGCCGCCGCGGACGATGACGGTGCCACCCGACACGGCCGAGTCGACCGCCGCATCGATCGTGTTGAACGTACCGGTCAGCTTGCCGGCCGCGTCGAACACCTGCACCAGATCGTTCGCCGAGAGGCGCACGTCGGCGAATTGCAGCTGCTCGATGCTGGTCAGCGTGTCGGTACCCTCGTCGCCGTTCGACGTATTGGTGTCTTTCACCGCCGAGAAGCCGGTGACCAGGCCGTCGGCGTTGGGGATCGTCGTGAAGCTGTACCCCGCCACGGCACCGGCGAACGCCGCCGTGTCGACGCCCGCGCCGCCATCGAGCGTGTCGTTGCCGAGCCCGCCGGTCAGGATGTTGGCGTTGTCGTCACCGGTCAGCGTGTCGCCGAAGCTGCTACCGGTGATGTTGGCGATGTCGAAGTAGGTATCGAACAAGTCGCCACCCGCGTCGGTCGCTTCCGTCGCGCCGAAGCCGACGCCATGGACCGCCGCAAATGTGGCTAGATCGGTACCCTGGCCGACCAGGCTGGCGGTCACGGCACTAGTTGCGAACCGATAGCCGACGGTGTCGTTGCCGCCGCCGCCGTGGATCTCGTTGGTGCCCTTGCCACCCTCGAGATAGTCGTCGCCAGCGCCGCCGTAGAGCAGGTCGTTGCCCTGACCGCCGTACAGCGTGTCATTACCCTGGCCGCCGAACAGCGTGTCGTTGCCCTGGTTGCCGTAAATGACGTCGCTGCCGCCGTTGCCATAGACGATGTCGTTACCCTGGCCCGCGGTGATCGTGTCGACCACGTTGCTGCCATAGATCTCGTCGTCGAATGCGCTGCCACTGAGCGGACCACCGCCTACGGGGGCCGTTACCTGCTCGGGTTCACCGACGACGGTGACCGTGTACGAGCCCCCCACCGGGTCCGAATGGCCGTCCGTGACCGCATAGTCGATCCGGATGACCTCCGTTTCCAGGTTGTGCAGGTTCACCGCGATCTCGTCGAGGTTCAGCGTGACCGAACCATCCTCGTTCACGTCGTAGAGGTTGGCATCGAGCAGCATATCGGTGCCGTTGGCGTTGACGACATGCACCGAGGGGATGCCCGATACCGTCACCGAGTCGCCATCGACGTCACGGGCGGTGCCGGCCAGATCGATCCGGTAATAGCCTGCGCTCTCCGATACGGTTTCCGCCGTGTCGACGATCGTCGGCGCATCGTTGACTGGGTTGACGGTCACCGTCACCGCGATCGCGATCGGTGTTTCGGTGATCACGCCGGTCGGCGACACCGTGAAGTGGTACACGCCGGTGAAGCCCGAATTGCCCATCGTCGTGTCGAGCGTCAGCGCATCCGCGGTAACGACCGCCCGGTTTGCCGGCGTGCCGTCGGTGACGCCGACGAACGGTGCTACACCATCATTGTAAGCGGTGTTGGTCCAATCGACGTTCTCGTAGCGGTACGTCACGTCCAGCGAACCGTCGGCAAGCTGATGAATGACCATCTGATAGGCGTTCGATCGACCGCTATCGGCCGAATTGTCGGAATAGCTGGCTACGTCGTCGAACGTGATCGTCAGCGTGCGCGTTGCCGCGTCAAGGTCGTAATAGACCCGGTTGCTGCCCGTGGAGTCGCCGCCTGGCGATACGCCGCCGTTGCCACTCCTGTTATTGTGATCCGTGCCGAAGATGCTGAAGATGGGGGCTTCAGACGCCGCGAGCTCGGCAGGATCATATTGGCTCGATTCGGTCGCGCCGAGCTGCAGATACCCGTTGTTGCTGAGGTTGGCGGCCGTGAAGGTCTGACCGAAAATCGTCAGCCCCTGCGGACCGAAGACCGCGGTCAGGTCGATCGTTTGCGACACGTCGTCACCAACCTGAACCACGTTTTCACCAAAGCCTGCGACACCGCCGAGGCCGGTCACCAACGCGGACGACACGTTGGCGACAGCACCCGGGCTGGTCACGTAGAACGTATCCGTCCCGTTGAAGTTCGCATCGGGCGTGTAGGTGAACGAGCCGTCCGCCTGCAGCGCGAGCGTGCCGTGCGCCGGGCCGCTGACCAGCGACACGACGGGCGAAGGGCTGTTGCCGCCATCGATGTCAAACGTCGCGACGCGGCCGTTGAACGCCGTGTCTTCGTCGGTCGCGACGGCCGTCGCGACGACGACGGGCGCGTCGTCGGCACCCTGCACCGCGATGACGCGGAAGTCGTTGAACGTCTCGGTGCCGCTGGTCACGGTGTAGGCGATACGGACCTGGTTCAGCTGGCCGAAGTTCAGGGTGTCGAAGAACCCGGTATTGAGCGTGAAGTCGGTGCCGTCGAGCGTGTAGGCACTGGCTGGCAGGACGACACCCGGAATGACATGCCCCGACGCGTCGAGCACGGTGATGCGGACGTTCGAGATGGTCTGCGCATCATCGGGATCGGTGATGTCCGAGACGAGATCGACCAGCACGGGGCCGGCATTGTCGTTGGTCAGGATGGCCGAGCCGCCATCGCTCGTCGCGATGTCGTTGCTGCCGGTGATCGTCACGGTCAGCGTGACCGTCTCGTCCCCCGCCTGGACCTGCAGCGTATCCGTGTCGGAGTCGCCGACGTTGAGGAACTGCGTCTTGGTCGTATCGAGCTGATAGGTCCAGTTGCCGTCCTCGTCGATCGAGAAGGTGCCATATCCCTTGCTACCCGCAACGTCCGTCTGTGCGACGATCGTGGTGTCGTCATCCGGATCGGCGACAACCAGAACACCGTGGAACGGGGTGGCAAGGTCTTCGTCGATCGTCGCTTCGTTGCCACTGACGACCGCTGCCTGGTCGATCGTGATCGTGATCGTGCCCACCGTGCCATCGCCGCTGGCGAACTGGAACGTGTCGGCAGCGCCTTCGCCCTCCGGCGGCGTATTGCCGTTCTGCGTGTAGAAATAATGGCCGTCCGGATACAGCACGAGCGTGCCGTACGTCCCCTCTAGGGCATAGCTGCCATCCTCCCCCGGATCTGCATCGGCCGACACGGTCGTGTCGGCGTTATCGACATCCGTGACGACGATCTGGCCTGGGAAGGCGGTCTCGCTGGCGTCGACCGTCACGGCTAGATCGCCGGTAAACACCGCTGCGTCGTTGGCGCCGTCGATCGCGACGTTGATCTCCTGCTCGGTGCCGTCGAACGTCGTCACGATGATCGAGTCGACGACCTGCTCGCCAACGTTCAATGCGTCGACCTCGGCATTGTTCTGGTCGAGCGTGTAGATGTAGTGACCGCTCGCATCGATCGTCAGCGAGCCGAACTCGTGCTGTCTGGACTCGGGGCGCCAGGTGTTCTCGTTGACCAGCGCATCGCGATCGGGATCGCCTGCGTTCAGGTCACCTTCGACGGTGTTGTTCGTGTACGAGACGCCGGCGACGGTACCATTCTCGAACATGCGCGGACCGATGGCGCCATCCGGCTCGGCCGCATCGTTGTTGCCGGTCACGGTGATCAGCACGTCGGTTTCGTCACCGGCGGTCGTGCCGACATGGAAGGTCAGGGTCTGCGACGCACCCGCGCGCAGCGACTGCGCGGCGGCGTTGTCGACCGTGAAGGTCCAGTCGCCGTTGGCGTCGATCGTGAAGGTACCGAGCGCCTGGCTGTCGTCGGTATCCGCGACGAAGGTCACCTCGTCATCGAGATCGATCGCATCGATCGAACCCATGATCGCGCTCTGCGCGTCCTCGTTCGTCGTCCCGGTCAGGTCGCCGCTGAAGCTGGTCGGATCGTCGACGCCGTGGACGATGATCGTGATGTCCTGCGTCGTGCCGTCCGCCGTGGTGATCTGGAAGACGTCGTTGGCGTCGTCATGCAGCGCGACCGCGCGACTGTCGACCGCGTAGCTCCAGGCGCCCGTCGGGCTGATCGTGAAGCTGCCATAAGAGCCTTGAACGGACAGTTGGCCGACCGAAGCCAGGTCGAGATCGCCGCGCGGCGGCGGCGGCGGCGGGACCAGGTCAACATGCGAGACGTTGACGATCGCGGTGCTGCTATCGACGTCGGAAACATTGACCTGGCCGGTCGTCGGCGTGGTCGCCTTCTCTTCGATCTCGCCCGATACCTGGCCGGTGAAGGTCGCGATGTCGTTCACACCGTTGACCGTCACCGAAACCGTGGACGGCGTGCCGTCGGCGCTGACGATCGCGAACGTCTCGACCTTATGGTCATCGACGTTCAGGCCCTGGGTCTTGGTCGTGTCGACCGTGTAGGTCCAGGTGCCGTTCTGCGCGATCGCGAAGTTGCCGTAGACGCCTTGGCCGCTCGCGTTCGGCGCGAGCGTGATACCGGGACTGGATACCGAATTGTCGACATCGACGATCGTGACCGTCCCGCCGACCTGGGTTCCGTCCTCGCCGATCTGCTGCGTGTTCGTACCGCCGAACGTCGCCGCATCATTGGCGCCGTTGACGACGAACGTGAACGCCTTCGTCAAGGTGCCGCCGTGCCCGTCGGTCAGCGTGTAGTCGACGGTGACCGTCGCGATGCCGCCGACGTTCAGCCGGTCGAAATAACGCGGGTCGAAGGTGAAGCTGCCATTGGGGTTCACGGTGTACTGTGTCGACGGCACCGTCACGGTGCCAGTCGGGTAAGGCGATCCTGCGCTGGTGCCCGAATAGACCGCCGACACGGCCACGCTCGACGTGGTGAGCGTGATCTGGTCGCCGGTGTCCGGATCGGTCGCGCCGGCAGTCAGGTTCTGTGCGAACGAGAACGCCGCGGCGTTGTCATCGGTAGGGGCGTGCGTGATCGTGCCCTGGACCGGCGCGTCGTTCACGCCGGTGACGTTGAAGGTCAGCGTGCTGGTGCTCGTCGCCGTGTCGGTGCTGCCGTCGGACGCGGTGTAGGTGAACACGTCCTGCACCGGTGCGCCGCTGCCCGCCGCCTTGGCGTTGTTCGCGGTGTAGCTGTACGAGCCGTCGCTGCTGATCGTCAGCGTGCCGTACACGCCAACCACCACAGTGTTGCTGCCGACCGTTGTGTTGGCGGCGCCCACGGCGGTACCTGCGCGGGCGCTGGCGACCGTCATGACATCGTCGATGTCGAGGTCATTGTTGAGCACGCCGGTGCCGTAGGTCGTGCCGCGGGAGCTGCCGCCGGTCCCCAATACGGTCGCGTCTGCATTCAGCGCGCGGACGTCCGCATTCGCCTGCAGGACTGCGTTGCCGGTCGTCGCGTTGACGTTGACGTCGAGATTGTTGAACGACAGCGTTTCGACCGTCGAGACGCGATCGAAGCCGCCACCGGTCGTCACGATCTGCTGCGTGATGCCGAACTGCGTGGAGACGAAGTTCGCGGCGTTCGCGTTGATGACCGCGCGGTCGATGCCTGCGCCGCCCGACAGCGAGTTGTTGCCCGTGCCGCCGATGAGCAGATCGTTGCCCGAACCGCCGTTCAGCGTGTCGTCGCCCGCATCGCCGTACAGCGTGTCGTCGCCGGCGCCGCCGTTGAGCGTGTCGCTGCCACCGCCGCCGCGCAGGACGTTGTTGCCCGTGTCGCCGGTGATGACGTCGTTGGCCGACCCGCCGGTGACGTTCTCGAAGTTGCGGATCGTGTCGGTCGTGCCGTTCGTGCTGTTCCCGCGCAGCGTGCCAGCGACCATGTCGATCGTCAGCGCCGTGGTGATGTTGGTGCCGTCCAGCGTGTCGTTCCCGCCCATGCCGTCATAGATGTCTGCGACATCGTCCTGCCTGATCAGGATATTGTTGGTGGTGTTGTCGCCCGTGTAGTTCGGCATGGGATCGTCCTCGAATGGCGTCGGCGGCCGAAAAATCGGCGTCGCGTGCGATGATGGAAATCGGCGTAAAACCGGCGAGCGTTGCGAAATCGAATGCGCGCGGACGCGCCTCTCCGACTGCACACGCCGAAACGCCGCATCGGGACACGCATGTCGCGGTCAAGGTCCAGATCACGCCACGACCACAAGCGGCAGCAGCGAGACTTCTTAATTTATGTTAGTTTTAACTACTGTTTCCCGTCATGTGCCCCCGCAGCATGATCAGATTCCACCAGCCGATCGCTACCAAGTTGTAATTCATTACAACCCGCCGCGCCCGGACTGGCTATACCCCAGCGTTCCTCTCGTTTTATTGTTCTGACGTAGTGCTCTGCCACTTTCCAAATAAAGTCAAACGCCTGTTCTATGAACAAATGTCATATTGAGGGCGCTTGAACCCGCTTTCACTCGGAGCGCTGGAGAGGGACGGCAGCGGATTGTAAAAATGAGTCGGGTTAGTGTTGGGTTCATTTTGTAAGAAATTGTTAACCGCCGGGTAACCACCGCGATAACGGCCAAATCCTCGTAGGATGCAGCGTCCGGACGCCATCGACGCGACCTGCGTTTTCGCTTGTGGTGGTCCCGCCCTGTCTATACCCGGAGGCGGTGCGACGTGCCGGGGGTGGGTGCGCTGCCGACGAGCGCCTGGATTCGTCCAGCCGCTGCGCCACGGGGGTGGCGACAGCGCATGCGATCTCGAAATCGGCGCCCGTCGATCACCGACCCTTTCATCCGGGGGCCGCGTGTGTTCCATGCGCACATCACGGTGATTTCAAGATCTTGAGGTAGCGTCGATGTTTGCGGCCAAGGAACCCTTCAGCAATCAGGCCTGGAGCCTGATCCGATCGCATGTCCGCTGGGCGGTGCTGTTCAGCGCGCTCGTCAATATTCTCTACCTCGCGCCGACGATCTACATGATCCAGGTCTACGACCGCGTCGTGCCGACCCGCGGCGTGCTGACGTTGGTGTTCATCACGTTGGTCATCCTGGGCGCGCTGGCGACGCTGTCGGCCCTCGACCAGATGCGCAACGCGATCCTGCTGCGCGCCGCGGTCCGGCTCGACGACGAACTGGGGCCGCGGCTGGTGCGAATGACGGTCAGCAGCCAGACGGCCGGCACCCACCCGCAACAGGTGATGCGCGATTTCGACACGTTGCGGCAGTTCCTCGCCAGCCCCGCGCTCGGCGCGCTGTTCGATCTGCCCTGGGCGCCGATCTACATCATCGTCGCGACGATCATCCACCCGCTGCTCGGGCTCGCCACGCTGATCGGCGCCGGCATCCTGCTGGCGCTGGCGATCGCCAACGACCGCGCCACACGCTCGGCGGCGAAGGCGGCGGCGGAACGCTCGACCGACACCTATTTCGCGCAGGAGGCGGTCGGCGCCGCGACCGACACGATCCGTGCGCTCGGCATGCGCGATGCGCTCGTCAACCAGTTCGTCGCCTCGCGCGTTGCGTCCGCCGCGCCCGGCCGCGCCGCCGCCGAATCGTCGAGCCGCTATTCGGGTGTCATCAAATTCACGCGCCTTGCGCTGCAGTCCGCCGCGCTCGGCATCGGCGCGTTCCTGGCGATCAACGACATGATCTCGGCCGGCGCGATCATCAGCGCCAGCGTGCTGATGTCGCGCGCGCTCGGCCCGATCGACCAGATCGTCGGCGGCTGGCGCAGCCTCGGCGATGCGCGCAACGCGCTGGCACAGCTCAACACCTTCACGCTCGGCTACAAGGATCACGGGCCGCGCACCGCGCTGCCCCGCCCCCGCCCGATCCTGCAGGTCGAGAATGTCAGCGTGCTGGCGCCCGGCGGCGAACGCCTGCTGATCTCCGACGTCAGCTTTTCGGTCGACCGGCCGGCGATCGTCGCAGTGGTTGGACCCAGCGGCGCAGGCAAGTCGACGCTGCTGCAGGTGATGGCCAATGCCAGATCCCCCGATCGCGGCGCGGTCCGGCTCGATTCGGCCAAGCACACCGATTGGGAACCCGAGCAGCTCGCCAGCCATATCGGCTTCCTGCCGCAGGACATCACGTTGCTGTCGGGCTCGATCAAGGACAATATCTCGCGGTTCCAGTCGCGGATGGGCGATGATATCGACGCGGCCGCCGTCGCGGCAGCCCAGCGCGCCGGCGCGCACGAGATGATCCTGCATCTACCCGCCGGCTACGACACGATGCTCGGGCCGCGCGGCAAGGGCCTGTCCGCCGGGCAGCAGCAGCGCGTCGGGCTTGCGCGCGCGCTGTACGGCAAGCCGGTGATGCTCGTCCTCGACGAACCCTATTCAGCGCTCGACAATGAATCGGAGGCACGCCTGCTCCGCGGGCTGGTCGAACTGCGCGAGGCCGGCACGATCGTCGTCGTCGCCGCGCACAAGAATTCGATCGTGAAACTGTCCGATTACCTCGTGATCATGAAGGACGGCGCGCTGCAGGCGTTCGGTCCGACGACGAAGATCCTGGAGCAGATGCGGCCGGCAGCGGCCCCTCGCAGTGAAGTGGCGACCATCGCATGACCTACCAGAGCGACATCGAACCGCAGGCGGACGAGCCCACGCCACCACCACCGCGCCGCAATCTAGGCGCGATCTTCCGTCGCACCAGCACGCCGGCGCTCACCGGCCCCGGCGATCCACGCCGGCCGATCCGCATCGGGCTGGGCGTCGCGCTCGCCTTCTTCGTCGGGTTCCTCGGCTGGGCGGCCCTCGTCCGGCTCGATTCGGGCGTCACTGCGCAGGGCTATGTAGTCGTCGCCGGCAATCGAAAAGCGGTTCAGCACCGCGAGGGCGGGATCGTCGGCACCCTCGCCGTCCACGAGGGCGACACTGTGAAAGCAGGACAGGTCCTGCTGACGCTCGCCGACGACGAGCTACGCTCGCGCGAGCGCGCCGCCAGCAGCCAGGTGATCGCGCTGAAAGCCTACAAAGCGCGACTGACCGCTGAGATCGAGGACGCGCGGTCGATCAGCTTCCCGCCCGAATTCGCGTCGATGACCGGCGCCGACCTCGCCGACGCCCGGATCAACACGCGCGTGCAGCAAAAGGAATTCGACCTGCGCGGCCTTGCGCTCGCCACCGAGAAGAAGGTGCTGCGCGAGCGCATGACCGAGCTCAGCCACCAGGCGAGCGGCAGCCGTGCGCAGGTCTCGGCCAGCGAACGCCAGGGCCAGCTGATCGGCGAGGAACTGGTCGGCCTGCGCGATCTCGAGCGCCAGGGCTATGTGGCGATGTCGAAGGTCCGCGAAGCCGAACGCGCCGAGGCGCAGTATCGCGGCTCGCGCGGCGAATATGAAGGCGGCGTTGCCAAGAGCCTCGCGTCGATCGGCGAGACCCAGGTGCAGATGATCGGCCTCGACCGCAACCATGCCGCCGACGCCGCGCAGCAGTTCCGCGAAGCCGACTTGAAGCTCGCGGAACTCGAACCGCAGCTGGTCGCGCTGCGTACGCAGCTGCGCCGCACGATCGTCCGCGCGCCGGTTTCGGGTCAGGTCGTCGGGCTCAAGGTGTTCACCAACGGCGGCGTCATCGCGGCCGGCGAGACGCTGATGGAGATCGTGCCGACGCGCGAGAGCTTGGTCGTGCTCGCAAAGGTCGATCCGTCCGAGATCGACGACCTGACGATCGGCCAGAAGACCGAGATCAAGATCCCGGCGTTTCACAACCGCGGCCTGCCGATCCTCAACGGGCAGGTCTCGAAGGTCTCCGCCGACCGGCTGGTCGACGAGAAGACCGGCAAGGCGTATTTCGACGTCGAAGTCATCGTACCGCCCGCCGAACTCAAGATCCTGCGAGACGTGCGCGGCAGCAAGACCGATCTGATCGCCGGCCTGCCCGTCGACATCGTCATTACCCAGCGCAAGCGCACCGCGCTCGACTATATGTTCGAGCCGCTCAGCCAGGCATTGTGGCGGTCGTTCCGCGAGAAATAGGACATCAAGGCGCGGACGGTCATCGTCCGCGCCTTACTTTCCGTTCCGAACCACGCGGCACCGACCGCGGATCGCACGAGGCTGTGCGCCCAGCGAGGCGGTGACGCTGTCGCCGTCCTGCGTTAGCGCCAGCGTTCTCCGGTCGAGCGTGAACCCGTCGAACATCACCTGTTCCTGCGTGAACAGCGCGCGGCGGGTCGACGGCTGCCCGCTCGCCGACATGGCATAGCGAACGGACCCGTGCGCCGCGTCGAGCCGAAGCGTAATCGGCGTCGCCTTGCCCCCATCGACCATCGTGCAGGACAGCGTAACCGGCCGCGTCGATGGCGGCGTTGATGACGCCATCGGCAGTGCCATCGCCATGAACATCGCGATCATCGCTGGATCCTCCGTTCGCCAGGCCTCGGAACACTAACGCGTGAGCACGCGACAGTTCCCTTCGGCGGCGGCCATACCGCTTTGCCCGGAGGTGACGGATGCAGCGTCGCGAAGACGATCGGAACCCTGCGCACTCATGACGGTCCTCAGACGCTCTCGGACAGCTGCCGTCCCCAACAACTCGGCGTCGCCGCATACATATCCGCAGTTACTCCAATCAAACAGAATTGGATATTTAGAATACCATTTTCGGTACATTGCCAATAGAAGACATCAAAATGGTTTTTTATAATTATCATACTAGTTTTACTTGGTGTTATTTGCGGTTAACGGGAATTACACCATCTTCTAGTCTTGTCTATTAACTCGGTTCTGGGATTTTCCTGCATCGCGTTGGCCCATGCGACCACCCTGGTCGCACGACATTGCGCATCCGCAGGAGACGACTATGCCAGTACTTCGTCAGGGACTTACGACCACCGGCTTCGGCACGGCCCTGCTGGGCACCGATGATGTGGACAGCAATGCGCTGCTTCCGCTGCCGATCATCGGCACGGGCGGCGACGATGTCCTCAACGGCACCGCGGATGGCGAACTGATCACCGGCCTCGGCGGCAACGATCTGATCCACGGCAATGGCGGCAACGACACCATCAGCGGCGGCACCGGCAACGACATCCTGTACGGCGATGCCGGCAACGACATCGTCAACGGCGACGAAGGCAACGACCAGATCTTCGGCGGCGACGGCGACGACGTCATCAACGGTGGCCTTGGCTCCGACGTGATCGACGGCGGCGCGGGCAACGACTCGATCGACGGCGGCGGCCTGCTCGGCATCCTCGATTTCGACGTCGACACGATCAGCTACGCGTCCGCCGTCGCTGGCGTGACCGTCAGCCTGGCGCTCCAGGGCCAGATCCAGAACACCGGCGGCGGCGGGTCAGACCTGCTGTTCGGGTTCGAGAGCATCACCGGCTCGGCGTTCGGCGACAGCCTGAGCGGCAACTCCGCCGCAAATCGGATCGAAGGCGGCCGCGGTGCCGATTCGCTGTTCGGCCTCGCCGG
>Ga0247813_10000467_pt1 | contig 38221 bp, 68 predicted proteins | sample UWRJL169409C1_FD_180719 | JGI IMG/M metagenome (GOLD analysis project Ga0247813, IMG submission 180719) | Plant litter microbial communities from Arlington Agricultural Research Station in Wisconsin, United States - UWRJ-L169-409C-1 | ecosystem: Environmental > Terrestrial > Plant litter >... | reverse complement strand
AACAAAATTATTCTATAATAACGGAGAGCTTGCAAAAATAGAAGATGTTATTTCTTGCACCTACTAACCAGCCTTATTTTAAATAACATTAAAAAAATATATTATGAAAGCGAAAGACGTAAAAAAATCACTCGATGATATTCGTGAAGAAATTACAAAAATAAGAGTTCGTGTTTATTCCGGACAATCATTAGAAGATACCGATACAGATTTATACAACTTAGAATTATTTGTATTTAAAAAGATGGATGATTTAAGCACTAACCCATAAAACAGCTATTAACTATTAACGGAATCGGAATATGAAAACAGGAAAAAAGAATTTAACCGCACAACAATTATACAATGCCTGTATGAATCACAGGTTTTTAATATTAAGATATTCAAGAGATAATTCTACTATTGCAGTCAATTGCAGAATAGCAAGATTTACTTATTTATCTAAGTTTAAAGATTCAGATCAAAGGACAAAGTTTATTTCTTATACTCCATGCGGGTTTATGGAATACATCACAAATAAAGTTCCTTTCTTTTATGCATAAGTATTTACTCTGGTGGCGCAATCTCCCCCAATCGGATAAAAAACAAATCATGAAATCCAAGTCCATAACATCGATCACATACAGCGATATCAAAACGGTTTACGCTGAAAGGGGGAAATAAAAAATAAAAAGTATTGTTTATAATAAAAAGTATCGTATATTTGTCAAACAATTTAACCAAGTAAAAATATTTATTATGAAAATAGAAACTAAATACTCAATTGACGACACTGTATTTTTTATGAAAGATAATCATGTAGAATCTTTTGTTGTAAAATCTATTAATGTTGGAATAACAGATTATTATGATAATAACATGGCTAAACAAATAGAAAGCTACTCGGCAGACATTTATGGCAGAGGCGATTTTATTTTAGGACTTTTATTGTTTAAAGATGTAGATTTATTATTCAATAGTTTAAAATCAAAAATAAAAAAAGATGGGAAGAACTAAAAAAGAAACAAAACAGTTTGCCGTCAGAGCTTACAAAGAAACAATAGCCGAAATTAGAAAACAAGCTGTAATAATAAACCAACAGCACGAACTGAATTTAAAACCAATAAAACAAAAGTAATATGAAAACAACAGAACAAAAAAGATTGAGTACTAAAACCTCTCTTTTAATAGTAGCAGGAGTAATTGTAGCGTATATTTTAACAACATGGCTTTTAGGTGCTGATTATTCAGATACTTTAAGACGAATTAGTTATTAAGATGGATAAGTTAATTTCAATGGTATATTTTGTTTTGATAAACAGCGAAATAAATTATACTATTCAAAGCGAATCAGAATTTTATAACGTAGTTAGTAATTATGCTAAATTCCTTTCACAAAAAATAGAGCTTTGGATGTTTGTTCCTTGCAAGTTAGTTGACGGTGTTTGGGTTGTTTTGGAAGAGCCTGAACAATATAAGGCTTGGTTGGAACTACAAAAAAAAGGAGGTTATTCTTTAGACTTGGATTGTAGAATATACCAAGAATCAAAAGAGCGTTGTTTGTTTGAGGGTGTTGAATATAATAAACAAACAAATCAATTAAATGATAAAAAAGGGCTTTATATTCATTTTGGACAAAGATTTTGTGAAGCATATTTTGAAGGAGGTACTGAGTATTTAGAAACAATTGAAAATCTTGTAAAATACAAATTAAAACTAACCCCAACCGCACAAAAACAAATCGGATTATGAAGGAAAAATACTCAGAATGCCAAACGCCTTTTACTAAGTGTTGGTGTGAAGCCGTGCCAAGTAGAATAAATAACCCGCATTGTCAAAGTTTAATGCCGAGTGTATCGATTCAAAGTGATGGGCTAGCATTTTTTTCTGTTTTGCTAATATTATATTACGTTTGGCTTGTATTCTATAAAAATCCAAAACCACTAACTGAATATGAAATACAAGAAAATCTTAAATGGAAATTATTTTGGATCTCGCTTAGTGATAGATGGATATTTAATAAAAATGCTTTTTATAAAGAATATTTTAAAAAAGACGGTACACTAAAAAACAGATATAAAGAAACATTATGAAACCAACAACACACATACAGATTCCTTTCTTGACTTTTATAATGGTAATTGTTAGTTGCTGTTATTTGTCGGCTATAGGATTGGTTATTTATTCACTAATATTTAAATCAAATAAACTGTAATTATGGAATTTAAAGGGACAAAAGGAGATTGGGAAATTTACGGAATATCAGATGATTTAATAGAGATTTATTCTGTTGAAAATAAAAAGCCAATATTTGATATACATCCTCATACGAAAAAATCAGAATCTAATGCCAACGCAAAACTAATTGCATGTGCACCTGAAATGTTGGAAATGTTAGCCGAATTAAAAAACAGGTTTGAACACTTTAACGATAAAGTAAGTGTATTCGATATTGAAGCATTAATTAAAAAAGCAACAACAATTTAACCAAGTAAATTATTAGGGATGGAAGGAACGTTAAAAATAATAGACTATCCAAACGCTTTAGAAATTAAGCGTAAAAATAAACGAATATCTATTGAATTAAATGAAAACAAAGACGATAGTTTTATCATAATTTTTAAAAGGTTGTTAGAAGATAATGAAATTCAAAAACACAAAGAACCTACAGCGTGTTTTAGTGATTTTAATAAAGGCTTACTACATACTGAATTGTTTATTGATAAAGAAAATATACAATTCCTACATCTTCTATTAACAATGGAAATGAATAAACGAGAAATACCAAGGCTAAACCTAAATACGAATTACAAATAAAGTAGATTATGAAAGAAGTGATAATATACAATAGAAACCAAACTACAACGCTAACATTCTTAACTGAACCTGAAAGAGAGGAAATGAAAAAAGCAATTCAAAACTGCATTAACTTACCTTTAGAATATCCTTTAATAAACTATTCAGACAAAGAAGATGATGTTATTTTTACTGCTGAGTATTTAAAAGAATCGCTTATTAAATTTCCTAAAAAAGACCATGTAAAAAGAGAAATTCCAAGCAAGGGTTAACACCTAAAACACGTTTAGTTACGTGTTTTTTGCTTTTTACGATTGGAATGTTTAATTTTGAATAATCAAACGTTTTTCAACATGTCAGAAATAACTCACGGAGGAGCAAGAAAGGGAGCAGGTAGAAAGCCTGTTATAGATGAATTAACTAAAAATGCTTTGATTCAAAAGGCTGTTAATGTTTACTATAAAACAGATGTAGACGAAGAAGGCAAGGAAAAGCTTATTCACGAGCTATTAGGATTTGAAAGAGGAATAATGTTTATTGCTGAACACTTGTTAGGGAAGCCTAAAGAAACTATCGAGAATATAAACATAGATGCAGGAAAGTTAACAGAAGAGGAAATAAAGAAAATCAGTTCAAACCTTGAGCAATCTTACTAATTATCAAAAAGTACTAAAAGTAAAATGTGAGAATGATTTATTGTTTTTCACTAGATATATTTATAAAGAAAATCACAGGCGTAATTTTATAGTTGCGCCTCATTTCGTTTTAATAGCTGAGTTCTTGACTAAAGTTTATAACGGAGAAATTAAAAGAGCTATTATAAACATTCCACCCCGCTACGGAAAAACAGAATTAGCCGTTAAATGTTTTATTAGTTGGTGCCTTGCAAAAAATCCTGCATCAAAATTTATTCATTTGTCATATTCAGACGATTTAGCATTAGATAACAGTTCCCAAACAAAAGAATATATTGAAAGCGAATCATTCCAAGAACTTTGGCAAATGAAGCTTAAAAAAGATGCTCAGGGTAAAAAGAAATGGTTTAATGAATTAGGTGGTGGTGTTTACGCCACTGCATCCGGTGGAGCCATTACGGGTTTTGGAGCGGGTGTAGCGGAATCAACACAATTTGCAGGAGCAATTATAATCGATGATCCATTAAAGCCAGATGATGCTAATTCAGACGCTAAAAGAGGTTCAGTTAATGAAAGATATAATTCAACAATAAGAAGCCGTGTAAACGACAGGGAAACGCCAATTATTGTAATTATGCAACGATTGCATGAAGAAGATTTATCTGGTTTTCTTTTAAACCATGGTTCTGGGGAAAAATGGGATCACTTATGCTTACCTGCACTCGATGAAGAAAACAACCCGTTATGGAAAGAAAAGCACTCGTTTGAAGAATTGGAGCAAATTCGCCAAGCAAACAGATATAACTTCGCAGGTCAATACATGCAAACCCCCTCGCCTGCTGAAGGTGGAGAGTGGCGAAAAGATTGGTTTCAGATAAAAGACAAATCAGAAATACCATTTGAAAAACTAAATTGGGAACTGTTTATTGATGGAGCATACACAAAAGACACTAAGAACGATCCTAGCGGTTTTCAAATTGGTGCCAAATGGAATAATGATTACGTGATTTGGTCTAGCATTGATAAATACTTAGAAATGCCAGAGTTATTAAAATTCGTACCTAATCATATATCTACATCAGGAGTTAAGGTAAATTTATCACTTGTAGAGCCAAAAGCAAGCGGAAAATCTTTGATTCAGATAATTAGACAGCAAACAAAGCTTAATATTTCAGAAATAAAAACTACTTTTGTTAATAGTTCTAAGATTGAAAACGCAAGAGCATGTTCGCACTTCATTGAAGGAGGTCGCGTAATACTTGTTAAAGGCGCTTGGAATGAGAATTTTTTACATCAGGTTGCGATATTTCCAAACGGAAAACATGATGAACACATAGATTTAACATGTTATGGAATAGAACGAAATCTTATTGAGAATGGTTTTTTCTTTTTCTAATACTTTTTTACTAATTTTACACACATGGCAGGAAATATATTAGGTGCGTTAAGAGTTGGTTTTGATTATCTTACAGATAAAAAGACAAGAAATGCTTATAATCAGGCTTTCTATGAGTGGATCGGCACGGGTATGGTTAAATACGATGCTAAAAATAAAACGTATTTAGAAAAAGGATATAATGAAAATCCAACTGTTTATTCTATTATAAATAAACAAACAGTTAAGACTGTTTCAGTTCCTTACTCGATAAAAGAAGTAGAAGATAAACAAAGCTACTCAAAGTTAAATCAAATGGATTTAGCAACGAAAGGATTGTTTTCTTTGCAACAATTTATCAAACGTATAAAACTACAAACTAAAGCATATAAATCAGAGGAAAAGCCTTTCCCATTAGATGATCCAAATCCAAACCAAACTTGGTCTGATATTATTGGATTATTCAAGACTTACTTAAAAATAACCGGAAACTATTATCAATATAATTTATCTGCAGAAGATGGAATCAATAAAGGTGTACCAAAATTGGTTTATGCTTTGCCAAGTCATTTAATGCAAATAGTACTTAAAAAAGATGCTAATCTGTTGTACGATGAAAATCCTATTGATTATTACATGCTTATTGATGGTGATGGATATATGCAGTTTCCTGTAGAAGATGTTATTCATGTAAAGTATGTTAATCCAAACTATGACCGTTCTGGATCTCATTTATACGGACAATCTCCATTAAGAGCAGGATTAAGAAACATTAACTCTCAAAATAGCGCAATAGATACCAACATAAAAACGCTTCAATCAGCAGGAGCATTTGGGTTTATTTATGGTAAAGGAACGCCATGGACACCTGAACAAGCCGAGTCCATGAAAGAACGTTTAGTCGAAATGGATAGAAACCCTCATAGACTTGGTAAAATTGCAGGAGCAAGTGGAGAAGTAGGATTTCAAAGGATTTCATTGACAACTGATGAACTTAAACCTTTTGATTATCTTAATTGGGATCAGAAAACTATTTGTAATGTTCTTAACTTTCCAGATGAACTATTAAATGCTGATGGTAAAGCATCACTTGGAAGCACAGATACATCAGAAGCAAGAAAATCACTTATTACAGATGATATACAGCCAGACTTAATACTATTGCAATCAGCTTGGAATAAATCATTCATACCTAAATTTAAAGGATATGAAAACTGTGTTGTTGAATGGGATTGCACGGAATTACCTGAAATGCAGGAAGATATGAAAAAGCAAGCCGAAGCATTGAATTTAATTGACTTGACACCAAACGAAAAAAGAACCGTATTCAAATATGAAACTTTGCCAGACGAAGGAATGGATGTTGTTTGGATGCGTGCCGGAATGCAAAGAATTGATGATGTGAGTGCGGAAATGATTAATAATGCTAATTTGTAGGTTATGAGAATTTTATCCTTTTTTATAATTATTGCATGGTCTTTATTTACGTTAATTAAATACCCTGATTTAAAGCCGTCTGATAACTTATTCTTTTATTTGTTGTCAGTAGTATCTATAATGTATTCAATTGTTAGCATTATTATTTTAATATCGGAGAGAAAAAGATAAATGACAAATTGGAACAAACTACAACCACGATACGAAAAGAAAGCGTATAGAATCGTTCAGAAACATATTAAATTGATTCTGGATCGTATTCCTGTAGATAATACCAATTTGAATAATTACGAGATTATAATAGAGCTGAATATTCATCGTGAGGACGTGTTTAAGATGTTTTTAGAGATATACAATACAATCGGTACAGATTACGGAAACAGAGTAAATAAAGACTTAGAAAAGGTTACAAAAGCAAATACTTTATTCAATAACTATTTGTTAAAAGAAATTTTACTATTTTTGTCTAATGAAGGAGGTGTAAAGATTACGAGCGTTAGAGATACTTTGATTCAAGATGTTATAAAAAGCATTAAAGATGGACTCGGAGAAAATGCAACGGTTGTAGATTTACGAAATGCATTGTACGCAATTATTTCAAAGAGCCAAACGTTTTATAAATATCAGGCTTTAAGGATTGCAAGAACTGAAACAACGAGCGCAAGTAATTTTGCATCTTTTAAAACAGCAGAACAAAGCGATTTAGTTTTGCAAAAACAATGGATTTCAGTTTTAGACAATAGAACGCGTTTAGATCATAGATTAGAAGATAATCAATTAATCGATTTAGAACAGCCTTTTATAATGGCAAGTGGAGCGGTTTTACAATATCCGGGTGATACTGGAGCACCTGCTAACGAGGTTATTAATTGCAGGTGTACAATGTCATTTATTCCGAAGCGTGATGCTCAAGGAAATTTAATATTAAAAAATAGAATCTAATGGATGGATTGTTAGAATACAAAAGTGTTTTCGGAACCGTTAAGGATGTGGATAAAAAAAGCCGTGTTGTAACGGGTTATTTATCTGAAACTCAAACAAAGGATTATCAAAAAGATGTTACCGAAAAAGGAGCGTTCCAAAAATCTATTAACGAAAGAAAGAATAGTATTTTCTTTTTGAATCAACACAAATGGGATCAGCCTCACGGTAAATTCTCTGTATTGCAGGAAGATTCAAAAGGATTGTATTTTGAAAGCGAACCTTTGCCAAACACTACGTATTCAAACGATGCATTAGAGTTATATGCGTTAGGAATTGTAAACGAACACTCTTACGGTTATCAAGCCGTTAAAGCCGTTAAACAAAACGATGGTGGACGTATTTTAAGAGAAGTTAAATTGTTTGAAGGGTCAAACGTTACGTTAGGAATGCACCCAAGTACTCCTTTTATGGGTTTTAAAAATAGAACCATTGGAGAGTTAAACGATCAAGTTTCAATTATAATTAAAGCAATGAGAAACGGTAATTTTACCGATGATACATTCTTACAATTAGAAATAGCATTAAAACAGCTTCAATTAGAAAGCTATGAATTAGGAAAAAAAGCACTCGACGAGCCGGATGATTCCACTCCAAATAATGAGCCGCTAATTATAGAGACAATCGAACAATTTAGAAAATCATTAATTATTTAAAGATGGAATTAAAAGAACAATTAGAGGCGTTAAAGAACGACCTTTCAACAGGATTTGAAACAAAATCTAAATTAGACATTCAAACTGCTTTAGAAGAGTTTGAGAAAAAATCAAAAGAAGTAGTAGAGAAAGACATGAAAGCTTTCTTTGAGAAAGAAGCAGAAGCGTTAAAAGCTGATTTTCAAACAAAATCTAAACTGCAACAAGATCATCTTGACGCTTTAGACATCCGTTTGAAACAAGCAAAAGGAGAAACCTCACATGAAGTAAAAACTTTCAATCAAATCATTGCCGAAGTAATCAAAGAAAATGCTGAAGCTATTCAAAACCACCGTAAAGGAGAGGTTTTAAGTTTAGAGCTAAAAGCGGTTGGTGATATGTCTATCGCTGCTAACTTCCCAGGATCAACTCCATGGAATCAGGATGTGCGAGAAATGATGATTCCGAAACCTTACGATAGAGTTTGGTTGTCTGATTACTTGCCACAAGGAAGCACAACAAAAGGAAGTGTTATCTATCCAAAACAAAACGGTGGTGAAGGTGCTGCTGGCACATGGGTAACAGGATCAGGTAATAAGCCACAAATGGATTATGATTTAACAAGCCAATCAGCTTTCGTTAAATGGATTGCAGGTTTTGTTATTGTTGATCGTGAAATGCTTGATGATTTGGAGTTTATGACTTCTTACATTCAATCACAAATGCTTATCAGCTTGAAAGTTGCTGAGAATGATTTTATCTTAAACGGTACAGCAGATACTAATCCTGTACAAGGATTACTTGATGTTGCTACGGCTTACGATGGTACGTTTACTGCTGCAGTTGATAAAATTGTTGACGCTGCTTATGGTCAAATTCCAGAAGATACTTTCGAGTTCTATCAAGGAAACACAGCTATTTTAAACGTTCGTGATGGTGTTAAAATCGGATTGAACAAAGCTGAAGGATCTGGCGAATACGATTTACCTCCAGGAACCGTTGCTTTCGAAAACGGAAGATTAAGAGTTGCAGGTTTAAACATTGCGACCACTACTCAATTAGGAGCTGATAACTTCTTAGCTTTCGATAGAACAGCTACTTTGCTTATCAACAGATTAGCACCTGAATTGAGAATGTTTGAAGATGCTGCATTGGCAAAACAAAACAAAGTAATGTTCAGAATCGAGGAAAGAATTACTTTGGCTATTTTCAATAATAGTGCAGTTGTAAAAGGAAGTCTTGCGACACCATCGGTTTAGTAAGTAACTGAATTGAATTATAAATTTAAACCTCCTTTCGAAAGATTGGAGGTTTTTTATTAAATTTACTTTATGGAAAAACGAAAAGAAACTATCGGAATATATTTAAGCAATTGGAATATGCTAGGCGGAGTTGAGACCATGACAAAGAATTTCTGCAAAAGAATGTCGGTTTACTACAATGTTACTTTGCTTTATGATAATGTTGCAAGTCAATCATTAGTAGATGAAATGCAGTACTATTGCGAAGTTGTAAAGGTTAATTTTAAACAAACATATTCGTTTGATTTATTTATATCAAGCTCTGCATGGGGAAAGAGCGCCTTTGATTGTATTAAGGCTAAATGTTACATTCAAATGGTTCATGCTGACTATAGACACATAATCGAAGGATGGGCATTTAATTACAAAAAGCATCCATTAACAACACATCATGTTTGCGTTGGAGAAACTGTTAAAATAGGATTCGAACACGTTACTAAATTAAAAAGCGATGCGATTATATATAATCTATTAGATAATACAATAAAGCATGCCAAAAAGCCTAAAAATAAAGTTTTAACGCTGATCACTTGCTCTAGATTGTCTGGAGAAAAAGGGTTTAAACGAATGAAGCAATTGGCACAGCAATTGGATGAAAAGGGTATTGAATACATTTGGAATGTTTGGGGTGATACATCAAGCCAATATGCTATTACTTTAATGAAGCAGTTTGTTAATTGTCCTAAAGTACATTTCAAAGGAATCACAACAGAACCCCACAAAGAAATTAACAAAGCTGATTATTTAGTTCAGTTATCCGATACAGAAGGATTCGCATACTCAGTTTATGAAGCAATGCAGGTAAAAACGCCATGCATAATAACTCCTTTTGCATCCGGTAAAGAGCAAATTACAAACGGCATCAACGGTTACATTGTTCCTTTTGAAATGGATAATATCCCGTTTGAAGATATTTTACGAAGGGATTTAAAAGTGCCTGAATTTGAGGAATTAGGCAAAGAGGAACATTGGATAAGCTTTTTTGATTCGTGTTTAGAGTGGTATAAAGAAAATGTAATGACTATTAAAATAATCTCAGTCGTACAAAAATACAAAATAGGAGAAATAGTAGATTTGCCAAAAGAACGTGCTTTATCGGCTATTAAAAGAGGGTTGGCGGTGTTAGTTGAAGATAAAGTATAACGCTGAAATAATTACAAACACCAAAAAACAACATCCTGTAATTTTAAATGTTTTTATTTGTCTTTGTATTTCTATTGGATTACTTAATAAATCAGTTGCTTCTTTGTAATCTAAACCACCAAAGCAGAAAACCCATTTATTGCCTTTTTTCTTCTCTATATAATATTTAATATCATTACCATCAAAGTATGATATTCTTCTATATTGTGGTTCGTTTAGTCCTTCGTATCTATTCATGATATTGTTATTTTAAAGCCTGTAGATTAGTACAGGCTTTTTGGTTATAGATTAAATTCTTTTTGGCATTTATCACATCTGTAAAAATAAACCGGTTTAAAATAAAAAAACACACTTGGAAAATACTGTGCCTTCATGTCCATTGAAACGCATTTTTTAAGCGTGCCGTGATTACATTCTTCTTTTTTAACCTTAGGAATTGGAGTTGTCAACAATTTAAAATAATCTTCATTATCCATATTTTCTCCTAATAATTGAATTATTTCGCCTTTATACGCAAAGAAAGAAGCATCGTGAGGCATAAGTCCAACTAATTTTTCACCTAGATAAAATCTTTTAGCGTTTAGTAACGGACAATCTTCTTCTTTATCAAATTCAATTTCTCTGATAAATTCGCCACAAAAGGTTAGCTTGTGTATTTTTGATTTATTTTTCATGATTATTTATTTTTATTTAGTTCATGTTGCAATATCATTTCGTTAACTACTGATTCATAATTATCACCTCTTTCTCCATCTTCACACCAATAATAAAATGGAGAGTAACCATTGTTTCTATACTTATCTAAATAAGCTCTTTTGGTTAATTGTATCGCTTGTCTGAATAAAGGCTTAATTTCGAATGTTACATTGAAAAAGCAAGCTTCGCTACTTTCGGTTATGTATTGTACATTTATTAATTTCATAACTATATAAATTAAAAAAGACCCAATAAAACTGAGTCGGCAGTTCTAAAGAGTCTTGTTTGTGTTTTTATATTTATCAGCTTCCGACTTCTGGTAAATATTTATGTGTTCTTATTTCAGATTGTAAATGTAATAATTATTTTTAAATACGCAACAATATTTTTATTATCTTTGAAACTATAAAACTAATAGTTATGAAAATCAAATTATTAAAAGATCATTTGGATAATAAAGCAACTCAAACTATTGAGGTTACAAATAAGCGTGGTAATTATTTAATTCGTACCGCAGTAGGCGAACTTGTAAAAGAATCCAGCCCTTATAAAGATCCAAAAGGAAAGAAATTACAGAAGCCACGCAAAGACGGAGTTACTACTGTTTTTACACCAGAAGAACACGACAAACACATTAAGCATTTAAACAAAGACTTATAATGGCTTACATCGACGTTATACCACTTGCAAGAGCTAAAAACTATTTACGTATTGACCCTGATTTAACAGAGGATGATGCGGAAATAACTTCGATGATTAATGCGTGCTGTATGTATGTTGAAAAGCGTACTAATCATTTATTATATGCAAGAGATAAAGTTTACACGGGTTCATGCCAAGTTAAGATTTACGATTATCCTGTAAATTCAATAAAAACAGATCCGGCGCCGTGGAGTTTAACACGTACAATGTACATTATATTTCCAGATGTAAAAACAGTCGAAATAAATGTTGGCTATTTGGCTAATGAATGCCCTGATGATTTAATTCAGCCTATTATGCAAATGTTGAAAGTGTTTTATTACGAGAGTGAGAAGCAGTTTAATAGTACATTAATTCCCGAGTCAGTAAAAGAAATGCTCGATGTAAACAAAAGATTCCTGTGATTAGTAGACAATATGATAAAAGAATTAAAATTTACAGTACAACAAACGTACCGGATGGTTACGGAGGCAATACTGTAGATACTGTTTTAATCGGCTCGTTTTGGGCTGAATTAAAGCAAAATTCTGCATATCGTGATTATAGCATAGGCAAATCAGATATTAAAGACAATTGGTCGTTCAATATTCGTGCTACACCTAAAATTACACCGGATAACATTGATAATTTAACGATTGAATACAAAGGCGTTAAAAGGGTTGTAAATGATATCCGTTACAACGATGAATTATTCAGAGAATTAAATATTATTGCTAATGGCTAGCGGTGTAAGAGGTGTTAATGAAACTATACGCAAAATTAAAGCTTTCGGAGCTGATGCGATTAGGCAAATAAATGCCGAAACAGAAGCTAGTGCAATGCAGATTGAAGGTGATGCAAAACAACGCGCTCCGGCTAACTTTGGTAAACTAAGACAGTCTATATCCAGAAGAAAAATAAAGCCGTCTAAATGGGCGGTTACTGTAAATGAATATTATGGAGCTTATATGGAATTCGGAACTGGGACAAAAGTAAATGTTCCAAACGAATTTAAAGATATGGCTAATTCATTCCGAGGACAAAGACGCGGAAATTTTAGACAAGGATTAGAAAGTATTAAAATATGGTGCCGTTCAAAAGGAATAGATGAAAAATACGCTTATGCTATTTTCGCTAAAATATTGGGAGCCGGAATTAATCCAAAGCCTTTTTTATATCCTGCATATATGAAAGGTAAAAAGGACTATGAAAAAAACCTAAAAGCATTATTAAGAAGATTGAATGCACGTGTATAATTATTTTTAGTATCTTTGAAACATGGTTACAACGAATCCTGATAAATTTATCCGTAAAGCAGTTTTTGACGCTACAAATAACATTGTGGTTTCAGGAAAAACTATTAAAACTTTCGATAGCCGTTTAACTGGAAACGCAAACTTAACTGAATATATTTTGATGACCGCTCAGGATAAAGATGTATTGAAAAATACTAAATGTGAGTATGAGTGGGAAGCGAGTTTGTTAATTGAGATATACACACGATATTCAAGTGTAGGGAATACAGGGAGTCGTTTATTGTTAAATGATATTGAACAGGCAGTAATAGACGTTTTAAATCCAAAATTAACGATACAAGGATTTACTAATGTTACGCAAAACATTACATACGAAACATCATTAGAAACGGTTACTGATACAGATAATATTTATAGATCATTTTTGAGGCTTAATTTAATTCTAAAATAAAAATACAATGGCGAATGATAAAATAAAAGGGGAAAATTTAATTCTCTATGTTTGGGATGGCGCACTTTACCGTCCTGTTGCGTGCTTGACTTCCAACTCATTGAACATGGAGCGAGCGGTTATCGAAACTCAAACCAAATGTAATCCAGGAGTTGTTGAAAAACAATCAGGAGCGTTTAGTTATACAGTTGAAGCGGATGCAGTAGCAATCGATACAACAGATTTAACAGGTGATGATACAAAAGCTTCTCACGATTTCTTTTTCGATGTTATGCAATCAGGTTTAAATTCTGATTGGAAAATGGATTCAGGATCTGGCGCGTTAACTTACTATGGAAACGGAATTATTACTTCTTTAGGATTTGAAGCTCCTGCGGGTGATGAATTTGCTTCTTTTTCACTAACAATAGACGGCAACGGATCTATTTCAAAAACTGATCCATTAGCTCCAAGCGTTTAAACTTATGCATAAAACAAAAATAGAAATATCAGGAATAAAATATAATTTCGGGATGGGATTCCTGAATTTATTAATTGAAGGAGAAAACAAAAGTTTAAATGAATTATCCGTTTTAGACGAGGTTCTTTTAATGCCTTTGGTTCTTTTTTACGCTCGAGTTTATGCATGTGAAAGAGATAATATTCCGGTTACATTTACCAAAAAAGACATTATATATTACATTGATGATAATGGCGGTGTTCACGGGGATTTTTATCAAGAAATTTACACTGCTTACATTTCCGCAATGACTAAAGATGTTCCGGTAGACGAAAATAAAAAAAAAGCAATAGCAGTGAAAAAATAGATTTTCACAAAGACGTTATTTCATTTGCAATAGGCGAACTTGGAATTCCTACATTGAAGCGTGTTTATGACATGTCATTTGCAGAGTTTCAAATTCGCCTTTTTGCTTGGTCAAGAATGCAGGAACGAGAATGGGAAAAAGTTCGTACCTTAGCATATAATATTGCAGCTTCTTCTTTTCATAGGCCAAAGAAAATGCCTTCAATACAACAGTTTATGCCTTTAGGGATTGACAAGAAAGAAACTAACGGATTATCTGAGGCTCAAATACAAAGATTTAGAGATGTTAGCGCGGAATACTACAAACAATTAAACGGTAAATAATGGCAGGATTAGAAATACAGGTTGGTTGGGATGATTCTCAGGTTGAAAGAGGTATTCAAAACACCGAAAGACAACTGCAAACCTTAGAAAGAAGGCGAGAAGCGCGTGTTAGGGTCGGTGCTGATACTGGAGATTTAGACAGGCGTATAACTCAAACAACGGCTAATTTAACTAGATTGAGATCAAGCATGGATCAAACTTCTAGAGCTTCTGATGCATTTAATAGATCTGCCGGAGGAGCTTCTACTACATTAACCGGATTGTCAAGAATTGCCCAAGATGCACCTTTTGGTTTTATAGCTGTTCAGAACAACGTAACAGAAGCAGGAAGATCTCTTATTGCTCTTGTTGCTCAAACAGGTTCCGTTAGGGGAGCCATGAGCGCTTTGGCAGGTAGCTTATTAGGGGGTGGAGGGGTCTTTTTTGCCTTATCTTTAGTTACTACAGGATTTACTATAATGTCTCAAAAAGGGCTTACATTAGGCGATGTGCTAAATAAACTTACCGGAGATTTTGACGATGCAAGAGCAGAAATGCAAAAAATGAATGTTGAGATTTCTAAAAACGCACAAGCGGAAATTTCAAGTGTAGGAGCTTATGTTTACGCAGCAAAAAATATTAATCTTTCAATGGAGGAAAGATTAATTGCGGTTAAAAAATTACAAGATGAATATCCTGCATATTTCGGAAACTTAACAAAAGAACAGATATTAAATGGCAATGTAGCCGGAGCCGTTAGAGAAGTTGCAAAAGCATTAATAGATAAAGCAAAAGCGGCTGCATATAGTAATAAAGTTGTTGAACTTACAGCACAGCAAGAAGAACTTCAAAATAAAGCAAATAACGCTATTGCTGCATCCGCCAGATTATTAAAATTAAATAATGCTGAAGCTTTTAGATTTGCTAAAACATTAAATGAGGTAGGCAAAGAAGGTGGCGATATTTTCGAGGCTTTTTCTAAGTTTTTAAAAGGTAATGAAGGTTTTGCAGGAAACAGAGCCGTTAGTGCTATAAATACTTTTCAAGACATAAGCAAAGAGTTAAACGCGGTTAATTCACAAATAGATAAATATACAGACAAATTAAACAACGCTGTAGCGGGTCAAATTAAATTAGAGGAAACTAAACCTAAAGCAGGTAAAAAAGCCTTAGAAAGAAGTGCTCCTATAATTCCTTTTGAAACAGAATTAGATAGTGCCGGACTCGTAGAAACCGCACAACAATTTAAAGATTTAGGAGAAGGAGTTTATGTTTTGGAAGATGGCATAAAAACATCTATGAAAAGCATTGTACAAAGTGTTAATCAGGGCACTGTAGACATGCTTAAGTTGCTTAATGATTTCAACAACGAAGCGTCTACATTAATAACCGGAACAATAGTAAGTACTTTTGAAAATTTAGGAACATCTATAGGTGAGGCATTAGCAAAAGGACAAAATGTATTTGGTGCAATTGGAAAATCATTAATAAATTCTTTAGGAGCTTTTATTTCTGACATGGGTTCTTTATTAATTAAATACGGTACTTTAGCGGTTGCAAAAGGAGTTATAGACAAGGCTTTAACCTCTGGAAATCCTGTTGTAACAGTTGCAGCCGGAGTTGCTGCAATTGCCGTAGGAGTTGCTTTAAAAGGAGTTGGCGGGGCGATATCAGCCAGAGCGAGTGGAGGCGGATCAGAAGCGGGGGCGTATAGTTCAGGAGCGAATTATAGTTCTCCCGGATCTAGAAGCGTAAGTTCAGGAGGCGGATCATCATCTTTTGGTAGTGGAACGGTTGTTTTTGAGATTGCAGGAACAAAATTACTAGGAGTATTGAATAATACTGTGGAACAAAATAATAGACTTGGAGGGTCGCTAGGATAATGGCAGAACAAGGAGTTAGAATAAGTTTTTTAAATAATGCTTCAGAAGGCGAACGAGTTCAATATACATCTTATATTGGATCGTTGCCTATCGTTTATAATAACGGGTTAGGCGCGGTTGATTTTGAATTTACAAATAGCGATGCAGAAATTTTGGCTGATCCTTTGCATAGAGTAAAAATAGGTACTGATGCTGAACAAACAGCAATAAATGTTAAGTACTTTTTTGAAAATAACGGATATACAGTTTCTTCAATACCGGTATCTTACAGAGTGTTTTTTAGTGGTACTATTTGGAATGTAGAAAGTGTATTCGGAACGGATGATGTTATATATTTTGATATGACAATGGATGGAACCAATATTTCTATGGTTGCGTACTTTAGTAATCCTATTCCAACAACAGCTCCTAAATATTTTTTTCAGTACAAAAACATTGTAAACGAGGAATACAAAGTTGAAATATATCAAAACAACTTTACAGGAACAACAACTGAAATTTCAGGTCGTGCCACAATAATAAAAGGCGAGGTAAAAAACCACTTTGACCCAATAAGAGGAACGGGTTTAAACTTGCAGTTAGAAGCCAGTAACGGACTTACTTTTTCTGATTTATATTCTACAGACGAGAGGGATTTTCAAGTTAGAATGTATAGGGATTTACAGTTAATATTTCAGGGTTTTGTTAAAGCTGACGGTATATTTGAATCATTTACGGACAGCATTTGGAATATTAATTTACAGTGCGTTGATGGACTGGGTTTTTTAGAAAATTTGGCTTTTACAAAAAGCAACGGATCTCGTTTTACTGGAAAAATGTCAATATTAGATGTTTTGTATAATTGTTTAAACAGAACAGGACTGCAATTAAAAATAAATACCTATGTAAATTTATTTTATTATGGCATGGTTGAAACTGTTGAATCAGATCCATTAGCTGACATAATGATTAATACCGATAGATTTATAAAAGCTGATGATAATACGATAATGAGTTGTAAGGAGGTAATGGAATCTTTATTATTAAACGCTGTAGTAACTCAGGAATTAGGAGAGTGGCACATTTACAGACCGAGTGATTTTTATAAAAATACATATCCGTTTTTTAAGCGTTATGAAATTGACAATACATACATAGGATTAAGACAAGTAAATTTAAACAGAACGCTAGGCAGTCAGATTGATAACGTTTATCCGCATCACTGTAATAAAAATCAAATGATTCAGATTCAGGGATCAGTTTCATCTTTTAAACTTGGCTATAAATACGGTTTTATTGACAGTATTACAGGTAACGGAAACTTAAAACATAATCCAGGATCTATAGTTTATGACGGGTGGACAGTTCAAACATGGACACAAAATACCGTTAATGGATTTTTAGTTATTGATCCTGTTTCTGAATTCGGAATCTCTTTTAAAGCAGGAGTAGGCGCGATTGGAACACCACCAATTGCACTTAGGTTAAATAGATTTACTGAATTATTTACAGGAACTACAATTAATTTTAAAACCAGAGCAATATCAAATGGATTCCCCGTTGTAACTTATTTTATAGTAATAGTAGGAAGTTATTATTTAAATCAAGACGGTTCTTGGACATCTTCTCCTGCTGAAATAATGTTCAACACGGCTGACATTAATCCAAACGCAACAGGAGAATTAACTGATGATGTTTTCGAGAAAACAAATATAATATCATCCGCTCCCATTCCTGAAGATGGGGAGGTTCAAATAATAGCTAAAGTTCCTCATAAGCAAAGCAATTTAGGACTGGCTCCGCTTTCGCAAATAAAAAGTATTGAATTAATAAATACTTATCAAGGAGATAACGTTGTTGGAGAATTCCATAATGTAACGAGGTCTATCGCTCCAAGTTCTATTGTGAAAGAAAACAAAACAAAATTAAACGGAGATAGTTATAATTATTTATATACAGGAGCTTTTTACATGGCTAACGGTGAGGACTTAACCGAAAAATGGCATAGAGGTTTATTCCCTTTAGAAACATCTCAAGAAGTTAAACCCGTTCTTAGAATATTAGCGGAGGATGAATTAAGGATTGCTCAGAAGCCTTTAGTATTGTTTTCTGGAGATGTTTTTGGTTATTTAGGGTATTTATCTGTTATAAAAATAAATGGAATAAACGGAGTATTCATGCCTATTGCTTTTGAATTTGACACTTATTCAAATATTGGAAACATAAAAAGCTTAGAGTTATTTTATGAAGAATTAAGCGATATGAGATACGAGAAGCAAAACGATTACGGAGAAACGGTTAAACCTACAATAGTATCATAAAATTTTATATCTTTGAAATATGGATTACGTAAACGGAGAAGATAGGATTTTATTTGTAAAAATAGATGGTGCTTTCATGCCTATTGCTTGTTTGACTAGTAATGGAATTGATGAAAATACCCAAACTATCGAAACTACAACACGAGAAAATGAAGGTTGGCAAACAGATAAAGCATTAGTTCAAAATTACTCTATACCATTTGCAGGACTTCAAATTAATACAACTGTTGCAGGAGGAAAGTTCAATGTAGCTTCTTACGATAGATTAAAGATTTTAAAGCGAAATAAAACGCTTTTAGAATGGAAAATTCAAGGAACTATTTATCCTGTTGTAGATTATGGAAGGGGAACTATTATTCAATTAAGCTCTGCTGAAACCGTAGGAGAGTTTTTAAGTTTTTCAGGAACTATTTTAGGTTTTGGGAAACCTTTAGTGCAGGATTTAGGAGGCGTGGTTTTAAATAATGGAGATCCAAATGTTTTATTGAATACAGGAGATGTTAACGAAATAATAAAAGTACAATAATGGCAATAGATCCAACACAAATAACAACGGTAAACGCAGAAGAACTGCCTATAGCGCCTATTACATTAGATAGTATTATTGTTCATTCGATAGAAGGTATTCTATATCAGGGCACTGTTTCAGAAATAACAGCATTAATTCCAAGTGTAAACTATAAGCCCTACGAAGTAAAGCAATTAAACGTTACTGATTTATACGTTACTCAAAATTTTGAATCTAATGGTTTAGGGAAAGCAGATGGTTTTTGGCCGGGATGGACAATTTTCAACGGGCTTAACGGAACCGGTTTCGATTGCGATGGAGCTACATTTATAGGTTATGGCGCGGAATATAACGCAATGAGAGCCGAAGTAGGAGAGAATACAAAAGCATTAGTAAAAGCCAATATTCCTCCTTTAGATTTAACTTTTACAGGATCAAATGACGATACAGGAGATCCGGGTAATTTAATAATTACATCTCCAGCAGATTCTAATGGACCACATACGCTTACGGGAGCGGTTAATAATGGATCTCCTGCTACTCCAATAAGCGTAATGCAAAAATCAAGAGTTCAATTATTCATAATGAAACTACCTTAAAATGATAAATCCGGCAGAAATAACAACGGTAAGCGTACATGAATTAGTTCCGGCTGTTTGGAGTTTGGATGATTTATTACCACATGAAGTTGATGAAATATTAAGACAAGGATCAGTTCAAGGATTGGCTGATTTAATTTCGGCTTATATTGGAACTGTTTCTTCTTTAGCATTTAACCCTACAACAGTAAACAGCGGAGAAACACTACCTGAAACAACTACAACGGAATGGATGTTTGTTGGTAAAGGCACCTTTTTAAATGTTGGTGGTGGATCAGATATAATCACTACCGAGGAATTAAACGTTTTAACATCAAATGGCACTTATTGGAGCTTATCTGTTCAAATACCTATAGATGTAGAATTCTCAGGAGTTGTACAAACTATAAGAAGCGGATTCACTGCTACAGTACCGAGCGAGAACGCAGTATTTCAAGCCTTAGCACTAAAAGCGAATACATCCGATATTCCTGTAGCATTTCCTAAGAAATTAGAACGTTTCGGAAACGGCACAGACTATACAATCGACATTGGAACCACCGCTCTTGCTACACTTATTTTTTTAGAAGGAGCTCCTTTAATTGGGGCTGACTGGGAGCAATTAGGCACAGAAATAACATTTACATTTATACCAGAATCAGGAACAAGACTTCAAATCATTTAACATGAAAAAATACATTTTAATATTATTACTTACGGTTGCCGGATATGGGCAGACTTTGCAAAATCCTACATTTGGAACTGTTACGACTAAAACGAATACAGAAAGCGCAACAGCTAACAGGATTTCAGCACAGGAAACTGACGGAAAAATTAATTGGTTGCAACCTGTTAATATTCCTATTCCAATAGTTCCGACAAACTACATGCCTACAGCAACAACGTTAGGAGGGCATTTAACAGGAATAGATAATAAATTAGGAACTGTAGTTGCTACTACAGCAGGGATAACCACAAGAGTATGGTTTACGGCTGACGTTTCGGTAGTTTCTGCTACAAACTATTATGCTACAAACGCAACGAGCAAAGGAACGCTAGCGAGCGCGATTCAAAATGTAGTAAATAACGATAATGTTAAAACATATTTTGCGCAGGATTTGATAGGAACGCCATTTGTAACCGCTACTTTGTTTCCACCTGGTGTTTACGCGGGTAATTTATCCGCTAGTACTTCGCCAAACTCAGCACAACAACGATGGACAGTTGAATTATACAAATGTGATAACGCGGGAACTCCGATTGCTTCGGGTGTTACTGGCGCGCCTGTAGGGTCGTTGGGTGTTACGGTTATTACAATACTCGACAGCGGACTTCTTACTTTGGTAGACGGAAGCGTAACTAACGTACAGGTTTCTGGAAATCTTGGAGGCACAGGATTGTCTATGGCGGCTGGTGAAAGAGTGCGTTACCATGTCTCAGCCGAGAAAGTAGGTACAGCTGGAGCTAATATTACTCAATCGGTTTATTATGGAACATCTTACAATTCGTATATAGATGTTCCTGTTCCGTTAAATACTACAGCGGTACAAAACCTTTCAGGTGTTGTCGGTATAACTACTACGGACGCTTTGAATACTCTTAACGGAGGATTAATATATAAAAGAACAATATCACAAATTCGCGCGTTAACAGGAACATTGCCAGGTAATAATTTTTACACAACTGATTTAGGACAAGAAGGGAATTGGTATTATGACGCGTCCGACACGACTAGCGCAGACAATACGGGGACTATTTTAGTTACGGCAGACGGTAAAAGAATAAAACGCGTTTACTCAGGAGCGGTAAATGTTTCATGGTATGGAATTTTCGCTAATTCTGTAAGCGACTTCACGAGTGCTGTGGTTACGGTTTTAGGATTACATAATGAAATATTTTTCCCGGAAGGGAATTATAATATTTCGATAACTTCTGCAAGCTCATTCAGTAATAAAGTAATTAGAGGAGTTAAACCTTCTTGGAACGGCTCTGCTATATCAGGAGGAACAAAAATAACCGGAATATTTAATATTGTAGGAAGCGATAATTTAATATCAAATTTAGGATTTTACAACACTACAACTAATGGAGTCACTATAAGCACAAACGCTTCTAGAAACATTATAGAATACTGCATTTTTAATGTTCAAAATCACGGTGTAGTGATGGAGCAATTTGGAGGAACTGCAACAGATAATACGGTTAGGTTTTGCGATTCTTACGGAGGAATACACGGATTTGTAAGCAAAACAAAGAACGCTACTTTTTTAAAGTGTAGATCATTTAGCGCTTCTCAGGACGGTTTTGCTATGGTTTCCGACAATATAACAGGACTGGCGTTTCCTTCTTTTTGTTTAAATAATAAATTAATAGAATGCGAAGCGTATAACACAAATACCGGAATCGCGATATATTCCAGAGATTACACATCTACTACAAATACAGCAGGAATACTTTTAAGAAACCTTACTATTTTAGGGGGTAACATTGATACATGCTCGGCTTATGGGATTAACTTAGGTGATAGTGTTGGCTCTGCTCCTGGGGGTCAAACTTACAACGATGTGGAAAACGTTTCTATTTCTGGTGGTTTAAGTATTCAAAATACCGTAACTTCAAATATTCAATTAGGGCGTAGTAACGGTGTTTATATTGGAGGAAACAACTTTAAAGGATTAGTAAACAGGGCGCAGCCTCTTTTTTGTAAAAACTTAGTGTTGGCTCAAAACAATAACAATAACTTTAGTCAAGGCAATTCCGTTTATAATACTATAAATACGGTTAATTCCACAAATATTGATGCGTCTACGATTAACGAATACGTAGAAACAAATAACACGTCTGGAACCGTAATGAGCACTATTACTAACGGAAAAGTGGGTCAAGTTATAAAACTATTAATTAATGATACTTTTACGGTTATTCCTAAAAGTTCTGTATTTAGATTAAGTAAAACATATATAAGAGGAAAAGGATCTTTTGTATTATTGAAATATGCAAATGACGGGAGCGGATGGGATGAAATGTATAGTCAATGCGTAGATAACTTACAATCATTTTCTTATTCCGCTACTTTAGATATTGATTATAAATTTGCAAATAACGCAGAGGTTTTGTTGACTGGGAACGTTACAACCTTAAATTTTTCCAATGTAATAAAAGGCAACATTATAAAGTTAGTCCTGCAATCGAATACAGGAACTAGAACATTATCGGGTTGGGATAGTAGAATAATTTGGCTAAACGGAGTCGCTCCTTCCTTTGTTGATGCTTCAAGTCGTTTGTCCATGGAGTTTTATTATAACGGTGCTAATTTAATTAATACATACAGAACCGATACAAATACTAATTTATTAACAGGTTATGTTTCCGGAGCCGGAACGGTTTCGAGTACAGACACCGTTTTACAAGCTATTCAAAAACTAAATGGTAATCAATTAGCGTCTGCTGTAACTTCCGGAACATACACACCTACAGCCGTAGCAGGTACAAATGTAACTTCGGTAGCTTCGCCAACCGCGCATACTTATACTAAAGTGGGCAATATAGTTACGGTTTACGGATACACAGTGCCTACTTTAACTACCGGATCAGTAAATTCTGAATATACTATTACGCTTCCTTTGGCGAGAGCTACAGGGGCAACTTTAGTTGTAGGATTCGGAAGCACTAATTTAGCACCAAGTAACGTTTTAATCCCTGTTTCAGTAAACTCAGAATCTACCACAACAGCAATAATAAGACTAACAACTACAACCACAGGAGGTGCCTCATGCAGATATAGTTTTCAGTATGATGTAACATTATAAATTAACAATTAAACAAATATAAAAAATGGAGCAAGTAATATACGTATTGTGCGGATTGGGTGGCGTGATAATGCATTGTTTAGCAAAGGCTAAATCATTAATTGATTACGCAAAAAGAGCTAATGTAACTTTCGGATTTAAAGACTATTTAGAAAAGGATTTTTTGACAATTGCAATGTCTTTATGTTCTGTTTTTTTATGGCTTTTATTATTTCCTGAGGTTGGCAAAGTAAGACCAAATATTTTAGTATTTACAAGAGTTAGTTTTTTTGCAGTAGGTTTATTAGGCTCATGGATTATTCAAACACTAATCAGTCGTGCCAAATCTTACATTATGAATATTGTTGATAAGAAAACAAATATTGCTGATGACAAGATTCAGGCGTTTGCAGAAGAACCTGATCCGGACGCGCCAATTGTAGGAGATAGACCGAAAGATCGTGGTTAAATTTCTTCAAATATTAGCTTTAATTGTTGGGATTTCAACATATTTATTCTGGAATATCATTCTTAAAAAGTTTGGTATTCCAGTTTTTTATATCGGAAATGCGTTATTTATCTTTCTTTTATGTGTGTTAAATTATATATTATCCTATAAAAATGTAATTTCTTTTTCGTTAATTTGTTTATCTTTCAGCAATTTGTTAGACGAGATATTTTTTGATAACACAAAAATAAGTCTTAACGAAATAATTTTAGCTCTAATCCTGCCAATTGTTTGGCTTATAATCCAAAAAAGAAATGCCGGAAAAATTAATACAAAGTGAGTTTTATCAGTTTTTTATTAAGATATTGTTTCCTGCTTTTTTGGCTGTTGGGCTTAAAATAGCTATTGAAATGAAAAGTAATAAAACAAAGGTTACAGCATTAAATGTTTTTTTATCGATGGTTATCGGTGTAGGCGGTGCTTACATTTGCTCTGATTGGGTGCGTGGTTATTTTGACCCTGATAACGTTTCAATTGTAATTGCAATTATAGCGATACTATCGGATAAAATAGGAGAGTTTTTAATCTATAAACTAAATATAGATTTGTTTTTAACCGCAGCAACAGAAAGTTTTTTTGATTTTATATTGAACTTAAAAGGAAAGAAATGAATCTAAACGATAAATATAAAAGTCTATTCAATAAATACGAAGTAAACACGCCTTTACGAATAGCACACCTCATGGCTCAATTGGAGCATGAAAGCGGTTTAGTTCCTAAACGTGAATCATTATATTTTAAATCAATTGATGGGTTGAGAAATACTTTTTACACACCATTCAAAAACAAAACTGATTCATTCGTTAAATCATTTTTACGGAATTCAGAACATTGTGCGAATTACGTTTACGCTAATCGTGGAGGCAACGGAGATCAGGCGAGCGGAGATGGTTTTAAGTATCGCGGTGGTGGATTGCTTCAGAATACATTTAAAGACGGTTACAGATGGCTGACATTAAAAACAGGGATTGACTTTACTAATAATCCTGATTTAATCTTAGAAGAAGCAAACGCTGTTATCGCTGCTTTAGAATTCTGGAAAGAAAACGGATTAAACAAATACGCCGATTTAGATGATTTAGACGCTGTAAGCGACAAAATAAATATTGGCAGGTTAACAGATAAAGAAGGAGATTCGAACGGTTACGCGCATCGTAAAGAATGTTTGAATAAATGGAAAACAATTTTAAATTATAAAAATATAGCAAGATGAAAAACGACACAGTATTCGGAGGAACAATTGAGGGATTATATAGCGATATAGTTCATGGAAACAAAATAGAAAAAGGTACAACGATATGAAAAAACAACAATTACCGCCAGTAGTTAGTGGAGCGTTAAACGAACTACAAAGAAAGTATTCAGAATCACCCGCAACAACTAACGCAGGGCGTGTTTTACGCTTTGTTTCTCGTTTTGTAACAGTAGACATGCTTTTAAAATTAATTGTCGCTAAAAAGAAGTAGTTTTATTTTAGGTGTTGCCGTAACGAAATAATTATTATCTTTACACTATAATTTATTGCTACGTTGAATGGGCAAACAATTTAATATTGACAGCATCGGAGAATTGCCGACGAGAAGATAAGTTACAAATAATCTCACACACACCATTAGCGTCTTATCCGATAAATTATATTTGCATTCTTTCATAATTTTATTTTTACAGTTTGTTTTTGCCTGAGTGGTTACGGGCGCAATTTGGGGATTATTATTAAAGCGATTCATTTATTTGGGTCGCTTTTTTTGTGCTTATAAAATTTTAACACTTTTGCTATTGCGTAATTAAATATATCTTGTATATTTGCAATACATAAAACATATAAGATATGAAAGCAAAACAAATTCACTTAGATGAAAAAGTCATCGAGATTTTGACTATTAAGGCGGTCAAAGAAAAAACCACTTTCAAAGAGTTGGTTCAGAAAATATTAACCGATAAATCTAAAGAGTATGAAAATTAAACTAATTGCGCTATTAATTATATTTTACTTAAATGGTAGTGCTCAACAAGTAAGATGTAGTGATTTAAGAATAGGCAAAACTTATGTAATAAAAGGCATAAAAGAAAAAGATCCGTTCGCCTCGCAAGCCAAAGCTACAGTAACTATAATTAATATTAAACAGGGTTATATTCAATACTGTTGGCACTATGACTACAAAAGGAAAAACATAACTACTTTTTCTAGGGATTGCGAAGGGTTTATAGAAATGGTAAATAGAAATTAACAACAAAAAAAATTATAACCATGAGTGAGAACCTAATAGAAACCGTTACAATTCCATTATACAAATTCAGAAAAATGGAAGAAGAAATTAAACAACTTAGACGAGAGAATTTACAAAAAACTATAATTAAAGAAATAATGCCGTCAAGTTATGGACACGCAGCTTTTATTTTATTATTAATAGTGTTTACATGTCTAATTACATTTACTTAATTTATTAACAACCAAAAAACAAAGTGATATTATGAAAAAACTATTATTAAGCGGAATTATTATTTTATTTATTTCGTGTACAGATGTTACTGTAAAAAGAGTTTCTTTAGATAAAGGGATTGAGTACGAAAACAATCATGGTTACACAATGGAACAATGTTATTTTTCAGGAATGTTTAAAACTTATATTTGGTACAAAGGAGATATTGTAAAATCTTGGAGTATTGAAACTGAGGAACTAACTCCTGAATTAGAAAGAAGAGATAGTATTGAGGCATCTAATTTTATTAACAAAATAAAAGATTTGCAACCATGAAAACAATAGCCGTTATCACAAACAATTACAGAGATTTCAACACGCACCGTTTAGAACAACAACGTTGCGGAGAATCAGACAATTTCATCCAAGTGCAAACTATTGAAGATGTATTAAAGAACCAATTCAACGACTACGTGAATAAGTCCAACTCGGTCAAGATGCCGAATGTGAATGCGATTATTAAGGCTGTTGAGAATAATATTTCAAATAATAATTAAACCAAAACAGAATTATGAAAACACTTACAGGAATAATGCTAATTTTTAGCGCAATGCTATTATTTTGGTCAATTAAAAGACTATTTAAAACAGATGAAACTTTATTAGAATTGATGTGGTGTTTTAGCATCGGGTTGAATTTGTACAATGTAGTAATCAATATTATATCGGTAACAAGATTATGAACCCCGAACTATTCAAGCACTACGGAACGCAAATCCGAAAGAAATCAAAGCGAGTGTACAGAAAGTCGTTACGGATAATGATAGTGTCTAAAAATGGCGCAATAACAACAATTCAAACAACAGCCCACTACGTAAAAGAAATTAAACAACAGGCAAAAGTATTTAGAGCGAATTTTAACCAGATAAATAAATATGATTATGAAAAAGATTATTACAGATAAAAAACCGGCAACAGAACAATTATTTTACTTAGAAGATGTAACAGATTCCGATATCATAGGAATTAAATATGATGTTCGTAAATTAGTTATTATAAAAAGTAAAGAAGGCTATACAGGACTTGGAAACGATTTACTCAGAATAGATACTAATTGGCACGCTTCAACTATTCAAAAATACATTAAAGAATTTCCGGGTTATTCTGGAGTTTATAAATTTGATACAGTTAAAGAACTTTATAAATGGCTATCTGAATAACCATGTACATCACAGTCCACATAAAAATACCGTACAGAAAGGTATTAAAGTCGAAAAATACAATAATAAGAATGAATAGTGATAATTGGACACTAACCGATAAAAATCGTGGCTTCTTTTCAACAACCTATTCATTCAGTAAAATAATTTAAACCCTAAAATAGAAATAAAATTATGGACTTGTCAAAAACAATTATTCCGAAATCAGATCAATTAAACGCAGACGATTTAATTTCAGGATCAAAAACAATTAAAATTAGAAATATTAAAGGAGGCGAAGATGAAGCGCAACCGGTATCGATTTACTTTTATGGAGATAACAACAAGCCGTTTAAGCCGTGTAAATCAATGCGTCGAGTTTTGGTGCAATTATGGGGTTCTGAGAGCTCAGTATTTCACGGAAGAAGGTTGACTATTTACCGTGATGATACAGTAAAATGGGCAGGAGTAGAAACGGGAGGAATCAGAATTAGTCACGCTTCACATATTACAGAATCAACACGTGTTTTGGTAACGGCTTCAAAAAACAAACGTGTACCAATGACTATTGATGTTTTGCCGTTGGTAGAATTAAAAGATTTGGCAGGAGCAAAAAAAGCTATAAAGGACAAAAAAGCAACTTTAGAAGCTATTTTAGAAAAATATGATTTAACTGAAGAACAATTAAAAACGCTACAAGATGAAACAGTTTAAGTGTAGAGCTTCGTGCGGTGGTAAATTAAATACCAATGACAGGAGTGGAAAAGCAATGGGAGAAACCGCAAAATCATATTTAAAAGAATGGGTTATTTCAGAACTAACAGGCAAAGAAAAGGATATTAAAACTAAATATTTTGCACGCGGTAAGTCAATGGAGCTAGATGCAATTGTCAGAGCGTCTAAGTATTACGGTTGCGAATTAGAAAAGAACGAAATTCAATTAGAAAACGAGTATTTTACTGGCACGTATGACGCTAAAAACTTTGAAAGAGTAATTGATACTAAAGTTCCGTTTGATGCGTTTACATTTCCTTTTTTCGTTACAGAACCAGATAAGGATTACTACGCTCAGCTTCAAATTTATATGAACTTAACAGGATTAAAAAAAGCAAGCCTTTGTTATTGCCTGGAAAACGGAAGCGACGAACAAATGCAAAGGTTGTCTTGGGATATTGCACGTGATTTAGGTAAAGACGAACCTGATATTGAAGAATGGGATATTGCAGAACAACAATTAAGTTACGATCATTTAGCGGATAACTTAAGGATTAAAGTTTTTGAGTTTGAATATGACGAGGCTTTTATTGAGTTATTGAAGCAAAGGGTTTTAGCCTCTAGAAAATATATCGAAAATGAATTAATACCAATGTTAAATTTATAAATTATGGAAGTAGTAGGAAAAGTAAAATTAGTAAACGATGAACAAGTAGTATCTGCATCGTTTAAAAAGCGTGAATTAGTTGTAACGACTGACGAACAATACCCGCAACATATTATTATAGAATTTAAGCAAGACAAAACAGATTTGCTTAGTTCTTATAAAGTTGGAGAAAATGTAAAAGTTGGAATAAATTTACGTGGTCGTGAATGGATTAACCCACAAGGCGAAGCACGTTATTTTAATTCAATTGAAGGATGGAAAATTGAAAGGTTGCAAGCTGATGCAAGACAAACGCCATCTATGCCCGCAAAAGAAACATTTGCACCAGCTACGAATTACAATGAAGATGAACCAGATGATCTTCCGTTCTGATGCGTACCACCAACCCAAACAACATCGAAGTAATAGACCCTGAAACAGTAGAGCCGAAATCATGAAAGAGCTGATAGAACCAGAAGTAAATCGTATTTTTGAATGCGATATTCAATTGAAAAGCAGATTAAGAGTAAACGTATTTGGTAGAATGGCATTTTGTAATTATCTAAAAGATAATGTATTCATTACAATTACGGACATGGCGAGATACTTAAAAATGAATCATGCTACAGTAATTTACTATTTAAAAGAACACAAACAGCTTTATAAATATGATGCTGACTATCGAAAAAGATACGATAGATTAAAAACTCCAACAGTTGAAAAAACTGGATTTTGTAACTTATGTACTTATTAACAACCCAAAGCCGATTCACTTCGGCTTTTTTTAGTGATATGCGGAAATAAAATATAAATAAAGTTGTTTATTGTAAATAAAGTTATATATTTGCTATCAGATAACAACAAATAATAATCACAATGCCTAGACCAAAGAAAAACACAGAGCAGTTCTCAGTTAGAACACACCCAAACACAATTGATAAGGTTAGAGAATTTGCAGAGAAAGAAACAGAAATAGAGATCGCAAAAGAATCAGGTTTAAAGCTCAAAAAATTCAAAGTGCTAGTTTGGTTTAGATATATTTCAAACGGAGAACAGGAGCAAGATTTTGATACTTTTTACACAAATGCTTACACTTCTGAGCATGCAAAATCAAATGTAACAGAAGAACACTTTAAAACAAAATCAGTAATTCCTTTTAAATTTGAATTTGTATGATAGGTATTTATAAAATAACAAATCCTGAAAACGAAATTTATATCGGTCAATCTAGAGATATTGAAAAAAGACTAATTCAGCATAAACTTTATGCTAAAAATAAAGGCTTAAAAAATTCAATTGCAATTCATGGGTGGGATAATCACAAAGTAGAAATATTATGCGAATGTGAAGCTTCTGAATTAAATACGAAAGAATCAGAATACGTTAAAGTACACTATGCTAATTCTGTATTATTTAACGATCCAAATAGAAGACCTAAACAAACGATTAATTAACCACTTAAAAATAAATATTATGAAATTCAATGTAACAGCCGGTAAATGGTCAGTAAACAAAGATCCGAATTATTATAACGGGAATAAAGCCTATGAAGTAAATTATGGAATTGACGGCGAATGTGTGGCAGAGGTAGTTCATGTATTAGAAGATGCTAAATTGATTTCCTTAGCTCCTGAAATGCTTAATATGATGCATAAAATAGTATCTTTTTATAAACAAAACGGAAACTTATTGTCATTTGATATAAAGCAAGTTAACGATTTAATAGCTGAAGCTACAACTGTTTAAAATAACCAACAATGCAAGAACAGAAAAAATACCACCAGAGAAAATTAGCAATTATTGAAATGATTGAGTTGTGTGAAGAATATAAATCAGGATGGGAAAGATTCCTTAACGACATACACACATACGGTTTAGTTATGGAAAATGCGAATAATCAGATTAATAGGTATGAACTAATTAAGTCATACTTAACCGAACGTTACAATCGACAATAGCGAGTAAAACCAACAGATAAATAAAATCACTAAAAATAGAATTATGAAAAAGAAACTAAGCGAAATGACAGACCATGATGCATGGTTGTTGTTTAAGATACATTCTGATTTTGGAAGTTTTAATTTCCCTTTTTACAATGCAAATCATGACAACGGTTGGTCGGTAACTAATAGTTTTTCAAAGCATATTTTAGAAGCTGACAAAGAAAAGTTGTTTGAATTATTTGATATTGATGAAGAATTTTATTCTAAAATAGAAAATCCATTAATTGTTGTTTCACGTGATGCAACATTAACAGACGGTACATTTGTTGAAAATGCTACTTCCGATAAATTAAAAATGATATTGCGTAAAAAATACGGGTATAAAAATTCAGAATTAAAAAGAGGCAAATCAAATTTAATTTTACAAGAAATGGGAATTACATTTAAACAACATTTTAAAAATAAATACTAATGAAACCAACCGATAAAATATTCGCAAACCTCAACACGCTACTTAAAAAACGATTGTTGACGGAACCGACAAATAGAGAAGTGTTGCAATGTATAACTAAAAAATACGGTTTATGTCTGAATTGAAAGAAAATGAAATTTGTATAGGTAATTATTTAATGGAATTAACTTCAGACGATATTTTTACTGTATCAAGTTCTTGGTTCAGTTGCATTGATGTTAATATATTATGCTCTAGACCAATACCATTAACAGAAGAATGGCTTTTAAATTTAGGGTTTGAGAAAATAAGAGAATATTTCACAATAGACAATGAGTTTGATGTTTTTGTAAATGAATCAGGTTTTTATACTCACATAAATTGTGGAAATATTATTTTATCATCAGTTAACCAACTACAAAACCTGTATTTCGCCCTTACAGGCAAAGAACTAACCCATCAAAAAATTAATTAAAACCTAAACGGAAATGAGAATAAAATCTATAAAAGAAGCATTCAGTATGCAGCCTCAAATTTTTGAAGTTTATAAATTAAATGACGATCAATATTATGGATCAAAATGCATCGGAGAAAATCTAATAAAAGAAATTAAATTAGAGTATTTAGAAGGCGTTTATGACAAAGAGTTTGTAGAATATTATGTAGGATATAACTTTGAAGGCGAAAAGATATTTCAATATTTGGCAAAATCAGTAAATGTAGAATATTTTTATTAACCCAACACAAAAACTAACTTAAATTAAAATTATGAAAACAGCTATAGAACAGATATGCGAGTATTTACAAGAGGATGAAGAAAACTCTAATTACGCAATGGAGCGTGTAGCTATTAGGAACTGTATTATTGTTGCTAAATCACTTTTAGATACCGAAAAACAGCAACACGAACAAACCGCAATAAATATTACAAACGTTTTAATGGATGCGTTAGACAATCCTAAAGGCGGTAAATTTAGTTTAGAAGATGAATTTAATAAGTATTGGGATAAAACTTATAACGTATGAAAACAACCGCAATACAACAAGTGGCTCACGATTTATACGATATAGAAATGCCTATAGAAATTCATGTAAAAGTAATGTTGTTGCTTAAGAAGCATTTTGAAACAACTGAAAAAGATCAGATTACAGACGCTGTAAAATATGGGTTTGCAGATGCGCACAAACCTAATGCTGATATTAATTTTATACATTATTATGAAAAAACATACGGAATAACAAACAAAGAAACTTTAAAATAAATTGGGATGAATTTTAAAATAGGAGACACAGTATATTATGGAAGTATAATTTGTAAAATAACCGCTATGAATAGTCGGTCAATTATAATAAAATCTGAGAAAGGTAATATTTATAAAGTTGTACCAACAGACATTAAATTGACAACCACTATATTTAAAACCCACTAACGCCAATAGGCATAAAATTTAGGATTATGAAAAGTACAAACGAGATTTTTAAAGAGGTATTAATTGACTTAGGTTTTGCGAATCACAAACCAAGTGAATTATCAAATTCAGATTATTGGATGGCTACGGAAAAAGCAATGGAAATCTATGCTGAACAATTTAAAACAAAAGCCGATAAATGGGATAAATTAGATGATGAAATTGGAGCATTTTATAATGAAGAAACTTATGATGCAGAAAACGATTGTGATTTTGATGAATCAGAAGGTGATTTAGGAAGTATTGGAGAAGTTGCAGCAATTGCATTTGGGTATTTGTAGTTTCCCCTATCTTTACAAATAATTAAGGCTAGTTAAAATTAGGCTAATTAAATAAAAAGAAGTATATTTGCAGTGTATTGAAGTGAGACGCGATACATACATCACGAAAATATTATAAAGGTTCCATTAGGAAGGCACGTCTCACATTACTGCCGACTTAATGGAATTTTACTTTTATAATATGTTATGAAAAAAACTTTATACCCTTACCAGAAAGAACTTTTAGACGAAATAATTTATAAACTTGACACTGTTGAAAGTTTGTGTGTGCAACTTAGTACCGGTGGAGGTAAGACAGTTATTTTTACTGAGCTTGTAGACTTTTTAGACGCTAAAACATTAATATTAGTTGATAGCGAAGATTTAGTAAGGCAAACTGTTAAGACATTCTCAAAACAGGGTATTGATGTAGGGTGTGTTTTAGCCGGTAATACAAAAATTCCTGAAAATAAAGTGATTGTTGCAATGATAAAATCTCTTTGGAACAGAAGAAGCAAATTGCCTAAGTTTGATTACTGCATTATTGATGAATGCCATATTTGGGAGTTCAATAAAATATTTGCCTATTTACCAGGATGCAAAAGAATTGGATTTACAGCTACACCGGTACGTTTAGCACGTCATAAGGTAGATGATTTACATACTGAAGTTGAAGTAATGTGCGATTGGTATGACGATATTGTTTGCGGGAAACCCATTTCATGGTTAATAGAAAACGGTTATTTAATCAGGCAACAAGACGAATATATTGATTTTGATAGTTCCGGGTTAAAAACAGATGCTTCAGGAGAATTTACAGCAGCATCTTTGAAAAAAGTATTTCAATCTGAGAGTTACACCAAATCATTACGCAAAACTTTTGATAAATTATGTGATGGTAAAAAGACAATGATTTTTACCTCAGCAATTGAAACTAATAGATTGTATGCAGAATTATTTTCAGATAAAAACATCAAAACCTACGACAGCAAAACGGATGGAGAAAATAGAAAAGATGTTGTTCAATGGTTTGAAAATACTCCGGATGCAGTTTTAATAAATACGGGTTGTTTTACAAAAGGTTTTGATGTTTGTGATGTTGAAGTTATTTTAATGGCTAGGGCAACAAAAAGCCTTTCTTTATGGATTCAGATAGCTGGACGCGGTGCGCGTAAAACTTCAAAAATAGAAAAGCCTTATTTCGTATTAATTGATGGAGGAAACAATAATGAAGAACACGGAATTTTTTCTTTCGATCGGGATTGGAGAAAGATATTTTTTGACAGGCAACGTAAAAGTTTTTTAAATGAAGAAATAGATTGCAACGAATGCGGTTTTAGATATCCTAAAAGAGATAAAAGTTGTCCAAATTGCGGAGCTATTCCAGAAATAGAAGAATTTGAAGAAGATGAAGATGATAAACCGGTAAAAGAATTTAAAATTAAAGGTCAAAAATCGGCTCCGGTAATTCCAACTTTAGATATAAATTTTCACATTGAAAAAGGACATACTAAGTTTGAAACATTTAAGATACTAAAACAAAAATGGGTTACTTTTTTATGTAAATTTGATATCACTTTGCAAAACTTTGAATATCACGAACGCAAAGGATCATTCAAAGACCGGTTTACTAAATATCTGAGACCTTTATATTTACAGATTTTGCGCTCTATTCTAAAAGATAGCAAGCATGTTAAATTCGACTCTTACACTGAAAAAATAATCACTGAGACTAAAAAGAAAAAATATGAAATTTAGCTTTTACCAAAACATTAAAGACACCAATAAAACAGATATTTCACTTGATGAATATATTGATCTTATTAAGAACGGTAAGTATCAAGATGTAGTTTTAACAGCTCGGGCAATTAAAAAAGAACCGGCACGATACAAAGAACTTAAAAATATGATGCCGGCAATAACCGGATCGGCAGTAATGAATCAGGGTTCAAAAGTAGAAAGTAATATTTTAGAGTTGAACGGTTTAATTGTAATTGATATCGATGATGATGTAGATTTAAAATTACTAAACAAAATAAATGAAGATAAATATACTTTCGTTTCGCACCGTTCTTTTGGCGGGGAAGGTTTATGTATTTTCGTTAAAATTAATCCTAATAAATTCTTAGAATCGTTTAATGAATTAGGGCAGTATTATTGGGATAATTTTAATATAATGATTGACCAATCATGTAAAAATAAAAACCGTTTACGTTATCTTTCTTTTGATCCTTACATTTTCCATAATGAAAAAGCAAATAAGTTTATTGCTAAATCAAAGTTAGCCAAAACTAAAAAACAGGAATTTGTTTTTGTTCAAGATGATTTTGGCGAAATAGTAGAAAAATTAAAATCAATTGATATTTGCCAAGATGATTATAAAAGATATTGTGATATAGGTTTTGCTATCGGTTCAAAGTTTGGAGAAGCCGGATTAAATTATTTTAAATCTATTTGCCAAAACGGATCAAAGTATAATGAAAAGGATATTGAAAAGCATTATAAAAACTTTTGCCGACCTGGACAAATTACTATTGGTACTTTTTACCATTACGTAAAAGAAGAAGGTATCGAGGTTTATTCAAACCTTACCAAAAAAGTTATTTCTACAGTTGCTCTTCAAAAAACGCAAGGGACGCCAACGGTAGAGAGCGTAAAAAGACACGTTACAGAAGTTTTAAAATTAGAAGCCCCTAGAGATGAATTAATACAAAGTTTAATTGATTCTAAAACTGATTTTTCAGTAGAAAGCGAAGATAGCGAAGTAAGCCAACTTAAAAACTTTATACTAGATAATTACAACCCAACGCGTGATTACATTACAAATGAAATATTTATAAGTGGTAAAGTTTTAGATGATATTAAATTAAACTCTATTTACTTTTCTGCTAAAAACTGTTTAGATTTTAACGTGAATAAATCAGACGTTCGCGATATGATTAATTCTGAAGCAACACCGGTTATGAATCCGTTAAATGATTTCTTCAGTAATAAAGAATTTGAAATAGGAAACATTGATAAATATGTAGACTGTATAAAACCAAATAGCGATTATAATCGTTGGGCGTTTAAAAAATGGCTTGTAGGGTCTGTTCATAATTGGATTAGTCCAATACATGAAACAAAAGTTTCTCCTCTTACATTAGTTCTTTGCGGTCAAAAACAGGGAACCGGAAAAACTTCTTTCTTTCGTAACCTTCTACCAAAAGAATTAAGAAAGTATTTAATTGAGCATAGGATAGACGCAAAAGACAAAGACAGCATTTACAACTTGGTTAAAGGTTTGATTGTTTTAGATGATGAATTTGGAGGTTTAGCGACAAAGGACGTTAAAGATTTTAAAAAGATAGCAGATGCAAACCTAATTGACATAAGATTGCCTTACTCGGCTTTTTACTCAAAAATGAAACGTAAAGCATCATTAGCCGGCACAAGTAATGAGAGTGATGTTTTAAAAGATGTTACCGGAAACAGAAGAATTTTGCCTATAAATGTAGAATCTATAGATTATGATTCGATGATTAAAATAAGTACAGACGATCTTTGGCGAGAAGTATTTAATATGTGGCGAAATGATTTTGATTGGAAAATTTATAATAGTGAAGATGTTGATTTCTTAAACGAAAATACCGGATCAAATATTGAAATTATGCCAGTTGAAGAAATGTTTTTTAATATTTATTCCATCGAGCCAGAAGATAAAAAAACGGAAGAACGAATATTAAATCAGGGTCAAATTTTGCAATACCTAAATGTTATTCATTCTGTAAATATTACAAAGTACGATGTGAAAGATATTTTTACAAAAAACAAAATTACTTATAAATCATACAAGAGAGCGGGAAAAGTTATTTTTGGTGTTCGTTTATTTGCAGAACCTATTTTTGTACAAACGCCTCAAAACGAACAAGATGTGCCTTTTTAAGGTAATAAAGTAATAAAAAGGTAATAAAAAAACATTACCTACTGAGGCTAACAAAATCAATACTTAAGCTAAAAGGTAAGAAGGTAAGGTAAATTTATTATAAACTTTTAAATATACATTTCATTTTACATAAATATACATAATAATGAATTTTAATTATTTTCTATAGCTCTCCAAAAATAAAATTATTACCCTTAAAAATCTTACCTTATGACAGAAGATCAATTACAACAACAAATTTACACATGGTACAACAATACATTTTGTTTGAAAAACCATAATCCACGACACGTCATTTTTAGCGTACCGAATGGAGGATCACGGAACGTTATAGAAGCAAAAAAAATGAAAGCTACCGGTTTGCTTCCTGGTGTTTCTGACCTCATAATTTTACAGCCAAACAAAACTTTGTTCATAGAGCTGAAGATTGAAAAAGGAGTACAAAGCGAAGTTCAGAAAGATTTTGAACAACGTGTAAAACTTTTAGGATTTGAATATCACTTAATACGATCACTAAATGAATTTAAAAACATTTTACTCAAAGAACAACCGACCATTTAGATTGTCGGGAATAGCAGAAGACACCGTTACCATTAAGTGGCTCGATACCGGTTTATTCGAATCCTTCCCCTACCCAAAAATTGAGCCTTATTTGAAAACAAAAACGAACGAATGAAATGAGAAACGGAATAAGAAGAAAAGATAAAAAGATTTTAAGATACATTATGTTGTGCCATACCGGAAACCCTAAATGTAGAAAATCAAAATACAGTAAGTCAGATTGGATTAAAATTAGAAACATGTACGATGTTTGGTTTAATTCATTTACATTCAAAGAAAGACAAACAGCGAATACAGTTAGATAACCAATTTTATTTGAAAACTAAAAATAAATAGAGAAATTATGAGACCATACGGATATAGAAGAACTAAACTTAAAGAGTTCTTAACAGGCAGAAGTAAACGTAAATATATTTGCCTTAACTTCAAACACGAATCAACAACTGTTACTGGGTACAGAATAAATAAAAACGGCAAAACAATACTATAACCAGCCTTATTTTAAATAACATTAAAAAAATATATTATGAAAGAAACAGAAAATTACAACAAAGAAGTATTTGAAACATTAATTGAATTAGCGTTTTTCTGCAAT
>Ga0247813_10000466_pt1 | contig 38315 bp, 39 predicted proteins | sample UWRJL169409C1_FD_180719 | JGI IMG/M metagenome (GOLD analysis project Ga0247813, IMG submission 180719) | Plant litter microbial communities from Arlington Agricultural Research Station in Wisconsin, United States - UWRJ-L169-409C-1 | ecosystem: Environmental > Terrestrial > Plant litter >... | reverse complement strand
CGCCGAGCGGCTCGTCGAGGAGCAGGAAACGCGGCTGAGACGCCAGCGCGCGGGCAATGCCGACACGCTGACGCATGCCGCCCGACAGCTCCCAAATATTCTTGGCGCCGGCATTTTCGAGGCCGACCTTGGCCAGCAGATCATCTGCGCTCAGCCGGCGTTCGCCCTTAGCGACCCCCTTGAGCTTCAGCGGAAAGGCGACATTGTCGCGGGCATTGAGCCAGGGATAGAGGGCATCATCCTGGAAGACGACCGCACGATCTGCGGCTGGCCCGGTAATGTCGGTGCCATCCACCGACACGCGGCCGGATGTGGGCTTGAGGAAGCCGGCAGCAAGATTGAGCAGGCTGGTCTTGCCGGAGCCGGAGCGGCCGATGACCACAATGAATTCATCCGAGGCGAGATGCAGCGTTATACCATCCAGCACCAGCCGCGTCCGGCTGATATTGCGATCGGCCGGAAATGCCAGGGATACGGATTGCAGCGACAGGATGCTCATGATCACACCGATGGTTTGCGGCGCTGGACTCCGTGATGGATTCCAGCGCCTGTTTTTTTTAGAGACCAGCCTTGGCGGCTTCGACGACCCAGCGCGACGAGACGTAGGGTGCGTAGTCAGGAAGAACCGCCGGAATTTTGCCCTGCTCCAACAGGAAGGCTGAGGTTTCGGCCACGGCCTTAGCTGTACCGCCGCCAAGCAGATCGGCGCTGGCCTGCTCCTGGAGAGATGGGAAGTGATAACCCTTCAGGAGAGCCGGAACTTCCTCGACCTTCGCGCCGGTGAGCTTGGCGATTTTTTCCGCTTCCGGCGATGCGGCATTCCAGCTGTCCGGATTGGCCAGATAGGATGCGTAGGCCTTGCCGGTCACCTGGACGAAGCCCGTGACGATTTCGGGATGTTCTTCGGCGAACTTCTTGCTGACGATCCAGGCGTCGAAGGTCGGACCGCCCCAGGCGGCGACGTCCGCGGACGTTGCCAGCACGCTACCGGTCTTCTTCAGCTCGGACAGGACTGGATCCCACACGTAAGCGCCATCGATATCGCCGCGCTCCCAGGCGGCCGCGATTTCCGGCGGCCGCAGGTTGAGGATTTCGACCGACTTCGGATCGACCTTCCAATGCTTCAGCGCCGTCAGCAGGCTATAGTGGGCGGTGGAGACGAAGGGCGTGGCGATTTTCTTGCCGGCAAGACCTTCGGGCTTGTCGATACCCTTGACGGCCAGCGCTTCGGCTTCCGAGATCAGGCCGACGACGAAGATCGTCTCGATCGGGATTTCGCGGCTGGCGGCGGCGGCAAGCGGCGAGGAGCCGACATACCCGATATCGAGCGAGCCGGAGGCGATTGCGGTGATCACGTCGGCGCCGCTGTCGAATTTCTGCCAGTTGATCTTGGCGCCGGTGACCCTTTCATAGGTCCCGTCGGCCTGCGGCACGCGTGACGGCTCGACGATCGGCTGGTAGCCGATATTGACGTCGACATCGGCGGCGTAGGAAAAATTGCTCTGCGTCGTGAAAGCGAGAACGGCTAAGATGGCAGTTCCCAAAAGGCGGCGTCGGTTGATTGTCATGTCCCTCTCCCGGCAATGGTTCAATGGCATTCCGCGCCGAAGGCTCCGGTGGAATGATGTTTAATCATTGTAAAATTCATAGAATTTATAGAGATAAAAAATTCCCGGATTCGCGATGCTTTCGTAATGCGAATCTAAATTAACGAAGGACTTGGGTCTTTTCGCCGGAATGGTACAAAACAGAGAAAAATGCGACCGAAAGACAGGGAAACGGCAGGATGAAGACAATGCAGATCTACGCCTTCGACATGAACTGCGTCGGACACATCAACCATGGTCTGTGGACACATCCACGCGATCAGTCGATGCGCTATACTGACCTCGACTACTGGACGGATCTGGCCATCACAGCCGAACGCGGCAAGCTGGACGGGCTGTTCCTGGCGGATATTGTCGGGGTTTACGATGTCTACAAAGGCAGCCCGGCCCCGACGATCGCGACCGCAGCGCAGATCCCGGTCAACGATCCGCTGATCCCGATTTCAGCCATGGCGCATGTCACCAAACATCTGGGCTTCGGCGTCACCGTCAACACGACCTACGAGCCGCCGTTTCTTCTGGCGCGGCGAATGTCGACGCTGGATCACCTCACCAAGGGGCGGATCGGCTGGAACATCGTCACCGGCTATCTCGACAGCGCCGCCCGCAGCATGGGCATGGAACGGCAGCCGGAGCATGATGCCCGCTACGATGCGGCGGAAGAATATCTCGAGGTGCTCTACAAACTCTGGGAGGGCAGCTGGGACGACGACGCGGTGCTGCGCGACAAGATGGGCCGGATATATGCCGATCCCGCCCGCATCCGGGCCGTGGGGCATGAAGGGCGCTACCACAAGATGGAGGGCATCCATCTCAGCGAGCCATCGCTACAGCGCACGCCACTCCTGTTTCAGGCCGGCGCCTCGGCTCGGGGTCAGGATTTTGCCGGCAAACATGCCGAATGCGTCTTCATCGCCAGTGCCACGCCGCAGGCCGCAAAACCCATTGTTGAAGGTTTGCGCCGAAAGGCAGAGTCGTTCGGGCGCGGCAGCGATGCCTTGCGCATCCTCAACCTGTTGACGGTCGTCGCCGGGCGGACGGAGAAGGAAGCCCAGGACAAGCTGGAGGACTATCGCCAGTATTCGAGCGTCGAGGCATCGCTGGCGCATTATTCCAGCTCCATCGGCATCGATCTATCCAAATATGGACTGGACGAGCCGATCGAACAATTGAGCACCAATGCCAACCAATCGGCTCTTGCGGCGATCACCAAACAAGCCGCCAAGCCGGTGACTGTGCGGCAGATTACCGAGCAGATGGTGCTTGGCAGCCGGATGAAGCCGGTGGTCGGCTCGCCGGAGCAGGTTGCCGACCACCTGCAGATGTGGATCGAAGAAGCCGGTATCGATGGTTTCAATCTTGCCCGTACAGTGGCACCGGAGAGCCTTGCCGATTTCGTCGATCTGGTCGTGCCGGTGTTGCAAGAGCGCGGCCTGTTCAAGGCAGATTATGCCGAGGGACCGCTGCGGCAGAAACTGTTCGGCGGCGAAAATGGAAGACTGACCGCCTCCCACCCCGCCGCCGCTTTCAGGCACAAAAGAGATTAGCCGGCTATTTGTGATCCAGCCTGGCGACGAGGCGGTCGCCAAGCCACTGGATGCCGCAGACCAGAATGATCAGCACGATCACCACAGCGATCATCACCGTCGTTTCGAACCGCTGGTAGCCGTAGCGGATGGCGAGATCGCCGAGACCGCCGGCACCGATGGCACCGGCCATGGCCGAGGCGCCAACCAGGGTGACCAGCGTGACGGTGAAACCGGCAATGATGCCCGGCAGTGCTTCCGGCACCAGCACTTCGCGGATGATCGTCCAGCGATTGCCGCCCATGGCGCGCACCGCATCGATCAGGCCGCGATCGACTTCACGCAACGACACTTCTGCAATGCGGGCGTAATAGGGGGTGGCAGCGATTGCCAGCGGCACGATGGCTGCCCAGGTGCCAAGCGCCGTACCGACGATAAGCCGCGTCAGCGGGATCAGTGCGACGAGCAGGATGATGAAGGGCACGGAACGGAAGCCGTTGACGATGGCCCCAAGCACGCTGTTCAGCCAAGGCTTTTCGGCGATGCCGCCACGGCTGGTGGCGACCAATGCCAGACCCAGCGGCAGGCCGGCAACCAGCGAGATGATGCCGGAGGCGCCGGTCATCAGGATGGTTTCCCAGAGAGAGCGGAAAAGCAGTTCAAGCATGATTGGTGTCATAACCAAGCACCTCCACCCGCGCACCACGGGCTTCTAGAAAATTCTGAACCTGTTCCGGCAATGCGGCGTCGCGCGTGGGAACGGCAATGAAGAACCGCGCCACCGGCTGATCCTGGATGTGATCGATACCGCCATGCACGAGGCGGAAAGACTGTGGCAGCGCTTGCGACAGATCGGCAAACAACGTGCCCTGGGCGGCTGGGCCTGCCATATCGATACTGAGGATCTGCTCGGCACCGGATACCGGCGACAGCCGCGCGGCGATAGTGTCCGGCAGCTGCGGGCGGATGCCGCTCAGCAGACTTTGCGTGATCGGCGCCTGCGGATCGGCAAAGACCGACCAGACCTGGCCCTCCTCGACGATGCGGCCGGCATCGATGACGGCGACCCGATCAGCAACGCTGCGCACCACTTCCATCTCGTGGGTGATGAGCAGGATGGTCAGGCCAAGCTTGCGGTTGATGTCCTTCAGGAGAACAAGGATCGAGCGGGTCGTTTCCGGATCAAGCGCCGAGGTGGCCTCGTCCGACAGCAAAAGTGCCGGACGGGCGGCAAGGGCGCGGGCGATGCCGACACGCTGCTTCTGGCCACCGGATAGCGAAGACGGATAGGCTTTCGCCTTGTCGGATAGCCCGACAAGGTCCAGCAGTTCGGCGGCTCGCTTCAGACGCTCGGCTTTGCTAAGGCCCTCGATCTTCAGCGGCAGCGCCACGTTTTCCTCGACCGTCTTAGCCGACAGAAGATTGAAATGCTGGAAGATCATGCCGATGCGGCGGCGCAGCGGCTGCAGCTCCTTTTCGCTCAGGCCGGTGATATTGCGGCCCTCGATATGGATTTCACCGCTATCGGCCTGTTCCAGCCCGTTCAGGCAGCGGATCAGCGTCGACTTGCCCGCACCACTGCGGCCGATAATGCCGACGATTTCGCCCTTACGTACCGTCAGCGACACGCCGTCCAGTGCCGGCGTCGTGCCGAAGCGGCGCTTGACGTCCGTCAGCCGGACGATCTCCTCGGCCTGCGGTAGCGCCACGCTTACAGGCGCGGAAACAACAGAATTCATGCCTTGTCCTTCGTTTGTTTCAGGCGCCTCTACAACGCCCAAGGCGGCCCTGGCAAATGAATGCCAGAGCCGCCCGGTTTAGCGTACCCCTTCGCTCAAAGGTACGAAAGTGGATCAATAGGCGCTGATGCCCGTTCCCTTGTAGACCCTGTCGAACTCGGCCTTGACGGCGTCGTTCTGATAGGAAGAGACCAGCGTCTTTACCCAGGCCTCGTTCTCGCTGCCGGTCTTGACGGCGATGAAGTTGCGGTAAGGGTTGTCGTCAACCGGCTCCTGGGCGATGCGGTCTTCTGCCGACAGGCCGCTCTTCAAGGCCCAGTCGGTGTTGACGACGGCAGCATCGAGGTCTTCGATCGCGCGGCCGACGACGCCAGCGTCGAGTTCCTTGATTTCGACCTTCTTCGGGTTTTCAACAATATCGGCGATCGTTGCCAGGATGCCGGTGCCATCCTTGAGCTTGATGATGCCTTCGTTCTGCAGCACGCGCAGTGCCCGGCCTTCGTTGGACGGATCGTTCGGCACGCCAATCACGGCGCCTTCCGGCAGCTCGGCAATGGTCTTGAACTTCTTGGTGTATAGGCCGATCGGCCAGACGCCGGTATAACCGGCATTGACGATGTGGTAGCCGTGCTGCTGGATCTGGTTATCGAGATAAGGCTGATGCTGGAAAGCGTTGGCATCGACTTCGCCGCGCTCCAGCGCTTCGTTCGGCTGGGTGTAATCGTTGAAAACAACGGTTTCGATGGTCAGGCCCTGCTTTGCGGCCTCCGTGGTGACAACGCGCCAGACGTCCTCGTCCTCACCGCTGATGATGCCGACCTTGATCGACTTGTCTTCGGCAAAGCTTACGGACGGCGTGGCAAAGCCGGCGATCGCAGCGGCGGAAACGGCAAGAGCGGTCAGGGCCGCACGGCGCGAGAAAGTTTGAAAGATCGTCTTTTTGGTCATTGTCAGTCCCGTCCTGTCAAATGAGGCGAGCGCCCCGGTGTGGGATGGTTATCGCAAAATCGGATGCGCCCGGCGAAGCACGAACGCCTCTTATCGGGTGATGGCCGGGAAAACTCTTGCGGATGTTCCGCCATTTGCGGACACAAATTTCCATAAAATCCGTAGACTACTTAATCCGGTAGGTTTTATTGATTGCAGAAGCCAAAAATGCTTCCAACGCAGGAAAAATTGCATATCAGATGTGCTGGATTTCACTTTAGGAGAGCAAAATGGCGGAATTGACGACGAAAACCAGGCCGACAGGCGCAAGCGCCGTGCTCGGCCGAAATGGATTTCCGCACGTCACATCGGCAACCGGCGGCGAAATCCAGATTGTCACCGGTCCGTCGCAGGCAGGCTTCAACCCGATCGACCTTTTATATGCATCGCTTTCAGCCTGCCTGACGATGAGCGCCCGGATTGCTGCAGGCCAGATGGGCCTGCTCGACCGAGTGAGCGAAATCCGCGCCGAAGTGACCGGCGAAAAATCCACCGAGGGCCTGTCGCGGGTGGTGAAGTTCAATGTCGTGCTGACGATCCGCGGAGACATTCACGCGGAAGCGCGGCATGCAATCGCCAAGGCCGCCGAAGAGGAAATCTGCACGGTCAGCAACACGCTGCGCGGCGGTGCGGACTTTTCAATGACGGTTCGCGACTAAAGAGGCGGCGAGCCTAATCGTGGTCCGTATCATGCAGGATGCGGCTGATCGGAGCGCCAACAATGACATCGCTGAACGTCGCCTCCAACCCACCACGTTCCGGCGAACACGCGGTGATCCCGAATTGGGCATCCTCAGCCGAGAACGGGCACAGCCGCGCCATCTGCCACGGCGCATGCGTGTCGAAACGGAATTGAACACGCACGGCAGCGTCATGGCGCGTCAGCCTTACGAAAAGCTGCGCAGCCGGTGAAATGCCGGGCAGCGGGATAACCGACCAGTCCGACACGCCGCGCGTGACGACCACGCTGAAATGCATCAGGCCGTCGGTATATTCTATGCCGCACTTGATCCAGTTGCGCTCGTCCAGCCGCAGCATCAGCCCGGCCTGATCATAGAGAGTTTCGTAGGCGCCGGTGATCGTCGCCGAGCCTGTAAAATCGCCGGAGACCGGGCGCAGATAGGCGTGGCCGCTGTCACGGTGGAAGCCGTAGAAGGTTTCCTGCCAGAAGTCGGTTTTCGCATTCGTTTTCAGGAAAAGGGTGTCGGCATCGACGTGCCAGAGGGCCGGTTCATTGTGCCAGCGAAATCTCTCGGCCATATCTGCTTTCCTCATCCCATACCGCTCTTTTGATAGCGGCAATCTAGCCATCGGCCACCTGCTGGCAAGCCCGGCCGAAGGGCGGCGCGCACATCCGGCATTGGCAAGGCGCGTGTGTTTGACTATGGATGCCGCCACGTGCGCATCAGGAACCGGCATGAAGCCGCGATGCGCGTGCGATGTCATTCTGGAGTATGCCATGAAAATCACGATGATCGGTGCCGGTTATGTCGGACTTGTCTCAGGCGTCTGTTTTGCCGATTTCGGCCATGACGTTGTCTGCATCGACAAGGATGCGGGCAAGATCGAGGCGCTGCTTGCCGGACGCATCCCGATTTTCGAGCCCGGGCTTGAGCAACTGGTCGCTGACAATGTCAAGGATGGGCGGCTGAACTTTACGACGGATCTCGCAACCAGCGTGTCCGAGAGTGAGGTGATCTTCATTGCCGTTGGCACGCCGTCGCGGCGCGGCGATGGCCATGCCGACCTGTCCTATGTCTATGATGCCGCCCGAGAGATTGCCGCACATGTGACCGGTTTTACCGTCATCGTCACCAAGTCGACCGTTCCGGTTGGCACCGGCGACGAGGTCGAGCGGATCATGCGCGAGACCAATCCGGAGGCCGATATCGCCGTGGTCTCCAATCCGGAATTCCTGCGCGAGGGTGCCGCAATCGACGATTTCAAGCGGCCAGACCGCATCGTCATCGGCCTCAACGACGAACGCGCCCGTGGCGTGATGACCGAGGTCTACCGGCCGCTATATCTCAACCAGTCACCGCTGCTCTTCACCACGCGCCGTACATCCGAACTGATCAAATATGCCGGAAATGCCTTCCTCGCGATGAAGATCACCTTCATCAACGAGATGGCGGACCTGTGCGAAAAGGTCGGCGCCAATGTGCAGGAAGTGGCGCGCGGTATCGGTCTCGACGGCCGTATCGGCGGCAAATTCCTGCATGCCGGCCCCGGCTATGGTGGCTCGTGCTTCCCGAAGGACACCCTGGCGCTGGTCAAGACCGCGCAGGACCATGACAGCCCGGTACGGCTGATCGAGACTGTCGTTTCGGTCAACGACAACCGCAAGCGCGCCATGGGCCGCAAGGTGATCGCGGCTGCCGGCGGCGACGTGCGCGGAAAGAAGGTCGCGGTGCTCGGCCTCACCTTCAAGCCGAATACCGACGACATGCGCGACAGCCCGGCCATTGCCGTCATCCAGGCGCTGACCGATGCGGGCGCCATCGTCACCGGTTATGATCCGGAAGGCATGGAAAATGCCAAACACGTGATCGACGGCATCACCTATGCCGACAATCCCTACAAGGCGGCCGAGGGCGCAGACGCGCTTGTCATCGTGACCGAATGGAACGAATTCCGGGCGCTTAATCTCGACCGCCTAAAGGTCCTGATGAACACGCCGCTTCTTGTCGATCTCAGGAACATCTATCAGTCCGGCGAGGTCACCAAGCACGGCTTCAGCTATACCAGCGTCGGCCGGCCGGAATAGACCCCGGCACGTCAAGAACCACAAAGACAAGCAAGGGAGCCGGCATGCGCTATCTGATCACCGGAACGGCAGGGTTTATCGGGTTTCACCTGGCCAAGCGGCTGCTGGACGAAGGTCATTTCGTGACCGGCTTTGACGGCATGACGCCCTATTACGATGTCCGGCTCAAGGAACGACGCCATGCGATTCTGGCCCGCTCGAACGGTTTCAGGCCTGTGATCGGCATGTTGGAGGACAAGGCGGCGCTGGAACAGGCGGCCGAGATCGGCGAACCCGACGTCATCGTCCATCTCGCGGCCCAGGCGGGCGTGCGCTACAGCCTTGAGAATCCCAAGGCTTATGTCGATTCCAACCTGATCGGCTCCTGGAACATGCTGGAGCTGGCCAAGGCCGTGCAGCCCAAGCATCTGCTGCTCGCCTCCACCTCCTCGATCTACGGCGCCAACGAGAAAATCCCGTTTGCCGAGACCGACCGGGCCGACGAGCCGATGACGCTTTATGCTGCCACCAAGAAGTCTGGCGAGTTGATGGCTCACAGCTACGCCCATCTCTACAAGGTGCCGACGACGGCCTTCCGCTTCTTCACCGTCTACGGTCCCTGGGGCCGCCCGGACATGGCGCTGTTCAAATTCGTCGAGTGCATCCTCAACGGCCGACCGATCGAAATCTATGGCGAAGGCCGGATGAGCCGCGATTTTACCTATATCGACGATCTCGTCGAAGGCATCGTCCGGCTGATGGGCGTCATTCCGGCGGAGGACAACCGCGTCGAGGACATCGATACGCTATCGCGCCATGCACCGTTCCGGGTGGTCAATGTCGGCGGCGGCCAGCCGGTGGAGCTGATGCGTTTCGTCGAAACCGTCGAAGCCGCTGTCGGGCGCCCGGCGATCCGCACGATGCTGCCGATGCAGCAGGGCGATGTGCCCAGAACCTTCGCAGCACCCGATCTTTTGAACGCGCTGACGCAGTTCAAGCCATCGATCTCGGTGGAGGAAGGCGTCAAGCGTTTCGTCGAGTGGTATCGCGCCGAAATGGCCACGGGCTAAGCCGGGCGCCGTTTTCAGCGATCTCCGCCGCTGCCGGGACATCTTGACGGGACGGGTGTCAATCCGCGATCTTCATCAGCTTGCCCTTGCGGGTACCGCACTTTTCCGGCGCCGCACATTTCCAGGATTCGACGCCGTGATATCGACTTTCGCCATCCTTGCAGCCCCCGCCGGTTCCCGGTGTAGCGCGCTTGGACACAAGGGTGGCAGGGCCCCCCAATGATGCGCGGCATCCAGGATTTCATGCGCCGCATTCGCATGCCGGTCACCGGACAACGGCGCAAGCTCTTCTTTGATGCGGCCCCGGACATCATTTATGCTATCGGCGATGTGCATGGCTGCGACGATATGCTTGGCCGGTTGGAAGACCTGATCTTTGAAGACAGCGGCAAGCATGACGGAACGAAATGGCTGATCATGCTCGGCGACTATGTTGACCGTGGGCCAAAATCAGCATCGGTCCTGCAGAGACTGATGACTGCACCTCGCGCGGATATCGATCGTGTGTGTCTTGCCGGCAATCACGAGAGCGTCATGCTCGATTTCCTGCGCCGTCCCGCCAGAACCCATCGCTGGCTGGAACTCGGCGGCCTGGAAACGCTGCGTTCGTACGGTATTCCCACCGTGCCGGACAATCGGGAAGTGCTGAAAGATCTGCTGCAGACCCACATTCCCCCGGAACACGTCGCCTTTCTCGAATCCCTGCCGTCGATGCTGAGCGTGCCCGGCTACTGCTTTGTTCACGCAGGTCTGCGGGAAGGCGTGGCGTTGGCCCGGCAACAGGATTCCGATCTCTTGTGGCTGCGGCCGACCGCAGTCGACAAGACGGCGGCTCGCAACGACTTTGTGACCGTCCATGGCCATACGCCAGTGTCCAAGGTCGAGATAGCCCCGGGCCGCATCAATATCGATACCGGCGCCTATATGAGCGGCGTGTTGACCGCGCTCCGCCTGTCGCGCGGCCGCGCGCCCGCAATCCTGCAGTGCAGGTAAACCTGGCGCATGCGCGCTGCAAATCCGTTTGACACGGAGCGCTTGAACAGCGGCTTTCAGAGCAATCCACGCGCAGCCAGATTGCGCATCAAGGCCGAAGGACCGAACGTCCAAGGCGGGCATTCGGTCGAGAGGCGCACCGTGTTGGTTAGCGATCCCAACTCTGTATTCGCGATCGTCACGACGTCGCCGATCTTGTGGGTGAACCCCTGCCCCGGTGCATCGCGGTCTTCGACCGGAGCAAAGAGCGTGCCCATGAACAGCACGAGGCCATCGGGATATTGATGATGACGGCCGACCGTCTGGGCAACCAGATCGAGCGGGTCGCGGCTGATTTCCCGCATCGTGCTTGCCCCCTTTAGGACGAACCCGTCGGGACCGCTGATCGTTAGCGACAGGTCGGCGCTGCGCACATCGTCGATCGAATAGGTATCGTCGAACAGCCGGATGAACGGGCCGATGGCGGACGAGGCGTTGTTGTCCTTTGCCTTGCCGAGCAGCAGAGCTGAGCGCCCCTCGACATCGCGCAGGTTGACGTCGTTGCCGAGCGTCGCCCCCTTGACGCGGCCCTGGCTATCGATTGCCAGCACGATCTCCGGCTCGGGATTGTTCCATTTCGAAATCGGATGCAGCCCGACCGACGCACCCCAGCCGACCGAGGCCAGAACCTGCGCCTTGGAAAACACCTCCGCATCCGGGCCGATGCCGACCTCCAGATATTGCGACCAGACGCCAACCTCGATCAGCGCCGCTTTCACCTTGGCCGCTTCCGCCGAGCCGGCTTTCAGATCGCGCAGGCTATCACCGATGATGGCGGTAACGCGTTCGCGCATCGTTTCGGCCAGAGCCGGGTTTCCTGCAGCCTTTTCCTCGATGACCCGCTCGATCATCGACCGGGCAAAAGTCACACCGCAGGCCTTGACCGCCTGCAGATCGCAGGGGGCAAGCAGATGTATGCTCGAGAGATCACCGGCTGCTTCCACCGAGGCAGCCATGACGGCCTCAAGGGTGGACAGGCGCTCGCCCTGCCGGCCAGACAGAAACCCGATGGGGTCGTCGAGTTCCAAAAGGTCACGCATCGTCGGCACCTCTTTCGAGGTGATGTCGATGAGGTCGCCACCGCGCAGGACCACCAGCGCCGGACCGGCAACATCGGGCCGCCAGACGCGCCCGACAAACGTTCCTGTTTCAAATGCCTCGTTGACCGTTGTCATGCCGCGCCTCCCCAACCAATATCACGGCCGCAAGATACAAGCCGCCGGATCGCGGACAAGGTGCGAAATGGAAAAACAATCCTGCCTATATGGAATGAAGACCGCGAAACCCTGGTGAATGCCCCAAAGAGTGTTCACCGCAGAGTGCGATCGCTATATTTAATTTTACTGATTTTCTGCTAGCACCAGTTTCAGCGAATAAGCGTGTCGAACCAACCGTTAGACGGATGGGCACCAGCAGAGGGACGAGGGGCATGAGCTTTACGGAAACAACTACAAGATCGTGGTTTTCAAAACTGAAAAGCGGCCTTGCCGGGCTTGTCATCGGCCCGATCCTGGTGATCGGGATGATCTGGCTCCTGTCCTGGAATGAAGGCCGTTCTGTCCAGACCTATCGTGCTCTGGTGGAAGGTGCCGGCATCGTCGTTTCGATCGATAACGGCAGCGTAGACCCGGCCAATGAAGGCAAGCTCGTCCATGTGTCCGGCCCGGTCAAACCGGACGGCACGCCTGAGGATCCGATGTTGGGTGTCTCGGCAGAGGGCGCTGCAGGCCTCAACCGCCAAGTCGAGATGTATCAGTGGATCGAAGACAGCAAGAGCGAGACCCAGAAGACGCTTGGCGGCGGCGAAGAAACCGTCACCACCTACAGCTACAAGAAGGAATGGCGTCCGCGCCCGGTCGATTCCTCCGATTTCAAGCAGAGCGACCAGCACCAGAACCCCGAGATGCCGATCGAGGGTGACCGCTTCACGGTGGCAACCGCAACGCTCGGCGCCTTTACGGTCGATGGCAAGGCCGTTGCCAATCTGGGCACGGAAACCCCGGTCAAGCCGTCACCCGATGTCATCGGCCAGGTCACGGCTGCGATCGGTTCCGACAAGCCGGTCAATGCCAATGGCACCACAATCTACGTGTCGCAGAACCGTCAGAACCCGGCCGTCGGCGACCTGCGCATCAACTTCAGCCGCGAAGACATTGCCGAAGCCAGCTTCGTCGGCGCCCAGAAGGGCGCAAACGTCACCGGCTATAAGGCATCCAACGGCCGCGAATTGTTCCTGAGCGCCGCCGGAAAGGTCGATGCACCGCAGATGTTCGACGCTGCCCAGAGTGAGAACACGCTGATCACCTGGCTCATTCGCGGCGGCGGCCTGCTCGGCATGTTCATCGGCTTTGCACTGGCGCTGTCGATCCTCGGCATCATCGCCGATGTCATTCCGTTCGTCGGCTCGATCGTCGGTTTCGGCACCTCGGTCATTGCCGTCATCCTGACGCTTATCCTTGGTCCCCTGGTCATCGCCATCGCCTGGATCGCCTACCGGCCAGTGCTCGCCATCGCCATCATCGCCGCCGGCATCCTGCTCGCTGCCGGATTGATCTATCTGAGGCGGAACAAAACGGTCACCGTTCAGGCGCCAACGACGCTCGGCCGGGCCTGAAACCCCGGACCACCCGTCTTCAGAAAGCCCGTGGCAGGTAAACCGCTACGGGCCTTTCCTGTCTGCATTTGACCGCATTGGCCAACACCGTCTTTCGCTGGTAGGTTCGCCCTCCCCGATCATTGCGTCCCCTGAAGAGACGGTAGCAGGCCTCATGTTTCTCGCATCAAAACTGTTCTGGCTGCTTGCCCAGCCTCTATCGCTGGTCTTCATTCTTCTGGTCTTGAGCTTTCTTCTCGCTGCCGCCGGCTTTCGGCGGCTGTACCGGTTCCTGTCCGGGCTTGCCGCCACCCTGCTATTCCTTACCCTGTTCACCAGTACCGGCGCCGTCATGCTTCAGACGCTGGAAAACCGCATCGCAAGGCCCGCAAGCCTGCCCGCCGATCTTTCCTGCATCATCATTCTTGGTGGCGCCTTCGAAAACGAGGTGATTGCCAAGCGGGGCGGCATCGAGCTTAACCAGGCGGCAGACAGGTTCGTCGAAGGCCTGAAGCTTGCCCAATCCCATCCATCCGCACGCATTCTCATCTCGGGTGGCGACGGCTCGTTCAGCGGGCAATATGATGGCGACGCGCAGACATCCGAAACCTTCTTCTCGACCTTTGGCATTGCCCCCGAACGGCTGATCCGCGAAGACCAGTCGCGCACCACCTTCGAGAATGCGGCCAATACAAAACACTTGCTGGAAGCGAACGGGTTGTCGAACTGCGCCCTCATCACTTCGGCCTTCCACATGCCGCGCTCCGTCGGACTGTTCCGTAAGCTCGGCATCGCCGTGACGCCATGGCCGGTGGATTATCGTACCAGCGGCGAGGCGACCCTTGGCCCCGATTTCAGCCAGCCCTCGTTGAACGCGCAACTGACGACGACGGCGATGCGCGAATGGACGGGTCTGGTCGCCTATTTCATCAGCGGCCGCACGCACGTTCTCTTTCCGCAATAATCAAAGATAGTTGCGTTCAGGCCTGCCGTTGACGCGACTGCGCCATTGTGGTCCTTCTCGATTTTTTGGCGGGCTCGATTTTCTGGCGGGGGGGGAAAAATGCCGATCCTGGAAATTCTCGATTATGCCGGGGTGGCAGTGTTTGCTGCCACCGGGGCTCTGGCGGCCTCACGCAAACAGCTGGATATCATCGGCTATATCTTCCTTGCCTCGGTCACCGGCATTGGCGGCGGCACGTTGCGTGACGTCATCCTCGGTGCGACGCCGGTCTTCTGGGTGACCAATCCGGTCTACCTGCTCGTCTGCGGCTGTATGGGCCTTCTGGTGTTCTTCTCGGCCCATATGATGGAATCGCGCTACAAGTTCCTCGTCTGGCTCGATGCCATCGGTCTTTCGGCCTATAGCGTCATGGGCGCCGCCAAGGGACTGGCTGCGACGGGCTCGCCCATCGTTGCGCTTGTCACCGGCATGTTGACGGCGACCTTTGGCGGTATCCTGCGCGACCTGCTTGCAGGCGAGCCATCGGTCTTGCTGCGTCCGGAAATCTACGTCACCGCCGCACTGGCCGGTTCAGCCGTGTTCACCGCCGCGACATGGCTGGGGGCATCGCTGCTGATCGCCTCAAGCCTCGGCGTGGTGACAGCGTTTGCCGTGCGCGGCGGAGCGCTTAAATATGGCTGGACGCTACCGACCGGCGATCCCCGGCCAGGACGTCATCCCGACGACGTGATGTAACGTCGTTGACGACGTGATGTAGAGAAAAGAAAATCAGCCGCGTTTGCGGCGCAGGCGGATGATGACATCGACATGGGCGATTTCCATGCCCTCGGGCGGTTCCGGCAGATTGCCGATTGTCAGGCTGCTGACCGGGATATCGAGCACCTCGTTATGGCCCTCGACGAAGAAATGGTGATGATCGGACACATTGGTGTCGAAATAGGTCTTGGCGCTTTCCACGGCCAGAACCCGGATCATACCGGCTTCGGTGAATTGATGCAGCGTGTTGTAGACGGTTGCCAGCGACACCGGAACACCGGCGGTCACCGCTTCTTCGTGCAGTTCCTCCACCGTCAGGTGGCGATCGCCCTTGGCAAAGATCAGGTCGGCAAGCGCCATGCGCTGACGCGTCGGCCTGAGGCCGGAGCGGCGCAGGCGTTCTTCCGAACAGATCTCGATGGCAGTCGTCATACGGACGGATCCAGATTTCCAAGCTATTGCAGAACAGACTTACAGAGCCGATATAACTTTTGCCGAGAATGCTTTCAATAGTAAGCAAGCTCGCTGAAGGCATCCAGACGGTAAAAACCGCCTGATTCTGGGGGCAAAAGGCAATTATCTCTGGCTGTTGCAGCAGCCATCATGTATGCGACGGCGGAAATAGGCATTGCGCTTGGCCAGACAGGAATATGCGAAACGACACGCTTGGGTCATGCCGGAGCTTCAATTCGCTCCTATCTTGCTCTAAACCAAGTCAACCAAAAACGGATGTAGCGGGGAAACGACAGTTCATGACGACCAGACAATCCAGCTTCAATTATGAAGAGATCCTGAAATGCGGTCGCGGCGAACTGTTCGGACCGGGCAATGCCCAGCTGCCCCTGCCCCCCATGCTGATGGTTCACCGCATCACCGACATCTCCGAAACCGGTGGTACCTTCGACAAGGGTTACATCCGCGCCGAATATGACGTGCGTCCCGATGACTGGTATTTCCCCTGCCACTTCCAGGGCAATCCGATCATGCCGGGCTGCCTTGGCCTTGATGGCATGTGGCAGCTGACAGGATTTTTCCTCGGCTGGCTGGGCGAACCCGGCCGTGGCATGGCGCTTTCCACCGGCGAAGTGAAGTTCAAGGGCATGATCCGCCCGGAAACGAAGCTGCTTGAGTACGGCATCGACTTCAAGCGCGTCATGCGTGGCCGCCTTGTGCTCGGCACGGCCGACGGCTGGCTGAAGGCCGACGGCGAAACCATCTATCAGGCGTCTGACCTTCGCGTCGGTCTGTCGAAAGAAAAAGCTGCCTGAACCGCGGCATAGTCGCACTCAGCGAGATTAAAGAAGAGGTCATCCACATGAGACGGGTTGTTGTCACGGGTCTGGGCATTGTTTCCTCGATCGGAAACGATGCGCAGGAAGTCACCACGTCGCTGCGTGAAGCAAAATCCGGCATTTCGTTTTCGAACGATTTTGCCGAACACGGCTTCAAGTGCCAGGTCTGGGGTGCACCCAATCTCGACACGACCGAGCTTGTCGATCGCCGCGCCGGACGCTTCCTGTCGCAAGGCGGCATGTGGAACCACGTTGCGATGAAACAGGCGATTGCCGATTCAGGCCTTGAAGACAAGGATATCGGCGGCAACGAGCGCACCGGCATCATCATGGGCTCAGGTGGTCCGTCCACCCGCACGCTGATCGAGGCTGCCGAAATCACCCTGAAGAACAACTCGCCCAAGCGCATCGGCCCGTTTGCCGTGCCGAAGGCGATGTCCTCGACGGCATCGGCGACGCTTGCCACCTGGTTCAAGATTCACGGCGTCAACTATTCGATCTCGTCGGCTTGCTCGACCTCGGCACATTGCATCGGCAATGCCATGGAAATGATCCAGTGGGGCAAGCAGGACGTGATGTTCGCCGGCGGTCATGAAGACCTCGACTGGACCATGTCGAACCTGTTCGACGCCATGGGCGCCATGTCCTCCAAGTATAACGACACGCCTTCGACCGCTTCGCGCGCCTATGACGTCTCCCGTGACGGCTTCGTCATCGCCGGCGGTGCAGGCGTTCTGGTTCTCGAAGAACTGGAACATGCCAAGGCCCGCGGTGCCAAGATCTATGCCGAAATCACCGGCTACGGCGCGACTTCGGACGGCTACGACATGGTGGCTCCATCCGGCGAAGGCGCCATCCGCTGCATGCGCCAGGCACTGGCAACGGTGAAGGGCGAAGTCGACTACGTCAACACGCACGGCACCTCAACGCCCGTCGGCGATTCGAAGGAAATCGGCGCCATCCGCGAAGTCTTCGGCAACAAGATCCCGCATATCCAGTCGACCAAGTCGCTGACCGGCCATTCGCTCGGCGCTGCCGGCGTGCAGGAATCGATCTATGGCCTCCTGATGATGCAGGCTGGTTTCATCGGCGAAAGCGCCCACATCACCGAACTCGACCCGGAATTCGACGGCGTTCCGATCGTGCGCAAGCGCATCGACAATGCCAAGATCGATACCGTCCTGTCGAACTCCTTCGGCTTTGGCGGCACCAATGCCACGCTCGTTTTCCAGCGCCACAACGGATAATCCATGACCGGTATCATGAACGGAAAGCGCGGCCTCATCATGGGGGTCGCCAACAGCCACTCCATCGCATGGGGCATTGCGCAGAAGCTGGCTGGCCAGGGCGCTGAACTCGCTTTCACCTACCAGGGCGAAGCGCTCGGCAAGCGCGTGAAGCCGCTCGCCGCCGAACTCGGCTCCGACTTCGTCATCCCCTGCGATGTCGAAGACATCGCTTCGGTGGATGCGACCCTCGATGCGATCAAGGAGAAGTGGGGCAAGCTCGATTTCGTCGTTCATGCTATCGGCTTTTCCGACAAGAACGAGCTGAAGGGCCTTTACGCCGACACCTCGCGCGAAAACTTTTCGCGCACCATGGTCATCTCCTGCTTCTCCTTCACCGAGATCGCCAAGCGCGCTGCAGGCTTGATGAACGAAGGCGGTGCGATGCTGACGCTGACCTATGGCGGCTCCACCCGCATCATGCCGAACTACAACGTCATGGGCGTCGCGAAGGCTGCCCTGGAAGCGTCCGTTCGCTATCTTGCTGGCGACTACGGCCCGCGCGGCATCCGCGTCAACGCCATCTCCGCCGGCCCGATCCGCACGCTGGCTGGCGCTGGCATTTCCGACGCCCGCGCCATGCTCTCCTGGCAGCAGAAGAACGCGCCGCTCCGCCGCACCGTCACTATCGAGGATGTCGGCAACTCGGCGCTCTACCTTCTCTCCGGCCTATCGAGTGGCGTCACCGGCGAAATCCACTATGTGGACTCCGGCTACAACATCACCTCGATGCCGGCCATCGATGCCTTGCGCACGGCGGACACGGAGTAACATCCGGGCCGCCACCCCTTTCCGTGCCTCTTGAATTTTGCATCTGCACTTGCCAGTTCAGAGCGCGCAAACCATCCAGATACACGTTGAGGACAGATACGCATGAGCAATGTCGCTGAAAACCCCGTCGAAAATCACGTCTTCGAAGCCGATGTCGCACGCCTGCTGCATCTCATGGTGCACTCGGTCTATTCCGACAAGGACGTGTTCCTGCGGGAGCTGATCTCCAACGCCGCCGATGCCTGCGAGAAACTGCGCTACGAGGCCATCAGCGCGCCTGAGCTGCTCCTCGACGATCCGACACCGCGCATCACCCTGACACTCGACGCCGACGGCAACAGGCTCATCGTCGAAGACAACGGCATCGGCATGAGCCGTGACGACATGATCGAGGCGCTCGGCACCATCGCCCGTTCCGGCACCCGCGCCTTCATGGAACGCGTCGAGGCGGCAAAGGCCGGCGAAGGCGCCCAGCTGATCGGCCAGTTCGGCGTCGGCTTCTATTCCGCCTTCATGGTCGCCGACAAGGTCGATGTCGTCTCCCGTCACGCCGGCAGCGCCCATGCCTTCGTCTGGTCGTCCGACGGCAAGGGCAGCTACACCGTATCAGAAGCCGATCTGGCTGACGCTCCGGCACGCGGTACCCGCATCACCATGCACCTGATGGACGACGCCAAGAGCTATACGTCGAAATGGAGCGTCCAGAAGATCGTCAAGGATCAGTCCGGCCACGTGCCGGTGCCGATCGACCTCATCGAGAAGCCCGGCGCGGACGCCGAGCGTATCGGCGACGGTACGGCGCTGTGGACGAAGTCCCGCAGCGAGATCACCAAGGAAGAATACGCCGATTTCTATCGCGGTGTTTCCGGCCAGTACGATGAGCCGGCTCTGACCGTGCATTTCCGCGCCGAAGGCCGGCATGAATATACCGGCCTTGCCTTCGTGCCGGAATCCAAGCCGATCGACATGTTCGATCCGTCGGCCAAGGGCCGGATGAAGCTCTACGTCAAGCGCGTCTTCATTACCGACGATGCCGAGTTGCTGCCGCGCTACCTGCGCTTTGTGCGTGGCCTTGTCGACACATCCGACCTGCCGCTCAATGTCTCGCGCGAGATGATCCAGGAAAGCCCGATCCTTGCCGCCATCCGCAAGGGCCTGACCAACCGCGTGCTGACCGCCATCGAGAAGCTTGCCGACAGCGACACCGATGCCTTTGCCAAGCTGTGGGATTCGTTCGGCGCCGTGCTGAAAGAGGGCATCTACGACGATTTCGAGCGCCGGGAGCAACTGATCGCGCTGTCGCGCTTCCGCACCACCACGTCGGACGAGGCGACGCGGTCGCTTGCCGATTACGTCAAGGACATGAAGGACGCGCAGGCGGCGATCTATTACCTGACGGGCGACAATCTCGACCGGCTGAAGGCCTCGCCGCAACTGGAAGGTTTTCGCGCCCGCGGGATCGAGGTTTTGCTGCTGACCGATTCCGTCGACAGCTTCTGGGTGACGGCTGCGCCTGATTTCGAAGGCAAGCCGTTCAAGTCGATCACCCAAGGCGCTGCCGATCTGACGCAGGTTCCGACGGCCGATGGCGAAACGCCGGCCGCACCGGAAACCTCCGAAGCCGTCACCGATTTCATCGCCTTTGCCAAGACGACGCTCGGCGATGCGGTATCGGACGTGCGAGCATCCGATCGCCTGACGGAAAGCGCCGTCTGCCTGGTGGCGCCGGAACAGGGTTATGACCGCCAGCTGGAAAAACTGCTGCAGGGTTCCGGTAGGCTCGACATGATTGCCAAGCCCGTTCTCGAGATCAATCCGGGCCACGGCCTGATCGCAGCACTTGCCTCCGGCGGCAGCGACGAATTCCGCACCGATGCCGTCCAGCTGCTGCTCGACCAGGCCCGCGTTCTCGACGGCGACAAGCCGCAGGACCCGCGCGCCTTCGCCGAGCGCCTGTCTCGGCTGTTTGAGCGAGCTTTGAAGGGCTGAGTTCATCTGCGCTTCGGCGCGATTACGGCAATATTGCATCAAGGCCGAATACGCATTATATTGCGCATTAGGCCTTGATGGATTGCGCTGAGATGGAGCGGGATAGCAAAGCGATTTATCAAACGCCTCAAAGCCGAGGGGTTTGAGATCGTGTCCGTCAGCGGCTCGCATCACAAGCTTCGCAAAGACAAACAGACGATCATCGTGCCGCACCCGAAGAAGGACCTGCCGACAGGGACCGCTCGTGCCATCGCAAAACAGGCTGGATGGATTTAACCATGAAACACTTCATCGCGCTGGTTCACAAGGAGAAGGACAGCGCCTATGGCGTGACGTTTCCGGACCTTCCGGGCGTTTTTTCTGCCGCCGATGAGGAAGAGGATTTGACTGCAAACGCGGTTGAGGCAATCCGGCTATGGGCTGAGGACCAGACGACGCCAGTCCCATCTTCCCATGACGAAATTATGCGCCGGGAGGATATTCTCAGTGAACTGGCGGCGGGTGCCTTTCTGATGCGCGTTCCCTTCATCGAGGACAGCACCCGGATCGTGCGCGCCAATGTCACCTTCGAAAAGGGCATGCTGGATGCCATCGACATGGCTGCCCGCGAACGCGGGCTGACACGTTCGGCCTTTCTTGCCAGCTGTGCCCGCAAGGAAATAGAAGCCGCCTGACAAGCTCAGGCGACCCACCAGACCACGAGCAGTACGGCCAGGACCGCCAGAGCGAACATGCCGAACATCGTCATCTGTTTGCGGGCATGGCCGAGAGCTGCTGGGTCAACCGGCGCACGGCCGGTCTGGAAGGCCAGAGGCACTTCCGAGGCACCACTCCTGCCTTCTCCGCTCTTGATATCTTTGACGATGACTTCAGCGACGCCCTCGGTGACGGGCGGGCGGTGTCCATAGCTAGAAACCATTGGCACACTCCATCGATGCCTGCGCGATATCACGCAGGTGAGAGAGCTAAAGGTGTACCCGTTTCGTCAATAAAGCAATTGCAAAAGCAAGCGCCTCAGCGCTTGCCCCAGAGCACCTTGAACCGCGCATTGCGGCAGGTCTCGCCCCATTCCTTGAAGGTTTCCGGCATCACCGTCTCATAGGGCAGGCCGCGATTGGCGACCAGCATCAGTTTTCCGCCGATCTTCAGCGCCTTTGCGGCCGCCTTGATCATCGCAGCGCCGAGCGCTGGGTCGGCAGCCTGCGTCTCGTGGAACGGCGGGTTCATGACGATCAGGTCGTATTTGTCGCGGGTTTCTTCCGAGGTCAGGTCCTGCCAGAAGAAGCGCGTCGGCACGTTCGGGCAATTGGCCTTCAGGTTTGCCCGTGCGGCTTCCAGCGAATGATAATCGGCCTCGAACAGGTCGATACCCTTCAGTCCCGGCGCCTTCTCGGCCAGCATCACCGAGAGATAGCCCCATCCGGCGCCGAAATCGGCGGCATGGCCCTTGAAATCCTCGGGAAGGCGCGAGGCCAAAAGTTCGGAACCGGCGTCGATCCGCTCATGCGAAAACATGCCCGGTGCTGCATCGAAGCGGCCGTCGACACGAGCCGGCTTCTTGGAAAATTTGGCGATAACGTCGGTGGCGTCTTCCGGACGGCCGAACCAGAAGGCGATGCCATGATATTTCGGCAGGCTGTCGCCACCCCAGCCGAGCTGGTTGACGCGCTTGCGCAGTGACTGGATGCCATCATCCTTGCCGCCGGCGACAACGATCAGGCCGCCGACCTTGACGCGCTTCAGCGCTTCGGCGATCCGGTCTTCATTCTCACCCTTGTGCTTGCCGCAGAGGATCAGTGCTGCGTCATAATCCTCGCCCTCGACAAACGGTGACACTGGCGCCTTGGCGGCTTCCAGAGCCTTGTAGAGCGGCTTTGACGCCTGCACGGCGGCAATCGAGCCTGCAAACTCCGCCGGCAGCCGGTAGCCGGCCTCGGCTCCCAGGAACAGCACACGCTCGCCTTCGCCGGGTGCGGGAACAACGCCGGTTTCGAAAGGATGGAAAAGGGTCTTCAGCGTGTCGCGGCTCATGGTCGAGGTCCTTAGGCTTGTCAGGGAGAATGGAAAGCGATTTCCCAAAAAGACAAACGGTAACAAAGGGGATGAGAGATGGCCCGGTTCGGACGGCTCTCAGGGAAAATAAGAAAGGGCGCGGAACGATCCGCTCCGCGCCCGTAGTCGATTAAACGGTCGAACGCTTATTCAGCGGCTTCGCCTTCGCCCCTGGCGACTTCCTTGCCGGTTGCCTGATCGACAACCTTCATGGAGAGGCGAACCTTGCCGCGCTCATCGAAGCCCATCAGCTTGACCCAGACCTTGTCGCCTTCCTTGACGACGTCGGAGGTCTTGGCAACACGGTCGGAAGCGAGCTGCGAGATGTGCACGAGGCCATCACGCGGACCGAAGAAGTTGACGAAAGCGCCGAAGTCGGCGGTCTTGACGACCGTGCCTTCGTAGATCTGGCCGACTTCCGGTTCTGCAACGATCGAGTGGATCCACTTGCGGGCCGCTTCGATTTCCTTGGCGGAAGAGGAAGCGATCTTGATCGTGCCATCGTCTTCGATGTTGATCTTGGCGCCGGTCTTTTCAACGATTTCGCGGATAACCTTGCCGCCCGAACCGATGACTTCACGGATCTTGTCGACCGGGATGTTCATTACTTCGATGCGCGGTGCGAATTCGCCGAGCTGGCTGCGGCCTTCGGTGATGGCATTGGCCATCTCGCCGAGGATGTGCTTGCGGCCGCCCTGTGCCTGGCTGAGCGCGACCTTCATGATCTCTTCGGTAATACCGGCGATCTTGATGTCCATCTGCAGCGAGGTAATGCCGTCGGCAGTGCCGGCAACCTTGAAGTCCATGTCGCCGAGGTGATCTTCGTCGCCGAGGATGTCGGAGAGAACGGCGAAGCGTTCACCTTCGAGGATCAGGCCCATGGCAATACCGGCAACCGGCTTGGCCAAAGGAACGCCGGCATCCATCAGTGCGAGCGAAGTGCCGCAGACGGTTGCCATCGAGGACGAGCCGTTCGACTCGGTGATCTCGGAAACGACGCGCAGCGTGTAGGGGAACTGGTCCGCAGCCGGCAGCATCGGACGGATAGCGCGCCATGCGAGCTTGCCGTGGCCGATTTCGCGGCGGCCCGGGGAGCCCATGCGGCCTGTTTCGCCGACCGAGTAGGGGGGGAAGTTGTAGTGCAGAAGGAACTTTTCCTTGTACATGCCGGTCAGTGAATCGACGTACTGTTCGTCTTCGCCAGTGCCGAGCGTGGCAACAACGATCGCCTGCGTTTCGCCGCGGGTGAACAGCGCCGAGCCATGGGTGCGCGGCAGGATGCCGACTTCGGAGACGATCTTGCGAACCGTGTCGAGATCGCGGCCGTCGATACGGCTCTTGGTGTCGAGGATGTTCCAGCGAACGATCTTGGCCTGCAGGTGCTTGAAGACGGCACCGATGACTTCGTTGGTGTACTTCGGCTCAGCGCCTTCCGGCAAGAAGTGTGCCTTCACCTTGGCCTTGACGGCGTCGACGGCGGCGTAACGTTCGGCCTTCTGGGTGTTCTTGTAGGCAACACGCAGTTCGGCTTCGGCGATCGAAAGCATTTCGGCTTCGAGTTCGGAATGATCTTCCGGGGTGAAGTCGCGCGGTTCCTTGGCAGCCACTTCGGCGAGCTTGATGATCGCGTCGATGACCGGCTGGAAGCCCTTGTGGCCGAACATGACCGCGCCGAGCATGATCTCTTCGTTCAGTTCCTTGGCTTCCGATTCAACCATCAGGACAGCGTCCTGGGTGCCGGCGACGACGAGGTCGAGGATCGATTCAGGCATTTCGTCGAGATGCGGGTTCAAAACGTACTGGCCGTTGATGTAGCCAACGCGCGCGCCACCGACCGGGCCCATGAAAGGAACGCCGGAGATCGTCAGGGCAGCAGAGGCTGCAACCATGGCCAGAACGTCCGGATCGTTTTCGAGGTCATGCTGCATGACGGTGACGACAACCTGGGTGTCATTTTTGTAGCCATCGGGAAACAGCGGACGGATCGGGCGGTCGATCAGGCGGGAAACCAGCGTTTCCTTCTCCGACGGACGGCCTTCGCGCTTGAAATAGCCACCGGGGATCTTGCCGGCTGCGTAGGTCTTTTCCTGATAGTTGACGGTCAGCGGGAAGAAATCCTGGCCCGGCTTCGGCGACTTGGCCGAAACGACGGTGGCCAGAACAACGGTCTCGCCGTAGGTGGCGAGAACGGCGCCGTCAGCCTGACGGGCGATCTTGCCGGTTTCGAGCTTGAGCGGGCGGCCTGCCCATTCAATTTCGACTGTGTGGGTATCGAACATGTTTTGTCCTTCGTGTGCGGCAATGCCGCGCCGCAGCCAGTGTGGCGCGGGCGGCAGTGTTTTCGCTGATATGACACATCACGGGCAAGACAACGGGAGGCTTCCAAAATTGGCTGGCGCCGTTTCCGTTTCCTCAAAGCCTGACGCTCCGGGTGCGTGAAAACGCGCAAGCGCCGAAGCATCCTGCAATCCTGCCCCATGACAGGTCATCGGTTGGTTCCGCAGAGCCGGCCCTTCCGGTCTGCTGGGGTGTCCGCTTTCAACAGCGCCGTTTCGGCGTTTTTGGAAGCGCAAACGCGGGATGTAACCCGCAAAAAACAAACCGGCGGGCCCCTTGTTGAAGGGTCCCGCCGGTGTAAGGCTTAGCGGCGAATGCCGAGAGCAGTAATCAGCTTGGTGTACCGTGCCTCTTCCTTGCCCTTGACATAGTCAAGAAGCGAACGGCGAGTGGAAACCATTGCCAGAAGGCCACGACGCGAGTGGTTGTCCTTCTTGTGGCCCTTGAAGTGATCGGTCAGGTTGTTGATCCGCTCGGTGAGGATCGCAACCTGGACTTCCGGAGAACCGGTGTCGCCTTCGACGATTGCGTATTCCTTGATAAGCGCAGCCTTGCGCTCTGCAGTGATCGACATCGTGTCATCCTTTCAATGTTTAGGATTTCAGGTCGCCAGCAGCCGGGATGTCGTCTAGCTGCGGCCATGAAGGCAAAAGTCCGCAGAGAGCGGGGTCTGATGCTGGCGCTGCCTATAAACCATCCGGCGTTAAAAAGAAAGAGGGCGGATAAAGGCCCCGCAATCGCTCGACATGCCGTCATTGCGGCGGTGTGCGCGGTTTCATCGGGGCGGATTTTGCGTTGTCATCGGCCATCGTACAATCGAGGTAGTTGGCAAAGACCCAGCCGAGCGTGCCGTCCGCCGCACTCACCTTCGCCCACCGCTTGCCGGCGAGCGACCGCTCCTCAACGATCACCACGGCAGTACCGTTGGGCAAAGTGGAAAGGACACGGCCTTGCGGTGCTGACCGCACATTGAGGGGCGTTGCGGTCGGGTCCGAAACGACACAGCCAGCCGCAACCGCGACGGCCGTATCACCGGACAATACCGCAACAACAACGAGCGCTGTCTTGATGGCGTTCAGAAACATATCCCCTCCACGACAAAGCAGGCCGTCCGGCAAATACCCTATGGCGAAACTGCGAGATTGGCGCTCAGCTTTTCATCCGGGATTTCGACGCGCCATTCAATCCCGTCGTCGTGCATGATCCGCTCCAGCTTGGCATCCAGCGCCATGCCGAGCATGCGCTCCAGCACCATCGTGCCAAAACCCTTGCGCACGCCGCCGCCCTCTGGAGGAGCAATGTCGGCGCCCTTCTCTCTCCAGACGAACACGAACATCCCATCGGAGACCGACCATTGCAGGTCAATCATACCGCTCGCGTTGGCAAGCGCGCCATATTTCGTGGCATTGGTGGCCAGTTCGTGCAAGGCCATGCCGAGTGTCTGCGATACCTGCGCATCCAGCCGCACGGGCGGTCCCGACAAATGAACCCTCTGCGGATCATCAGGCGTGAAGGGCTGCAGCTGGTTCTGCGCCAGCTCGCGAAAATCCACACCCTGCGCGGCATTGGCAATCATCAGATCGGTCGAGCGGGCAAGGCCGGCGATGCGCTTGCGGAAGGCTTCAGCGAAATCCACCCGGCTTTCGGCTGCGTTGAGCGACTGGTTGAGCATCGACTGGATAACGGTGAGCTGGTTCTTCGAGCGATGCGCCACCTCGCGCATCAGGAAGCGGATTTCGTTTTCCGCTTTTCTGCGCGCTTGCGCCGCTTCGGCCAAAGCCGCCGATACAGTTTCGATTTCGGCGATCATGTGCTTGCGCGCCGCAATCGGTCGGCCCGCTCCCAAGAGATGCGCGTCCCGAGCCAGCATCTTGACGCCCTGCGCCAGTAGCCGCGCGATGGTGGCGGATCCGGCGATCGCTATACCGGCAAAGAGAAGCCCGCCCAGCGACAGCCAAAGATAGGACCAGAGTGCAGGGGCATCGACATCCGCACTTTTTGCCCAGGCAATGATCTTCCAACCGGTGAGCACGGAAAATTCGGTGACTGTTCTGTATTCAACACCATCGTGCACCGCGTCGCCGACACCGACACGCAGCGCCGGCACGATCTCCATGAAAAATGGCTTGCCGACGGAGAGCGCCGTATCCGACGAGGCAATCACATTGCCAGCCCCGTCCAGCAATGCCGCATTCCAGCCGGGCGACAAGACATCCCGATTGACCGCCTTCAGCATATTCTCGGCATTCTGGGTCAGGGTCAGCAGGTAATCGCCGTTACCAAGCGGCGTGGTGATGGGAAGGTAGACGTTGAACACCCATCTTTTTGCTGTCTGACCAAAGAACACATTCGAAACGAACGGCCCGCCATTTCGGAATGCCTGGTCGATGGAGGCCGGGTCGGATGCCTTCGCCAGCTGGCTTCCGAACGGCACCCGTGTATTGAAAAGCTGATTGTGGGCACGATCGATCACCAGCAGGTTGGAATCCGTGCCTGCAAGCGATGAGTGGGCGCGCTCGTAGAATTGCTGGAGATTCTTGTTGTCGATCGTGCTTGCAGTCGACAGCACCTTCAGTGTGGTCAGCATGCTATCGATCTCGCGCTCCACCACGCGCGTGACTGAACCGGTCGATGCCTTGAGCAGCGCTGTGACCACACGCTCCTGCTCATCGGTGCTGCGTTTCAGAATGATCATCGAAAATACGAAGGACGGAACAACGGCAACGAGCAGCAGCACCGTCAGATAAAATGACAGCGGACGTCTCAATCGCGAACGCAGAAGCGCTCTCCAGGGAGCACGCGGCGCACTTTTTCTATCCAGTCCGTCGCTCAAGCGTCCATCACCCAAATTGCATAGCCGAAGGTCGGCATGGGCCGATTTCGATTCACATCATACGCGGGCCACTCCGGAAGGAGTTTGCGAATCCCAAATACAGACCGGAACATGCGCCAGCGATTTCCGGAAGGCAACCGATGCCATGCGGCGAATCTATGAGGGTCTATGGAAGTTTCAAGCGGTGACGAAGACACGCTTCGGCCGGAATTCGCCTTCGCCAATCTCGCCGATGGCAACCAGCTTGCCACGGGACGTGGCATAGGCTTCCGGTTCGGCCGTGGGCGCATCGCGACCGCGCAGGATGATCGGATTGCCCATTTTCAAGCGATGGGCCTGGTCCTCGGAAATGGCGATATGCGGCAGGTTCGACAGGGCTTCGCCCGTATCGATCAGGAAGGCATCGAGCGCTTCCAGCCGCTCCTCATCGTTCTCGATCTTTTCCAGGGCCACCAGTTCAGCCAGCGGCACCATGGCTTCTTCGGCAAAGGGAGCGACGAAACTGCGGCGCAGCGAAGCGATATGACCGAAGCAGCCGAGATCACGGCCGAAATCGCGCGCCAGCGAGCGCACATAGGTGCCCTTGCCGCATTCGATCTCGAAATGCGCGAGGTTTGGCGTGCAGCCGAGCAGCGACAAGCGGAACACTTCGACTTCGCGGGCCGGAATATCGACGGTCTCGCCTTCGCGGGCCAGATCGTAGGCGCGGTTGCCATCGATCTTGATCGCCGAAAACTGCGGCGGCACCTGGCTGATCACGCCGGTATATTTCGGCAGAAGGGCGCGAATATCTTCCTCGGACGGACGGGCATCGGACGACTGCGTCACCTCGCCTTCGAGATCGTCGGTGGAGCGCTCTTCGCCCCAGGCGACGGCGAATTCATAGATTTTGCGGCCGTCCATGACATAGGGAACGGTCTTGGTCGCATCGCCGAGCGCGATCGGCAGCATGCCCGATGCCAAAGGATCGAGCGTGCCGGCATGACCGGCCTTCTGCGCCTTGAACAGCCACTTGATCTTCGACACGGCCTCGGTCGAGCCGAAATCCAGCGGCTTGTCGAGGATCAGCCAGCCGGAAATCGGGCGGCCCTTGGGCTTGCAGGGTTTTGACATGGTTCAGGCTCTTTTTTTGCGGAACGTCGCTGCAGTCTTGGCGATGCTGCCATCCGGCATTTTCTGGCTGTTGCCCTTTTCAAATCCCAGGGCGTAAAGCCGCCTGGCGATCAGGTATCCGGCAGCGATGGTGGCACCATTGTCGATGCTATAGTCTTCACCGAGGCCTTCGATCATCAAAGGCTCGATGGCGCCGAGCGGTGGTTTTCCGGATGCGGCGGCCTCCAGCAGCAGCTTTTCATTGTAGCGCGAATAGACGATGGCTTCGAGCGCCTTCATTTCGCGGTCGCCATGGGCGATGTCCTTGCCGTGGCGAAACGGCAGGCCGGAGGCGACGATCATTTCGACGAGGCGGACAGAATCGGCATTGTCGAACCGTGCCAGGCCGTTGCGATAGAATGTCTGGCGCTGGTCGAACGTCCAGGCGTTGAGTTCGTCCAGAGTGATATGCTTTGCCATCACTGCTCGCCGTCTTCATCCTTCAGGTCGCGCAGAACTTCCGGCGACCGCAGCAACTGGTCGATCTTCTTGTAGTTGTCGAAACTGGTATCGTCCTTGAAGCGGACTTCCGGCATGTATTTCAGCTGCCGGATATGCGGCGTCAGACGGCCGCGGATATATTTGGCATGGCGGTTCAGCGCTTCGATGACATTGGAATGATCGGCAACGCCGAGCGGTGTCACGAAGGCCGTGGCGACGCGCAGGTCGGTCGACATGCGGACTTCCGAAATTGAAATCACCGTCGTCTCAAGCAGTGAATCGCGCACTTCTCCGCGCTGCAGCACCTGTGTCAGGCCTGCACGTACCTGTTCGCCGACCCTCAGCATGCGCTGCGAGGGGGCAGAGGATGTCACTTTACTCATGGCTTTTCCGCTGTCTGGCGTTTCAAGGAACGCGACCAAGGCGGTCCAATGCTACTTTCAGGCCAAAAGGTCAAGGCTTTCCGGTCATTCGGCCGGTCGCGCCAACGGTGAAATCACCCTGCAACCCTCTTGAAAGCGGGCACACGGCGTGGTCAACCTGACCAAAACGGCGAGCAGGCGGAGACAGGATGCGGGTTCTGGTGGTTGAAAACATGGCGCATTCCGACCTTGGGCAGGTTGGCGTCGCGCTACAGGAATCGGGCACCGAGATCGACCTGCGCCAGCCCTTCGCGGGCCAAGCCCTGCCCAACGACATTCACGGACATGATGCCCTTGTCGTGCTTGGCGGAGAGCAAAGTGCGGTCGATGACCACATCCACCCCTACCTGCCGGAGCTTGCCCGCCTGATGCGCGCCTTTGCCGATGCCGGCAAGTCGGTGCTCGGCATCTGCCTCGGCAGCCAGCTTCTGGCGCGCGCCCATGGCGCCGACAATCTCCTCGGTAGAACGCGGGAATTCGGCTGGCACGGTGTCAAACTGACGGCGGAAGGCGAACGTGATCCGGTGCTGAGTGCTGCCGGGGAAGCCTTTACCAGCTTCGAATGGCATTCCGACAGCTTTACTCTGCCGGAAGGTGCCGTTCATCTGGCGACCAACCCCACCGTTGCCAACCAGGCCTTCCGGATCGGCCGTGCCGCCTATGGCATGCAGTTTCATTTCGAGGCCGGAACATCTGTGGTCGAGGGCTGGAACCGGACCTTCGAGGGGGTGATCAACCGCCTCGAACCGGACTGGCTGAAGCGCTATCCGGAGCATGCAGCCAGGCATGCACAGCAGGCGGATGCCGCCGGGTTGGCGCTGGCCCGTGCCTAGGTCGCAACGATCCAGCCCGCCGAATACGCTGACCATGGCATCCGCCGGTTCGCGGCTGCCGGCGCATGACAGATAAACGTGTTCCGGCATTTGCGGCCAGAGCCAATGACCCTATCTATTAAACTGCGCGGCATTACATAGAGCGCAGGAGGAGCTTGCGACCGTGGCAAGCTTGGAGCTGAGGAGCAGAGTATGCGGATAAAGAACCTTTTCGACAGACCAGCCGAGCATTCGGCGCCGAACCATGGTTCCACCGCCAAATACCGCACACTTGCCATCAGTGTTCTGACGGTCGCAGCGTCTCTGGCCGCTGCTGCCCCCGCGATGGCCGCCTCGTGCGGTAGCACGCCGGAAGCCGGGCTCGACTGGAGCGAATGCACCAAGAAGAACCTGATGCTGCCGTCGAGCGAACTCGAGGGCGCCAATCTCTCCGGCACCGATTTTTCGCTGACCGATCTCAGCGGTTCGAACCTGGCATCGGCCAACCTCGAAAAGGCCAATCTGGTGCGCGCGTGGCTGGCCGGCGCCAAGGCTGAAAAGGCCAATTTCGCTCGCGTCGAGGCCTATCGCTCAAGCTTTGCCAATATTGCCGCCAACGGCGCCTCGTTTGCCGGCGCCGAGCTGCAGCGCGCCGATTTCAGCGGCGCCGATCTGACCGGAGCCAATTTCGAAAAGGCGGAAGTCGGCCGCGTCCTGTTCAAGGGTGCCGTGCTCACCGGGGCACGTTTTTCGCTCGCCAACCTATCGCGTGCCAATCTCAGCGGTGCGACCTTCGAAGGCCCCTTGGATTTCGATCAGGCCTTCATGTTCCTCACCCATATCGAAGGGCTTGATCTTTCCGCAGCCAAGGGGCTCCAACAGGCCCAGGTCGATCTGGCTTGCGGCGACGAAAAGACGAAGCTTCCGGAAGGACTGACCACGCCGGCGGGCTGGCCTTGCGCATCAGACTGAGCCGGCTAACGAGCGGCGCATGTCGTGCGCCGTTTGCCCTCGCTTTGACCATCGGCCGCACTGGACATCAGAGGCTTCTCCGCTAGGTTCATTGCCTGAATGCGGAGGAGCGAATCATGAGCAAACTGACTATCCCCCAGGAAGGCGGCTGCCGTTGCGGCCAGGTGCGGCTGAAGATCAGCGCACCGCCGATCATCACCATGGCCTGCCACTGCACCGGCTGCCAGAAAATGTCCTCCAGCGCCTTTTCGCTCAGCGCCGCCATCCCGGCCGAGGGTTTTGAAGTCATCGCCGGCGAACCGGTGATCGGCGGCCTGCATGGCGCCACCCGTCACTATTTTTGCCCGCATTGCCTGACCTGGATGTTCACCCGCCCCGAAGGCATGGACTGGTTCGTCAACCTGCGCTCGACCATGCTGGACGACACAAGCGGTGTTGCCCCTTTCGTCGAGACATTCACCAGCGAGAAGCTGCCCTGGGCGGCAACATCGGCCGTGCACTCCTACGAGGCATTTCCGCCGATGGAGGCTTTTGGGGGGTTGATAGAGGAATTTGCCGCGAGAACGGCGTCCGCCTAAAAGCCCTGGAACAGAAAATCCGTGGCCGCGGTGATGGCATCCGCCTGACCGGTGAGGTCAGCCACGGTTTCTCCGATTTCAGAAACAGGAAGCGCCGCCATACGTTGCGTCGCCATGACGTAGTGCTCCCCGTTGATCAGGAAACGAGGATTGAGCCGCGAAATCGACCAGGACATGTCCCCCGACCAGATAGAGAGGCACCATCACTCTTGAGGGCAGGTCGCTGAGCATGTTTGATTGAAGGTCAAGAGCCAGGATGGGTTCTGACTTCAGCCGGTAGACTTGGAATCTCGCCATCAGAATTGGCGATATTTCGCCAACGGCAGGCCGTGCTTCTCGACATATTCATTTTCCAGCCGGATCGCCTCGGCATTTTCCAGCCGCCACAGACGTTCTTGCTCGGCCTTGACCGCACGCCCGATGCCGTCCTCGGCCGCACGCGACAAATTGATCTTGAGATCGCGTGCCTGCGAGACGAGGTTGCTATCGAGGGACAGATCGGCGGATTTGCGAGACGGCTGAGACATGATCCTCTCCATCGGACATGCGCCTCTTGTATGCGCATGTCCGATGGAAGAAAAGACGTTACTCGTCGCTCATCTTCAGTGCTGCGATGAACGCTTCCTGGGGAATGTCCACCTTGCCGAACTGGCGCATGCGCTTCTTGCCGGCCTTCTGCTTGTCGAGCAGCTTGCGCTTGCGCGAGGCGTCGCCGCCATAGCATTTTGCCGTTACGTCCTTGCGCAGTGCCGAGATGGTTTCGCGGGCGATGACGTTGCCGCCGATGGCGGCCTGGATCGGGATCTTGAACATGTGCTTGGGGATCAGATCCTTCAGCTTTTCGCACATGTCGCGGCCGCGCCGTTCCGCAGCCATACGGTGCACCATCATCGACAGCGCATCGACAGGCTCGCCGTTGACCAGCACCGTCAGCTTGACCAGATGGCCCTCGCGGTGTTCGGTCAGGTGATAATCGAACGAGGCATAGCCCTTCGAGATCGACTTCAGCCGGTCGTAGAAATCGAACACGACTTCGTTGAGCGGCAGGTCGTAGGTCAGCATGGCACGCTTGCCCACATAGGTGAGTTCGACCTGCAGGCCGCGCCGGTCCTGGCAGAGCTTCAGAATGCCGCCGAGATAATCGTCGGGCGTCAGGATCGTCGCGCGGATCCACGGCTCGTGGATTTCGGCAACCTTGACGACATCCGGCATATCGGCCGGATTGTGCAGCTCGCGCTCCGTGCCGTCGTTCATGAACAGCTTGTAGACGACGGACGGGGCGGTGGCGATCAGATCGAGATCGAACTCGCGTTCGAGACGTTCCTGAATGATTTCGAGATGCAAGAGGCCGAGGAAGCCGCAGCGGAAACCGAAGCCGAGCGCGGCAGACGATTCCATCTCGAACGAGAACGAGGCGTCGTTGAGGCGCAGCTTGCCCATGGCGGAGCGCAGATCCTCGAAATCGGCGGCATCGACAGGGAACAGGCCGCAGAACACGACCGGCTGGGCCGGCTTGAAGCCCGGCAGCATCTTGGCCGTCTGGCGCTTGTCCTCGGTGATGGTGTCGCCGACGCGGGTGTCGGCCACTTCCTTGATCGAGGCGGTGATGAAGCCGATCTCGCCGGGGCCGAGCGCATCGACATTGACCATCTTCGGCGTGATGACGCCGACGCGCTCCACCTGATACTTGGCGTCCGCCCCCATCATCCGCACCGTCATGCCGCGCTTCAGCGTGCCGTCAAGCACGCGTACAAGAACGATGACGCCGAGATAGGCATCGTACCAGCTGTCGACGAGCAGCGCCTTCAGCGGGCCGTTCTCGCCTTCCTCGCTCTTCGGCGCCGGCAACTGATGCACGATCGCTTCCAGCACGTCGGGAATGCCGAGGCCGGTCTTGGCCGAGATCAGCACGGCCTGGGAGGCATCGATGCCGATGACTTCCTCGATCTGCGCGCGGATACGGTCCGGCTCGGCGGCCGGCAGGTCGATCTTGTTGAGGACGGTGACGATCTCGTGATTGTTGTCGATCGCCTGATAGACGTTGGCGAGCGTCTGGGCTTCGACGCCCTGCGACGCATCCACCACCAGAAGCGAGCCTTCGCAGGCCGACAGCGAGCGCGAGACTTCGTAGGCGAAGTCGACATGGCCAGGGGTGTCGATCAGGTTGAGGACATAGGTCTCGCCATTGTTGGCGACGTAATGCAGGCGCACGGTCTGCGCCTTGATGGTGATGCCGCGCTCTTTCTCGATATCCATCGAGTCGAGAACCTGCTCCGACATCTCGCGAGCGGCCAGGCCACCGGTCGACTGGATCAACCGGTCAGCCAGCGTCGACTTGCCGTGGTCGATATGGGCGACGATCGAGAAATTGCGGATATGCGACAGGGGCGTCTTTGAAGGTGTTGTGCTCATGCGCCGCATATAGCAGCGGTATCAACCGCCGCAAAGCAGGAAATGCAGGCTTTGTTCACTATAATTGCCGGATATCGCCCGCAACCGGATCGCCCTCGACCATCGCGCCGGCATTGGGCATCTGCGCGCTCTTCATCTCGAAATTCTCGCGCAGATGCGGCGGCACCGTTTCGCGGAATTTCAGCCGCACGGCGACGAAGGCCGCATAAGCAAGCGCCGTGCCCATGGCCGCATAGATAAACGTCTTCGGGCCGAAGACCGGTGTCAGCAGCGTGATCGACAGAGGAATGATCGTGGCGGCGATCGACCAGCACATCAGAAGCGTCGAGGCGAGCGGCACGAAATCGGCGGGTGCGGTGCGATCATTGGCATGCGCATTGGCGATCGAATAGACGGTTTCGACGGCACCGGCAAACACGGCAAAGACCAGCATGAGCAGGACGAGGTTGGCGAACGAAACGCTGAGCGCCACGACGGCGGCGGCCGCAATCAGCAGGCAGACGAGGATCAGCACGATGCGCCGGTCTATCCGGTCGGACAGCACGCCCATCGGATACTGGATGAAGATCAGGCCAAACTGCATGACCAGCATCAGAAGCGCGACATCGCCCTGGCTGACCGAATTGGCGGCGGCATAGATCGGCGTAAAGCCCTGCACGGCCATAGACAGCCCACCGGCAGCAAGAACGCCAACGAAGGCGACGGGGGAATTGCGCCAGACCATCGGCACATCGACGCTGACCTTGGCTGGCGGCGGCGGGTTGGGCAGGCGCGTCAGGCCGATCGGCAGGATGGCCATGGTGGTGAAGAAGATGGTGAGCAACGGCGCCAGATTACCATCCGCCGGAATCTGGCCGAACAGCCATGCGCCGGCGCCAATGGCGATGACATAGACCATGTAGAACACCGACATCGCCTTGCCGCGCCAGCTGTTGGCGCTGGCATGGTTGAGCCAGCTCAGCGAGATGATGAAATTGATGTTGCCCGCCGCGCCATAGACGCCGCGCGCAAAAACCCAGAGCAGCGGATGGAAGCCGAGCGCGATCAAAAAAGCCGAGAGCAGCACCAGCGCCATCGAGCAGGAAAACGCCCGCGCATGGCCGACCCGTCGGATCATCGGGCCGGCAACGACGCAACCGGCGAGACCGCCAAAGGCAAGGGCCGTCACCGCCGCCCCGGCAACCCAGGGCGGGCTGTCGCCCTTCGCCAGAAGGAAAGGCACATAGGCGAACATCATGCCATTGCCGATGCCGACACAGGCCATGGAGGCAACGATGCTGGCGATCGACAGCACGGATGCGCGCGGCTGCTCGGACCGGATTTCTTCACTCGCCACCATCTGCGCCCCTAAAGATCAGCCAAGCCGCCAACGGGAGCGCTTGCGAAAGAATGCCCTAACATATTGATCGCTTGGTGGTTTCACCCGACGCCAGCCGTGAATCACACCATAGCGGCATATCCTGTTTTCGACTGTCGCCGCAGCGGCATGCAACGCATTTATTGCAACGGTCACCAAATTTTCGTTGACTCCACTATATGAACGTTTAATTCTCATATAATGGAAAATTCATTCGAAACCGATATCGCCGAACGCTTGAAACGGCTGCGTCTGGAACAGTCGATGACGCTTGACGATCTCGCCAGCCGCGCCGGCGTCAGCCGTGCGATGATCTCGCGCATTGAACGTGGCGAGGCGAGCCCAACCGCCCAGCTTCTCGCCCGGCTCTGCAGCGCATTGGGCACGACCTTGTCGCGGTTTTTCGCCGATGGCGAAACTGCCGGTGATCCCCTCTCTCGCCGGAACGACCAGCGGATCTGGCGCGATCCCGAAACCGGCTATCTGCGCCGCTCGGTCTCAGCCGATGGCACCGGTTCGCCGGTCGATATCGTCGAGGTCGAGTTTCCGCCGGGCGCACGCGTGGTGTTCGAACAGCAGCAGTTCGACGCCGGGCTGACGCAGCATCTCTGGCTGTTCGAAGGCCGGCTGACCATGACCGCCGGGGCGGAGACGCATGTCCTTGAGGCCGGCGACTGCCTGTTCATGCGGCTTGCCGAAGCTCATATCTTTCACAATCCGCATAGCAAGCCGGCACGCTACGCCATCATTCTCAACCGCAGCAAAGTCTAGTCCCAATGTCCAAGGTTACGATCCGCACGCTCACCCCTTCCGAAACCACGGCCGCTCTGCCCGCGCTTGCCGACATCCTGTCCGATTGCGTCGAGGGCGGCGCCTCCGTCGGCTTCATGTCGCCCTATACGCCGCAGGACGCGGTCCCCTATTGGCAAGGAGTTGCCCGGGCTGTTGCAGAGGGCAACACGGTACTGATCGTCGCCGAGACCGATGGCGAAATCCTCGGTACGGTTCAGCTCGGCATTGGCATGATGCCGAACCAGCCGCATCGCGCCGATCTGAAAAAGCTGCTCGTCCATCGCAAGGCCCGCGGCCTCGGTCTTTCACGCCTGCTGATGGACGCTGCAGAAGAAGAGGCGGGCAAGCATGGGCGGCATATCCTCGTGCTCGATACGGCAACCGGAAGCCCGGCGGAGAGCATCTACGAAAAATTCGGCTGGCAGCGCGTCGGCGTCATTCCGCAATATGCCCTGATGCCGGATGGCAGCTATTGCGGCTCGACGTTCTTCTACAAGACGCTGGCCACGAATTGACGCGCGAAATCACGGCAACCATTTCAGCCGTCCTTGACACCAAAAATGGCCATATCCCTTGACGGAAACAGTCCATATCGGCTGGGTCAGGCCATTTCACGCCTCTTATCTTCGTGCTAGCTGATGTACAGCCGCAAGGCCGATATTCTTAAGGGGAACCCATGAAAACCATTCTTCAGCGCGCGGGTCTGGCCGCGTTTTCCATCGCCATGCTTCTCGGCGGCATCTCCGCTGCCTCGGCGGCGGATGTCACCTTCGAAATGAAGAACAGCCACCCGAATGCCGTCGAAGTCGAGCTTTACAGCCAGGACCGCGACCATGTCTGGCCAGGCAACAATCAGGTTTATCTGCTGGATGACGGCGAGACCAAGCAGATCCCGCTATCCTGCGACCAGGGCGAAAAGATCTGCTACGGCGCCTGGATCTCCGGCGACAAGGAAACCTATTGGGGCACCGGTCCGGACAATGGCGAAACCTGCTCGGATTGCTGTTACACCTGCACGGGCGGCAACACCGAAGAGATCGACCTGACCGAATAATTCGACACGCAGAAGAGCCGGGCCGATCGAAACTTGTATGCCTGCCAAAACTGAAGACCGCGGTAGCACCAATCCGCAGCCGGAAACAGAAAGTTCATTTCCCAAAAGGCTTGCTCTTCATCTTCCTGCCGCAATCAGTAGTATGAAGCAAAGGAAGCACCATTTGGGGACCTCTGATTCCATGATCAAGAAAATCGCCGTACTGGCCATCGCAACCGTCTATCTTTCAGGCTGCACCACGACCGACCCGTATACGGGCCAGCAGAAGATGTCGAACACCGCCGGTGGCGCGCTGATCGGCGCGGGCTTGGGTGCCGCGACCGGCCTTCTGGTCGGCGGCAGCTCTGCCGGACGCCGCGATGCCGCCCTTGTCGGCGCCGGCATCGGCGCGCTCGGTGGCGGCCTGATCGGCAACTACATGGACAGCCAGGAAACCGAACTGCGCGCGCAGTTGCAGAACACCGGCGTTTCGGTCACCCGCGTCGGCGACCGCATCGTTCTCAACATGCCGGAAAACATTACCTTCGGCACCGACCGCGACCAGATGAACCCCCGCGCCTATCCGACACTGGACTCGGTCGCGATTGTACTGCGTAAGTTCAACAAGACTTTGATCGATGTCGATGGCCATACGGATTCGACCGGTAGCGCCAGCCACAACCAGGACCTTTCGGAAAGGCGTGCCATCTCGGTCGCCAACTATCTCGGCTCGCAGGGCGTCGACCAGCGCCGCATGTCGGCTG
>Ga0247813_10000465_pt1 | contig 38429 bp, 29 predicted proteins | sample UWRJL169409C1_FD_180719 | JGI IMG/M metagenome (GOLD analysis project Ga0247813, IMG submission 180719) | Plant litter microbial communities from Arlington Agricultural Research Station in Wisconsin, United States - UWRJ-L169-409C-1 | ecosystem: Environmental > Terrestrial > Plant litter >... | reverse complement strand
CGGAGTGGGACTTGAACCCCCACGCCCGTTAGGGCACTAGCACCTCAAGCTAGCGCGTCTGCCATTCCGCCACCCGGACAGGTGGACCGTCGAGGAGCGTTTCCGTCCTCTTGGGTGCGTCGGAAAATCTAGCACGTCCTGGGCCCAGGTGTGGAACCCGTCGCCCCCGATGTGACGGGAACCACCTCTGACCAGGGCCTGGACGGCTCTCGTCAGCCGGTGATCCGCCGCAGCAGGGACCGCCGGGCGTGCGGCAGGTCCGGGAGCTCGAGCCCCGTCAGCCATGCCGTGAACAGCTCGAGGAGGTCGGTCCCGGCCACCTGGGAGGCGAGCGCGACGAAGTCCGCCGAGGTCACCGACCCGTGCCTGTGCTCGGCCACCCACGTTCGCAGGATCTGCCAGAACACGTCGTCGCCGACAGTCCCGCGCAAGGCCTGCAGGGTGAGCGCACCGCGCTTGTAGACCCTGTCGTCGAACATGTCGTCGGTGCCCGGGTCACCGAGGACGAGGTCCTGGGGGAGCGCGGCGAGCCGTGCGTGCTGCTCTGCGGCGTGATCGGCAGCAGACCGCCCGCCCGAGGCCTCGGACCACACCCACTCGGCGTAGCAGGCGAAGCCCTCGTGCAACCAGATGTCCTGCCAGCGTGCGGCGGTCACCGAGTTGCCGAACCACTGGTGGGAGAGCTCGTGCGCGATGAGCCGCTGCGACTCCCACCCGGTGCTGAGGAACCCCTGGCTGAAGACCGAGAGCCCCTGCGCCTCGAGGGGGATCTCGAGCGTGTCCTCGGTCACGACGACCGTGTATGCGGCGAAGGGGTAGGGGCCGAAAGCGTCGACGAACACGTCGAGCATCTCGCCCTGGCGGGCGAAGGCGCGCTCGACGGCGCTCGTCGCCGTCGGCGGGAACACGGCGTGGATCGGGACGGCGCCACGGGTGGCAGCAGCGTCAGAGCCGTCGGCACCCGGAGCGCGTCCGGTGCCCGCAGTGCCCGCAGTGCCCGCAGTGCCGTCAGTGCCGTCAGTGCCCTCGCGCAGCGTCCGGCGGACGTACCGGCCGATCTGCACCGTCGCGAGGTACGCGGCCATCGGCTCGGGCTGCTCGTACACCCAGGTCGTAGTGCTGGCGCGGCGTCTGCTGCTGGTCAGCGTGCCGTTCGCGACCACGTGGTACTCGGACGGCACCGTGAGGGAGATCCTGTAGGGCGCCTTGTCGGAGGGGCGGTCGTTGCACGGGTACCAGGACGGTGCACCGTGCGGCTGGGAGGCGACGATCACGCCGTCGGCCAGCTCTTCCCACCCGGCCTCGCCGTCTGGCCCGGGCATCGGGCGCGGCGTCCCGGCGTAGGTGACCACGACCACGAGCTCTTGGCCCGGCTGCACCTCGCGGCGCGTCTTGACGACCAGGCGCCCGGGGCGCTGGGAGTACCGACCCGGCTGGGCCCCGTCGACGGTGACCTTCGACACGCGCAGCGCGTAGAGGTCGAGGGTCAGGCGGTCGAGGGCCTCGCGGGCGACGACCCGCAGGGTCGCGGTCCCGGAGAGCTTGTTGGTCTCGACGGAGTAGTCGAGCGCGAGGTCGTAGGAGAGCACGTCGTACGAGGGGTCGCCGTGACCCGGCACGTAGGGGTCGGCCGTCGTCTCGGCCGTCACAGGGCGGCCAGCGGGGCTGCCGCGGGGGTCTCGTCGGGGTCGGTCTCGTCGACCCACGGGCCGATCGGGTTGCCGACCCAGCGGGTCTTGTCGGGCACTGACTCACCTCTCATGACCAGGGACACCGGGCCCACAGTAGCGTGCCTGCCGAGGGTCGACGCGGGGAGCGCGACGCTCCCGGGGCCGAGGGTCGCACCCTCCTTGAGGACCACGCGGTCGAGGCTGAGCACACGGTCGTGGAACAGGTGGGTCTGCACGACGCAGCCGCGGTTGACGGTCGCCCCGTCGTGCAGCTCGACGAGGTCTGCCTCGGGCAGCCAGTACGTGTCGCACCAGACGCCGCGGCCGATCGTCGCCCCGAGCGAGCGCAACCACACGGCGAGCACCGGGGTGCCGAGCGTCCCGCGGGCGAACCACGGGGCGGCGACCACCTCGACGAAGGTGTCCGCGAGCTCGTTGCGCCACACGAAGGAGCTCCAGAGCGCGTGGTCCGTCGCCGTGACCCGGCCGACGAGGGCCCACTTGGCGAGGGTCGTCACCGCGGCGGCGAGCGCCCCGGCCACGAGCAGGGTGAGCCCGGACACGAGCGCGGCGACCCACCATCCGGACGAGCCGGCGACAGCGACGAGCAGGGTGACGACTGCGAGGCTGAGCGACGCGGCGACCACCACGGGGACGATCCTGCACACCTCGACGAGGGCGCGGGCCACCCGCAGGCGTGTCGGCGGGTGGTAGGTGAGGCTCCGGTCGACCTCGCTCGCGGTCCTGCGCAGCCGGGTCGGCGGGCTGCCGAGCCACGACGTGCCGCCCTTGGCCTTGGTGCGTCGTGGTGCCGCGGAGAGCACGGCCACGAGCCCGCCCTTGGGGACCTTGCGGCCCGGCGCCGCCATCCCGGAGTTGCCGACGAAGGCGTGCTTGCCGATCTTCACGCGCTCGACGCGCAACCATCCGCTGCCGAGCTCGTACATGCCGAGCATCGTGTCGTCGGCCAAGAACGCCCCGTCGTTGACCGTCGTCAGGCTCGGGATCAGCAGGACCGTCGACGCCTCGACGTCGTCGCCGATCTCGGCCCCGAGGAGCCGCAGCCAGCCGGGGGTCAGAGAGCTGGAGTAGAGCGGGAACAGCCACGTGCGCGTCTCGTCGAGGATCCTCAGCACAGCCCACGCCCGCCACGCCTGGGGTCCGTGGACGGCGTGGATGCCGTTGGTCAGCCCGCGGGACAGGGCCCGGACCGAGGCCCATACCAGGGCCGCGAGGACCACAGACCCGACGACGCAGGCGACGGGCAGGAACCCGAGCGCGCGCACGGCCGCCTCGGCCGCTGACGACGCACCGGTCACGGGCCCCAGGACGACCGCCACAGCGGTCGCGATCGCGACGACAGGCAGCGCGCTGATCCCGACGGCTGTCGCGGCGTACCCCCACACCCATCGACGACGACGCGGGGGGCGCTCTTCGGCCCACGGGCCACGGGCGGCACCTGTGCGCTGGGCGGGTGCGCCCGCCCATGCCGCGTCGGCCGGCACCGATCCGACCACCGCAGAGCCGGGGGCGATCTCAGCCCGTGCCCCGACGTCCGCGCCTCCGACCAGCGTGGTCCGCGCACCGATCCGAGCGCGCTCGCCGACGGTGATGGCACCCACGTGCAGCACGTCGCCGTCGAGCCAGTGCCCGACGAGGTCGACCTCGGGCTCGATCGAGCAGCCGTCGCCGAGGGTGAGCATCCCGGTGACCGGGGGCAGCGTGTGCAGGTCGACGTCTGCGCCGACCGTCGCGCCGAGCATCCGGGCGTAGGTGGGCATCCAGGTGGCTCCCGCGAGCGACGTCGCGCCGAGCTCGTCCGCCAGCCGCTCGGCGAGCCACAGGCGCAGGTGCACCCGACCGCCGCGCGGATAGCGCCCGGGCGTGACACCCAGCAGCAGCAGCCGCGCCCCGAGGGCGGCGAGGGTCATCCGTCCCGCGGGCAGCACGAAGAGCAGCGCCCCGAGCCCCGTCCACCACCACGACGCCTGCGGCAGCCAGGGGACCGAGAAGAGGTCTCCCACGACTGTGCTCGCCGCCGCGACCCAGACCAGCCAGCGCAGCCCGGCGACCGTGCGCAGCGGGACCGAGGCGAGGACCTGGGCCACCTGGGTGGCCGCCGGGACCGGGTTGACCTCGGCGTTGCGTAGCCCGGTCGGAGCGGACATGGCGTCGAGGGCGTCGGCGAGGGCGCCGACAGTCGGACGCTCGTAGACGTCCGCCACGGTCACCTCGGGGAACTGCCCGCGGAGCTGGGAGACCAGCTGCGCGGCGGTGAGGCTGCCACCGCCGAGCGCGAAGAAGTCGTCGTCGCGGGAGGTCACCACGGCCCCGAGGATCTCCAGCCAGAGCTCTTGGACCCACCCTGCGGTCCCGCCGAGCGTCTCGGCCTCGGGCGCGGACCCCGTGCTGGGCAGCGGCCAGGGCAGCGCGTCACGGTCGATCTTGCCGGAGGTGCGGGTGGGCAGCGTCGCCAGCTGGGCGATGCGCGGCACGAGGGCCGAGGGCATCGTCTCGCGCAGCGTCGCCATGGAGGCCTCGAGGTCGAATCCCGGACCCGGGGTGAGGTACCCGACGAGGATGGTGTTGCCCGAGCCGGTCTTCCGGACGGCTGCTGCGGCCGCCTCCACGCCGGGGAGCGCGAGCAGCGCGCTGTCCACCTCGCCGAGCTCGACGCGCCGCCCGCCGATCTTGATCTGGTCGTCTGCCCGCCCCACGAACAGCAGGCCCTCCGGGTCGGAGACCACGAGGTCGCCCGACCTGTACGCGCGGTCCCAGCCGAGCGTCGGCATCGGGGCGTACTTCTCGGCGTCCTTCGCAGGGTCGAGGTACCGGGCCAGTCCCACCCCTCCGATGATCAGCTCGCCGGTCTCGCCGTCCGCGACCTGCACGCCCTGGGCGTCGACCACGGCGAGGTCCCAGCCGTCGAGAGCCGTACCGATGCGCACAGGCGGCTCGGTCGTCAGGCGCGCCGCGCAGGCCACGACTGTCGCCTCGGTCGGCCCGTAGGTGTTCCACAGCTCGCGGTCCTCGGTCGCCAGGCGGGCACCGATCTCCGGCGGGCACGCCTCGCCGCCGAGGATGAGCAGCCGCACACCGTCGAGGGCGGCTGGCGGCCAGAGCGCCACGAGCGTCGGGACGGTCGAGACGACGGTCACGTCGTTGGCCGTCATCCACGGACCGAGGTCCATGCCGCTCTTGACGAGCGAGCGGGGTGCGGGCACCAGGCACGCACCGTGCCGCCAGGCGAGCCACATCTCCTCGCACGACGCGTCGAAGGCGACCGAGAGGCCTGCCATCACGCGGTCGCCCGGGCCGAGCGGGTCGCCCTGCAAGAACAGCCGTGCCTCGGCGTCGACGAAGGCGGCGGCGGACCTGTGCGAGACCGCGACCCCCTTCGGCGTGCCCGTCGAGCCGGAGGTGAAGATGATCCAGGCGTCGTCGGTCGTCGCCGGCCCGTCCCACGCCGAGGCGTCGTCGTCTGCGGTGCCTGCCTCGTCTGCGGTACCGACCTCGTCGGACCGGGGCGCCGAAGGGACCGAAGGTACCGAGGGTGCCGACGCCTGGGGGAGAGCCCGCGCCTGCGGACCCTGGGCCGCCCCACCTGCCGGAATGCCCACGACAGGGCGCGGCGCGACCACGAGCCTGTCCCCGACCACCGCGGTGACGCCGGCCTCGTCGAAGACCGTCCGGGCGCGCTCGTCGGGGTCGTCCTTGTCGACAGGCACGTAGGCCGCTCCGGCCTTGAGGATCGCGATGATCGCCACGTACAGGTCTGTCGTCCCCGAGCTGATCCGCACACCGACCCTGTCGCCGCGTCCTACGCCCACCCCCGCGAGCTCGGCCGCGAGCTCGTCGGCAGCCTCGTCGAGCGCAGCGTAGGTGAGCACGTCCACGGCGTTGTCGAGGGCGGGGGAGTCGGGGTACCTGTCCACGGTGTCGGCGAAGATGTCGACCAGCGTGCGGGGAGGCGGCGCGAGGTTGCCCCGCAGCAGGGACGACCCTGCCGGGCTCGCGCCCGGCTGCGAGCCGGGGAGGGCCTGCGCGGGCTGCGAGCCCAGGGTGCTCGGTGCCGGCTGCGAGCCGGGGGTGCCCTGTGCGGGCTGCGAGGCGGGCTGCGAGCCGGGGGTGCTCGGTGCGGTCATGGTCGGACGATCCCTCGCTCAGGTGAACGATGCATGAATGCCCGGCGACACTGACGCGTCACCGCCGGGCGAGCACGAGCGCGCTGCGCCAGACTTGTCGCAGGTCCGCGAGGACCGCGAGGCGCGGCGGCGACAGGCGCGTCGTACAGAACGGTTAGTGTCGCAGGTGAGCGACCCGCAGCCTCCAGCGGGTCCGAGAGCAGAGAGCAGGGGACCACCATGTCGGGCCAGCGGGTACGGAGCGCAGCAGTGCGACGGAGCACAGGGTCGATCCGTCCACCGGTGCCGGCAGCCCCCCAGGACTCGGTCCCGCTGTGGCTCAGGTCCTCCGCCGGGTGGGCCTGGCGGCTCATCATCGTCGCGATCGCCGTCGGGCTCGTCGTCTTCGCCACCGCCAAGGTGCAGCTCGTCTTCATCGCGCTCTTCGTGGCCCTCGTGTTCTCAGCCGTGCTCCGCCCCGTCGTCAACATCTACGGCAAGATCATGCCGCGAGCCCTCGCGACCGCGCTCGCCCTGCTGAGCGGCGTCCTCGTCATCGGCGGCCTCCTCACCTACGTCGTCGCCTCCGTCGCCGGGCAGTGGCAGAAGCTCTCCGACCAGTTCGCGACAGGCACCGACCAGATCTTCGAGTTCCTGGAGAACGGCCCGCTGCCCTTCTCCATCACCGTCGACGACATGCGCGGCTGGATCGAGGACGGCCAGCAGTGGGTCCAGGACCACGCAGGCGACATCGCCGGCACGGCCTTCGAGCAGGCCGGGACCGTCGTCGAGGTCTTCACGGCCCTCGCGCTCGCCATCTTCTGCACCATCTTCTTCCTCGCCCGTGGCGACAGCATGTGGTCCTGGTTCCTCAACCAGCTCCCCAGCCGCATGCGCGACACGTGGAAGGTCGTCGGAGGAGCCGGCTGGTACACCTTCTCCGGGTACACCCGCGGCACCGTCATCATCGCCGTGACCGACGGCATCCTGGCCGGCGTGTTCCTCACCATCCTCGGCGTCCCCCTCGCAGCACCCCTCGCCGTGCTCGTCCTCATCGGTGCCTTCATCCCGCTCATCGGGGCCCCGGCGGCCATGGTCATCGCGATGGTCGTCGCGCTCGCGGCCGACGGCATCTGGAAGGCCGCGATCGTGGGTATCGGCATCGCCCTCATCGGGCAGTTCGAGGGGCACGTGCTCCAGCCGCTCGTCATGGGCAAGCAGGTGTCTCTGCACCCCATCGTCGTCGCCGTCTCGGTGACTGCGGGGACGCTCCTGTCCGGGATCCTGGGCGCCGTCATCGCCGTCCCGCTCGTCGCCGTCGCGTGGGCCGTCTACTCCCAGCTGCGCACCCTCGACCCGCCCATGCTCGATCCCGTGGACGACGAGGACCTGGACGACGACGAGGAGGACCACGACGACGGGGCCCTCGAGGACGAGAACCCGGTGTCCGTCACAGCCCCTGCCGTGACGGCAGGCCCGACCACCCGCCCGACGTCCAGGAGCACCACGCAGGAACCACCGACCAGCACGGCGTGACCCGCCGGGCGCGAAGGAGACCCATGCGCATCGCAGTCCCGACCGAGACCAAGACCGACGAGCTCCGGGTGGCCCTGACCGCCGACGGCGCCCACCATCTGGTGTCCGCCGGGCACGAGGTGGTCGTCCAGGCTGGGGCCGGGCTCGGCTCGGCGGTGACAGACGCCGACTACGAGGCAGCGGGCGCGCGGGTGGTCCCCGGTGCCGAGGAGGTCTGGGCCGAGGCCGAGCTCGTCGTCAAGGTCAAGGAGCCGCAGCCGTCCGAGCACCGCTACCTGCGCCCTGGTCTGACCCTCTTCACCTACCTGCACCTCGCGGCCGACCGTGCGTGCACGCAGGCGCTGCTGAACAGCGGGACCACGTCCTTCGCCTACGAGACGGTCTGCCTCGCCGACGGCAGGCTCCCGCTGCTCGCACCGATGAGCGAGGTCGCCGGACGGCTCGCCACCCAGGTCGGCGCCTACCACCTGACGAGCCCTGTCGGGGGAGCGGGTCTGCTCATGGGCGGCGTGCCCGGCACCCGACCGGCCAGGGTCGTGGTCCTCGGGGGCGGCACGGCCGGCCGCAACGCCGCGCAGGTCGCCGCAGGGATGCGCGCCGACGTGACGGTCCTCGACCTCGAGGCCTCGGTCCTCGCCTCGATCGACCGCGAGCACAGCGGGGCCGTGCGCACCGTGACCTCGACGGCTGCCGCCGTCGACCGCGAGGTCGCGGGCGCAGACCTCGTCGTCGGAGCCGTGCTCGTGCCGGGCGCGCTCGCCCCACGCCTGGTCTCCGACGAGCTCGTCTCGCGCATGCGCCCAGGGTCGGTCCTGGTCGACGTCGCGGTCGACCAGGGCGGCTGCTTCGAGGGAACCCGTCCCACGACGCACAGCGCGCCGACCTACACGGTGCACGGGAGCATCTTCTACGCCGTCGCGAACATGCCCGGCGCCGTCCCGGTGACCAGCACCCAGGCGCTCACCAACGCGACGTTGCCGTACGTCTCTCGCCTGGCGGCCCTGGGAGGAGCCCGAGACCTGCACGCCCTCGCGGGTGACCCGGCGCTGGCCGCAGGTCTGGCGACCTACGACGGCACGCTCGCGCACCGCGAGGTCGCGCAGGCGCACGGTCTCGACTGGGTCGACAGGTTCGCACCTGCCCGGTGAGCCGCAGGGCTGCGGGCTGCGACGACCTGCACCGACGTGGCTGGTCGACCTCCGACGCCTCGTGACGTATGAATGGAGTCATGTCTGACTCTCCTGTCGAGCTCGATGCGAGCAACCCCTTCGCCAGCCGGTCCACCCTTCCCTACGCGCTGCCCGACTTCGCGGCGATCCGCGACGAGCACTACATCCCGGCCGTGCGCGCCGGGATGGCAGCCGAGCTCGCCGAGATCGAGGCGATCGTCACCGACCCGAACCCGCCGACCGTCGAGAACACCCTCGAGGCCCTCGAGCTGAGCGGCGAGGTCCTCGACCGTGCTCTCACGGTCCTCTACAACGTGGCGAGCTCCGACTCGAGCCCTGCCCTCGAAGACATCGAGGAGACTCTCGCCCCCGAGCTCTCCGCGCACCACGACACGATCTTCATGGACGCTCGCCTGTACTCCCGTGTCGTCGCGCTCGACGCGGCGGTCCGCGCGGGCGAGGTCGAGGCAGACGCCGACACGCGGTGGCTCCTCGAGAACCTGCTCCAGGACTTCCGCCGCTCCGGCATCGACCTCTCGCCCGAGGACCAGGCGACGCTGCGCGACCTCAACGCCCGCACGACGTCCCTCGAGGCTGCCTTCGGCCGCCGCCTCCTCGCGGGGGCCAACGCGGCGAGCGTCTTCGTCGACGACGTCGCCGACCTCGAAGGGCTCGCCGACGACGCGATCGCCGCCGCCGCGCAGGCTGCGACCGACCGCGGCGAAGAGGGTCGCTACCTGCTCGAGATGCAGCTGCCGACCCAGCAGACCGTGCTCGCCTCGCTCGCCCGCCGCGACGTCCGCCGCCGCGTGCACGAGGCCTCGGTCACCCGTGGCGCGACAGGTGACGACACCGACACCCGCGAGATCGTCATCGAGCTCGCCAGGCTGCGCGCCGAGCACGCCCGTCTGCTCGGCTACGACCACCACGCTGCGTACATCGCCGAAGACGCGACGGCCAAGACGACCGAGGCCGTCAACGCCATGCTCGCGCCCCTCGCCCCTGCTGCGGCCGCCAACGCCCGCAAGGAGGCGCTCGACCTCACCGAGGCTCTCGTCGCCGACCTGGGCGACCCGGGCGCCACGCTGGAGGCCTGGGACTGGGCCTACTACGCCGAGCGTGTCCGCAAGCAGCGCTACTCCCTCGACGACGGTCTCCTGCGCCCGTACCTCGAGCTCGAGAAGGTCGTCCAGGACGGCGTCTTCAAGGCGGCCACCGAGCTCTACGGCATCACCTTCGCCGAGCGCGCCGACCTGGTCGGCTACCACCCCGACGTCCGGGTCTTCGAGGTCTTCGACACCGACGGCTCCGGCATGGGGCTCTTCCTCGCCGACTACTACACGCGCGAGTCCAAGCGCGGCGGTGCGTGGATGAACAACCTCGTCGACCAGAGCTACCTCACGGGTGAGCTGCCCGTCGTGGTCAACAACCTCAACATCGTCAAGCCGCCGGCGGGGGAGCCGACGCTCTTGGTCTTCGACGAGGTCATCACGCTGTTCCACGAGTTCGGCCACGCGCTGCACGGCCTGTTCTCGGCCGTGAGGTACCCCTCGCACTCCGGGACCGAGGTGCCCCGCGACTTCGTCGAGTACCCGTCGCAGGTCAACGAGATGTGGGCCTGGGACGAGGAGATCCTCCGGTCCTACGCCGTCCACCACGTCACGGGTGAGCCGCTGCCCGAGCAGTGGGTCCGCACGATGCTCGACTCCCGCCTGTTCAACGAGGGCTTCGCGACGACCGAGTACCTCGCTGCGACGCTGCTCGACCAGGCGTGGCACCAGATCACCCCCGAGCAGGTACCCGGCACCGTCGACGAGGTCCTGCCCTTCGAGGCAGCAGCCCTCGAGGCCGCGGGCGTCGCTCTGCGCGAGGTCCCTGCGCGGTACAGGACCACGTACTTCAACCACGTGTTCGGCGGCGGCTACTCGGCCGGCTACTACTCCTACATCTGGTCCGAGGTCCTCGACGCCGAGACCGTCGAGTGGTTCCGGGAGAACGCCGACGCCGACGGCCGGGTCCTCAACCGCGCCTCGGGCGACCGCTTCCGCGCGGCTCTCCTCTCGCGCGGCGGGTCGACCGACCCGATGCTCGCCTTCGGCGAGCTCCGCGGGCGCGGGCCCGAGATCGCCCCGCTGCTCGCGCGGCGCGGGCTGGTCTGACCTCGGCTGCCGGGGCGACCGCTGCTCGGTCGCCCCGGCCCCGGCCCACGCCGAGGCAGGTAGCGTGGGGGGATGACCTCACAGAACACTGCACAGACCCCAGTCCCGAGCGCCCAGGACGAGGTCGTCGGGATCTGTCAGGACCTGCTCCGGATCGATACGTCGAACTTCGGTGACGGGTCCGGGCCCGGCGAGCGCGCTGCGGCCGAGTACGTCATGACCTCCCTCCACGAGGTCGGCCTCGAGCCCGAGCTCTTCGAGTCCGAGCGGGGTCGCGCGAGCGTCGTGGTCCGTCTCCCGGGGCTCGACCCGACCCGGCCTGCCCTCGTGCTGCACGGGCACCTCGACGTCGTGCCGGCGCAGGCCGACGACTGGCAGGTGGACCCCTTCGGCGGAGAAGAGATCGACGGTCTTCTCTGGGGTCGTGGCGCAGTCGACATGAAGGACATGGACGCGATGATGCTCGCGGTCGTGCGGCAGATGGTCCGCGAGGGCCGCAAGCCTGCCCGCGACGTGGTGCTCGCGTTCTTCGCCGACGAAGAGGCCGGCGGAGCGCTCGGCGCCCGGTGGGCTGTCGACCACCGCCCGGAGCTCTTCGAGGGCGCGACCGAGGCCATCAGCGAGGTCGGCGGGTTCTCCACGCAGATCAACGGGCAGCGCGCGTACCTGCTCCAGACCGCCGAGAAGGGCATCGGCTGGTTGCGCCTGATCGCCGACGGTCGGGCCGGTCACGGCTCGCAGGTGCAGACGGACAACGCCGTCGTGCATCTCGCGGCAGCCGTCGCACGCATCGGTCAGCATCGATGGCCTTACGTGATGACGCCGACCGTCGAGGCGCTCCTGCGAGGCGTCGGCGAGCTCACAGGACTGCCCTTCGACCCTGAAGACCCCGCAGGGGTCGACGCGCTCATCGCGGCGATGGGCTCGGCTGCCAGGTTCGTCGGCGCGACCGTGCAGAACACCTCCAACCCCTCCCAGCTCGCGGCAGGCTACAAGGCCAACGTGATCCCCGGGCGTGCCGAGGCGACCATCGACGCGAGGTTCCTGCCCGGCCACGAGGAGTCGGCGATGGCCACGCTCCGCGAGCTCGCGGGGGAGCACGTGCGCATCGAGCCCATCCACCAGGACATCGCCCTCGAGGTGCCCTTCAGCGGCAACCTCGTCGACGCGATGACGGCCTCGCTGCTCGCGGAAGACCCCGAGGCCGTCGTGCTCCCGTACGCGCTCTCGGGTGGGACGGACAACAAGTCGCTCGCGAGGCTCGGCATCACCGGGTACGGCTTCGCGCCGCTGCTGCTGCCCGAGACTCTCGACTTCCCGGGCATGTTCCACGGGGTCGACGAGCGCGTCCCGACAGACTCGCTCACGTTCGGGACCCGCGTCCTCGACAGGCTGCTCGCAACCTGCTGACCCCGCGTCTGCCGGATGGCAGCGTGCGCTGGGCTGGCAGCGTGGGCTGGGCGCCAGCGTGCGCTGGCCGGCGCAGGGCGTGCCGACCGTGCGCTGACCGGATCAGCCCGTGCTGGACGAGGCAGAGGTGGCACCCGTGTGGCAGAGGGCTGCCAGGGTCAGAGGGTGCTGCGGACGCGGATGATCTTGCGTCGCAGCCAGACCCTGCGCAGCCCACCCATGTAGAGCACCGACCTGGCCAGCTCCCAGCGCCCGTACTCGGCCTCGTCGGTGAGCATGCGGCGGGTCTCCTCGGGCCTGTCCCGGTCGCGGGGGATCGTGATGACCCTGTACTCGTACTGCCCGCCGGTGTCGGCCCACATGGTCGGGCGCACGCGCGGCGGGACGGGCGGCTGGGTGTCGTCGTGCGTACGTCGTTCCATGTCTGGCACCACCTTCTCGCCTGTCGCCGGGCGCTGCCTGCGGCGCCTGGATCGCTCCGGCGAACCTACCAAACACCGCTGACACTGGCCCCGTGAAGACCACCTCGTGACCCTCGACGCACCCCGCGGACAGCCCGCAGGCGACCCCCGCAGGGCGCGTCGGGAGCCCTCGGCAGGTCTGCGGGGACGTCGCACCAGCCCGGCACCGCGCCGCCGCTGGTCGAGCAGCGGCGGTGCGTGTGGAACTCGGAGCGCCTGCGTGGTGCCATTCAGCCTGGTGGGGCGCTACGGTCAGGGGTATGACCGTCGACCCTCGCGCAGCCCTTGATCGTCTCGTCGCAGCCCTCGAAGCCCACCACGCGGCCGTGAGCAGCCGGCGCGGTGACGAGGACTCCTCGGTCGACGACGCCTACGACATCCTCGCGGACGCCTTCGACGTCTACGACGAGGCTGTCGGCAACACCTACGGCGAGGCTCTCCCCTTCGTCCTCGCCGACGATGACGATGACGACGACGAGGGAGACCACGACGACGACATCGACGAGGACGACCTCGACGACGACGAGATCGACGGGGCGGACCTCGACGACGCCGACGACCAGGGCTACGCCTCGGACGGCGACCGCTGACCTGCTGACCTCGCCCGGGCAGGTGCGCCCAGCCTGGTGAGGCGCTCGACCCGGGTCAGGCGCGGGCTGACTCCCGATCGTCTGCGCTGACGTCGTCGAGCGCCAGGCTCACCGCGGGCGGCAGCACGAGGTCGACCGCCCCGAGCGCGGCCCGGAGCTGACCCGGTGTGCGCGCTCCGACGACGGCGGACCCCAGGTAGTCCCGTTCGAGCAACCACGCCAGGGCCACCTCGAGAGGCTCCCGCCCGAGGCCCGCCGCTGCCGTGCACACGGCGTCGACGACCGACGACGCGGCCTCGCCCAGGTACGGCTCCACGAAGCCGGCCAGCTGTGCCGACGCACCGCGCGACCCCGCGGGGACACCACCGCGGTACTTGCCGGTGAGGACCCCGCGACCCAGGGCCGACCACCCGATCACCCCGACGCCCAGCGCCTGTGCTGCGGGCACGACGTCGTCCTCGAGGGCGCGGGCGAGCAACGAGTGCTCGACCTCGACGGCCGCGAGCGTGACCCCGTCGACCTGCGAGAGCCGCCCGGCGACGTACCCGGTGTGCCACGCGCCGTGGTTCGAGAGCCCGACGTACAGCGCCCGGCCCGAGGTGACGGCGTGGGAGAGCGCGTCGACGGTCTCGTCGAGGGGTGTGCCGAGGTCGGGCGCCTGCACGAGGAACAGGTCGACGTGGTCGGTCCCGAGCCGCGCGAGAGACGCGTCGAGGTCGGTGAGCAGGGCTCTGCGCGAGGAGTCGACGACGGTCCCGCGCGCTGTCTGGCGCAGCCCGCCCTTGGTGCACAGGACGAGGTCGTCGCGGTGGACGGCCGAGCCGAGGAGAGACCCGAGGATCTCCTCGCTGGCGCCGTCGGCGTAGGAGCCTGCGGTGTCGACGAGGGTCCCACCGGCGTCGGTGAAGTCGCGGAGCTGCACTGCGGCGTCCTGGGCGTCGGTCTCACGCCCCCAGGTCATCGTGCCCAGTCCGAGGGCGGACACGTGCAGGCCTGTGCGACCGAGGCGGCGGTTCTCCATCCCCGCAGACTACGTGGCCGGGCACCTCGCAGCGCCAGGGTGCGGGTAACGTGTCTCGACGTGAACGCGATCGAAGCACTCGTCCTCGGACTCGTCCAGGGCCTCACCGAGTTCCTGCCCGTCTCCTCGAGCGCGCACCTGCGCATCGTCGGTGACCTCATCGGCTCCAACGACCCTGGGGCGGCCTTCACGGCGATCACCCAGATCGGCACGGAGTCCGCGGTCCTGCTGTACTTCAGGCGCGACATCGTCACCATCTGCACGGCCTGGTGGAAGGCGTTGCGCGGGGCGGACGGCACGGGCTGGCGCGAGCGCATGGGGTCGCAGAACCACGACGCACGGATGGGCTGGTTCATCGGCCTGGGGTCGATCCCCATCGTGGTCCTCGGTCTGCTGCTCGAGAGCGCGATCGACCAGAACTTCCGCAACCTCTACCTCATCGCGCTGATGCTCGTGGTCTTCGGTGTGATCCTCGGCTGGGCCGACAAGGTCGGTCGCAAGACGCGGACCCTTGACGAGCTGACCCCGCGCCACGCGCTGTACTTCGGTCTCGCGCAGGCGATGGCCCTCGTCCCGGGTGTCTCGAGGTCCGGTGGCACCATCACCGCCGGGCTCCTCATGGGCTACTCCCGCGAGGCCGCTGCCCGGTACTCCTTCTTGCTCGCCATCCCGGCGGTCCTCGGCTCGGGGCTCTACAAGCTCTTCAGCTCTTCGGGCGAGATCGGCTCGGCCGGCGCCCCGGGAGCGGGGGCGACGCTGCTCGCGACGCTGGTCGCCTTCGTCGTCGGCTACCTGGTCATCATCGTGTTCCTCAAGATCGTCTCGACCTTCAGCTACAAGCCCTTCGTGTACTACCGCATCGGCCTCGCCGTGGTGGTCGTCGTGCTGCTCCTCGCCGGGGTGCTGACCGCGCAGGGCGGTGTCTGAGCCTGAGCCTGAGGGCGAGCGTCGGCGCTCAGAGCCACCCGTTGTGCTTGAAGGCGCGGTGCAGGCCGACGCAGATGCCGACCATGCCGACGAGCACACCCGGATAGCCCCACGTCCACGCGAGCTCGGGCATGTGCTCGAAGTTCATGCCGTAGATCCCGGCTACCAGGGTGGGGACCGCGGCGATGGCGGCCCACGCGGAGATCTTGCGCATGTCTTCGTTCTGCCGCACGGACACGAGCGACAGCCGGACTGTGAGCATGTCCGAGAGCAGGCTGTCGTGGCTCTCGAGGTGCTGGTCGATCCGCTCCGCGTGCGCCGTGAGTCGCTCGAGCAGCTGGCGGTCGAGGCGCAGCGGCTCGGTCGACACCGTCGTGCGGTCGTCCCCGAGGTCCGGCAGCTCGACCGAGAGCGGGAGCAGAGCTCGACGCGCCTCGGAGATCTCGCGCTTGAGGTTGTAGAGCCGGGGGAGCGGGTCCTCGTCCAGACGGAAGGCCACCTGCTCGAGGTGCGCGACGGCGTCGCCGAGCGCGAGCTCGACGTCTGACGCACCGGCCACCAGCTCGACGAGCATCGCTGCCAGCACCGGGAGAGCACCGCGACCCTTGAGGGCGCGCTGCTCTCCGAGCCGCTCGACGACCTTGTCCGTGACCCCTGCAGAGCCTGACTCGGCCGAGTAGAGCACGGTGCCTGTGGCGAAGAGCACGAGACGGCCTGTGGTCACCTGCTCGTCGTCGTAGGCGGCTGTCGGGACCACGACGTAGAGGGCGTGGTCGTTCACCCGGACGACCCGGGGTGCCACGCTCGACGGACCACGGCCGATCCGTGCGAGGCGCGCCCGGATCTCGGAGACGTCCAGACCGTGCTCCTCGGCAGCGTCGAGCACGTCGGCGCCGTCCTCGACCACGAACCACCGCGCCTCGGCGCGGGCGACGGCCGAGCCGGGTGTGGTCTCGTGCCAGCCGTCGGAGACACGCTCGACGGTGCGACGGACGGAGACCTGGGGCTGTGGGCTGACCATGCCTGCATTCTGGACCACGCACGGCGCGACGCGCGCCCGGTCGGCGACGTCGGACAGGACCGACCGCCCACCCAGCGGGCGCGGGCCTGGGGGCGCCTGGCTCGGGATACTGTTGGACCGTGCTCACCTGGCCTGCCCCACAGATCCCCGAACTCCCCGGCCGCGGCGACGTCGTCCGCGTCCACGACAGCTCGACCGGCCGGCTGGTCGTCGCCTCGCAGGGGCCGTCGGCGTCGCTGTACGTCTGCGGCATCACCCCCTACGACGCGACCCACATCGGGCACGCCGCCACCTACGTCGCCTTCGACCTCCTCGGGCGGGCCTGGCGCGACGCCGGTCAGGACGTCACCTACGCCTCCAACGTCACCGACGTCGACGACCCGCTCCTCGAGCGCGCGACGGCCACGGGGGTCGACTGGCGCGATCTCGCCGTCGAGCAGACGGCTCTCTTCGCCGAGGACATGACGGCTCTCGGTGTGATCCCCCCTGACGTGTACCTCGGGGCCGTCGAGACCATCCCGCCGGTGGCCGCTGCGGTCGAAGAGCTCGTCGCTGCCGGAGCCGCGTACAGGGTGCCGCTCGAGGACGGCGCGGGCGGCGACGCCCCCGACCTCGGAGACGTCTACGCCGACGTGACCGCCGACAGCGCCTTCGGCCAGGTGTCGCGCCTCGACGAGGCGACGATGCTCGAGCTCTTCGCCGAGCGCGGGGGCGACCCCGAGCGTGCCGGCAAGCGCAACGCCCTGGACCCGCTGCTCTGGCGCCGTGAGCGTCCGGGCGAGCCGGCCTGGGAGGCCGGGAGCCTCGGAACCGGGCGCCCTGGGTGGCACATCGAGTGTGCCGTGATCGCCCGTGCAGGGCTCGGGCTGCCCTTCGACGTCCAGGGCGGTGGTTCCGACCTGCTGTTCCCGCACCACGAGATGAGCACGTCGCACGCCCGCCTCATCGGCGACGGCGAGGTCCACGGAGCCGGTGCGGCCACGCACGTCCACGCCGGGCTCGTCGCCTACCAGGGCGAGAAGATGAGCAAGTCTCGCGGCAACCTCGTGTTCGTGTCGCGCCTGCGCGCCGAGGGCGTCGAGCCGATGGCCATCCGTCTCGCTCTTCTCGCCCACCACTACCGCTCCGACTGGGAGTGGACCGACGCGAGCCTCACCGAGGGTGTGCAGCGTTTCGAGACGTGGCGCTCGGCTGTCTCGGGCAACGGCGGCCCCGACGCCGACGCGACGCTCGCGGAGATCCGCGCGGCGCTGGCGGACGACCTCGACGCGCCCCGCGCGCTGGCCGCCGTCGACAGGTGGGCCGAGCTGTCGCTCGCCGGCACCGCCGAGCCTGTCGAGGGCGCGCCCGGAGTGATCTCACGAGCGGTCAACGCGCTGCTCGGCGTCCGGCTCTGACGCGCCGCACGACGTCATCGCCGAACGACGACATCGCCGAACGACGACATCGCCGCACGAGGTCACCGCTGGATAACTGACGCGGACAGACGACGAGCCGGGACCCGCCTCTGGGTCCCGGCTCGTGGCGTCTATGCGTCACTCCCTGCGTGAGGAGCTGCTGCTCCCCGCGAGGGACGTCGCTCAGAGATCCTTGTCGCGCCGCTTGAGGTACTGCTCGAACTCCCGCGCGATGGCCTCGCCGCTCGCCTCGGGCAGCTCGGCGGTGTCTTTCGCCTCTTCGAGCTGCTTCACGTACTCCGCGATCTCGGTGTCCTCGGTCATGAGCTTGTCGACACCGTTCTGCCACGCCTCCGCGTCCTCTTCGAGGTCCTTGAGGTCGACGGGCTCGGCGAGGAAGGCCTCGAGACGTCCGAGGATCGCCACCGTGGCCTTGGGCGACGGTGGGTGCGCGACGTAGTGCGGCACGGCGGCCCACACGCTGAGCGAGTGGAAGCCGGCCTCGTGCGCGGCGCTGTGCAGAACCCCGACGATCCCCGTCGGACCCTCGTAGGTGTTCGCCTCGACCTCGAGCAGGTGCTGGACCGCCGGGTCGTCGGAGGTCACCGACACCGGGATCGGCCGGGTGTGCGGCACGTCGGCGAGCAGCGCGCCGAGGGTCACGACCGTCGTCACACCGAGGCTCTGGGCGATCTCGAGCAGCTCGGTGCAGTAGGACTTCCAGCGCAGCGACGGCTCGATCCCGTGGACCAGGACCACCCGGCGGCGGGTCATGGGCGGCTCGACGACCGAGATCGTGGTCGTCGGCCAGGCGAGGTGGCGGGTGCCGTCGGCCGCGGTCGAGACCATCGGCCGGTTCTCCTGGAAGTCGTGATACTCCTCGGGGTCCAGCTCGTCGATCTTCTCGGCGCCCCACACGTCGATGAGGTGCAGCAGGGCCGAGCTCGCAGCGCTGCCGGCGTCGTTCCAGCCCTCGAAGGCCGCGAACATGATGGCGTCTTCTGCAGGGCTCGCGTCGCCGGTGTCGGGGGTGGCCTCGGAGGGGGTCTCGTCCGTCATCCCACCAGCGTAGTTGGCCCGCGCCGCCAGGACCGCGCCGGCCGCCGCCCAGCCGGCCCGGACCGACCAGCCTGACCAGGCTGACCCGCCCGGACCACCCGACCCGTGCTGCTCAGGGCCACCCCACCCAGAGACCGCCGATACGATGGACGGGTGCCCCCCTCACCTGATCTGAGTCCTGTCCCCGCGCCTGCCGCCGCCCCGTCCGCAGCCCACTCCACCTCTGCGACCTCCGCCACGTCTGTCGCCGCGGAGGCCTCTGCGGAGGCCCGTGACGCTGTCCGCAGCGACGTCGCGCTGCCCGCTGCCGTCCTGTGGGACATGGACGGCACGCTCATCAACTCCGAGCCGTACTGGATGGCGGCCGAGGGTGAGCTCACGCGCGAGCACGGCGTCCCGTGGACGCACGACGACGGTCTGCAGCTGGTCGGTCGTGCCCTCGTCGACTCTGCGGCGATCATGCAGGGCGCCGGTGTGCGCCTGGAGGTCCCGGAGATCATCGAGTACCTCATCTCCCGGGTGATCGCCCAGGTGAAGGTCGAGGTCCCGTGGCAGGACGGTGCCGTCGAGACCCTGGCGTCGGTCCGGGCTGCTGGCATCCCATGCGCCCTCGTGACCATGTCCTACAGGTCCTTCGCTGACGCCTTCGTCGCGCAGGCTGCCGAGGGCACCTTCGACGTGATCGTGACAGGTGACGAGGTCACTCGTGGCAAGCCCGACCCTGAGGCGTACCTGCGGGCCGCCCAGATGCTCGGGGTGCGCATCGAGGACTGCGTCGTGGTCGAAGACTCTCCTTCTGGCATCGCGTCGGGGCTCGCGTCCGGCGCACCGACCGTCGGCATCGAGGTCATGGTGCCCGTCGAGCCGCAGCCCGGGCTGAGCCGCATCCGGTCTCTGCGCTCGCTCACGCTCGAGACCCTCGGCCGGCTCGCGGCCGGTGAGGTCATCGACGAGATCGGCGTCCCCGAGACTGCCTCTCGGGCCTGAGCGCACGCTGGCACCGCGCCTCGGCAGACCGGGACTGGACGGGCGACGAGCCTGGTCTGGCAACCCGACCTGACCTGACCCGACCTGGTCGGGCGTGGCCCGGTCGTCGATGCATGCTGGTCGTCGACCTGGCCCAGGACCCGGCCCGGCCGCCCTGTCAGGCCGCCGGGCGCACACCTGTCGCGCGCTCGACGGCGTCCGGGTCGATCTCGGGCGGCGTCCCGCCGAACTCGGGGCAGATGCTCTGGTGCGCGCACCACCCGCACAGCTTGGACCGACGCGGTGCCCAGGTCCCGGTGGTCGCGGCGGTCTCGATGCTCGACCAGATGGTCCGCACCTTCTGCTCGGTCGCGAGCAGCTCACGCTCGGTCGGCTCGCTGCGCAGCACCTGCCCGTCGCCCAGGTAGACGAGCTGGAGCATCTTGGGCATCTCGCCACGCTCGCGCCACAGGACCAGACCGTAGAACCGCATCTGGAACACCGCGGAGCTCTCGTACCCCGGCCGGGGAGACTTGCCAGACTTGTAGTCGACCACGCGCACGGCGCCGTTCGGGGCCACGTCGACGCGGTCGACGATGCCGCGCATGAGCGGCCCGCCGTCGAGCTGGGACTCCACGAACATCTCACGCGACTCCGGCTCGAGCCGGTTCGGGTCTTCGAGGGTGAAGTACGTCGAGACCAGCCGGCCGGCGCTGTCGAGCCAGGTGTCGAGCGCAGCGGCGTCGGTGAAGAGCTCCGCGTACTCCGGCGAGGCTTCGCGGAGCCTGTCCCACTCACCCGGGATCATGCCCTGCGCGAGCTCCACGGTCCGCTCGCCGAGAGGCGCGTCGTAGAGCTTCTCGAGGACCGAGTGCACCAGGGTCCCGCGCGCTGCGGCAGAGCTGGGCGGCTCGGGGAGCTTGTCGACCACGCGGAACCTGAACAGCAGCGGGCACTGCATGAAGTCGTTGGCACGCGACGGCGAGAGCCCTGGCCGGCGCGGTGACCGGACCACCTCGGCGACCACCCCGTCCGCAGCAGGCACGACGGCTTGTCCGTCGACCGGAGCGGTGCCGACGGCGGACGGGAGTGCTGGGGGAGTGACGGAGTGCTGCATGGAGACGAGCCTAGGGTGCGTCACCGACAGCGGTGGCACGTAGGGTGACGCCTGTGGACAAGAGCACAGGATGGGTCGTCGGCCGGATCGCGGGAGCACCGGTCCTGCTCAAGCCCTCTGCCCTGGTCATGGTCGGGGTCCTCACGCTGCTGTTCGTCCCGACGGTCCGGACGGTGAGCCCCGAGCTCGGGTCGCAGACCCTCCTGGGTGCCTTCGTCGTGGTCGTCATGCTCATGGTGTCGGTGTTCTTGCACGAGCTCGCGCACGCCCTCGCAGCGCGCGCCCACGGCATGGTCGTCCAGGAGCTCGCCCTCACGCTCTGGGGCGGGCACACGGCCTACACGGACACGAGGTCCACGCCCCGCAGCTCAGCGGTCATCGCCGTGGTCGGCCCGCTCACCAACGTCGTCCTCGCCGGGCTCGCCTGGTTCGGCTACCAGGCTCAGGCCGGGTCGTCGTCGGTCGCCCTGCTCCTCTACGTCTCCGCCTACGCCAACGCCGCCGTCGCGATCTTCAACCTGCTGCCCGGGCTCCCGCTCGACGGCGGGCAGGTCACCGAGGCGCTCGTCTGGGCTGTCACCGGCTCGCGGCTGCGCGGCACCGTCGTCGCGGCCTGGACGGGGCGGGTCCTCGCCGTCACCCTCGTCGCAGCAGCCATCGCGGTCCCCAGCCTGAGCGGTCGGCGCGTCGAGCTCCTCATGGTCGTGTGGGCCGCGCTCATCGGTTCGTTCATGTGGAGCTCGGCCTCGGCGGCGCTGGCCCAGAGCCGCCGCCGCGCGAAGATCGACGCCCTCGACCCGCGCCTGCTGGCTCGTCCCGCGGTCGCCGTGAGCGCGGACGTCACCGTCGCGCAGGCCCGCCAGATCGCCGAGGACCTCGGCGGCGACGACGCCCAGGTCCAGCTCGTCCTCGTGGCCGGGCCACAGCCGACGGCGGGGGTCGCGACAGGACAGCCCGTCGGGCTCGTCGACCATCTCGCCCTCGCAGACGTCCCGGAGAACGCCGCCGCGACGGCGCCCGTCTGGTCGGTCTCCGTCGCCCTGCCGACGGTCGCCGTGGTCGACGCGGCCCTCGCGGGGGAGCAGCTGTTCTCGGCGGTCCTGCGCGCCGCCCCGCACGCCCCGGTGTGCATCCTCGTCCTCGGCGAGCACGTCGTCGGTGCCCTCTACGCCACGGACGTCGCCCGCGCGATCTAGACTGGCGCGTTGTGACCGACGAACTGAGCCCCGCCACACCGAGCACCTCCGCCCCCTCCGTGCCTGGCGCACCGACCGCCGTCCCCGCCGGGACCAGCGCCACCGGGCGTCCTGAACCGACCGGAGCCCAGGTCCGCCGCGGGCCGTTCCGCCCGGGGGACCGCGTCCAGCTGACCGACCCGCGCGGCCGTCTGCACACCATCACCCTCACCGCGGGTGCCGCCTTCCACACGCACCGCGGGTACTTCCAGCACGACGAGATCATCGGCCAGACGGAGGGATCGGTCGTCACGACCACCTCGGGGATCGAGTACCTCGCCCTGCGCCCCCTGCTGAGCGACTACACGCTCTCCATGCCGCGCGGAGCCGCTGTGGTCTACCCCAAGGACGCGGGGCAGATCGTCGCGATGGCCGACATCTACCCCGGTGCCCGGGTGATCGAGGCCGGGGTCGGCTCTGGGGCGCTGACCCTGTCGCTGCTCCGTGCTGTCGGCGACGGCGGCTCGCTGCACTCGATCGAGCGTCGCGAAGACTTCGCCGACATCGCCCGTGCCAACGTCGAGCTGTTCTTCGGCGCCCCGCACCCCGCGTGGGAGCTCTCGATCGGTGACCTCTCCGACGTCCTCCCGACGGTCGCCGAGCCCGGCTCGGTCGACCGCGTGGTCCTCGACATGCTCGCCCCGTGGGAGAACCTCGAGGCCGTCGCGGGTGCGCTCGCGCCCGGCGGTGTCCTCGTCTGCTACGTCGCGACGACCACCCAGCTGTCCCGCCTCGCCGAAGACCTCCGCGACGACGGCCGCTTCACCGAGCCCGAGGCGTGGGAGACGATGGTGCGCGGCTGGCACCTCGAAGGACTCGCCGTCAGGCCCCAGCACCGCATGGTCGGGCACACGGGCTTCTTGCTGACCACCCGCCGGATGGCTGACGGCATCGACGCACCCGTGCGGCGTCGCCGCCCGTCCAAGGGCTCCTACCCTGTCGTCGAGGAAGAGTGGAGCGCCGAGGACCTCGGCGAGCGTGCCGTCTCGGACAAGAAGGTCCGCAGGGTCCGTCGTGACGTCACCGCGGCTGCCGCCGAGAGCGGCGTGACCGGATCGTCACAGGACGTCCGCGCGGACACAGGGGCGCACGACGACGATCTGTGACATCGTCGGACCTCACGCAGCGGAAGGGGCTCACCATGAGCGACTCGACACCCGACACCCCCCGGAGCACACCTGAGGACACCGCCCGACGTCTTGCCGTGCTCTCTGCGCAGAACGAGCGCCTGGCCCAGGTGCTCGGCGAGGCCCGCGGCAAGATCGTCGAGCTCCAGCAGCAGATCGAGGAGTTCGCGAAGCCTCCGGGCACCTTCGCGGTGTTCCTGGAGGAGCACGGCGACGGCACCCTCGACGTCATGTCTGCGGGGCGCAAGATGCACGTCGGCGCCAGCCCGTCGGTCGACCTCTCGCAGCTGCGCCCCGGCCAGGAGGTCAGCCTCAACGAGGCCTTCGTCGTCGTGGCCGCCGGCGGGTACGAGCCCGTCGGCGAGATCGTGACCGTCAAAGAGCTGCTCGACGACGGCCGAGCCCTCGTGGTCGGCCGCTCGGACGAGGAGCGGGTCGTGCGTCTCGCCGGGTCGCTCGTGGGCGCGCCGCTGCGCGCGGGCGACGCGCTCACCGTCGACACGCGGTCGGGCTTCGTCTACGAGCGCATCCCGAAGGCCGAGGTCGAAGACCTCGTGCTCGAAGAGGTCCCGGACATCGACTACAGCGACATCGGCGGTCTCGGGCCGCAGATCGAGCAGATCCGCGACGCCGTCGAGCTGCCCTTCAACCACCCCGACCTCTTCCGCGAGCACGGGCTGCGCCCGCCCAAGGGCATCTTGCTCTACGGCCCGCCCGGCTGCGGCAAGACGCTCATCGCCAAGGCTGTCGCCAACTCCCTCGCCGCAGCCGTGGCACGACGCGCGGCGGCCGCAGCGGCAGACGGCCCGGCCGACGGTGTCCCGGCGATCGTCGAGACCGCCAACCAGGCGAAGAGCTATTTCCTCAACGTCAAGGGCCCCGAGCTGCTCAACAAGTACGTGGGGGAGACCGAGCGGCATATCCGGCTGATCTTCTCCCGCGCTCGCGAGAAGGCCTCGCAGGGCTACCCGGTCGTGGTGTTCTTCGACGAGATGGAGTCGCTGTTCCGCACCCGCGGGACGGGGCTGTCCTCGGACGTCGAGACGACGATCGTCCCGCAGCTGCTGAGCGAGATCGATGGCGTCGAGCGTCTCGACAACGTCATCGTCATCGGGGCGTCCAACCGTGAGGACATGATCGACCCGGCGATCCTGCGCCCCGGCCGCCTCGACGTGAAGATCAAGATCGAGAGGCCCGACCCTGAGGGTGCCCGCGAGATCTTCGCGAAGTACCTCACCAGCGACCTTCCGATCCACGCGGACGACCTCGCCGAGCACCAGGGCGACACGGCGGCCGTGGTCGACGGCATGATCCAGCGGGTCGTCGAGCGGATGTACGCCGACACCGAGGAGAACCAGTTCCTCGAGGTGACCTATGCCTCCGGGGACAAGGAGACGCTGTACTTCAAGGACTTCAACTCGGGCGCCATGATCCAGAACATCGTCGACAGGGCGAAGAAGTCGGCGATCAAGGACTTCCTCGCGACCGGGCAGCGCGGCATCCGCGTGGAGCACCTGGTGACGGCCTGCGTCGACGAGTTCAAGGAGAACGAAGACCTGCCCAACACCACCAACCCCGACGACTGGGCGCGGATCTCGGGCAAGAAGGGCGAGCGCATCGTCTTCATCCGCACGATCGTCCAGGACAAGAACGGCTCGGGTCGCACGGCTGCCGGCCGGACCATCGAGACGGCGACGAGCACCGGGCAGTACCTGTAGCGCGCCGACCCTGGTCCCGGCACCCCTGACCTGCGTGCCGAGGCTAGGGTTGGTCGCGTGACTGTGCGACGCGTGATGGGGATCGAGACCGAGTACGGCGTCCTCCAGCAGGGCAACCCGATGGCCAACCCGATGCTCATGTCGAGCCAGGTGGTGACCGCCTACAGGGCGATCAGCTCCTCGGCCCGCTCGAGGGCCCGGTGGGACTACGACGACGAAGACCCCTTGCTCGACGCCCGGGGCTTCCACGTGCGCCGGGCCTCGGCGCACCCGTCGCTGCTCACCGACGACCCCAGGCGCCCCGCGCCGTCGGGCCCCACCGCGGGCGAGGCGCAGGTCCAGAGCATCGAGCGTCCGACCACCGAGGCCTACGACGACCCGAGCGCAGCGAACGCGATCCTCACCAACGGCGCCAGGCTGTACGTCGACCACGCGCACCCCGAGTACTCCTCGCCCGAGGTCACCAACCCTCTCGACGGCGTGCGCTGGGACGTGGCGGGGGAGCGCGTCATGGTCGCCGCCGCCCGCGAGGTCGCCGCGCACATGGGGGTCGACCTCCAGCTGTACAAGAACAACGTCGACGGCAAGGGCGCGAGCTACGGCACCCACGAGAACTATCTCGTCGACCGTCAGGTCCCCTTCGGCATCATCACCGAGCTGCTGACCACCTTCCTCGTCACGCGCACTGTGTTCACAGGCTCCGGTCGTGTGGGGCTGGGGCCCGTCGGCCAGGAGGCCGGCTTCCAGATGTCGCAGCGCGCGGACTACATGGAGGCCGAGGTCGGCCTCGAGACGACGCTGCGACGCCCGATCGTCAACACCCGCGACGAGCCGCACGCCGACCGCAGCCGATGGCGCCGTCTGCACCTGATCATCGGCGACGCGAACCTCTTCGAGCCCGCCACCTACCTCAAGCTCGGCACGACGTCGGCTGTCCTGTGGGTGCTCGAGCACCTGGACGAGATCCCCGGCGCACAGGCCGCGCTCGCCGCGCTGCGCCTCCACGACCCCGTCGCCGCGGTCTCGCAGGTGAGCCGCGACCTCGAGCTCGGCTACGGGCTCGAGCTCGCGGACGGTCGGCGGATGACGGCCGTCGCGCTCCAGCACGCGTACCTCGAGGTGGTGAGGGCGGGTGTCGAGGCCCTCGGCTCTGGTGACACCGTGACCGACGACGTGCTCGACCGCTGGGGCAGCGTCCTGGACCGGCTCGTCACCGACAGGGCGTCGTGCGCCCGCGACGTCGAGTGGGTCGCGAAGCTGCGTCTGCTCGAAGGCCTGCGCCGACGCGACAACCTCGCCTGGGACCACCCCCGGCTGCGTGCGATGGACCTGCAGTGGTCGGACGTCCGCCCCGAGCGCAGCATCTACCACCGCCTGCTCGCCAAGGGCGCAGTCGAGCGCCTCGTCACGGAGGAGTCGGTCATGGCTGCGGTCGCACACCCGCCGACGGACACCCGCGCCTACTTCCGCGGAGAGGTCATGGCGCGCTTCCCCGCGATGGTCTCGGCGGCGAGCTGGGACTCCGTCATCTTCGACCTGCCCGGGGCCCCGTCCCTGCAGCGGGTCCCGATGATGGACCCGTGGCGTGGCACCGAGCAGCACGTCGGCCGGCTGTTCGCCGAGCGGCCCGACGCCGAGGAGTTCCTCGCCGCGCTGCTCGGCTGAGCCGCCGACCTGCGACGCCACCTGTGGACTCGCCGCTCGTCGGACGCGCTGATGTGGTGAGATGGGAGTCTGTCGACGCCCTCGGGGTGACGCACTGAGGCAAGGAGGACCACATGGCCGGCCAGGAACGCCAGCAGCACTCGCCGCAGGACCGCGAGCCCGACGACGCAGCACCGGCGCCAGCGCCCGCGGCGGCCCAGGCGCGCGACGCCGAGGTCGACGCGCTGCTCGACGAGATCGACGACGTGCTCGAGACGAACGCCGAGTCCTTCGTCCGTGGATTTGTGCAGAAGGGTGGGCAGTGACCCGCCATGACGGCTGAGCACCCTGCACGGCTCCCGAGCTCGTTCATGACGCCGGGCAGCTCGTCCTTCGTCGAGTTCCTCGCCGCGCACGACCCTTCGCTCCTGCCGTCGTCGCGCACGCTCCCGTCAGGTACTGCGCCGCCAGCGCCTCACGGGACGACCATCGTCGCCGCGTCCTTCGAGGGCGGCGTCGTCATGGCCGGGGACCGCCGCGCGACCGCCGGCTCGATGATCGCGCACCGCGAGATCGAGAAGGTGTTCCCGGCGGACGAGTACTCGGCCGTCGGGATCGCGGGGACCGCCGGGCTCGCCCTCGAGCTCGTCAGGCTGTTCCAGCTCGAGCTCGAGCACTACGAGAAGATCGAGGGCACGCTGCTCTCCCTCGACGGCAAGGCGAACCGCCTGTCGACCATGATCCGCGGCAACCTCGGGCTCGCGATGCAGGGCCTCGCCGTCGTGCCGCTCTTCGCAGGTTTTGACCTCGTCGCGCGTCGCGGCCGCATCTTCTCCTACGACGTCACCGGTGGACGGTACGAAGAGCTCGACCACCACAGCGTGGGGTCGGGCTCGGTGTTCGCCCGGGGGGCCCTGAAGAAGCTGTGGCGGCCCGGTCTCGACGCTCAGGGCGCCGTGCGGGTGGTCGTGGAGGCGCTCTTCGACGCCGCCGACGACGACTCGGCCACCGGGGGACCCGACGCGGTCCGCCAGATCTGGCCCGTGGTCGCCACGGTCAGCGAGGCGGGGTACCTGCGTCTGGCAGACGACGAGCTCGAGAGCGTCGTCGACGACATCTCGCTCGAGCGGACCAGGCAGGCCCGCTCGTCGCGCACCCGCCACGGATCGCTCGGAGGAGACCTGCGATGAGCATGCCGTTCTACGTCTCGCCCGAGCAGCTGATGAAGGACCGCGCGGACTACGCCCGCAAGGGCATCGCCCGCGGCAGGTCTGTCGTCGTCGCCGCCTACGAGGGTGGCATCGCCTTCGCGACCGAGAACCCCTCGCGTGCGCTGCACAAGATCTCCGAGATCTACGACCGCATCGCCTTCGCGGCCGTCGGCAAGTACAACGAGTTCGAGAACCTGCGGGTCGCCGGTGTCAGGTACGCAGACCTGCGCGGCTACTCCTACGACCGCTCGGACGTCGACGCGCGCGGCCTCGCCAACGCCTACGCCCAGACGCTCGGCACGGTGTTCACGACAGAGTCGAAACCCCTCGAGGTCGAGATCGTCGTCGCCCAGGTGGGGACGACCTCCGAGCACGACCAGATCTACAGGCTCTCCTACGACGGGTCGGTGGCCGACGAGCACGGGTTCGTCGTGATGGGCGGGCAGGCCGAGCAGCTCGGGACAGCGATGTCCGAGCGCTGGCGCCCGGGTCTGACCCTGGCCGAGGTCCTCGTGCTCGTGCGCGAGGTGCTCGGCGGGCCTGCTGCCCCTGACGGTGAGCCCCGCGAGATCCCCGCTGCTCACCTCGAGGTCGCGGTGCTCGACCGCAGCCGACCGCGCCGTGCCTTCCGCAGGCTCTCGGGCGACGTGCTCGACGACCTCCTGGCGGTCGAGGCGTCCCTCCCGGCAGGTGCTGGGCCTGATTCATCAGAACCGGCCGGACCGGCTCCCACGACCGACCCCTCAGGAGACCCCGCATGAGCACCCGCAGGATCTTCGGCCTCGAGACCGAGTACGGCATCACCTGCGCAGCGCCCGCAGGCCAGCAGGGACTCTCCGCGGACGAGGTGGCCCGCTACCTGTTCCGCAAGGTGGTCGCGTGGGGGCGGTCCTCGAACGTGTTCTTGCGCAACGGGTCCAGGCTCTACCTGGACGTCGGCTCGCACCCCGAGTACGCGACGGCCGAGTGCGACGACATCCGCCAGCTCATCACCTACGACCGCGGTGGGGAGCGCATCCTCGAAGGGCTCGTGGCGGACGCCCAGCAGCGCCTCGAGGTCGAGGGCATCCCGGGCTCTATCCACCTGTTCAAGAACAACACCGACTCGGCCGGTAACTCTTACGGCTGCCACGAGAACTATCTCGTGCGCCGGCAGGGGGACTTCACACGCCTGGCCGACATCCTCGTGCCCTTCCTCATCACCCGGCAGGTCCTCACCGGTGCTGGCAAGATCCTCCCCACCCCGGGCGGCGCGACCTTCTGCCTGTCCCAGCGGGCCGACCACATCTGGGAGTCGGTGTCGAGCGCGACCACCCGGTCGCGGCCCATCATCAACACCCGCGACGAGCCGCACGCCGACGCCGAGCTCTACAGGCGCCTGCACGTGATCGTCGGCGACTCGACGATGGCCGAACCCACCGCGATGCTCAAGGTCGGCGCGACCGACATGGTGCTGCGCATGATCGAGGCGGGTGTCCCGATGCGCGACATGGCGCTCGAGAACCCCATGCGCGCGATCCGCGAGATCAGCCACGACATGACCGGCAAGGCGCCCGTCGTGCTGGCCTCGGGCCGGACCGTCACCGCGATCGACCTCCAGCAGGAATATCTGGTGCGTGTCCGCGACTTCGTCGAGGCGTCGGGGGAGATCTCCGAGACCGACCGCAAGGTCTTCGACCTCTGGGAGCGCGGGCTGCTCGCGCTCCAGTCGGGTGACCTCACGAGCGTCGAGCGCGAGCTCGACTGGGTGATCAAGCACAGGCTCATCCGCCGCTACCAGGAGAAGCACTCCCTCGAGCTGACCGATCCTCGCATCGCACGGCTCGACCTGGCGTACCACGACATCTCGCGCACGGAAGGTCTGTACAACCTGCTGGCTGCCCGCGGCCTCGTCGAGCGCGTGACGAGCGACGTCGAGGTGCTCGAGTCGACGGCTGTCCCGCCGCAGACCACCCGGGCCAGGCTGCGCGGCGAGTTCGTCCGCAAGGCTCAGGAGGCCAAGCGCGACTACACGGTCGACTGGGTGCACCTCAAGCTCAACGACCAGGCGCAGCGCACCGTGCTGTGCAAGGACCCGTTCCAGAGCGTCGACGAGAGGGTCGACAGGCTCATCGAGAGCATGTGAGGGGAGCCACGTCCGCCGCAGCCGTCTGGGCGGGCGTGCTCCACGAGTCCTCCACGACCGCTCGATACGATGACGGGATGCCCCGAGACCACCGCCGCAGCACCACGTCCAGGATCCGTACCGCCTGGGCGGCGCCGGCCCTCGCCCTCGTGCTCGCACTCACCGCATGCGGACCCGGCGACGACGAGGCTCCGGCACCCGTCCCGACCGCCGAGCCGACGATCGGTGTCACCGGGACCGGCGGCACCGTCCCCACGCTCGACTTCCAGGCCCCGCTGACACTCTCGGACCCCGTCGAAGAGGTCGTCTGGGAAGGCGCCGGCGACCCGTTGGTCGACGGAGGACCCGTCCTGCTCCGCGTGTACACGGTGAGCGGGACCGACGGCAGCGTCGTCCGGGACGACTTCGCGTCTGTGCCGGCCGCCTACCTCATGACCCCCGACTCGATCGGCTCCGAGCTCTACACGGTCCTCGAGGGGCACTCCGTCGGGGCGCGCATCATGTACGCAGCAGCGACCGACGGCACGCCGCTCGTCTCGACGATCGACATCTTGCCGACGAGCGCCTCGGGTGACATCAGCGACCCCGAGGCCGGTCTGCCGAGCGTCGAGCACGGTGAGGGTGGCGTCCCCACGGTGACCATCCCCGAGGGGACCGAGCCGCCTGCCGAGCCTGTCGTGCGCCAGATCATCCGCGGCACGGGTGGGCAGGTGGCGAGCGGCCAGCAGGTCGTCATCCAGTTCGTCGCCGTGAAGTGGTCGACGGGTGAGGTCTTCGACACGACCTGGGGGGAGGGTCGCCTGCCCCAGACCGTCACGCTCGGCACCGACCAGCTGATCGAGGGCTTCGACGAGGGTCTTGTCGACCTGCCCGTCGGCAGCGAGGTCATGCTCGTCGTCCCGCCTGGCCTGGCCTTCGGCCCGAGCGGCAACGAGCTCGCGTCCGAGACCCTCGTCTACGTGGTCGATATACTCGCGGTGTCTCCTCCGGCCTGACCGCGGGAGCTGTCCGCGGCCCTGAGCCCGGACGAGTCCCCAGGAAGCAGGAGTGCATGTCTGTCTCGGTCCGCGTCATCCCGTGCCTCGACGTCGACGCCGGTCGTGTCGTCAAGGGTGTCAACTTCGAGAACCTGCGCGACGCCGGTGACCCCGTCGAGCTCGCGCGGACCTACGACGCCGCAGGGGCGGACGAGCTGACCTTCCTCGACGTCTCGGCGTCCTCGGGCAACCGCGAGACCACCTACGACGTGGTCCGCCGGACCGCCGAGCAGGTCTTCATCCCGCTGACGGTCGGCGGCGGCGTCCGCACGGTCGAGGACGTCGACAGGCTGCTGCGCGCAGGAGCGGACAAGGTCGGGGTGAACACCGCGGCGATCGCGCGTCCCGAGCTCATCTCCGAGATCGCCGACAGGTTCGGCAGCCAGGTCCTCGTGCTCTCGGTCGATGCTCGGCGCGTCCGCGACGGTGTCGAGACCGCCTCGGGCTACGAGGTGACCACGCACGGCGGCAGGCAGGGCACAGGCATCGACGCCGTCGAGTGGGCTGCACGCGCGGCGACGCTCGGTGCCGGCGAGATCTTGCTCAACTCCATGGACGCCGACGGGACCTACGACGGCTACGACCTCGAGATGTTCGCGCAGGTGCGGTCCGAGGTGCGCGTCCCCCTCATCGCGAGCGGTGGCGCGAGCAGCCCTGCAGACTTCTCGGCGGCGGCGAAGGCCGGGGCCGACGCGGTGCTGGCAGCGAGCGTCTTCCACTTCGGGCGGCTGACGATCGACCAGGTCAAGCAGGCCATGGCCGCTGACGGGGTCCCCGTCCGCCTGTGACCGCCGTGCCCCGGTGACGGTGCGCCAGAGACCACGACGAAGCCAGGATGCCCTCCCGCAGGTGGCAGCCTGGCTTCGTGCTTCGTGCTTCGTGCTTCGTGCTTCGTGCTCAGGCTTGGCTCGACGCGCCGCCCGGCCCGGGGAACCTCGCGAGGAGCGCTCGGACGTCGGCGGCGTCCCCCTGGAACGTCAGCTCTGTGCTGGTCCCGCGGCCGAAGGCGAAGAGGATCACGTCGGCCAGCTCTCCGGTCACGACCACGGTGCCGGCCCCCGACCGCGGCTTGCGCGCGACGACCCGCGGGCCGTCGGTCACGACGAGGACGACCCCGACAGGTGCCGGACGGAGCAGCAGCCTCGAGAACAGCCGGAACTGCTTCCACAGCGCCTTCGCGTAGTCGGGGGCGATCTCGGTCGACCGCGCGCCGTCAGGTCCGGCGCGGCGGACGTCCTCGGAGTGGACGAACAGCTCGAGCAGGTTCATCTGCTCGGACAACCAGTACCCCGGGCTGAGGCGCCCGGGCCCCTCGGCGACCTGCGCGACCAGGGCGGCGTAGCCCTGCGGGTCGGCAGACGTCGCCGCGACAGACTCGAGCCGACCTGGGGACATCCGCCACGGGGTCCTGTCGCGGAGCACCAGGTGCGCGGCGAGGTGCTGCGTCTGCCAACCTGCGCACAGCGTCGGGGCTCCGGGACCTGCTGCGAGCAGGGTCTGGGCGAGGTCCGCGCGCTCGGTGGCGCTCCAGGTCTGGGTCATGGCCCCATCCTGGCACGACGCCCGCGGCCAGGCATGCTGCGGCGCCAGCCTGTGGACCCGCGTCGCAGCAGGTGGCGACGGTGACAGCCCTCGACCAGCCAGGGCCTGTGTCGGTGGCTTGTGAGAACATTGTTCACTCCCTCTGGAAGGACCCTCTCCGTGACCTCGCACGCCCTCACGGGTTCACGCACACGCCGTTCTGCCGTCCTCATCGGTCGCGGTCTGCGCACCGAACCCGTCGTCTACTTCTGGGCCATCGGGGCCTCGGCGCTCTTCGGCGGACTCACCGTCGCGATCAGCCAGGTCCTCGGACGGGTCACCGACACGATCGTCGTCCCGGCCCTCGACGGGTCGAGCCCGGCCGGCCGAGCCTGGATCGGTGGCCTCGTGCTCGCCGCCGTCGGCCTCGGCCTCGCGCTGAGCGTCGCGGCCCGCCGCATCTACGCGGGCATCGGGCTGTCCAACCTGCAGGCCCACCACAGGCGCGCGGTCACCCGCCGGTACCTCGAGCTGCCGATGTCCTGGCACCGGGCGCACCCCACGGGACAGCTCTTGTCGAACGTCAGCTCGGACGTCGAGGCAGCCACAGGTGTCTTCACGCCGCTGCCCTTCGCACTCGGCGTCTGCGTGATGATCGTCATCGCCGCCGTCGCCCTGCTGAGCATCGACGTCTGGCTCGCCGCCGCAGCCCTCGTCGTGCTGCCTCTCGCGGTCCTGGTCAACCTCGTTTTCCAGAAGTACATGTCACCGGCGATCACCCGCGCGCAGCAGCTGCGCGCCGAGGTGGCCGACGTCGCCCACGAGAGCTTCGAGGCAGCGCTGCTCGTCAAGGCCCTGGGGACCGAAGACCGCGAAGAGGCACGCTTCGCCGAGAAGGCCGGCGAGCTGCGGGCCGCGAACATCAAGGTCGGCAAGGTCCGGGCGTCCTTCGACCCGATCATCGAGTTCTTGCCCTCGGTCGGCACCCTCCTCGTGCTCCTCGTGGGGACCTCGCGGGTCTCGGGCGGGTACGTCGACACGGGCCAGGTGGTCTCCGCGGCCTACCTGCTGACGATGATGGCTGTCCCGGTCCGAGCCTTCGGCTGGGTCCTCGGTGAGCTGCCGCGCGGGCTCGTCGGCCACGACCGCATCGCGCAGGTCCTCGACGCACCGGGCGCGCTCTCGGTCGGCACCAGGACCCGGCCTGCGCGGGCCACCGGCCCGGACGGCGCGCCGGCAGGGCTCCAGGTCCGCATGGACGGTGTCGGTGTCCAGGTCCCCGGCTCGAACGGACCGATCACCATCCTCGAGGGCGTCGACCTCGTGGTCGAGCCTGGGGAGACCCTCGCCGTGGTCGGACCGACAGGCTCGGGCAAGACGACCCTCGTGTCGCTGCTCAGCCGACTCTCCGACCCCAGCAGCGGACGCGTCCTGCTAGACGGCGTCGACGCCCGCGAGCTGACGGCCGAGGCCGTCACCGGAGCCGTCGCCTTCGTCTCGCAGACCACCTTCATCTTCGAAGACACGATCCGCGGCAACATCACGCTCGCCGACGTGGGGGACCAGGGCTCCTACTCCGACGACGAGGTGTGGCAGGCCCTCGAGCTGGCTCGTGTCGCCGACGTGGTGCGCGCGCTGCCCGGTGGCCTCGACGCCCCGCTCGGCGAGCGGGGCGCGAACCTCTCCGGCGGTCAGCGCCAGCGCGTCGCGATCGCGCGGGCTCTCGTGCGCCGACCGAGCCTCCTCGTGCTCGACGACGCGACGTCGGCCGTCGACCCCGAGGTCGAGCAGGCCATCCTCGCCGGTCTGCGGGCTGGCGCAGGGACGACCGTGGTCATGGTCGCCTACCGCATGTCGAGCGTCTCGCTCGCCGACAGGGTGGCCCACCTCGAGTCCGGGCGCGTCGTCGACGTCGGCACCGCGGCCGAGCTCCTGACCCGCGACGAAGGATTCCAAGACCTCGCACTCGCGTACCAGCGCGAGGCGACCCGACGAGAGGACGAGGCGTGAGCGCCGACAGCACGACGGGCGCCGGCTCGAGAGGGAAGGGCTCGAGGCGGAAGAGCGCGACGGGGAAGAGTGCGGAGGAGCGGGGTTCCGAGGCGCCGTTCTCCGGTGCTCCCGACTCCGACAGCCACAGCTCGATCGCCTCGGCCAGCGAGCTCGGGGTCTTCGCGACCCTGCGCCGCGGGGTCCAGGTCTCGCCCGAGATCCTGCACGGCGCGACGCTGACCTTCATCCTCGCCGTCTTCGCCGCGGCAGGACGCATCGTCGTCCCGCTCGCCGTCCAGCAGACCGTCGACACCGGCATCCTCGCGCCTGGCGGGGTCGACATGACCCGGGTCGTCTGGCTCGTCAGCGCCGCAGCAGTGGTCCTCGTCATCGCGGGCACCTGCTCCGCGCTCGTCAACGTGCGGCTCTTCACCAGCACCGAGACAGGTCTCGCCTCGCTGCGGGTCAAGGCCTTCAGGCACGTGCACGACCTCTCGGTCCTGTCCCAGAACACCGAGCGACGCGGTTCCCTCGTGTCTCGCGTGACCTCGGACGTCGACACCATCTCGCTGTTCGTGCAGTGGGGCGGCATCATGCTGCTCGTCTCGATGCTCCAGATCCTCGCGGCCACAGGCCTCATGCTCTGGTACTCGTGGCAGCTGACCATCGTCGTGTGGGTCTGCTTCGTGCCGCTGTTCTTCGTGCTGCGTCCGGCCCAGAAGAAGGTCAACCAGGCCTACACGGCTGTCCGCGCCAAGGTCGGCGCGATGCTCGGTGCGATCTCCGAGGCCGTCGTCGGTGCCGAGACCATCCGTGCCTACGGTGTCGGCCGCCGGACCGAGCGTCGCATCGACGCCTCGATCGACGACCACCGCCACGCGGCGATCCGCGCGCAGAAGCTCGTCTCGATCGTCTTCTCGAGCGGTGTCATGGTCGCCAACCTCGTGCTGAGCGCCGTCGTGGTGGCCGGGACGTACCTGGGCGTGGGTGGCGGTCTGAGCGTCGGTCAGCTCCTCGCCTTCCTCTTCCTCGTCCAGCTGTTCACAGGTCCGGTCCAGATGGCCACCGAGATCCTCAACGAGCTGCAGAACGCCGTCGCCGGCTGGCGCCGCGTGCTCGCCGTGCTGGAGACCCCGGTGATGGTCGCCGACCCGGGCGACGACGGGGTCCACAGCCCTCGTGGCGCTGCGGCCGTCGAGTTCCGCGGCGTGAGCTTCGCCTACCCGGGCGGGGCCCCGGTCCTGCACGGCGTCGACCTCGCGCTGCCCCCGCGCACCAAGGTCGCGGTGGTGGGTGCCACGGGATCGGGCAAGACGACGATCGCCAAGCTCGCCACCCGTCTCATGGACCCGACCGAGGGCACGGTGCTGCTCGACGGCACCGACGTCCGGACCATCCGGGCGGCGAGCCTGCGCCAGCGCATCGTCATGGTCCCGCAGGAGGGCTTCCTCTTCGACGGGACCCTCGCGGACAACATCGCCTACGGCCACAGGCCCGAGCTCGACGACCCTGACGCGCCCTTCTCGCACGACCACCTGCAGCCCGGCCGGTCGGCTGGTCGCGACAGGGACCCGCGCCTGGCCGCAGACCTGGAGCGTGCGGTGACCGAGCTCGGTCTGGCCGACTGGGTCGCAGACCTGCCCGACGGTCTCGACACCTCGGTCGGGCAGCGTGGAGAGTCGCTGTCGGCGGGGGAGCGCCAGCTCGTCGCGATCGCCCGCGCCTACCTCGCCCAGGCCGACCTGCTCGTGCTCGACGAGGCCACCAGCGCTGTCGACCCCGCGACCGAGGTCCGCATCGCGCGGGCCCTCGACTCGCTGACCCACGGCCGGAGCACGATCACCATCGCGCACAGGCTCTCGACGGCCGAGGCAGCCGACCTGGTGGTCGTGGTCGACGCGGGACGGATCGCGCAGGTCGGGCCGCACGCCGAGCTCGTCGAGGTCGACGGGCACTACGCCCGCATGCACGAGGCCTGGGTCTCCCAGGTTCGCTGACAGGCTGCCCGGCGGGCAGGCTGCCCGTCGCAGCGAGGGCGGCTGGCGGGCTCTGGCCGGTCGTGACGTGCAGGGGCTCGAGACGGGGGCCCGGTCTGTCCGCGAGACGCACCCGAGGCGCGGCGCGGCACCGCAGCATGGGAAGATGCTGCGGTGCCTGCCCAGTCTTCAGCCCCCGTCCCCACCAGCACCCTCGACCCGGAGATCGCCGCCCGCCTCAAGCGCGACCCGGCCGGCCTCGTCGCCGCGATCGTGCAGCAGCACGACACCCGTGAGGTGCTCATGCTCGGCTGGATGGACGACGAGGCGCTGTCACGCACGCTGACCGAAGGACGCGTGACGTTCTACTCGCGGTCCCGGCAGGAGTACTGGCGCAAGGGCGACACCTCCGGCCACGTCCAGTGGGTCCGCTCGGTCTCGATCGACTGCGACGGCGACGCGCTGCTGGTCGAGGTCGACCAGGTCGGCGCAGCCTGCCACACGGGGGAGCGCACCTGCTTCATCAGCGGCGGCGACCTCGGCGCTGTCGTAGCCGGCGCGGCCGAGCCCACGGCCGCCGACCGCTCGGTCGACCTTTCGACAGACCACCCGGCCGACCTCACGACCAACCTCTCGACCCCTGCCGCGGCAGAGCAGACAGCCCCAGGACGTCCCGACAGCAAGGAGACCTCGGCATGACCACGTCACCGCACCCCGTGAGCACCCCCCGTACCGTCGGGTCGCTGCCGTGGGGCCAGACGTGGCCGGGGCTCCCGGAGTTCCGCGAGCTCGCTGCCGACCGCCGCGTGGTGCCGGTCGTCCGCAGGCTGCTCGCCGACGACCTCACCCCTGTCGCGCTGTACCGCCGGCTGGCCCAGGGGCGTCCGGGGACCTTCATCATGGAGTCTGCGGAGATCGGTGGCGGATGGTCGCGCTACTCCTTCGTCGGGGTGACCTCGCGCGCCACGCTGACGGTCGCGGACGACCGCGCCGTGTGGCGCGGTGACGTGCCCGCTGGCATCCCGACGGACGGCGAGCCTCTCGAGGTCCTCGACGCGACGCTGCGCGTCCTGCACACCGAGGCGATCGACGGGCTGCCGCCTCTCACGGGTGGTCTTGTCGGAGCCCTCGGGTGGGACGTCGTGCGCCGCTGGGAGCCCACGCTGCCCAAGACGGCTCCTGACGAGCTCGGCGTCCCCGAGATGACGCTCTGCCTGGCCAGCGACCTCGCTGTCGTCGACCACGTGGACGGCTCGGTCTGGCTCATCGCCAACGCCATCAACTTCGACGCGAGCGACGAACGCGTCGACGAGGCCCACGCCGATGCGGTGGCGCGGCTCGACGCGATGGAGGCCAGCCTCGTGGCGCCCCCGTCGCCCGCCGACGCCGCCGCGGTCCGTCGGGTGCTCGTCGACGAGCCCGAGCCGGCGCTGGCCTTCAGGACCGAGCGATCGACCTTCGAGCAGTCGGTCCTGGCCGGCAAAGAGGCCATCCGTGACGGCGAGGTCTTCCAGGTGGTGCTCTCGCAGCGCCTCGACCTCGAGTGCACGGCGGACCCTCTCGACGTCTACAGGGTGCTGCGCACGATCAACCCGAGCCCGTACATGTACTACTTCCAGCTCACGGACGCCGACGGCCACGACTTCGCGGTGGTCGGATCGAGCCCGGAGACCCTCGCCAAGGTCGCCGACCGTCGGGTCGTGACCTTCCCGATCGCCGGCTCGCGTCCTCGCGGCGCGACCCCCGAGGAGGACACGCGGCTGGCTGAAGAGCTGCTGGTCGACCCGAAGGAGTGCGCCGAGCACATCATGCTCGTCGATCTCTCGCGCAACGACCTGGCCAAGGTCTGCGACCCCACGAGCGTCGAGGTCGTCGAGTTCATGGCCATCAAGCGCTTCAGCCACATCATGCACATGAGCTCGACCGTGGTCGGTGCCCTGCGCCCCGAGGCGACGGCGCTCGGCGTCCTCACGGCGACCTTCCCGGCGGGCACGCTCTCCGGGGCGCCCAAGACGCGCGCGATCGCGCTCATCGACGAGATCGAGCCTGCGGGCCGCGGCATCTACGGCGGCACCGTCGGGTACTTCGGCTTTGACGGGACCATGGACATGGCCATCGCGATCCGCACGGCGCTTATCCGCGACGGACGGGCGAGCGTCCAGGCGGGCGGTGGCATCGTCGCCGACTCCGACCCCGCGCTCGAGTACGAAGAGTCG
>Ga0247813_10000464_pt1 | contig 38473 bp, 30 predicted proteins | sample UWRJL169409C1_FD_180719 | JGI IMG/M metagenome (GOLD analysis project Ga0247813, IMG submission 180719) | Plant litter microbial communities from Arlington Agricultural Research Station in Wisconsin, United States - UWRJ-L169-409C-1 | ecosystem: Environmental > Terrestrial > Plant litter >... | reverse complement strand
TCTGCCATACTTTGCTATCCTAAAGGTAAGTCCTATTCTTTTGATAGCAAATGTACACTATGTTTGTGGCTCATTAAACTTTTAAAATGAAAAATATTGGAATTATTGGAGCTGGGCAGATTGGATCTACCTTGGCTAGAAAATTTAGTACCTTAGGTTATAAGGTGAAAATTGCAAACTCACGGGGCGCGCATACTTTGAAGGAGCTTGCGGATGAGATAGCTGTACAAGCCGTGAATATCGATGAAGCCGTTAAAGCTGTCGATATGGTTATTATCTCTATCCCGCAAAAGAGTATTGAAGATTTGCCAGTTACGCTTTTTGCAAATAGTCCGGAGCAACTGATTATCGTAGACACCGGAAATTATTATCCTGGCAGAGATGGAAGAATTGAAGACCTGGAAACAGGACTTGTTGAAAGTCAATGGGTTTCTAATCATCTGCAGCGACCTGTACTTAAAGCATTTAATAGTATTGGAGTAAATTCTTTATCAGATAATGGAAAGCCATTTGGTGACTCAGAACGAATTGTTTTACCAGTTTCTGGAGATAACGACAAAGACAAAGCGGAGCTAATATCGCTTATTAATCAACTGGGCTTTGATGGAGTTGATGGTGGTACTTTAGGAGAATCTTGGAAGCAGCAGCCCGGAAGTGCAATATATTGTACTGATCACAATAAGCGGGAGTTGATCAGGTTATTTAAAATCACGGAGAAATCCAGACTTGCAGAATTGCGCGACAAAGGGCTTGAAATGGTTATGCAGGCAAAAGAGCCCATGAAAGAAGCAAGCTCTATATTGAGAAGCTTATATCCAGATTTCGAGTAGAATTTAATATATCGCATTACGATATTGACCTGGGTATATTTTTTTAACAAACGCTGTGATTAGGTTTGCAGTGTCAAAATGAATTGACTTATAAGTTAATAGAAATGAAAGTTTTATTTATTACAATGGTAGCAAGTTTATTTGGAGTAATGGCTATAGCTCAAAGCAGCAAAAAGCCTACAATTATATTGGTACATGGTGCATGGTCAGATGTCCAGGCATGGAAAGCAGTAACACCATTATTAAAAGCTAAGGGTTTTAATGTTAAAGCAGTTAACCTTCCCGGCCACGGTAATGATAATACCCCCTTTACTACAATAACCCTGCAATCTTATGTAGATGCTGTTAAAAAAGAAATTGGGACTAGCGAAAACGTAATACTTGTAGGGCACAGTATGGCGGGTATTGTCATCAGTCAGGTTGCTGAAGATCTGCCTGCACAGATTAATAAATTAGTTTATCTCGCTGCATATTTACCTGCGAATGGCCAAAGCCTGCTAGACCTTGCCAAGACTGATGCAGGAAGTCATGTTGGTAAATTTCTGCAGATTGATCAGACAACTGCTTCCGCTGGAATCGCTAAGGAAGGTGTAGTAGACATATTTGCTGCAGATGCAAGTAAAAGTATCCAGGAACAGTTTGCAAATGGCGTAAAGCCTGATCCCTTAGCTCCATTCGCTTCGTCTGTTAAATTAACAGATGCACGTTTTGGTTCAGTTCAAAAGGTTTATATTTATACAAAGAATGATCATGCCATTAGTTACCGTAAGCAGCAAGATATGGCTAAAGTTGGTCTGGTTAAAGTGGAGCACACGTTAACTAGCAGCCATACACCCTTTATATCGATACCACAAGAAGTTGCAGCTATTTTAATTAAAGAAGCCAAATAAAGCTTTTTGCCTGGTAATGAGCAAAACTACACAAAATTAGATGTCATGATAGAATTAGAATTATTGAAAAATGCATTATTGAAGGCTGTAAATATGGATGCAAAGGCATTTAACTTATCGGTTCCTTATTGGAAATTAAAAGCCTATAAAAAAGGAGAATTTTACAATGAGTACCATAGTGTCTGCAAACATCTTGGCTTTATTTTACAAGGCGTTTTTCGTATCTACCGTTCCGACGAAGATACCGGCACTGAAAAGAATATGCTGTTTTTTTCGGAGGAAAAATTTGTGGCCTCCTATACAAGCTTTTTAAGTCAGGAGCCTTGTAATTACTATACGGCCTCGGTAGACACTTCATTAATCCTCTACATTCATATTGATAATTTGAACAAGCTTTACCGTGAATCGCATCAATGGGAACGATTTGGCCGTTATATTGCTGAAACTGCGTTTCATCAGCTAATGGCAAATACAGAAGGCTTTTTGTTCAAATCTGCGGAGGAGCGGTATCAGGAGATGATCAAACAGCATCCGGAGATCTTCAATACTGTGCCACTTTATCATCTTGCCTCTTACCTGGGAATCAAAGCATCTTCCCTAAGCCGGATTAGAAAACGACTGGTTGGCAAGTAATCGTTTTTAAAGCAATTTTATTATTAAAATTTTAAATCCGCTCGTTTGGTCTACTATACGGGAGGGGATAACTATGCCTCTTTTTAATCATAATTAAACAAATATTTTGATGAATAAATCAACAAAGCGTCCACTCGGAACAAACGAAAAAGTATTTTGGGTACTGGATCAAATAACTACCACACATTTTGCTGTTGTAGCTGAGTTAGATGGTAATTTAACAGATAACGCATGGCGACAAGCGCTGGATATCGCTCAGCAAAGACATCCTAACCTTTCGGTTCAGATCTCGGGAAATGAATACTCGAACTTGCACTTTAATCCTGTAGAAGATTGTAGCATCCCTTTGAGGGTTGTTTGGACACAAAATAGTGAAAGCTGGAATAGTGTATTGGAAGAAGAGCTCTCTATGCCGATAGATACCACCATCGCACCTTTAGCCCGAGCCGTATTAATTCAGCAACCTGGGAAATCTGTGTTTATGTTTATATCCAATCATTCTATTGGCGATGGCATGTCGGTAGCATTGGTAATCCGGGATATTTTAACTGTGTTATCTGGTAGAACCATAGAGAAACTATTGCCGCTGTCACCTCTCGACGAACTTGCAGGTGCAGCCCTTAAGGAAATAAAAAGCGAAAAGCCAGAGGGCTTTGAACAGGCTAAGAATAACTTAAAACCAAGGTTAAACGTAAATGTTGAACGTCTTAAGCTGTCCAGCATTCTCACCCAAAAATTGATTGAACGCGCCAAAATTGAAAAAACAACGGTGCATGGAGCTTTAAGTGCTGTTATTGTTCTGGCATTAAAAAGCAGAAATGATGCTGCTTTACAGGGAAAACCTGTACGCATCTTACATCCGCTCTCTGCACGCAGTACTTTAGGTCTTGGAGATGACTTTAGCCTTTTAAATAGCATTGTTACCCTCCCTTATCAGCCATTACCTCAACAGACGTTTTGGGATTTTGCCAGAGAGGTTAGGCAAGGGATTGCTCCCACACAAAACCCAGACTGGGTAAGAGCAGATATCACTGCAACGCAAGGGCTTTTTAGTAATGAAATGGATATAACTGCAGTTGGAGATGCTTTGCGTCAGGGAACAGGACACGAAGTATTGTTAACTAACCTGGGTCTAATCAATTTTGCATCTGATTTTGGAAATTTACAATTAAAGTCGCTATGGGGACCTATGGTGCTTACGGCACATCCATTTGCACAAACTATTGGCGTGGTAACCTTTAACGGCGAACTTACCCTTAGCCTTACTGGTTTAGTGCCATCACAATCCCTGTTAGAGGCAGTGATTAAAATCGTTGAAAAGGTATGCAGTACGCAACGGGACCTGCAGACTGGTGATTTTTATTAGCTATTAATTATTTAAAATAACAATTATGAATAAGGGTTCTTCATCAAACGATGTAACAACTAAATGGAGCGTCGATGCTATACATAGCGATTTGTCTTTCAAAGTGAAACACTTGATGATAAGCATGGTTACGGGTTCCATAAAAACTTTTGATCTGGAAGTACATACTTCAGGTAATGATTTTGGTGAGGTTACTGACCTTCAATTAATAGCGGATCTGACATCGCTAACGACGAATCACGAACCCAGGGACGAGCACTTGAAATCTCAGGATTTCTTTGATGTGCTCAACTATCCGTTCCTGAAATTTCAAAGTATCCTTCTTGATAAACAGGGTATGAGTCCTCCATCATTATTGTCTGTCTATCGCAGAGATTTTAAACTGCATGGTATGCTAAATATTAAAGGGATTTCCAGATTTGTCATTTTAGATGGGGAATTTGGAGGGATTTCAGTCGCCCCAGGTCAACAAAAACGGGCAGGTTTTGCTATCAGAGGTAAGATAAGCAGAAAGGAATTTGGCCTGGTTTGGTCTGGGCTCTCAGACTCAGGGAAACTGATTTTGGCAGATGAAGTGGAGATTGTAGGTAACATTCAGTTGATTAAACAGATGCTATGAAAAAAATAGTAAAAGTAAAGTCAAAGAAAGACCTGGCTTCTTTCATTGATTTTCCACATGAACTGTATAAAAACGATCCACTGTATGTTCCTGAGCTTTTTATTGCTCAAAGAGACCTTTTAACAACGCACCCATTTCATCATCATTCTTCACTGCAGTGTTTTTTACTTTTTGATGGAAATCAAATCACTGGTAGGATTACTGCAATATTAAATAATAATCACAACCAGTTCAATGGCAAGCCTGATGGTTTTTTTGGCTTCTTTGATGTAATCAACGACTCCGAAAGCGCTAACCTATTAATTAGTGCTGCCGAAGAATGGTTAATAGAAAGAAATCTAAAAACCATTATAGGCCCGGTTAACTTCTCTACCAATGAATCCTGTGGGTTACTTGTGAAAGGATTTGATTCTCCTCCTGTAGTAATGATGCCTTATAACGCAGCTTACTACATGGATTTGCTGGAAGAAAATGGATTGATAAAAAAGGTAGACTTGATTGCCTGGAGATTTGAAGGTGATGCTTATGATGACAGGTCTGTGAAACTGCTTGACAGACTGGAAGAGCGTCTGAAAAGGAGTGAGATCACCATTCGAAAAATAAATATGAAGAATTTTAAAGCTGATGCTGAAAAACTTCGGGAAGTATATAATGGTGCATGGGACAAAAATATGGGGTTTGTGCCGTTGAATGAAGAAGAGTATAATTATCAGGCCAAGGACCTGAAAATGATACTCGATCCTGATTTCTGCTATTTAGCAGAGCAGCATGGTAAAATCATTGGATTTGGAGCAGCTATTCCAGATATAAATCAAATTCAGGCGAGTATGCCTAAAGGGAGGTTGTTTCCAACCGGGATCTTTAAGCTGTTACTTGGCTTAAAGAAAGTGAATGGCATTAGAATTCTGCTGCTGGGAGTGGTTGAAGGTTACAGAAAGCTTGGAATTGAAGCCTGTATTTACGGAAATATCATCAGCACATATAAACGGAAAGGTTTTAAATATGCAGAAGCTTCATGGACGCTTGAACATAACCATCTGGTTAATAATGCGATCAAGGCTATACATGGCGTTCCGTACAAAACTTATAGAATATATGAAAAACAGCTTTAACAAGAAATATATGTTTGAAATATTAAATACTAATACTTGTTCAGAAAAATATATAGAAGTTGAAAATGGTGTTAAGTTGCACATTACAGATACAGGAACCGGTCAGCCTGTGGTACTGATACCTGGCTTACCAATGAGCGACGAAATATTTAAATTTACATACGACGCTTTAGTGGCAAATGGATATCGGGCTATCGGAATTACCTTAAGAGGCTTTGGTAAATCAGATAGCGCTCCACAGTACAACATAAACCTACATGCAAGGGATCTTCATGTTGTGTTGACAACCCTGGAGCTTGAAAATGTAACGTTGGCTGGTTATTCTTATGGCGGATCGATAGCGGCTTACTTTATTGCCCGATATAAGCCGAAAAATGTAATACAGCTAATTTTGATTAGCGCCAATGTACCATCATATATACAGAGGGACAACTATCCATATGGATTAACGGAGGAAGCATTTAATGAAGTCATCGCGTTGAGTCAAACAAACCTTAAAGAGATGGTAGATGTTTACGGTCCGCTTTTTCAGTTAGAAAAGGTATTTATGCCATTATTGCTTGGCAACTGGATTACGGGAATTAATTTGCAGGCAAGCCAGGAAGCGGTAACCCAAGGATTAATTATACTAAGAGAATTGGATCTTCGCCCTCTGCTTTCCCAAATTGAAATTCCTACGACAATATTTCATGATAAGAATGACAAGACAGTTCCTTTCGAACTTGCCGAGCAGACTCTCTTAGGTATAAAGAATTCAAAGCTGGTGACTTTTACTCAAGGTGGTCATTGGTTTATATTCACAGAAATACAAAAATTTAATGAGGAATTATTAAAGGCAATAACCATTTATCCCGGCACCTTCAAGACGCTACCGATCGTGGATTGAGGATGCGTAACCTCTCCATAGAATCGCTAAAAAATGTTCATTAATAAATTTTTGCATGAGCAAAATCTTAAAAATAATAAACCCGATGTTTAAAAATTATATTGTTACCTGTTTATTTTGTACTGTTTGTTGCTTGTCTTATGGACAGCAGGACCATAGCGCAAATCATAAAAATTATTTGTCAGATTTTCCCATTATCGACATGCATTTTCATTCTGATTGGTGGGGTGCACCTGAAGTGGAGGAGACCTTATCTGGCTTTAAATCCCAAAAGGATCGAAAAACTTATGTGAGTGAAAGCTTTAAATACTTGAAAAAGTATAATATTGTGAAGGCGGTTACCGATGGGGCGTTTACACTCGAGTATCAAAAGATGGCGCCTGGTCAAATTATTCCTGCACACGGCAGTTATGGTACCTCTATAGATTCTCTTAGAAAATGGTTTAAAAACGGAAAATACAAAGTGATGGGCGAGTTTGAACCGCAATATTCTGGCATATCTCCAGGTGACAAATCATTAGAACGTTATTATGCGCTGGCTGAAGAGCTAGATGTTCCTTTAGGGATCCATGTTGGATTAGGTCCCCCGGGAGCTCCTTATATCAAAGGGATGGAGAAGTATAGAATGAGCCTAAGTAATCCTTTACTATTAGAAGATGTATTAGTGAAGCATCCAAAAATGAGAGTCTATATTATGCATGGAGGATGGCCATTTTTAGATGAAATGGTTGGGCTCCTTTATGCACATCCTCAGGTGTATATAGACATTTCGGTGATCAATTGGGTACTGCCAAGAGCAGAGTTTCACCAATATCTTCGTCGCATTGTAGAGGCTGGATTTGGGGAGCGGATTATGTATGGATCTGATGAAATGCAATGGCCGCAGTCCATAGAGGTATCTGTAGAAAATATTTTATCAGCTCACTTTTTAACAAGGCAAGAAAAAGAAGACATTTTGTATAATAATGCTGCACGTTTTCTACGGTTGAGCAATGAAGAAATAAAAAAAGATAAAAGTGAATCCTTATCGGCGCAATAATATCCATACTTTCGCAAAGCTAAGATTTTATATATTCCAATAGTGCCTTGAAAGTTAACACCTTAATGATGATACGAGATTTAAAATTTAGCAGCATAATAATGATAGTTTTTATGCCTTTTGCGTTATTTGCACAGGGGAGTTCTTATACTTTGAATGGAAAAGTTGGGCAATTGAAAGGGGCAATCAAAGTTTACCTCAGTTATTATATGGGAACGCAATACCTGATAGATTCGGCAACTGTATTGAATGGCAGCTTTAGCTTTACAGGAGTAATTGATCAGCCCATGCATGCTTACCTGGTAAGTAGTAAGCATGACATCATTACCCACAACTTAAAAGATAACTATATAGAATTTTATTTAGAACCCGGAATCATTAACCTTGAAGGAACAGATTCGCTTAAAAATGCAATAGTTAGCGCAGGAGTAGTGAACGAAGATTACAAAAAAATAAAAATAACATTAGCAGCTGTTCGGAAGGAAACCATCATATTGAATAACAGCTATAAAGAGGAAGTTAAAAAGGCGAAATCTGATAAAGTGAGCGACTATTTTGAACATAAAAAAGATTCGCTAGACAGGATAAAAAAGGCAATATCTCTAACGTTTATACAAGATAACCCTAATTCTATCATAAGTCTTTACACATTGGAAAATGTAGGAGGATTAATTCCTCTGGTTCAGGAAGTGGAACCGATTTTCAATTCACTATCCAACAGTGTTAGAACTTCCAAAGTGGGCGCGGAGTATGCTGCTAAGCTCTTCAAAATAAAGCAGACTTCCATTGGAGCCACCGCATTGGATTTTACAATGCCTGACAAATTCGGAAAGATGGTGTGCCTGAATGGATTTAGAGGTAAATATGTCTTGCTGGATTTTTGGGCAAGCTGGTGTGCTCCATGCCGGGCTGAAAATCCAAATCTTGTCAAGGCTTATTATAAATACAAAAAGTACAATTTTACTATTTTAAGTGTATCACTTGATGAATATGAAGCAAAAAACAAATGGCTTAAGGCCATTGTAAATGACCATCTTACCTGGACGCAAGTATCTGATTTTAAAGGATGGAAAAATAAAGCTGCCCAATTGTATGCCATTGAAACAATTCCACAAAATTTCCTTATTGCGCCTGATGGAAAGATCGTAGCTAAAAATATAAGTGGAGAGGATCTGGAAGATATTTTGGCAAAGTTGTTAAAGTAGTACGTGCTTTTCTCTAACTACGCACACATATCCAGTTCTGATAATGTTTACTTGCTAATCAATTGTATCTATCACAATCCCCTCATTTTTAATGGTTAATGTGGCTATTATATCTACTTGAACCATCAATTTTTTAGCAGAACGGCGATTAAATGTAAATCTGATAGGAAATGGTTCGAGAAGTGCGCAGGTGGGTCCACACACCCTCTTTACAGTCCGTAAAGAGGGTTTTGTAGAAGAATATTTGTCGATCTTGATAACAATTTAAAGGCCGTCTTATGATTTGAAACCTTGTATCTTGTCCATTGTTGCAGAACAATGAATAAGGCGGGTTGTTAATTGCGCTATATTACAAAATCGGTATAAAATAATCTACAATACACATTTCTTAATGAAAGGGCTATCGGTGATTTATTCATTTATTCTAAGCAGTTTCTTACACCGCATTAAAAAACTCAAATAAATTTACAGTACTTGCGATATTCAGTTTCTTTCTTAATCTATATCTCCCAACCTCTACACCCCTGGGAGATATTTTCATTAGTGTAGCTATTTCTTTAGTAGAAAGGTTCATTTTAAGATAGGCAGATAAGCGCAGCTCAGTGCTGGTTATCGAGGGAAATTTGTCTTTCAAATGTTTGATGAAATCTACATGTACTCTATCGAAATGGACAGAAAATTGTTCCCAACTGTCGTCAGATTTTTCTTCGGCATTAAGCAGCCTGATGATTTTGTTAAAGTCAGCGGTTTGGGTATCATCCTTAAGTTCATTCTTAAGCTTGAATAGTTCATTCTTGATCTTGGTCATCATATCTGCTTTTTGTACCAAATGCATGGTGTTAGAAGCTAATTCCGAGTTTTTGGTTTCAATTTCAAGTTCTAACTTTTCATTTTTGAGATTGATGATTTCCTTTTCAGACTTATCCATCTCCAATTGATGCATATATTTGATATGCTCCTGTTCTTTTTGAAAAGCAATCCGTTGGTTCATGATTTTTCTTTGTTGCCTTTTATACACCAGATAAATAATGCTTAAGAAAATTACGCCATACACCAGGTAGGCCACAATGCTTTGGTACCAGGGCGGCAGAATATCAAACTCATAAGTGGCTGCTGACGATTCGTTGCCCAGGTTATCCTGTGTTTTTACCATGAAGGTATAATGCCCCGCTGGTAGATTGGTATAGTCCTTTTCTGTCTTTTTGTCGAGCGCTGACCATGTCTCATCAAATCCTTTTAGGTAACAGGTATAGAAAGTATTTTCCTTGTTCCTGTTAATAGTAGATGAATATTCGAAGTGAAAAGAATTCCAGCCATGTTTAATTTTGGGCACTTCTTTCTGTTTCAAATTTTCATTTATGTTGCCAAAGTAACCGCTAAACAATCCTATATCTGATTTTCCGAAAGCTTTAACCAAACTGATGCGCACTTGCTGTTCACCTGCATTAGCTAAATATTTCTCGTAATTGATATGGTAGAATCCCTTTTGTGCACCTACAAATAAATTGTTTTTGTCGACACAATATATGTTTTCGAAACCACCTAAAGTTTTGCCATTTAGCTCTGGGATGTAGAGCAGTTTGTAAGTTTTGCCATTGTACTGCGCTACACCAAGTTTCTTCTCTTCCATAAACCAGATATTACCCTGAGCATCTTCTTTTAGGTATCTCACATACTTTTTGCCAAAAACAGGTGCAAAATAGCTCGAAATTTCAAAACTGTCTTTATGGGCATTATACTCATAAACACCTTTTTCAGTAGCTGCTACAATTCTATTTTTAACCTGGTAGACATGATTATTAAAGGTAGATGGCAAGCCTTTTTTATCTGTATAAAGTGTTACACTTTTGGTGTGCATATTTGTCAACGCTATTTTATAAACCCCCTTATAAGGATGAGAAACCCAAACGTTGTTTTTTCCATCACTTACAACAAATCGGGCAGACTCGTTAAAATTGGTAATATTTCCAGCTAGCCTAAACGTATTATTAACGTAATTTAAAATGGAAATACCATTATAATTGCCGGCAAGCACGGTAGGTTGCATGGTATTTGGTTGGTGATAACTTAAAAAATTCCAATAGCCTTGTCCACCGGAAATAGGTTGAGTTCCTTTTCCGGTCAATTCAAAAGCGCCTTCGTGCCTGGCTAATAATAATTTCCCATTAACGATGTTCATTCCCCAGGCCTGTCCGTTAGCGTTGGGTACCGTAGCAAAATTATTTTGGGTTGTGCTGATATCTGTTTCCTCAGATAGAGGAAGACTGTAAAAACCATTCGACAAACCCGCATAAAAGGTATGGTTATAGATGATAGCTGTATGGCCTGCAGCATTGTCAAAGATGGCTGGATTGATGTGTTTGATGGCATTATTGTTGGCAATAAAGCTGATTCCATCTGAAAGGCCCAGCCAAATGTTCTTATTGCTGTCTTTAAAGAGACTGATGATGGCATTGTTCTGTAATCCGGAGCCTTTAGAAATATGATAAATTAATTTCCCGCGGGTATCCATCAGGTAACAGCCGTTGTAAAGTGTGGCTATAGCGATTGAATGGTCATCTATTTTACGTGCATTACTAATATTTAAGATCTTTGCGGCGGAGTTTAGCGGAGTAATTTTTCCACCTTGAATGGTATGTAAGCCATGTGCAAACGAACTAATTAAAATGGTATCCTTTCCAAATTGGGAAATGGAACTTACCATGAAATCGTAAGGAATAGTACCCGTTAAAAGAGGGAGCCAATTATTCCCTGAAAGCTTTAACAACCCTTTATCTTTTTCGTGAGCAATAATAGTATTGTTGGCCATTCCCATGTAAAGCCACTTTGTTTTTGTTTCTAGAACGGTGATTTTTTCGTTTTGCCATTTAAAAATATTGTTTTCCGCACGAAAAAATATTGCGTTTCCAATGCTTTGCACATTCCATATGTCAGCAAATGACTGATGCTTTTTGGGTATTTTATCTTTTAGGCTCGTAAAAATCAGCTTTCCGTTTCTGTTTGGAGAGAAAAAACCAAAGTCGCCCTGACCTCCGGCATATAGTTTTTTGTCGAAACCTATTTTGATAGACCTCACAATTGTCTTGTTCGGTAATGGATATATTTTCCATCGGCTGCCATCAAACGTAAGTACCCCTTCATTATTTGCAAAGTACATTACACCGTTACGATCTTGTTGGATATCCCAATTGTGAGTTCCTGCATTATAAGTAGTATTGTCGTAATTTACAATATCTGGCATTCCTATAGGATTTTGTGCAAAAACCGGTAGGCTTAGAGAAAAAAGGAGTAGGTAAAATATTTGGTTTTTCATTATCAACTTAAAAGTAGGCAAAATCTTTATATCTTCAAATGTAGTAGGTCTAAACTGGCTCTTGTATCATTTTAAGCGGTTTTGATGTAGTTTTGTAGGGGTTGGAAATTTGGAAGCTCGCGGTATTTAAGGATAATTTTGCCTTAAATCCATTAACCAAATATTCAAATCGTATGAATTACAAATTGTGTGTAAGGCAATGTTGTCTTCCTCTCGTCGTACTCTTTTCTCTTTTAGGCTTTAGCTGTAAAAAAGAAGATTATGCCAGCAAATTAGGTACCTCTGCAAAGGCCTCTTTTAAAGTGACCCAGGTACCAGGTAAATTAAATACCTATCTTTTAGAAAGTACTTCCCAGAATGCTTATCGTTACCAATGGGATTTTGGCTTAAATGAAGGCCTGAAATCTGGCGGTTCAGCTATCGAAGCCTATTTTATTTCTAAGGGAACCTATAATGTGAAATTGTATGCTTACGGCAAAGGTGGCTATGATATAGCTACTCAACCAGTAGTGGTTGACCAGGATGATTTCACACCAACTTTGAATAGTGAAAATTTTAAATTATTAACTGCCCATGCATGGAAATTAGACGGGGGTTCTTCTGCGCCGGTTATTGTAGGTACGGAAGGTAACCCATCTGAATATTTTGGAGGTGGATCATTGGCCACCTGTCAATTAGATGACGATTATACCTTCTCATTTGCAAATAATGCCTTTAAAGTTGTTTATAATGCTCATGGCGCAACTTTTAACGGTGGAAACGTAGAACCTAACTACAACTGCGGTAGCGATAGATCTTATGAATCTGCTTTTACATTTACTACAACAGTGGAAGGAGCAGGCATTGCTACGATAACTATTCCCAATACGCCGCCAAACAGATTTATTGGTGTAACCGATGTTTCTTCTAACAATTACCGGATTATTTCTATCACGGCAAATGAAATGGTATTACGCTCTGGAAAAGTAAATGAGGCAGTACATACGATGCGTTTTGTGAAAAAATAAGCAGCTATTTTATTATTATTTAATTGAAGCCAAATATAAATATGAAAAGAATTCGACTATTAATTGTAATACTGATTTGTTCAGTTGCCTTTTCAGAGGCATTTGCCCAAAGCATCACCCTTTCTGGAGTGATTAAGGACAAAACAGGAAAAGAAATTCCGGGTGTTTCGGTAATTATCAAAGGAACAACAAAAGGTGTTTCCACCATAGCAGATGGTAAATATTCCATCACCGTACCGAAAGCTGGTACAACCGTAGTATTCTCATTTATTGGGATGACCAGTCAGGAAATTATTGTGACCAGATCGGAAGTAGTTAACATCACAATGGATGATGCCGCTAACAACTTAGATGACGTTGTGGTCGTAGGTTTTGGTACACAGAAAAGAAGTAACGTAACCGGCTCTGTTTCTACCGTAAACAACAAGCAATTGGTACAAACGCCTGTTGGCGATTTGAGTAATGCCTTAGCTGGTCGTTCGCCGGGGGTGATTACGAAACAACCTTCCGGAGAGCCAGGTGCCGATGGTACGCAAATTTTCATCAGAGGTAACTCGACTTTTGGTGGTGGCAGCATGGAACCTTTGTTTGTAATTGATGGTGTGGTTCGCACCGGACGTGATTTCGGGCAGATGGATCCTAATGAAATCGAAAGCGTAAGCATCTTAAAAGATGCTTCTTCGGCGGCAATTTTCGGGGTTAAGGGTGCTAACGGTGTAGTTTTAGTCACCACTAAACGCGGTAAAGCCGGGCAGATGAGTGCAAATTATTCATTCAATTATGGTTTCTCAAAAGTAACCAGATTACCAAATGCTTTGGGTTCTTACGAATATGCAACATTATTCAACGAAGCGAAGTTAAACGACAATCCTTTAGCTACGCCCGAATATTCCCTGGAGCGTTTGGAGTCTTTTAGAAATGGATCAAACCCTGATGCAGACCCGAACACAGACTGGATGGATTTAGTGCTGGGAGGTACTGCACCAAGAAGGCAGCACAACCTATCACTTTCTGGTGGCAGCGAAAAAATCAAATACTTCACCTCCTTTGGCTATCTTAATGAAGATGGTTTGTATAAATCATTGAATTACAATAGATACAATGTTAGAAGTAATATCGATATCCAGGCCACTTCTACTACCAAAATCTCTGTCGACTTATCTGGAAGGGTAGAGAACAAGCAATCTCCGCCAGCAAGTGTAGATAATATTTTTGAGCATACCATGCGTAATCCGCCAGTGCAACCAGCAATGTTTTCTAACGGATTATTGGCTGCACCAGGTGTATATCCCAACCCCCTAGCCTTAATTAGCGAAGAAAGCGGCTATAACAGAAATAATGCGAACTTCTTTATGAGCAACTTTCAGGTAGTACAACAAATCCCAGGCGTAGAAGGACTGTCTGTTAAAGGTGTCCTGGCATTTGATGAAAACTTCAATTCTAATAAAACCTGGAACCAGTGGGTACCGCTTTACGTAAGAAATAACGATGGTACCTACGCAATCAACGCAGAGTCTAAATCATCACTTTCCAAAGGATACGGTGAAGGTCAGAGTACGGAATTACAAGCCCATATCAATTACGACAGAAGGTTTGGAAAACATGGTATTTCCGCTTTAGCACTGGTGTTGCAGAAACAAAATCAGGGTACTGGAATTTATGCAGCCAGAAATTCTTACGAAAGCTCTGCTTTGCAGATTTTGAATTTCGGCCCGGCGCTAAATGAAGTGTTGAGCGATGGTGAAGACAAAACGGCTTTGCGTAGTGCGGCGTTTCGTATCAACTACGATTTTGATGGCAAATACCTTTTTCAAGCGAGTTTAAGAAGAGATGAGTCGGAAAACTTTGCTCCAAAAGAAAGAGTGGGTTATTTTCCTGCATTTTCTGCGGGGTGGTTACTGAACAGGGAAAGTTTCATGCGAAATGTAAAGTTTGTAGATTTCTTAAAACTGAAAGCGTCTTACGGAACACTGGGAAGTGACCGTATCCCTAGTCGCTTTGGTTACTATAACCGTTACAACCTGGTGCCAAACGTTTATCCTTTTGGTGGCACATTCGTTACTGGTTTAACACCGGGTGCAATTGCCAATGAAAATTTAACCTGGGAAACCTCAATCAAAATGGATGCAGGTATCGAAGCTAAATTATTCAAAAATCAATTGAGCGTAGACGTAACCGTTTTTAAAGAAAGAAGGAAAGATATCCTGGCAACCAGAGCATTGTCTGTTCCTTTGAGTTTTGGGGCAGCTTTACCGAGCGAAAACTTCGGTATTGTAGACAATAAAGGTTTAGAGTTGGTTTTAAATCACAACAAGCAATTGTCTGACAATTTCTCTTACTTCATTGGTGGTAACTTTACTTATGCAAAAAATAAAATCGTAGAGGCTGCTGAAGCCTCGAATATTCCAGACTACAGGCGTATTACAGGAAGACCGAACGGAGGAATATATGGTTACAAAGCAATAGGTATTTTCAGAGATGAAGCCGATTATGCTGGTTCAGCAAAACATAGTGCGTATTTAAATTCTACCGGTCCCGGAGATATCAAATATCAGGATATTAATGGTGATGGCATCATCAACGATGATGATATTACTTATTTGGGAAATGGTTCGTTGCCACAAATCCTTTACGGTATCAGTGGCGGTGTAAATTATAAAGGCTTCGAGTTGAACTTCTTATTTCAGGGAGCGGCACAGTCTCAACAATTGTTTACTCAAAATGCAGCCTGGGCCTTCCATAATGGTGGTCGTGTAAATGCGGAATGGTTAGACAGATGGACACCAGACCGCCCTGATGCACCGCTTCCACGTTTAAGCTTGAATACTAATGGTAATAATTATCTGGTCAGTAGTTTCTGGGTTCAAAACTCCAGCTATTTGCGCTTAAAGAATGTGGAGTTTGCTTATACGATTAAAAATAAGTTGTTGTCAAAGATTGGCGCTAAAAATTTGAGGCTATATGCTCAAGGTCAAAATTTATTTACCGTTACCGATCTGATCAATCTGGATCCTGAAAACACTAATGGTATAGGCAGGTATTACCCTCAGCAAAAGACTTACACTTTTGGGGTTAATGTACAGTTCTAATAACCAATCGTTGAAATAAATATTAAAAGAAAAGACATGATTAAAAGAAATAAATGGTTGGTTTGCGTAATGGTGTTTACGTTGGCAACTTCTTCCTGCAAAAAAAACCTGTTGGATATCAAACCGATAGATTTCGTATCGGATGCTGCCGTTTTTCAGGATATTGCCCTTACAACTCAATTTGTGAACGATATCTATGGCACAATGGTAAGTGGTTTCGAACGTCGTGATTTTGGTTACGATCAGGATTGGGCACGTGGTTTTGCTAACTTAGATATGATGACAGATGATATTGAAGGACATAACGATTTACCTATGAACAGGGTTCAGGCAGGTGATCTGAACTCACAATTTTCAATGGGTACACAGCTGTGGGCTGTCAATTATTCTTTAGTTAGAAAGGCTAATACTTTATTAGCCCGTATAGATGGTGTACCAACTACCAATACAGATTTAAAAAATCGCCTGAAAGCAGAAACTAAATTTTTAAGAGCCTTTGCTTACGCCGATTTAGTAAAATCCTTTGGTGGAGTACCTTTGATCATAGCAGAACAAAATGTAAATGACGATCTGCAAGTTCCCAGAAACACTTACGATGAGTGTGTGGCTTTTATTATCAAAGAATGTGATGCAGCTGCTGCGGTATTAGCACCAACGTATCCGGATGCAGATTTAGGCAGAGCTACAAAAGGTGCAGCATTAGCTTTAAAAGCCAGGGTATTACTGTATCATGCCAGCGCGCTGAACAACCCTTCCAACGCAGCTTCAAGGTGGGATGACGCTGCAAAAGCAGCTAAGGAGGTCATCAACATGTCTCCTGCTGTATACAGTTTGCATCCGGATTATTACCAGTTATTTATGACGAAAACTGGAAACAGGGAGGTGATTTTTGCTAAAAAATTCGGACGCCCTAACCGTACACATCAAAGTGCCTGGATGTTACACATGAGTTTTACCCCAACAGGCTGGGGTGGCTGGGGTGCTTTCCATGCTACACAAAACCTTGTAGATGCATTTGAAATGAGAACAACAGGCTTACGTCCTGATGAAGCTGGTTCTGGTTATGATCCACAAAATCCGTATGCAAACCGCGATACCCGCCTGGATAAAGCAATGTTAATGAATGGTTCGCAATTCAAAGGTATCACAGTAGAAACTTTCCAAAGTGCAGATCTGAATGTTTTTCCTGATGGTAATGCGAATAGTCGTACCAATGGAGACAGAACCAAAACAGGTTACGGCCTCCGTAAATTTATTGACGAAAAAAATATGACTTCCGATGCGGTATACCAGGGTGGTGATAATGATTGGATTTACATGCGTTATGCTGAAGTGCTATTAAACTATGCTGAAGCGAAAAACGAGTTCAGCGGTCCGGATGGAACTGTTTACGATGCCTTAGATGAGGTACGAAGAAGAGGAGGTTTGCCACCTTTAAGCAGAAGTTTTTCTCAGGGAGATTTGCGTACTAAGATTCGTAACGAGCGCCGGGTAGAACTTTGTTTCGAAGAGCACCGTGTATATGATGTCAGACGCTGGAAAACAGGAATGACTTACTTTAATCAGCCTGTTTACCGAATGAACATCATTAAAAATGTAAACGCTACCCTGACATACAGCAAAGTTGTGTTGGAAAACAGGGTGTATAAAGAAAGTTATAACCTTTTTCCGATTCCTCAAATTGAAATAGAGAGAAATGGAAAACTAACGCCAAATCCTTAATAGAAACCATCTGCTCAACCCTTGTTTTTCAAGGGATGAGCAGATCAAGATTAAAAACATTTATGCAGAAAATATTCTATGGCGCTATGGCCATGTGCGCAACAATTTGCAGCCACTTGTTTGCGGTAGACACGTTGCCAACTGGCGAAAAACTTCAGCCCATTAAAGTAGAAGTTAAAAGAACTGAAAAAGGATTTGAGCTATTACGCGGAGGCAAACCTTACTTTGTCAGGGGTGCTGGCGGAAGTTCTTACTTTCATAGAGTGGCAGCAAATGGCGGCAACTCTATACGTACCTGGGGTACCAATGGCGCTAAAGGGATTTTAGATTCTGCACAGCAAAATGGCCTTACTGTGATGATGGGGCTATGGGTAGCTCCGGAACGTCATGGCTTTAATTATGATGATGCTGCTGCGGTAAGAAAGCAATTCGAGAGAGCGAAAGCAGATGTGTTGAAGTATAAAGATCATCCGGCGATGTTAAGCTGGGGAATTGGTAACGAGTTAAATCTTTCCTACTCAAATCCGAACGTCTGGAAGGCGGTTAATGATATCGCAAAGATGATTCATGAATTGGACCCCAATCACCCTGTTACTACTGTACTTGCCGGAATTAATAAGAAAGAGATCGATCATATTCATGCGAGTGCTAAAGATCTGGATTTCCTGTCTATTAATATTTATGCCGAGCTGGATGTACTGCCTGCAATGATTAAAGCGACGGGTTGGACTGGCCCATATATGGTGACCGAATGGGGACCCACAGGTCACTGGGAAGGCTTACAAACCGAATGGAATGCGCCTGTAGAAGAAACCAGCAGTGAAAAAGCCGCTGTTTACAAAAGCAGATATAATTATTCTGTGGAGAGAGATAAGGCGAATTGTCTGGGCTCGTATGTATTTTTATGGGGACAGAAACAAGAGCGAACACCGACATGGTATGGTCTTTTTACAGCCAAAGGCGAAGAAAGTGAAGTGATAGATGTGATGAAGTATCTCTGGAGTGGAGCGTATCCTAAAAACAGAGCGCCCCATGTTTACGGTTTTACGTTAAATAGCAAAAGAGCAAATCAAAGCGTTTACCTTAAGCCCGGGGCGACATATAATGCAGAATTAGATGCTTTTGATCCCAATAACGATACGTTAATTTATCACTGGGAATTGTTGCCGGAAGCCACGAAGATAGGCGAAGGTGGCGATCATGAAGATAAACCAGAAACAGTGAAAATGGCATACAAGGAGATAGGTAAAGGTAAAATTAGCCTCACTGCTCCTAAAGCTTCAGGTGCTTATCGTTTATTTGTCTATGTTGCTGATGGCAAAAATAAAGTTGCTACAGCGAATATTCCGTTTTACATAAAATAAAGCCGACAAAATGAAAACACATACCTTTTTTAAAAACTTGTTGCTGATATTGACTTTACTGATGCTTAATATAAGCTGTAAGAAGGAAGCAAATGCAACAGCGCCTACTGATCTTCAATTGGCAGCTCAGATAAGCGATGATGGTTCGGGCAGAGTAGATTTCGTTGCCAGTGCGGGTAATGCAGATCGCTATCTGTTCTCATTTGGACAAGGCACCAACGAAAGTATCAGGTCTGCCGATGGTAAGGCTTACACCATTTATGCGGAAAGTGGAACTTATACAGTGAAAGTCATTGCCTACGCTGGTGATAAATCAATGGAAATCACGAAGCAAATTACCGTTGATAGAAATGAAGTGATTGATAATGTAGGTTATATCTCGCCGGAAAGTTATCCGGGAATGACCCTGATTTGGCGAGATGAATTTAACGGCAGTGCGCTGGATCCTAAGTTTTGGAACTTTGAAGAGGGAAACGGTACCGAAGGTTGGGGTAACCGGGAGTTACAATACTACCGTAAAGAAAATACCAGCGTACATAATGGTTACCTGACCATTACGGCGAAAAAAGAATCTTTTGGTGGTAAGGAATATACATCATCCAGATTAACAACAGAAGCAAAAAAAGAATTCTTGTATGGTCGTATCGATTTCAGAGCAAAATTACCTAAAGGACAGGGTATTTGGCCAGCGTTTTGGGCTTTAGGTGCAAATATCCGGACCACGCCCTGGCCATCCTCCGGAGAAATCGACATTATGGAAATGGTAGGTGGTGGTCTCGGAAAAGATAACACCGCTCACGGAACAGTACATTATGAAGATGGTGGACATAAATACATCGGTGGCTCTACGACCCTAACATCGGGAGATTTTTTTGATAAATTTCATGTGTTTTCCTTAGTATGGACGGAAACGTCTTTGAAATGGTATGTAGACAATGTGGAGTTTTATACATTTGATACCACAGGAGCCAACAAAGATGAATTCAGACGTTCTTACTTCCTGCTCATTAATCTTGCCGTTGGCGGCAACTGGCCGGGTGCTCCTAATGAAAGTACTGTATTGCCACAAAAGTATATTGTAGACTATGTCCGGGTGTTTCAATAACGAATTATACCGATAACTTTAGCGCTTATTGAATGGGAATCCCGATTTTTTGGGGTTCCTTTTTTTTTAGCCTTTTAAAAGTACAACTTCTAGTATTTATTTGCTAATATATTTTAGCTTGTAGCTGGTGCTTCGTCCGCCACCTTCCTCTTGCTCAAGAACATCTTTTTTTACCAGGTCATGAATGTCCCTTAACGCTGTGTCCGTGGAGGTCTTGGTCATAGTAGCTCACTTGGAAACGTTTAGTTTCCCGAGGAAATTATCTAAAAGGATATGTATCATCTTTTGCTGGCGCAGGTTGAATTCCAGTCCGTTATTGTTTTCCCAAAACCTTGCTCGTTCTAAAATCTTGGATATCGTTTGCTCCGTTTAATTACCGCTTATGAAAATATTATTCATTTCTTTGCGGTGAATAATTATATCAATCGCCTTAGTTGTACGGCGATAATTGAGTTTATCTGGCATTCGTGACGCAGTGCGTACCGAACTGAGTTGGACTCATTATAGAATTATAAGCAGTCTTGAAACTGAAAGTCTGAGAAGTCAGAAGGTAAATTATTTATGAGCTATTGTTACTATATTTAGGTTAAAATAAGAACTATGGAAGCAGAGGCTATTAATGAATTAAAGCTGCAGTTCAAGGAGAATACTGGTTTAGATGCAGAAGTCAATGCAGCTGATTTTGGGGGATGGTTGTTTATGCAAAGACAAAAGGTTTTACGGGAATTGATTTTGGATTTAAATGAACGAAATCAAAACCAACCGGTTACGGTGAAGCACATGAAAGCGATGTTGAATCGATTGTTGCTATATTAAAGGATGGGTATCATTTGCTTATTGGAATCTGTAACTTTAGGTCTAAACTCTTAGGGATTACGGGAATAAGCTAGTGAACCTACCGCATACCTAATTTTATAATTAACCGATGGTAAAACTGATTAGATTGCTTAAAATCAAAGCTATATGTCTGCTTTTGTTCCAATTGTTTGTCACACCATCGATGGGTCAGATTGTATGGCCATCTGGTCAGTTGCTCCCTTCTTTCCCTGCGCCTGCTCAGATTCAGGATTTAATTACGCTTCGCCAAAATTCTTCTTACTCCTCAGCAGAAATGTACCTGTTTGCTTCTTTGAAGGGTATCATAAACAAAACTAAACCACGTATTTTCTCTTATGAAGGCGATGCTTTCGCTGAAGGGCCGCATACCTGGCTTCAGTCTTTAGGGTTGAACTGGTCTGAACCTGCAGACAAATGGGATCTTATTGCTAAATACCGTATAGAAATTTCGGGTTTGATAGTTTATGATTCTGCCCAGCCGCATACGATTAATCTGGCCACAATGCTTGCAAAAAGCAAAGGAGCATTGATTGTCTCGCCCTTATTGTTATCCAGGCTAACTTCTTCATCGTATAACTTACCCATCTTACTTGATTTAAGGGGCAAATTTACCAGCAAGCTGGAAGTTTATCAGTCACTCTATGTACTGGCCACATCTTGATCATCGTTTGTTAATTGGACTAAACCCTAATGCGCATAAAGCAGCCCTGCGTGAATATGCCGTGGCCTTGGGTGCGGCAGTAATATGGCTCAATCCTAAAGTAGCTGGAGAAAGTGAATTGTTAAAGAAATTTCTATCAACCATGTCGCCTGGCTCAAGTTTTATGGGATGGTGGCCAGAAGAAGGGGCAGGGGTTGAAAGGGCTTCAAAGTATGGTATAGCAACTATTGCAAGTGATTGGTGCTCTAATCTGACGGTACATAGCGGTACCTCCAGAATCATAAATACAAAACCAATACCTCCAAAGCCGGTACTAAAGAATAAGATCTATGTTGCATTTGTTTTAAGTGATGGAGATAATTTACAATATACAGAGCATCTTATGCGGAAGCTATGGAATAATCCGGACCGTGGGACTGTTCCCATAGGATGGACAGTGTCACCTGCTATGCTGGACGCAATGCCTGCTGCTCTTAACTACTATTGGCAAACTTCCACCAGCAATGATAATCTGATTTCCGGACCTTCTGGTTATGGTTATACCTATCCTAATGCCTGGTCTGATGAAAATTTGCTAAAACAGTTCGTTAGCAAAACGGAGGATTATAATCATCGTGCTGGTTTACGGGTGATTACGATCTGGAACACTATCGTTGGCGGGATTGACCCAGAGGTTGGGAAGATCTATGCCCGTCAGGCACCATCGTTGTTAGGTGTAACTGCCCAGAATACGGGCGGCGGACTTACTATTTATACCAACAGTTTGCCCGGGATGGCACTTGCCTGTAATTATTGTACAAATGAACAAGCGATGAAAGATCATATCGCTCGTGCCTCCGTTGGTTGGAACAGAACTTCACCACGTTTCATGATTATACAGGCACAGCCCTGGACAAACGTATCGCCGACAAGTTTTAAAAATGTGGCTAATTCACTTAATGAAGATTATATAGTCGTTCGTCCTGATCATATTTTTCAGCTGATTCGTGAGGAGAATGGGATTTCAACTGATCCCAAATAAATGATTCTGCAATTATGAGAAGTAATCTGGTTAAAATATCAGCGCTTAAAATTTTACTAAACGAAGGCTTATAGATTAGATTAAATGGCATAAGCATAGAAAAGCAGCAAATGCCGCTTTCTATGCTTAGCTATTGAACAATGAGGTTACGAATTATTTTAATGCGTAGTTAAGGTAACCACCATCCACAACTACCTCTGTTCCGGTAATAAAACTTGCGGCATCAGAAGCCAGGAATAATACTGTTTTTGCAACTTCATCGGGATCACCGATCCTTTGCAGCGCTGTAGCACCTGCTAAATATTCTTTTGCTTCTTCAGGAACAGCGCCTTCTAAACCTGGGGTTAAAATTGGTCCTGGGCTAACGATGTTTACACGAATTTTTCTGCTTGCCAGTTCATTTGCTGCGATCTGGGCAATTTTATTTAATGCTCCTTTGGTTGCAGAATATACGCTTGCTCCAGAGTTTGCAGCTGTGGCAACAGTTGACGAAGTAAACACTACCGCTGCCCCATCTGCGAGGTGAGGGAGTAATTTTTGCAAGGTGAAAAAATGTCCCTTCACATTAGTGTTGAATTGTGCGTCAAAATTTGCCTCGGTTACGTTTGCTATTGGCTCGAATGTAGCAATACCCGCATTAAGGAAAAGCACATCTAACTTGTTCCCGCTTTCTGCAACTGCTTTTTCCAGGATTGCAATGTCGTCGATTTTTGAAGTGTCTGATACTACAGTAAACAATTTCGGATTGTTTATCTCTGCGGTCGCTTTTTCAAGATTGGCAGTATTTCTGCCTGTGATCCACACGTTTGCGCCTGCGCTGATAAATGCTTTTGCTGTTGCTAAGCCTATTCCGGTTGTTCCACCGGTAATGACAACGTTTTTATTTGTAAAGTCCATGATGATATTTTAATGTTTATGGTGCAAAGTTATATTATGAACATTTATTTTGGTTACTTTGTAACGAAAAGTAACAGTAACTTTTGAGTAACCAAGTAACTTATGACTGAAAACGAATGCCAATTAGGACACAAGAAAGAGATCATGGCTGTCCACGATGCAATGGACGTTTTGAATGGGAAATGGAAGATTTCTATTATTTCCTCCATTTGCTATTATAACAAAAGGAGATTTTCTGATATCTTGAATGATATACCGGGAATATCAAACAAAATGTTGAGTCAGGAATTGAAAGATCTGGAAATCAATAAACTGGTAAAGAGAACTGTATTAGATACTCAGCCTATATCTGTTCAATATCAATTAACAGAATATGGAATAACTTTACGAACCATCATCAATAATCTGACTGAATGGGGAATAGAGCACCGTAAAGTAATTAGTGGTAAATAGAATTGGCTATCATCTCTGATAATAATACCTGTTTTTTGAAATTTTTGCCGTAAAGACTATTTTTGTCTCAGCTTAAAAACACATGAAGAAAATCTTACTAGCCTCATTTCTATTAATTGCTGCAATTTCAGGATATGGACAAACCTACCAAGCTGTTACCAGCAAGAACAAAATCTATCTTGCGACACTAAAAGGACTGAGCTATACTTACAAAGACGGAATTATTACAATAAACAATAATGGTAAGTATAATTTAGGCATTGTAACTATCAATGCCTATTCCAAAGTGGATAGCACCTTGTTCGGAATTGCTTTATTTGACGATGGGCTGGAAAAAGGAAAAACTGATAAGGTTACAGTTTATTTTACCGCTGGTCGTCCTGGAGAAGATAGACATGAATTATCATTGAAAGAGATCGATCAGAAAAATCTGGTATTCTCTTTTGATAAAGCGACCAGAGAAAAACGTTAAACAGGAGAAGGATTGTTAGAGACAGGTTATTACTTATCATCCTATAGCAGCACTTATTAATGGCCATTAACTAATGAATGCAAAGGCCTATTTGATAGAATGCTGGGGTTTTTGCGCTTTTTAACAAGAGTCAACTATAACGATTCGTACATCTCTTCCATTAATTTTTTCATTCATCTCAATGGATTGCTGGAAGAATAACCAAGCGTAATAGATTGTATTATGCTCTGCTTTGAGGTGATCCTCACGTATTATCCAGGATTCGTGTAACGATCTTAATTGGTTATTAATTAGCTCCTGCAAAAGTGAATTATTACTGAATTTAATCTGGAGATCATTTACAAGATCGTGGTATTTTGCCATTAGCTCGGGCACAGCTGCATCAAATGTTTGGTCCGACATAATTCTGTACATCAACAAAATCATGTACTCATTAAATCTATAAAAGCTCGCTGAGCTGATATTGTGTCCTTCTTCATTGGCGTAAATATCTTCTATAGGAAAATCATTATCATAGTTGCCGTACTGAAACATATAACTATAACAAACTGTTGAAGTATGGACTTCATATAGTAGTTCTATACCGTACAAGTCGTACATCTGCGCTATTTCAGCCTTGCAAATTTTCGACTGGTTCTCTTTGTTTAGCTGGAACTTTTTGTAGGTTTCTTCAGAAAGAAAAAGGAGTATTTCAAATAAATCATCGGGTGAAATATTATTAATATCGGCTCTGATGGTTTCAAGTATGTTTTCTGCTGTATTGAATAGTGATTGCCCAAACTTATCAATGCGCCCAGCTATATACTCCCGAAAAGTTCTTGTAGTAAACCTTTTGTATTGTAAATCATTGTAGAGAACTTTAGTTGATTTTTCTTTATCGAAGGTATATATTGCCGTATCTCGTCCCATATGTTATTTTTTTTAAAGATAAATGATTTGCGGCCACTTCAGAAAGTGCAAATATAAAATAACAGTCTATTTTTCTGTTTTTTTACCAATTCTCGGCCATGATATTCAATGTTTGCATTAATAAAAGGGTCAATCACTTTTCCTTCAAGATCCATAATTCTGAATTTTTTACTTTCCAAAATATAATATATTCTTATCAACTATTCCTTGTTTGCCATCTTTAGTGACTGTATAAGTCTGATTATTATTATAATGTATACGGTCATAAATAAATGGGAGATATACCTTACCTAAGGAGTCTATCAGGCCATACTTTCCGTTTTTATAAGCCGTAATGTAGGCTGTATATTTAATACCCCATTCATTTCCAAAAGAGATAGACCCATCTTCATTATAGAATTCCAGATTGTCGTACTCACATGGTAATAGTAGCTTGCCATCTTTACCCTCCAATAAACCGAATTTACCATGATTAATCACCTTAAACTTATCCTCATAAGTGCTATACAAGGGAATCATATGTTCATAAATGGGTGGCGCCACTGCTATCCCGAACAAATTAATTAAACCATATAAACCGTTCTTCTTAGTCAAAAGATTTCTTCTATAAATAGCACTGCTTTTGATATTATAATAACGGATGTCATCATATATGCAATCAGTTGTTAGTTTACCCTGCAAGTTTGTTACGCCGAACTTGCCTTCGTTCTTCACTACTGCCAGATTATGATATACCAACAACTGTTCATCGTATTGACATGAAATGATTTCCTTGCCCTTATGATTAAGCAGGCCCCATTTGTTATTTATCCTGACGCTAATAAAAGAGTTTTCTTCTTTGGGATTGTTGAGATCAGCAGGGTAGGTGACTACAAGACTGTCATATTTGAATGGTATTATTTGCTTTAGATTTGAGTCAAAGAGCACATATTTACCATTTTTCTGACCATATAATTTGCCGCGGTACGGTAATAACCGGTCATAAATTATACTAATTAGTAATTTTCCGTCATTATCAATTACGCCCCATTGATTACCTTTCTTCACGGTAATCAAATTAATATATTTATCAGACAGATATAAATTTTTACTATCAAATTCCTCATATAATGGTGGGGTAATTTCCCTTCCGGCCGAATCCATCATCCCCCAGAGCTTATTCCTGGAGTAAAAAATCAGCCGCTTAATATTTTGGTATGTACTCTGAACTTCAAATATGTCTTGATAAGGACAAAATCTTTTTGTGTTGCTGTTATATACATAGAAACTTCCCTTTTTCTGTCCCCAATATGGAAAGTTAATTTTAGGATAATTTTGCGTAGTTATTTGCTTCCCATCTGCGGTAAATAGTACAGTTTTACCATCGTTCCCAACTGCCGTGAAACCTACACTGAAAGGTCTGATCTCGTGATATGCAACAGGGATTATAAGTTTGTTGGAAAGACTGACCAAACCCACTTTTTTTCCTTTGTATACATACACGTAATCCTTCCCCTTCGAATCGATGTAGTCATATAGGGCAGGTATTACTATTTTACCGGAAACATGAGCCAGACCATACTGCTTACCCAATTTTACCGGTACAAAGTTATTACTGAATATTCCTGTTCCGTCAAATTTGGGCAGGATGATTTCCTTACCTTTAGCATTAATTACTGCCCATTTATTCCCTCTTTTTACACCAAGATAATTATTAAAGTGTTTCTGTTGCGAAAACCTAAGGGGTTCCCACATGAAATGTTGGGAACGGATGAATTCATCGTACTCATAATATAAAGGAGGTGGTGTAGCATTCTCCGAATACCTCCCAAAAGGTACTATAGTATGATTATTTCGATCGACAAGACTGATCCCTTTACTTTTTTCTAAATTCTCTGGATCTGAATGCATCATAGAAAGTATGAATAAGCCATTTTCGCATAAAATTATATTTTGAGATCTAATGGGGATAATTATTTCTCCTGCTTCGTTGATCATACCTATCTGTCTCGTTGTATCCTCAACTAAAGCACGGCTATCATAAAAATTGCTGGAGTTAGTATAAATCGGTTTAACAACAATTTTTCCGGTAGTATCGATAAAGCCTACCCTATTGCTGTTGTAATTGAATGGATCCTTACCTGTAACCATGAAAGCTGCCCGGTTGCCATAAAATTTTTGAACTATTATTCCTTTTTCATCTGAAATGAACTGCTTGGTTTCCGGGTCGTACTTTCCAACAAGCTCCTTTTGTGCAAACGCAGATAAACTGGATAAAAAAACTAGTATAAAAATTGCTGATCTGCGCATAATAAATTGAAAAAAAATATCTAGTACACCTGTGCGGCATACAAAAGCATGATTCATTTATGATGTGAATTCCATAATTTCTGCTTACTGATGTTCTTTTATTTGGATAGAGAAATTAAACTTGTGATTGTTTATACTACCATAAAGCTAAAAAACTGAATTGTTTACGGATTAGCACAGAGCTAATTTAGTCAATACTTATCTTGTGATGAATACTGTTGATTTCGCTATTGGTAGCGACTCTAAGTTTAGCTCCCCAATCACTTAATTGTAACCAGATAGGGATGAGTTCCTGTGCAATATCGCTAAGCTCATAATCAACCCGTAGTGGAACTTCAGCATAAACAGTTCGTTTCACCAATCCGTCTTTTTCAAGTTCACGAAGCTGCAGGGTCAGCATTCTTTCGCTAATATTTGGAATCAGCTTCCTGATTTCACCGAATCTTAGCTTTTCATGTTCAAGTTTGCATAAAATCAGTAATTTCCATCGGCCACCTATTTTGCAGACAGCAAAGGTCAGATCACAGCCCTCTGTTATACACTTTTGGTTGACCATATTAGTCGAATTCTCTTTTCTCTTTCCCATCACTTACAAATTTGTTAGTCCCGAACAATTGACTGCACAGCGTACAAAAGTAACGACTGGCTGATACATTTGCAGCTCATTTTTGATTAATAACAAAATAAACATAACAGATAATTATGAAAAAATATGCCTACATCGGCTGTCTCGGATTTATTGGAGTGATTACTACAGAATTTGGTGTGATCGGTATTTTGCCACAGATAGCCACATATTATAAAATAGATATTGATCAGGCGGGATACCTGCTCAGTGCCTTTGCCTTGATTATAGCATTGACCGGGCCTTTTATGACATTACTGGCTTCCGGTTTTGACCGTAAAAAGGTAATGCTGACAGCCATTTCTATATTCGCTATTACAGGGTTAGTATCTTCATTCTCTCCTCCATTCTGGCTTTTGATGCTGGTGAGGATTATGCCCGCATTCCTCCAGCCTGTATATATTGCTACGGCCTTATCTGTAGCAGTTGCAGGAGCAGATAAAAAAAATGAGAATGGACTAATGAGTATAGTCTTTAGCGGAGTGGCTATCGCAATGGTGACAACGGTTCCTTTTGCTACCTATTTAGCAAGCTTATGGTCGTGGGAATATTCATTTTTCGTTCAGTTTATAGTAAGTCTTCTTGCTTTAACGGGCATCTATTTTGTACTGCCATCAATGCCGGTAAAAGAGAAAAAGTCATTTGGCAGTGAACTGAAAGTATTTGGGAAACCAACTTTTGTGATCAGCATAGCAATGAACTTCTTTATGATTGTAGCCTGGTTTTCAACTTACAGCTATTTTGCAGAATACCTGAATAAGGCAAAGGGGATGGATAATAAGATAGTGAGTTATATGCTGCTGGTATTTGGAATAATGGGTGTGCTGTCTAACTGGGTTGCAGGTAGAATGCTGAATAGGAATGTGGCTAAAACCACTGCTTTTTTTCTCTCCGGGACGATATTGATCCCCATCCTGCTTCATTTTTCAGATGGAAACACCATCTCCACTTTTATCGTGATAGCGATCTGGGGTTTCCTTTATTCTCCAAGCTTTCTGAACGCATCTACTTATATGATTTCAGCTGTGCCAGAATCGCTTGAATTTGCAAACAGTCTGGCTACTTCTTTTGGTAATCTGGGTGTTACTTTGGGTACCACTCTTGGTGGCTGGATGATCATGTCGAAAGGGGTTGCGTACAATCCGTGGATAGGGTTGGTTTTTGGTCTGCTGGCTTTCGCAATGATTGGCTTAAGACATTTTTTAGAAAGAAGAACTCCTGTGTGCTGCGAATCTTTTTAAAGAAATCTGATACTATCATTTGATAATTGAACAGAGCGAAACGCTAAGATTCAGAAGGCCTGTCAAATGGCAGGTTTTTTGAATTATATTACCTTTTGCTCTCTACGGTATAAATAAAACTATCGGCTTTATAATAACCAATATTATACTCTACCGGATGCTCTTCCTGATCGTACACAAATCGTTTTCGAAACAATATAGGGCTCCCAATAGGAACTAATAGTTTTTTTGCAACTAGTTCAACTGCCCCGGTAGCCATTATTTCTTCTTTTGATAAGGTGGCAATAATGCCATGTTCCTGTTCTAAAAGTTCGTATAACGGCCTTTTAAAATCATCATCTGGTGTCAGTCCCACGCGTGGATGGAAATAAGAAATAAAAAATACAAAGGGCTCTTCAGGCCGCCCTCTAACCCTCTCCATTTTTAATACGGGCTGATCCTGAGCGATATTAAAAAAGGCAGCCAGCTTTATATCTGGTAGTTCCCAGGAAACATGCAATTCAAAGTTTTTGATGGGAATACCCCTTAGCTTCATCTCCTGCGAAAAGCTCAGCCAATTGTTAGATCTCGAACTGACGGCTCCCTGTGCCACCTTGGTGCCGGCCTTTTTCTTTCGGATAAGTAATCCTTCCAGTACCAGTTTATTAATTGCAATTCTCAGGGTGGTTCGGGATATAGATAACATGTTAGCCAGGTCAACTTCATTAGGAATGTTTTTTCCGTTCTGGTATTGCTCTTCTGTAATCAATTGCCGCAGCAGGTTTTCTGCTTGCGTGTGCAGGGGAACAGTGCTTTTATGGTCTATACTATAGTGCATAATGATGTTTGTTACAAACATAATGAAATTTGTTTAATCCTTATATGTGTATACATTATGATTTAATAACTTGCTGAAAGGCGGAAATAGCTACTTTAAACTAATATTAGCTAAATTATTTTATTTTTCATTGTTCAATTTATTTTATATGTTTGTACATAATAACCGAATATTTACCTGGCTGGCTATGATTTGCTGTCAATCGTCTACAATGATTCGCACAAATAATGAGCTGATGCATTAATGAATTATATGAGCGAAAAATTATCATCTTATTCCTTTGATACGGAAAGCAGGCTGCGCAAAACCTCTCAGTACCTGATGCCTCCTCAACTCATCAAATCGTCATCAAAAGACGATGGTTATGATATCTATCCGGTATGCGCTCTGGGCGAACATAAAATTTTTAATGGTTATGGCTCCCTTACAGACTGGATCATTTCTCAAAGGAATGTAGTGATAGATGGCTATGTAGGGGTGTTTTGGGAAAAGATACAACAGGAAATCAATAGTTACCTCCATGAAAAAGGGTTGACCGCAAATTGGATCTTTACTGCAGATTTTTTATTGGAAAGCGCACTTATTGATCACCTTATCGCACCGTTTTTAGGAGAAGAAAATGCTGTGTGGGGGACTAAATGTACGCTGACACTGGCAGATCTATATCAAACTGAAAAATTAGCTACAATAGTTCCTGATCGCAATGCGGCAATTAATATCATCATCGGTACCGGGGCAGCACTGGCTAACTGGCAGGCAGCTTTAATATATGTAGACCTGCCAAAGAATGAACTCCAGTTCAGGATGAGAGCAGGGGCAGTAAATAACTTAGGCGCCACAATGCTTGCAGCGCATTCGCGAATGTATAAACGTTTTTATTTTGTGGATTGGGTACTGCTCAATAAGCACAAAAAAGCAATATTAAATCAGATTGCTGTTGTTGCTGATGGGCAATGGCCAGACCAGGTCAATTGGATGTTCAATGCTGATCTGGTTAAAGGATTAAAAAAAATCAGCACTTCGGTGATCCGTGTAAGGCCCTGGTTTGAACCGGGTGCATGGGGTGGGCAATGGATCAAAAAGAAGATCAAACAATTAAATAACGACGTAGTAAATTACGCATGGTCGTTTGAATTGATTGTTCCGGAGAATGGTTTAGTGTTTGAAAGTGATGGCAACCTGCTGGAGGTTTCTTTTGATACATTGATGTTTTACAACCAGCAGCAGGTGTTAGGTAAACATGCCTCGACTTATGGGGATGAATTTCCTATTCGCTTCGACTTTCTGGATACTTTTGACGGAGGAAATCTTTCTATTCAATGTCATCCGCAATTGAAGTATATCCAGGAAAACTTTGGGGAAACGATCACACAAGATGAAACTTATTATATCCTGGATTGTGAACCGGAAGCAACTGTCTACCTTGGTTTCCAGGACAATATCGATCCTGATGGTTTTAAATCTGTCCTGGAGCAAAGCCAATTACAGGGGGAAGAAATTAACATCACTGATTATGTACAAAAACTTCCTGCCCAAAAACATGAGTTGTTCCTGATACCTAATGGTACAGTGCACAGTGCAGGCAAAGGTAATCTGGTACTTGAAATCAGTGCCACCCCATATATTTTTACATTTAAAATGTACGATTGGTTAAGGCTCGACCTTGATGGCAATCCGAGACCTATTAATATTGATCATGCTTTTCATAATATTGATTTTACGCGTAAAGGTGCTACTGTAACAGAGGAGCTGATTGCTAAACCAACTGTCATTGATCAGGGAGATGACTGGCAGATCGTTCATCTAGCTACACATGAAGCACATTTCTATGATATACAGCGACTGGAATTTGACAGACAAATCGAAGTAAATACCCAGCAATGCTGTCATGTGCTGATGTTAGTTGAGGGGGAGTCTCTGCGTATTAAAACTGCAGACGGAACCTTGCACGAATACGCTTATGCGGAAACTTTCGTTGTGCCCGCAGCCGCAAATTCCTACCAGTTAACTAACCTGGGTACAGGTCGTGCGAAAGTGATTAAAGCATTCTTAAAATAAGCTTATGTATACTGAAATAAACCATATACAACCTGCCCGTAAAAGTACTGTTTACCTCTATCTGGTTTGTTTAGTCGCAGCCCTTGGCGGATTCCTGTTCGGTTTTGATACAGCTGTTATTTCTGGCACGATCAGTCTGGTGAAAAACGATTTTGGCCTGAATGCGGTCAGCGAAGGCTGGTTCGTCAGCTGTGCACTTCTGGGCTGCATCATTGGTGTAAGCTGCTCGGGAAAACTGAGTGATCATTACGGTCGTAAGATTGTGCTGATCATTTCTGCAATTTTATTCCTGGCCTCTGCTATTGGTTGTATGTTATCAGCGTCCTTTACTACACTGATCATCTTTCGTTTGATCGGTGGATTGGGAATAGGTGTGGCCTCTATGGTATCACCTTTATATATTTCTGAGTTCGCACCCTCGCGTTTAAGGGGGATGATGGTTTCTCTTTATCAGTTGGCACTTACCATTGGTATTGTGGTGGCATATTTTACAAACGCCTGGCTGGCAGATCATACGTCTGTGCGCTATGCCGCTGAGGGAATGAACAGGATATTTGCTACAGAAGTTTGGCGTGCTATGCTGGGTCTTGGCGCTGTGCCATCTGCCATATTTTTATTGAGCCTGCTGCTGGTGCCAGAGTCGCCTAGATGGTTGCTGCTCAAAGGGAAAGCGCAACAGGCATTGGCCATCTTAATTAAAATAGACGGAGCGGAAGCTGCGCAACATGAAATTGAGGCATTCCGCATGCAGGACAATCAGGATCAAACGGCTGTAAATGAATTGTTCAACCCTATTTACCGTAAAGCTTTGTGGATCGGCCTACTATTGCCATTCCTTTCCCAGGTGTGTGGCATCAACGCAGTGATTTATTATGGTCCCCGTATATTGGAAGAGGCCGGTTTTACCTTCAGCAGCGCAATGGGTGGACAAGTGACTATTGGTCTGGTAAACGTAGTTTTTACTTTTGTAGCGATTTTTACAGTGGATAAATGGGGAAGAAGGCCACTCTTGCTGGTCGGGGTCTCTGGTGCGGTGGTTTCCCTGCTCACCATCGGTGCTTTGTTTGCTTTAGGCATCACTTCTGGTCCCTGGATCTTACTTTTTATCCTTGTGTTTATCGCTTGTTTTGCTTTTTCTTTTGGCCCGGTATGCTGGGTAGTGGTGGGAGAGATTTTTCCCAACGCCATCCGGGGTAAAGCGGTGGCACTGGCTACTTTATCATTGTGGGTGGGTAATTTCCTGGTAGGACAATTGACCCCGCTGATGTTAGATGGAATTGGTTCATCCTGGACCTTCTGGCTTTTTGCACTGTGCTGTTCTCCGGCACTGTGGCTCACCTGGAAAGTAATCCCCGAAACCAAAGGCCGCTCGCTCGAGGATATTGAAGCGCACTGGAAAAATGAATATAAAAATAACAATCATGAAATTAAAGTTTAAGATCGGATTTGTCATCATCGCTGCAACTGCTGCCTCCTGCAAGGTGCAACATGAAAATGTGCTGCATTATGTAGACCCAAACATTGGTACTGCCCATAGCCGCTGGTTTTTTTATACACCAGCAGCTGTACCTTATGGTATGGCAAAACTAGCTCCTTCAACAAATGGGCATTATGGCAACCCTTCAGGATGGGAGGCTGTAGGCTATGATACTCGACAAAACTCAATCGAGGGTTTTGTTCATTTCCATGAATGGCAGATTGGCGGGGTGAGTTATATGCCTACGACCGGAGAACTGAAAGTTAAGCCCGGCGATCTGGATAAAGCAGGCAGCGGTTACCGGTCGGCATTCGATCGTAAAAATGAACTTGCCGAACCAGGTTACTATAAAGTTTTGCTGGATGATTATGGCATTACGGCCGAACTAACAGCCACTAAACGGGTGGGCTTTCAGCGTTATCACTTTCCTAAAAATGAGCAGTCGCATATTATACTGGATATTGGTAACACCCAGGGAGAGAGCGGGGATGTAACCGATGCCAGTATCCGAATGATCGATGATACGCACTTTGAAGGTTTTGTATTTACCTATCCCAAATATGTGAAAATTTACGATCCCGCAGGGAAAGTAGCGCTATTCTTTTATGGCGAACTCAGTAAAAAACCATCCGACGTTACCGCATTTACTGCCAGAACGCTTAAGGCAAATACCAAAACTGCCAGTGGGACAGGAGCAGGTTTAGTACTTAATTATCAGACGGGCGATAATGAATCCATCGAAGTAAAAACAGGTTTGTCCTATACCTCGACTGCCAATGCTAGAGCCAATTTTGTGGCAGAGGCCCAGGACTTAACTTTTGAACAAGCCAAAACCAATGCGCAGCAAATCTGGCAGCAGGAGTTGACGAAGATCAGCATAGAAGGCCATAATGAGCAGGACAAAAGAAAATTCTATACCGGTCTTTTTCATGCCCTGCTGGGCAGGGGTATCGCCAGTGACGCAGATGGAAGTTATCCAAAACATGCGGGTGCCATCGGGCATTTGCCTCAACAAAAAGACAATCAGCTTAAAGCGGAATTTATCAATACCGACGCCATATGGGGAGGATACTGGAACCTTACCCAGCTTTGGGCGCTGAGTTATCCGGAATGGTATGGCAGCTTTGTGAATACCCAACTACAATTATACAAAGACCGTGGCTGGTTTGGAGACGGAATTGCCAATAGCCAATACGTTTCCGGAGTAGGAACCAATTTTGTTGGCCTCGCTATTGCTGCGGCGTACAATTCTGGAATCCGCAATTACGATGTAAATCTGGCTTACGAAGCAGTTAAGGCTAACGACCTGAATTATAAAAACCGGATAGTGGGTGCGGGTAAATTGGACACTAAAGCTTTCTTGCAATATGGCTATGTGCCGCATCTGGAGCAAACAGGTCGCGATTTTGTGACCGATTCTACCGGTTCTAACTTTTCAGGCTCCCATACGCTTGAGTATAGCTTTAGTACATTTGCTACTGCACAGATGGCTAAGTCGATGGGTAAAATCGAAGACTATCAACAACTCATTAAATATTCAAACGGTTGGCGTGCGTTATTGAACCCAAAAAATAAACTGATCCAGCCAAAACATGCAGACGGGAGTTTTGTCGATAAATTTGATCCATACCAACCTTGGCGCGGGTTTCAGGAAGGAAATGCCGTTCAGTATACTTTCTATGTGCCGCAAAATCCAGCTGGCCTGGTGCAGGCTCTTGGTAAGGAGAATTTCAATAAAAAACTTGATAGCATCTTTACAGTGTCAGAAAAACTCGGCTTTGGTGGGGGCAAAACAATTGATGCCTTTGCGGGGATCAATGCGATTTACAATCATGGTAACCAGCCCAACCTGCACATCAGCTGGTTATTTAACTTCTCAGGTCAGCCCTGGTTAACACAAAAATGGACCCGGTTGATTGCACAGGACTTTTACGGCACGGAGCCTATTCATGGTTATGGCTACGGACAAGATGAAGATCAGGGGCAGTTGGGCTCATGGTATGTAATGAATGCACTTGGACTATTTGATGTCAAGGGCCTTACTGATGCTAAACCCATCATTCAATTGGGCAGTCCGCTATTTGATAAAGCTACGATCACTTTAGGTAACAAGAAAAACTTAACGATAGTCACCAAAAATAACTCTGCCTCAAACTTCTATGTACAAGCCGCAACTTTTAATGGAAAGCCATTAAATAACTGCTGGTTATACCGTGAGGAGTTAATGAAAGGTGGTGAACTTGTGTTCACTATGGGTAATCAGCCTAATAAAAATTGGGGAACCACTATGCCACCTCCTTCTGTACAGTAATCATATGTATTTGTTAAATAGAACATTGGGGCACTTAACTTGTTAAGGCTTAATAAACAGAATCTAATATGCAATCATTTAAATCAATACTTCTCGCCCTTCTGGTATGCACGCTTTTTAGCTGCTCCAATCCGGATTTTGCTTATAATGAAAGTGCATCAGCAGTTTTTCTTAAAGAAATGAAAAGCATAGATGATTTGCATCACGCCCTCTCGGATTCTGGCAGGGTTTTTCACCTTGGTTATGATGATCAGGTATCTCTGAAGGCCAAAGCAGAAAGTGTTGAAAATAAGGCAAAGCAGGATATACAATATCTGAACGGTTTGAAACCGAGTGTGGCTGCGAAAGAATTTCATCAGGCGGTAAATTCCTATTTTAGTAAAATTGAGCATTATGGTAAAACAGCACAAACGCTCTTGTCTGCTGATTTGAATAAAAGAAAAACGATTTATTTGTCGCTAATGAATGAGTATGAGGCGCTGAACAGGATGCCAGACCAGACTTTAGAAATTCAAAAAGAATATCTAAACAAGGTAGGTCTTCATGCTAAATAGCTATTCAGCCTCCTGTGTTAACAATTTTGACTTTCCTCAAACGTAGGGCCATACAGACCAGAAAACCACGAGTTACCAATCTAATTGTCTGTGATCAGTATTGATTTTATATCACGATTAGCTGGAAGCAGACTTATAATGGTAAGCTAAAATAAAATGTTGAACCCTGACCATAAGTGCTTTCCACCCAAATTTTACCGTTATGGCGATGAATAATCTCTGCGCTGAGATACAACCCGATTCCGAAACCAGAGATGTTCGGCATTTCTGAGTTGTCTACTCTATAATAACGTTCAAAAAGACGCTCTTCATCAGATGGCTTAATACCGATACCGTTATCTTTGATACTAATTATAATTGTATCTTTTGTTAATGTAGAAGAGAGTTGGATAGGCTGCCCTATGGCCGAGTACTTTAGCGCATTAGTCAGCAGATTGTTCACGACCTGACTTATCTTATTACGGTCTCCATTAATGAAAATAGTTTCTTTAGGCTCAAAGAAGATAGGATGAGAAGAAGTAGTAATTCTAAGTTCGGCTGCTACTTCAGCGATGAGTTCTTCTATATCGAAACTTTGAATAGCTAATTGAATTTTACCTGCTTCAAGACTAGATAAGTTCAGGAATCCGTTGATCATGGTAGTCATTTTATTCACCTGATTACCGGCTTTATCAAGAGCCAGTGCCGCAAAGCTGTCTTTAACCATTTTGCCCTGGAGCAATTGGATGTATCCCTTCAAAGAAGTCAGGGGAGTTTTCAACTCATGGCTCACCATACCGATAAAGTCATTCTTCCTTTGTTCGTCCTGTTTGCCCTCTGTGATGTCTTGCAACGTTCCATTCAAACTAATCGGTTTTTGCTCCTGATCAAACGTCGCTTTCCCTTTGGCTCTTACAATGCGTGAGATTTTTGTCTTAGGATTGATAATGGTATATACGATATCATAATTGCTTTCTGAGGAATGCGTGAGAGCCGTTTCAATAGCAGAAATTACATTCTGCCGATCAGTTTCTGCTATTACGTCAGTCGCTAGCTTAAGGTCGATCTTCTCCTCTGGTTGTAATCCGAACCATGACTTCAATAAATTATTACCAGAAAATAAATTCGTTGCCGGGTCATAGTAAAAAGTGCCCAGTTCACCAGCCTCAATAGCCAGGTTAAGCATGTCCTGCGCGCGCATCACTTCATGCTGTGTTCTAATCTTTTCCGTAATTTCATCCAGAATCACCATTACTCCAGTCACTTCGCCATTAGCGTTCCTGATGGGTTGATAAATAGAATTAACATAGGCCTCGCGCAGTTCGCCCTGATCATAAAGCATTACCCTGAATTCATTGTTGTTACGGGTTATACCTGTAGTGTAAACATCATCCAGCCATTCATACACTGGCTGACCTTTCAGTTCCGGTCTGGCAATATGGTGAGGTTTGCCCACTACGTCCTCTTCCCTTCGGCCCCAGATGCGAAGGATGCTTTTATTGGCCATTTCAATAATATGCTCAGGCCCACTAAATATACCTATTCCTACTGGTGCCTGTTCAAATATACTTCGAATACGATCTTCACTTTCTAATAGTCTGTCATTCGATAGCCTGAGTTGTGATTGCGTCTCGGCCAGTTCTTCATTAGTGGAACGCATTTCCTCAAGCATTGATTCCTGCTCCTCATTAA